>OGCL01002896.1_pt1 | contig 10996 bp, 11 predicted proteins | sample 1570041 | NCBI WGS metagenome assembly OGCL01 (sample SAMN06266162, study PRJEB24511) | hot springs metagenome | isolation source: Hot spring water | place: South Africa: Limpopo | collected 2015-06-22 | reverse complement strand
CCTGACGATACGGTAGAAACTCTACACAATAGAATCCATGAAGCGGAACATGTGCTCTATCCGCAGGCGATCGCTGAATATCTCTCCCAAATACTGCAGACAGTTCCAAGCTGTTAGTGCTGGGTGATAGCATAACCCAACAGTAAATTGACCAGCGTCCGCACAGGATAGCCCGTGCCCCCAGCATTGTTGTAGCCAGATTCTTTTTCTGTCCATACGGGACCTGCAATATCAAGGTGTGCCCATGCTTTGGTGTTTTCCACAAACTTTTGTAGGAATAGCGCGCCCGTAATCGCTCCGCCACTGCGCGAGCCAGTATTTTTCATGTCGGCGACCACGGATTTCATCTGCTCGAAGTAGGACTCCTCTAGGGGCATGCGCCAGATTTTTTCTCCCGCTAGCTTTGCGGATTGCTCCAGTTCGCTAGCCAGCTCGTCGCTGGTGGACCACAGCCCGCCCACACTGTCGCCGAGGGCAACAATGCACGCCCCAGTCAAAGTGGCTAAATCTATGATCGCGTCCACGCCCAGCTTATCGGCAAAGACCAACGCATCCGCCAAAGTCAGCCGCCCTTCGGCATCGGTGTTATTCACCTCGATGGTTTTGCCATTAGAAGCAGTGAGAATATCGCCGGGGTGCATGGCGCTACTGCTGATCATGTTTTCGCAGGCGGCAATGATGAAATGCACCTCGATCCCCTGCGGGCGCAGTTGACCGATTACTTGGGCACAGCCAAGGACTGCCGCTGCCCCTGCCATGTCAATTTTCATCAACTCAATACTGCTCCCAGCTCCAGTTTTTAGGTTTAAGCCCCCTGAGTCGAAGGTCAGTCCCTTGCCGATGAGGGCGAGTTTTTTCTGTGGTGCAGTGCCAGTTCCGTCTTTGTAGGTGAGGTGAATGAATTTGGGGGGGAGTGCTGAGGCTTGGGATACCCCTAGGAATGCACCCATACCCAATTTGGCGCAGTCCTCCTGTTCCAAAATTTCGGCTGAGATGAGCGGGCTGGAATTGGCAATCTCTTGAGCGGTTTCCGCTAGCTTGCTGGGGGTAACGATGTTGGCGGGGGCAGACACCAGTTCACGGGTGAGGATCACCCCTTGCACGATGGTCTGTGCCGTGGCGATCGCCTCAGATTGATCATCTAAGCCTAGCAGTTCCACCCGTGCCACCGTTGGCTCGCCATTTTTGGGTTCTGAGCGAAAGCGTTTGTCTTGGTGGTTGGCGAGCAAAATGCCTTCTGCGATAGTCTGTGCGGTCAAGGGCTGATCTTCGTTGTAGAGCGGACAGGCGATCGCTAAAGTCTTGCACTTTTGTTGGTTGCCCCAGCGCAGAGCCTGCGCTCCCGCTTTGCGCCAAGTATCCGTAGTGGCTTTGCTGGGATCGCCCAAGCCAACCAACAGCACCTTGCGGATCGGGCTGGCGCCGCCCACCCTCCCCCCGACACTACTACCCGCTTCACCTTTGAATTCGGTTTCGGCGATTAACTCAGTCAGCGTACCTCCCAAGACTGATTTATCCAAGTCTGCCAGAGCTTCAGACAGGGGCAAAGTCTCCTTGCCACTGCCAAAAACCGCTAACACCAAGCCGTCTCCAGACCAATCTACAGGAGCGATCGCCGCAGAGAGAATTTCCATCTAGCCATTCACCTACAAAAAGTTGTAAAAACAATACTAGCTCTATTTCATGCCAAAAAGTGATTTACAACCCCAAGGCACACATATAGAGTCTGTTCTGTGGAGGAGTAAAGACCGTATCATGCTAAAGAGTGCCCCAAGGCTCGTCCTATTTTCCAGTGCCATATCAAGCCTGATATTGCCCTTTGCCCCCAATGCCCTCCTTGCCCAGCCGCTATCGGGCAGAGAAGATCGAGTTTTGGTAGTACCCACCAATCCCAGCCAAGTGTCCCTAGAGCGGATTCAAGCTGTCAAGCTGTCCGAAGCGATCGAGCTGGCGGGGCGCACCAACCAAGAGTTAGTGCAGGCTCGCTTGGCGGTAGAGAGAGCCAGAGCCGTTTTGCGGGAAGCTGAAGCCGCCCGTCTGCCCACTGTCAGCACCTCCTTAGATTACACCTTCAATGATTCGGTAAATGTGCGCTTGGGCAACATTGCCAGCCCGCCCAATGCTCCCCCCAGTAGCACCATCAGCCAACCCCTCACTGGTACGGTGGGCATCAACTACAATCTCTTTACTGCAGGGGGTGTGGAAGCCAATGTGCGGGTCGCCGAGAACAGCCTTCGCATTGCCGAAGCTGAGCTCAACCGCATCACCCAAGTTGTTCGTCTGCGCATTGCTACCGCCTATTACAACCTGCAAAATGCCGATGAAACGGTGCGAATTCGCCAAAAGTCGGTCGAGAATGCGGAACGAAGCCTCAAAGATGCCCAAGCCCAAGAACGAGCAGGGACAGGTACTAGATTTGATGTGCTACAGGCTGAGGTGAGCTTGGCAAACGCACGGCAGGAATTGTTTACCGCCAAAGCTAATCAGGCGATCGCCCGCCGTGAAATTGCCCGCCAATTACAGTACCCCGAACGGGTGGACTTTACTGCCGCCGATCCAGTGCAACCCGAAGCCGATTGGCAGTTACCCCTAGAGGACAGCATTGTTTTGGCTCTGCGGAATCGTTCGGAACTGGACATTCGCAAACTGGAACGGGAAGTTGCCCGCGATCGCATCACCGTCTCTCTGGCAAACACTGGTCCGCAAGTGTCCCTATTTGCCAACTACGACCTTGCTGATAATCTCAGTACCCCTGGTGGGTTCGCCATGGGCTACCGTTTTGGCGTCAGATTCCAAATGAATTTATTTGATGGTGGAGCCGCCTCAGCCAGAGCCGATCAAAGTACCATTGATAAGGCGATCGCCGAAAGCAGATTTGCCCAAGATGCCAGCCAGATTCGTTTTGATGTGGAGCAAGCCTTTCTCAACCTGCAAGCCCGCCGCCAGCAGATCGCCACCACCAGCAAAGCCCTAGAGCAGGCAAACGAAGCCCTCCGCCTCGCCCGATTGCGCCTCAGTGCAGGGGTAGGTACACAGTTAGAAGTGATCCGAGCCGAAGAAGATGTAACCAGAGCCGATGTGAACCGCTTGCAAGCAATTATTGGTTTCAACCAGTCGCTAGCTGATCTGCAACGCGCCATCAACGGTTTATAGATTTAGCAGAAACATTTGTGATATGCAGGCGTCCAATTTGGTGTATTAGGTGTATTAAATGTAATAAATTCAACTGTAACCAGAGCTATGCACCCTGCCCATCTGCGAATCTTCAAGACCATCGCCCTGTCCTGTTTGGGGCTGTGTCTGAGCCTGTGCCTTGCTCAAGCGCTTTCTCCGCAAAACAATCAGGGGATCACCCAAGCTACGGTCAAAGAAATCATCGATGGCACAGAGGTATTCATCCAAAACCAGCAAGCTAAGGTAAACGATGTTGCCCAACTGCGCCAACGGGTGCGTACAGGTGATGCCAGAGCCGAACTGACTTTCAATACGGGAGTGGTGGCACGGCTATCCAAAAACTCCATTCTCACAGTGGGGGAGTGCGCCCGCCTGCAAAGGGGAACCCTGCTGGTGAATGGGGCGGCAAATGGTTGCACCTCATCGATTGTGGCGGCGGTACGGGGTACCACCTATATTTTGGAAGTCGACCAAGCAGGTAAGCAAGAGGTAAAAGTTTTGGAAGGTGAGGTAGTTATCAGAAGGGAAGCTACCCCCGATCCCGCCGAAGTTACCATAGATGCTCCTAAAGTCAAGCAGTCTCCCACCTTTGGACAACCTGTGCCGCCTCCCACTACAGATACCAGACCTTTGCCGCCATTGGATGCCAAGCCAGCCAATAACCAGCCTGTGCTTACTCCCAGTCCTTCCCCTACCCCTTCACCCCAATCACAAAATGAAGTAGTCCTCAAAGCTGGCGAAAGCCTTGATATTGACCCCAATGGTATTTTGAGTGCGGTGCAGAAAATATCGCAAGCGGATTTTGAGAACCTGCTAAAGGGAGCTTTGTTCCAAGGATTTACTAGTCAACTGCCCAGTATCAATAACATTCGTAGTGTATTTGAGAAGCTATTCCCTGGTGCTAGTTTCCCCATCAGCATTCCCTCTATCCCCAGCGTTCCCTCTATCCCCAGACTACCCTTCTAGGTGAACCATGTTGCTGTTGTAATTGCCAAGAGAATCAATCGGCTTCTGCTGGATCAAGCCAACAGTAATGAATTGAAGCTGGCTTATGTGCGGGGTTTGATCTCTTTTCTGTCGGCGATCGCCGATACGGTTGTGTTCTTATTCCCCCAAGCTACTTTGGGCAAGGCAGAGGTATCCCCCCGCATTTTCTTGACTACTTGGGCGATTACCCTTTGGGCATTTGCCATCATTTGGTGGCTGAGGAGGATGTGGTACACCCCCACCTTGGGAATTATGCTGTCCTTAAGTGATGGGGCAATCGTTTTTTTGATCATTTCTGGTCTATCTGAAGTGTTCAGAAACAGCCAGCCGTTGGTCATCGCCAATATCACCGCTTTTTGTACTTTGCTAGCCGTAACTGGTGCGGTGCGCCTCTCGGAACGGTCAGTGGCACTGACTACAGCCTTGGCATTATTCAACTTCGGCTATGCGGCATGGGAATTTCGGCTCAATCCTGCCATTACAGTTTTTTCGGGCATATCCATCGGTACGGCGGGCTTTTTGGGGGGCTGGATTGCCCAAATCGTGCAGAAGCAGGTCAAAAGCGAGGTAGGCAAGCTGATGATGGAGCGGTTACTCCCCAGCTCAGTGGTGCAGTATGCCTTTGAAGACCCGATGGGCTTGGTGGCAGAGCCACGCATTTGCAATGTAACCGTACTGATTACTGACATTAGGGGCTTTACTAAATTTGCCGAAAAACTCTCCCCCGTAGAGGTGCTGGCATCCCTCAATCAGTTTCAGGGCTTGCTGGCGCAAATTGTACGGGAATATGGCGGTATGGTGGATAAGTTCATGGGGGACGGAATGCTGGCGGTATTTGGCGCACCTGAACCGCTAGAAAATCATGCCTCTCAAGCTATCCTGTCCGCGATCGCTATGGTGCAAGCCATCAACGATCTGAATAAAGTGCGTCTCGGTATCGGCATCCATTCAGGTACGGTGGTGGCTGGTTGCCTCGGCTATGGCGATCGCTTGGAATTTACGGTAATTGGCGACACAGTGAATGTAGCTTCTCGTTTGGGGGGCTTGACCAAAGAACTGCACCAACCCATCATCATCAGCAAAGCCACGGCAGAGCGATCGCAAATGCCCAACTTAATCTCTTTGGGAGCGATCGCCATTCGGGGCAGAGAAGAACCGCTAGAAGTGTTTACCGTACAAAACTGGCATCTGTCCTAATCCCAATCGTCATCTACGGGATCGTCAAAATCATCTTCGTCATCGTAGTCAGTATCGTAAGCAGTCTCCCTTGCTGATGCTCGATAGCCATCCTTAGGCGGTTGTTTTTGGGATTTGCTTCTCGGCTTGGTTCCTCTAGTGCCAGAAAAACCAGTTTGGGATTGCCACAGCGTCAGCGCTAATGCCCCCAGACCTGCACTGCTCACCAGCGCCAAACCCAAAGGTACAGGGATAGAAGTGAGGTTGATAAATTTCACCTCGATCAAGTCTATATTTTGAGTTGCGAAAATTGCCACCCCCATCAGCAGAAACCACAGCACCAAATAGAAGAGAACCAGCACGCAAGAACGGATAAACCACGCCAAAATGTTACAATAATTAGCCTAGAGATTTACTTTATTATTTGGCAGATACTCCTATGGGCATGACCTTAACCGAAAAAATCCTCGCCCGTGCCGCTAACCGCACCAGCCTCAGCCCTGGCGAAAATGTGTGGGTAAATGCCGACCTGCTGATGACCCACGATGTCTGCGGTCCTGGCACCATTGGTGTATTCAAGCGGGAGTTCGGTGCTGATGCCCAAGTGTGGGACAAAGAAAAAATTGTGCTGATCCCCGACCACTACATTTTTACCAAAGACGCACGGGCAAACCGCAACATCGACATTCTGCGCGAGTTCGCCCAAGAACAAGGGATCAAATACTTCTACGACATCACCGATCTGAGTAACTTCAAAGCCAATCCCGACTACAAGGGTGTCTGCCATATTGCCCTTGCCCAAGAGGGACACACCCGCCCTGGAGAGGTACTGTTCGGGACTGACTCTCATACCTGCAATGCGGGAGCCTTTGGGCAGTTTGCTACGGGGATTGGCAATACCGATGCCGCCTTTGTCATGGGGACAGGGAAATTATTGCTGAAGGTTCCTGCCACTATGCACTTCACCTTTGATGGCGAAATGCCGCCCTATCTGTTAGCTAAAGATTTAATCCTGCATGTGATCGGCGATATTGGGGTGAGTGGTGCCAACTATCGCGCCCTAGAAATTGACGGCGACACTATCTCCCGCATGACTATGGAAGAAAGAATGACGCTGTGCAATATGGCGATCGAAGCAGGTGGCAAAAATGGTGTGATTGCCCCCGATCAAACCACTTTTGACTATGTGCAAGCCAGAACCAATAAGCCTTTTGTACCTGTCTATGCCGATGCTGATGCTCGGTATTACTATGAAAAACGCTATGATGTCTCCAAACTGGAACCAGTGGTAGCTAAACCCCACTCTCCAGACAATCGGGCATTGGTCAGGGAGTGTCAAGATGTCAAAATTGACCGCGTCTATATCGGCTCTTGTACAGGGGGCAAAATTACTGACTTTGTCAACGCGGCACAGATTATCAAAGGGCAGAGGGTCAAAGTGCCTACCTACTTGGTTCCTGCCACTCAGAAAGTCTATCAAGACCTGCACACTGTGAAACTGGAAGGGAAAACCCTCGCCGATATTTTCCTCGATGCGGGTTGCATCGAGCCTGCTCCACCTTCCTGTGCCGCCTGTTTGGGAGGACCCCAAGACACCTTTGGCAGATTGAACGAACCTGAAGTATGTGTATCTACAACTAACCGCAATTTCCCTGGGCGCATGGGCAACAAACAAGCACAGATTTATTTGGCTTCGCCCTACACCGCCGCCGCCTCGGCACTGACTGGCAGAGTAACCGATCCGCGTGAGTTCATCTAGCTTGTACCCAGCATATGAGTACCATCTTTCAAAAAATCATTGATCGCCAAATTCCCGCCGACATCGTCTATGAAGATGATTTGTGCTTGGCATTTCGGGACATCAATCCGCAAGCACCTGTCCACATTTTACTGATCCCCAAACGGGCAATTCCCATGCTCTCTGCCGTACAACCACAGGATCAATCCCTGCTGGGGCATTTGCTGGTAACTGCGCCCAAAATCGCCCAAGAACAAGGCTTAGATAAAGGTTTTCGCTTGGTAATCAACAACGGCGAGGAAGGCGGGCAGACGGTATTTCACCTGCACCTGCACATTTTGGGCGGGCGGACGATGCAGTGGCCCCCGGGGTGAATTTATGCAGTTTATTGCGCCAATTCTCAAAGAGCTTGGCTATTTGGAGGGCTTGCTCTTTAATGTGGTGGTCGTTGGCTCCCGCAAGCTAGGAGAGCAAAATGATGTGAGCCAATCTCTGACTCAAACTCTGGCTCCTAATCTGGCAATCTATGGCTTTGAAGCTGACCCCGAAGCTTGCACAGCGATCAATGCAGAAATTGAATCTAAACGAGCGACAGGTGAAATTAACTGGTATGAGGAGCACTTCCCCATTCCTTTAGCCGATGCTTCACGAGAGACTAATCTGTATGTAACCAGAGATCTAGCTTGTTGCTCATTGTATGAGCCTAACCTAGAGTACGCAAGATGGTTTAAGGTATTGCCAGAGGTAATGACGCTGGATTTAGTTTTGCCTATAAATGTGTTTAGGCTGGACGATTTTTGTACTGACAAAGGCTTGACATTTATTGACTATTTGGTGGTTGATGTGCAGGGTGCTGATTTGCTTGTATTAAAAGGAGCAGCAAAAATTTTACCCAGTGTATTGGCGATCAAAACAGAGGTTAATTTTGCCAACCTTTATCACCATCAACCCCTTTTTGCCGATGTCGATATTTTTCTCCGCCAAGTAGGTTTTACTTTGTTTGACCTCAGTTGTAATTACATTCCTAGACATTTACAATCTACACCCCCTGTTTATTCAAAAAGATTTAGTAAATTTGCCTTTGAAAACGAAACAGTAAGGTGCGGACAGTTGCTGTGGGGCGATGCTATTTATTTCCGTGATCTGCTAAGTATTGGAGAAAAGTGCCAATAAAAGCTGTTGAAACTCGCTTGCCTTGCTGATTTACTCGCTTTTACTGAGTATGCTTATCAAATTGTGGAGTACCTGAATTTAGAGGATGTGCTGGAGTTGGCTATGGCTAGGGCTGGAGTCTCGGCTTGTTAGGCTGTTTTTGTGCTTATATGCTATAAATCATAAGGGCAATTTACTGAGCATATGACAGCAGACCTAAAATACAAGCGCATTTTGCTCAAACTCAGTGGTGAGGCGCTGATGGGCGATCGCAGTTTTGGCATTGATCCCCAAGTGGTGCAGTCCATCGCTCAAGAAATTGCAGAAGTGGTCAGTCGTGGTGTAGAAGTGGCGATCGTGGTGGGTGGGGGTAACATCTTTCGCGGCATTGACGGCGCTACTAGGGGCATGGATCGGGCAACCGCCGACTATATTGGCATGATTGCTACGGTGATGAATGCTCTGACTTTGCAAGATGCGCTAGAAAATCTCCCCCATCCTGTGCCCACCAGAGTAATGACAGCGATCGCTATGCAGGAGGTAGCTGAACCATACATCCGCAGGCGGGCTATTAGACACTTGGAAAACAAACGGGTGGTGATATTTGGGGCGGGGTCGGGCAATCCTTTCTTCACCACCGACACCACCGCCGCCCTGAGGGGTGCAGAGATAAATGCCGAGGTAATTTTCAAAGCTACCCGCGTAGATGGCATCTACACTGCCGATCCCAAGCATGATCCCAACGCCAAACGCTATACCTCAATCAGCTTTGATCATGCTTTAGAAAAGGATTTACGCGTGATGGATACCACCGCCTTTGCCCTGTGCCGCGAGAACAATATCCCGATCATTGTGTTTGATTTGGGGGTAGTGGGCAACATTCAGCGTGCGATTATGGGAGAAGTGATTGGTACTTATGTAGGAGGTAAATGTGAAGTTATCTGATGTAGAAAGTAAAATGCAGAAGGCGATCGAAGCCACCCAAAGCAACTTCAACACAGTGCGTACGGGTCGGGCTAGTGCTTCTTTACTGGACAGAGTGCAGGTGGAATACTACGGCGCGCCCACTCCCCTTAAGTCCTTGGCAAATATTTCTACCCCCGATGCTTCAACGATTATGATTCAGCCTTTTGATCGCTCGGTGATGTCAGCGATCGAGCGGGCAATTTCGGAATCGGATTTGGGCTTGACTCCCAATAATGATGGCGGAACTATTCGTTTGAATATCCCCCCTTTGACCACCGAGCGGCGCAAAGAACTGGCAAAAACTGTGGCAAAATTGGCGGAAGAGGGCAAGGTCAGCGTGCGCAATATCCGCCGTGATGCCATCGACAGCATTCGCAAGCTAGAAAAGAGCAAAGAGCTTTCTGAAGATGAATCCAAAAAGCAACAGGAGCAAGTGGACAAGTTGGCGGAAAAATACATCAAGAAAGTGGAGCAAATCTTTGCGGATAAAGAGAAAGAGATTATGTCTCTGTGATGTCTCTTGCTTGAAACAGCCGAGTGTTGGAGTAATGAATGCCCACACCGTCAACACTAATGGCAACTGGCACACAGCTTAGTGGTCGGAGCTATATTATTAGATTGATCAGTATCAAGTGAGTTAACTATGAATCCAATTCTGCAAACCAAAATTGAAGGACAAATCAAGAGCGATCGCATTGTACTGTACATGAAAGGCACACCCCAAACGCCCCAGTGCGGTTTTTCGGCGGCTACAGTGCAAGTCTTGCAATCCCTAGGGCAAAAATTTACCAGCTTTGATGTGCTACAAGACCCCGAACTGCGGCAAGGCTTGAAGGAATTTTCTAACTGGCCCACCTTCCCGCAGGTTTATATCAATGGCGAATTTGTTGGCGGTTGCGACATTGTGATGGAACTGCATCAACGCGGAGAACTTGCCAAAATGCTTGCCAGTTAGTGCAGACTTAGTGGAAAACCCTTAAAGTTCGCCAAAGCCCTTTTTCTTCTTCTTCTTTTTGCCATAGAGACCAGCCCCAGCAGGAGGTAGGTTGCTCTGTGGTGGCATTATTGGAGGCATACCAGGAATACTTGGCATCCGCCCCTGCCCCATCTGTTGCATCATGGACCGCATTTTCTGAAAGTCAGCTACCAGTTTGGTAACATCCTGAGACTGGTAGCCCGAACCCTTGGCAATGCGTTGTTTGCGGCTGGGACTGCGCGCCACTAGGTCAGGGTCTTGGCGTTCCTGTTTGGTCATGGAGTTGATCATTGCCTCGACTCGCTTTAACTGCTTCTCAGCTTCTAGGAGTTGGGCATCGCTGATTTTCATACCTGGGATCATTTTCAACAGCCCGCCAAAAGAACCCATGCTTTTCATCATGCGGGTATTTTTGAGAAAGTCATCAAAGTCAAACTTTGCCGAGAGAATCTTTTCTTGGAGTTTTGCCGCATCCGCTAGATCGATTTCTTCCTGCGCCTTCTCCACTAGGGTAAGCACATCTCCCATGCCTAAAATGCGGGATGCCATGCGTTCGGGATAGAAAGGTTGCAGTGCCTCGACCTTTTCACCTACGCCAACAAACTTGATCGGTTGCCCCGAAATGTGGCGTACTGACAGTGCCGCACCGCCTCTAGTATCTCCGTCCAGCTTGGTCAGGATTGCACCCGTAATCCCAATTTCTGCGTGAAAAGTGCGCGTAAGGTGCGCCGCCTCTTGCCCTGTCATGGCATCTACCACTAGCAGAACCTCATGGGGATTGATTGCCTGTTTGATGCGGGCTAGTTCTGCCATCATATCCGCATCGA
>OGCL01002895.1_pt1 | contig 11001 bp, 4 predicted proteins | sample 1570041 | NCBI WGS metagenome assembly OGCL01 (sample SAMN06266162, study PRJEB24511) | hot springs metagenome | isolation source: Hot spring water | place: South Africa: Limpopo | collected 2015-06-22 | reverse complement strand
ATCGGTATCGTGCCGCCGATCAGCCACACACCGTGGCGCTGCGCTGAAGACGCGAGAAAATCCTGGATCGGCCCTGCGCCATCGGATTCCTTGATCGCCAGTTTGTCGGCTTCGTTGAGTCCCATCAACGCGAAATTTTCCGGGAGCGCGACCAGCTTGGCGCCAACGCGGGCGGCTTCGAGGATTAATCGGTCAGCGATGGCGAGATTTTCGCCGAGATCGGCGCAGGAAACCATTTGAATCGCTGCACAATAACTCATAATTTGCTTACTCGGACTTGTCAGGCGCGGCCTGCGGGGGTGAAGAGGAGGAAGGCTCGGAACTCCATGGAAAACGCGTCATTTGGCTCCATACGCGCCGTAGCAAGCCATCTTTTTCGGGAATCGGCACGACTTGCGGTTCTCGCCAACTGCCGTGTAGCCGGTAACCCGAGCGCGTGAAACCGTCCAATTGTTCCGAGAACAATTGCTGTGCGAGCAGCATTGCCGCGCCCACAGCGGGTCCGCCGGCGATTGTACCAGCAATCGGCAGCGTCACTGAACTTTTGGGCGTAACAATGATGACTTGATCCAGCGCGCGCGCGGCGAGATCGATGCGGCCATGCAACGCGATGCGCGCCGGTAACGCATCCATCACAAAAAAGTCGGTGTGTGCTGCGCCCTTGCCATTAAAAGACCAGCGGCCTTCAATACCATTATAAGCGAGACCTTCGGCATAAATATCGCTGAAATCCAGACGCAAGCGTCGGTACCATTGCTCGAGATCCAACGCACCCAACACCCGCCCCAATCCCGGCTCGACACTGAGTAAACGCCCCTCCCCACCGAAGAGATCAAGCCATCCAGTGAGTTTTTGCAGTTGGAAATCTTGTGGCCCGCCATCCCATTGCCATTCGAACTTGATCGTCGCAGGCGTTTTTTTGACGGCGCTGGTTAGATCGAGACGTTCCAATAACGCGCCAAAATCCTCGCTCGTCAAAGAACCACCCAACGCCGTGGCAAAAGTTTGTCCGCTCCCCCGCCAATTGCCACTGGCGCGCAAGACCCAGCCCGGCGCGTGTAATTCCAAGCTATCACAATTCAAACCATTACGTACTGGTTTGACGATCATGGTCAATGCGCCAAGGTCTCGGCCATACCATAACAGTTTTCGACTGCTGAATTTGAGTCCCGGTAACTCTTGAGGATCGAATAGTGATAGCGCTGTCTCGTCTTCGGTTTGCCGATCACTGCCTCCACCGAGTGTCGCCAAAGACGTGATGTCCAGACGATCGAGTGCGATGTCGAGCAGCGCTTGTCGCGTCCAGCGCGTCGGCAATTGCAAACTGCCGCGCGCCAACGCGCTGACCAAGCCACCGCGCCAAAAATCGCCCTCGCGTTGCAGATGCAAAGTCATGGCGCCGTGGTCCTGCCGGCCCCACCAGAAATGCGGGGTTTGAATGTGCAGGCGCCGCAATAATCCCGTTGCTTGGTCACCGGCGCCACTCGACAGCGCGAGCAGCCCGGCGAGCGTTTCCTTGTCGAGTCGCGGCGGTTCGATGGCGACTTGTAAACCGCGTTCCTCGGCGTGCAGCGGTGGTAGACGCAGCGCTTCCCCCCACGCGACGGCGCCGCGCTGCAATCCTTCCGTATCGTCGATCACGAGACGGGTCTTAAGTTGCCCCGCGTAATGGCCTTCGAGTTGCCACGGCGCGTCGGGCAAAAACGTAAAACGCAATTCTAAATGGCGCCGCGCGTCGTGCGTTTTGGCAAGCGAACCGGGTAGTTCCAAAGCAATACCGGATAAATCGGAACTGATGTGCAATAGCGTCGCTTCTTGCTTACGCTTCGGGATCGTCAGATTCAACCGATAATCAGTTTCGCCGTCGGCCAAGCGCCAGCCATAGCCCGGAAATAATTGTGCAAGCGCCGCGACGGTAACGCGGCTATCGATCCCGATGACCATCTGTTGTGGTTCGTTGATCAGGCGCGCGTGCAGTGGAAAACCCAAAGCCGTGCCGCGCAACGCCTCGGCGAACAAACCGGTCTCGTCGAAGCGCAACACGCCACGCAACCGTTCGATCGGCAAATCCAGCGCCAACACCTTAAGGCGCGCGTCGTCGAGTTTCGCCGCGCCTTGCACGACGGTCGGCGCGCCGGTAACGATGGGGATTTGTAAATCGAGGTCGAGGGTGGTTGCCCCAGCCGCTTGCACGTGGCGGTCAGCGGCGAGAATAGTGTCGCGCAGCGGTGATTGCCGCAACACGTCGAGCACGTGCGGCAGCGTACCTTGTACCTTACCTTGGACGAGGACGTGTTCGCTGTGTTCGAACGAGGGAATGCGCACCTTGGCGCTATCGATGCGCGTCGCACCGAGACGCCCGCGCGTCGCGGTGAGGGTGAACGATTCGCCTTCGAACCAGGCCTCGGCATCCAAGTTTTCGATCACCGGCCACGCCGGATCAAACATCAGCGTCAAATCGTGGGTACGAAAGCGCGCTTGAAACACCCCGTCGTGGTGCGCGAAGGGATAGTCTTCGAGATGACCGAAGAACGACACCGCGCCATCGGTAATATGGCCGCTACTGAAAGCACGATCGAGCCACACCACGGTGTCCTGGCCCATGATCGTCGTCGGCAGGTATTTTTTGATGTGGCTTGGTTCGCGCGTCAGTTGGAACGTCGCGTGGAAATCGAGAAAGGTTTTGGCATCCCCTAGCGTAGGAATCCGTAATTCAGCACGAGACGCGAGTGCCAAATCGGGTGTGGTCACGTGGAAACCCGGTATCGTCACGCGCCACGCCGTGTCTTCCTTTTGCCATACGATCACGCCATCGAGAGTTTGCAGGTCGAGCGGCTGACGAAACAGCGTTTTCGCGTCGAGCTGCGCCTGTCGCGTTGCCAAAACCAGCCGGCCCTGTTCGAGATTACCCGCAATATGACCCGTGACGCCTTGCAAGCCAGGCACAGCGCCCATCGCGCGCATGCCAAATTCGCTGAAGCGTCCGTGAAACGCAAGCTGCCGTGGCGCTGCCGACCAAAACGCCGTGAGCTGTTGCAGTTGACCTTGCGGTGCCAGACGACGCAGCCAATCCGTCGTATCCTTCGGTAACGCTGCGGACCACCTCGCCAACTGCGCGGCGAGTGCAAGGTCGAGTCGTCCGACATACGCGGCGACGTGCGTCATGGGCTGTTCGGCGCTGCCGGTGACGCGCACACTGAACGCCGCGTGCTGCGCGGGGCGCTGGAGATCATTTTGCCAAGCGAATTCGGCGACATCGAGTTGCCAAGCGCTCGGAGATGCCTGCCAGCGCCACGCTGTATGCAGCGCGGCAACGGTCAACGGCGCACGTTGCGGCATGCTCACGCGCGCCGCGCGTAAATGGCTGTCGCCAATCAGACTGATCAAGCGCGCTTGTTGCAACACGCCCCATAGCCGTACATCGCCCCGGCCCGCAAGTTGATAGCCCGTAGGGAGATAATTGTCCAGCAGCGCCAAATCGACGTGCTCGGCTTCGACATAGAGCTGGCCAGAAATGCCCGCCGGCTCGAAGGGATTGCCGCGCAGATCGAACGCCAGATGCACGTGCTCGCCGCGACTTTGCGGCAGCCAAAACGTCACGTTAACCCGATGATGGTGGAGTACAAAACGGTTGCGCAGATCGATATCGACGCGATCGAGTTGCAAGGTACTGCCGTCGCTTTCGTCATGCCAGTCGAGCTGGCTTTCCAGGATGCGGTAGCGCGCGCCGCGCAACAGCCAATAAGGTTGATCGTCGCCACCGCCGCGCAAACCGGCGATGCGTAGCGCGCCATCTCGACCGCGCACGATCGTCAGTTTGACGCCGATTAACGTCACCGTCAGCGCGTCGAACCAGCGTTGCGTCAGTAGCATGTCGAGCACATCGACGCTAACGTGGATTTCTTTGAGCTGCAAGGAAGGGCTGCCGTCCGGCGTTTCGACACGGAGATCGCCCAACACCAATGCCGGACTGAAGCCATGCAGCGACGCCCGCAAGCGCTGAATGGTCACCGGCCGTTCGAGCAATTGACTGACGATGGCTTCGAGATCGGCGCGGTAGTGCTCGACGCGCGGCAACGCGAAACGCAACGCGCTCAATAAAACAGCTGCGAGCAGCAATCCGCCCAGCACGAGGCGGATCGAAAGATGATAGACATGGCGGATCATGCGAAGTCGAATCAGAATAGCACGACGTCGTATTGTTCTTGGTTGTATTGCGATTCAGCGCGGAACTTGATTTCGATTTGGAGAAACGCTTCGAGTTCGGCGAGCATGTGCGCTTCTTCGTCGAGCAAGCGCTCGACGACTTCGTTGGACGCCAACACCAGAAGCTGCTGCACGTTGAATTGCCGCACGACGCGGATGATTTCGCGGAAAATTTCCAGACACACCGTTTCCGGCGTTTTCAGCACGCCGCGCCCGCCACAGGCTTTGCACGGTTCGCACAAAATGTGTTCTAAGCTTTCGCGCGTGCGCTTGCGCGTCATTTCGACCAAACCCAGCGCCGATACTTCGGTGATTTTGGTTTTCGCGTGATCTTTTTCCAGGTTTTTTTCGAATGCTTGCAATACCTGCTGTTTGTGGCTGGGGCTTTGCATATCGATGAAATCGATGATGATGATGCCACCGAGATTACGCAAGCGCAGCTGGCGCGCGATCGCTTGCGCCGCTTCGAGATTGGTGCGGAAGATCGTTTCTTCGAGATTACGCCCGCCGACGTAACCGCCGGTATTGACATCGACCGTGGTCATCGCTTCGGTTTGGTCGAACACCAGATGCCCGCCGGATTTCAAACTGACTTTGCGGTCCAAGGCCTTTTGGATTTCATCCTCGACGTTGTAGATATCGAACAACGGCCGTTCACCGGCGTAATATTCGATCATGCCAACGATACTCGGCACGAATTCCTCGGCGAAACGGATCAGTTTCAGATAGGTTTCGTGCGAATCGACGCGGATTTTTTCGATACCTTCCTTGTAGAGATCGCGCAAGGTGCGGATACTCAACGGCAAATCCTTGTATATCAATGATTTAACTGGTACGTTGTCGATTTTTTCGGTGATCGACTCCCACAAACGCAACAGAAAATCCATGTCGGCTTGCAGTACCGATTCTTCGACGCATTCTGCGGCGGTACGCGCGATGAAGCCGCCGCAGCCGTGTTCTTGTTGAAACGCTTCCAAGCACGCGCGCAATCTTTGCCGCTCCGGTTCGTGTTCGATGCGTTGCGACACGCCACAGTGCCTGGCGTAAGGCATATACACTTGGTAACGCGACGGGATGGAAATTTCCATGGTCAAGCGCGCACCTTTGGTACCGATCGGGTCTTTGGCGACTTGCACGACGATGTGCTGGCCTTCGTGTAGATAATGCTCGATGTGCGGCGAATTTTTCTTTTCGAGATCGCGGCTACAAAGATCGGAAATATGCAAAAACGCCGCGCGTTCCAAGCCGATATCGACGAATACCGCCTGCATGCCCGGCAGGACGCGGCACACTTCGCCTTTGTAGATATTGCCGACCAGCCCACGCTGGCGCGTGCGTTCGATGATCAATTCTTGCACGACGCCATTTTCGATGACCGCGACGCGGGTTTCCGGCGGCGTGACATTGATTAAAATTTCTTCACTCATATTTGGGTCGATGAACCGCTTGATGTGCGAATCAACTCGCACCTACCGCAGAGCCAAATTCATCCGGCCATTTGGACCTGATAAGATGGCGCGCGAAATTTATTTGTCGTCACGGAGTACGCCTTTGTCGCAAAACGCTACCGCCTCCCCCACAGACCTCGACGCGCATACCCCGATGATGCGCCAATACTGGCGTATCAAAGCGCAGCACCCTAACCGCTTGCTGTTTTACCGCATGGGCGATTTCTACGAGCTGTTCTACGAGGACGCCCAAAAAGCCGCGCGCTTGATCGATTTGACTTTGACAAAACGCGGGCAATCCGCCGGCGCGCCGATCCCGATGGCGGGGATTCCCTATCACGCGGCGGACAATTACATCGCGCGTTTGTTGAAATGCGGCGAGTCGATCGCGATTTGCGAACAAATCGGCGACGCCGCGAGCAAAGGCCCGATGGAACGGCAAGTCGTGCGCATCATTACGCCGGGCACGGTGACCGACGAAGCCTTGCTCGAAGAGCGCCGCGATAATTGGCTCGCGGCATTGTACACGGAAAACACCCGCCACGGCTTGGCTTTCCTCGATGTGGCGAGCGGGCGGTTCTTCGTGCAGGAAACCGGCGATCTCGGCGAGGCGCTGGGCGAAATCGAGCGTTATGCTCCGGCGGAATTATTGTGCCGCGAAGACACGCCGTTACCAGCGGTATTGCAGCATCGTATGGGCTTCACGCGCCTACCGCCGTGGCATTTCGAACCGGAGAGCGCGCGCGAACGCTTGCTCAAACAATTCCAGACGCATGATTTACACGGTTTCGGTGTCGAAGGCCTGTTTGCTGCGATCGGCGCGGCGGGGGCGCTGCTGTACTATGTCGAAACCACGCAGCGTCAAGCTTTGCCGTATTTGCGCGGCTTGCGCGTGGAACGCCGTGACGAAATATTATTGCTCGATGCCGCGAGCCGACGGCATCTGGAAATCGAGCAACACCCGTCAGGACTGACGCGCCATAGTTTGCTCGGCGTACTCGATGAAACCGTGACCGCCATGGGCAGTCGTTGCCTCAGGCGCTGGTTGCAGCGCCCGCTGCGCGATCCGGCGCTCTTGACGCGCCGTTTCGACGCCCTCGACGCCTTACGCCAGCAGCGCGCGACCGACGACCTGCGCGACGCATTACGCCCCATCGGCGACATCGAACGCATCGGCGCGCGCATCGGCTTGAGAACGGCGCGGCCTCGCGATCTCGTAGTGCTACGCGACACCTTGGCCGCGTTGCCTAGGTTGCGCGCACGACTGCACACGCTCGACGCGCCGTTGTGGCGTGAGCTCGACGCCGCGCTCGGCGAACATGACGCAATCGTTGCGCTGTTGCAACGCGCGTTGGTCGAACAACCGCCGCAACTCGTCCGCGATGGCGGCGTGATCGCAGAAGGCTACGACGCCGAATTGGACGCGCTGCGCCAGCTCAGCCACAATGCCGATCGATTCCTGCTCGATCTCGAAACACAAGAGCGTGAACGCAGCGGTATCGCCACGCTGAAAATCAGCTACAACCGTATCCAAGGCTATTATTTCGAAGTCACGCACAGCCAAGCGGGCAAAGTGCCCGCGCATTTCATCCGCAAACAAACGCTGAAAAACGCCGAGCGTTACACCACGGCGGCGTTGCAAGCTTTCGAACACAACGTGCTCAGCGCGCGCGACAAAGCGCTCGCCTATGAAAAACACCTGTACGATGCCTTGCTCGACACGCTCGCCACGCATTTACCGGCATTGCAGGCTTGCGCTGGCGCGCTGGCGGAAATCGATGTCTTGGCCAATTTCGCTGCATGCGCGGCGCGGCGCGATTGGGTACGCCCCGAATGGCGCGACGAACCCGGCGTGGCGATCGAAAACGGTCGTCATCCGGTCATCGAAGCGTTGAGCGAGACGCCGTTCGTCGCCAACGATGTGCACCTCGACAGCGACCGCCGCGTGTTGATCATCACCGGTCCCAACATGGGCGGCAAATCGACTTACATGCGGCAAACAGCGTTGATCGTCTTTTTGGCGCATTGCGGCAGTTTCGTACCGGCCAGTCGTTGCGTGTTAGGCCCGATCGATCGCATTTTCACGCGCATCGGCGCTTCGGACGATTTAGCCAGCGGACGCTCGACATTCATGGTCGAAATGTCGGAAACTGCAAATATCTTGCACAACGCCACGGCGCAAAGTCTGGTGCTGATGGACGAAATCGGCCGCGGCACCAGTACCTTCGACGGGCTGGCATTGGCGTGGGCGTGCGCGGAGTACCTGGCGCGGCATACCCAAGCTTTCACACTGTTCGCGACGCATTATTTCGAGCTGACGGCGCTGGCAGCGGAATGCTCCGTCGCACATAACATCCATTTCGACGCCATCGAACAAGGCGAGCGCATCATTTTCCTGCACGCAGTACAAGACGGCCCCGCCAGTCAAAGTTACGGCCTACACGTCGCGGCACTCGCCGGCGTGCCACCCCTCATCATCGAACGCGCGCGCCAAAAGCTGGCGCAATTGGAAACGCAAGCCTATCCTACGTCATCGGCGCCGGAAAACAGCACACAATTGGATCTATTCACCCACCAACCCGATCACCCTGCCTTATTGCTGTTAGAGAAATTGGAACCGGATCAACTGACACCACGCGATGCATTGGCGTTGTTGTATCAACTCAAGAGGATGATCGACTTATGAAAAACTCATCCATTTACGACAAATTATCACCCTGCCATCACGTAACCAAAGGAGCCCTACTCTTTATGAACCCCAGCTCTACTACTCACTCCGTCGAAAAATGGCGCTTCACGCGGCTTGGCGGTTTCGATCAAGTGGAATTGACGCACGCCAGCGATTTTTTGGCGTTGCCCGATCTCGATCAAAAATTATGGGCAGCGTTGAGTTGCCCAACGCATGGCGTTTATTTCAACGCCCAAACACTGGCGTTCTTGGATAGCGACGGCGATGGCCGCATTCGCGCGCCAGAAGTATTAGCGGCGGTGCGTTGGACTGGCAAGGTTTTGCGAGATCCGGCGGATTTTTTGAAGCAACGCGCCAGCTTGCCGTTGATGGCGATCAACGAAAACGATGAAGAGGGACGAAAACTCTTGGCTTGCGCGAAGGAGGTGCTAAAAAATCTCGGCAAGCCCGAAGCCGATGCCGTGACGCTAGACGACTTGGCCGATGTCGCAAAAATTTTCGCCGACACCCGCCTCAATGGCGATGGTGTGATTCCGGTCAAATCCGCCGACGATGAAACCCTTGCTCAAGCGATCACCGACATCATGGCGGGTTATGGGGCGCAGGCTGATCGCAGTGGCGAGCCGGGTGTCGATGCCGAAAAAGTCGAACAGTTCTTCGCCGATGCTCAAGCCTATGTGGATTGGTGGCAGCAATGCGACAGCCAAGCAGTGCAGGTGCGCGCGCTGCTTGCCGAACCCGAGGCAGCGGTAAGCTTGCTGGATCGCTTGAAAAGTAAAATCGACGATTATTTCACGCGCTGCCGGCTCGCTGCGTTTGACGAACGCGCCGCGAAGCTGTTGAATCCGAACGATGCTTGCTACGAACAACTGACTGGCCTCGCGTTGGCGCCCGACCACGACAAAGTCGCGGAATTGCCGTTAGCGACGATCGCCGCTGACCGCGATCTGCCGTTGCGCGCGGGTTTGAACCCGGCTTGGAGCGAGGCGATGGAGCAGTTGCGTCGTGAGATCGTGGTGCCATTATTCGGCGACATCGCATCTTTGAGTTATGCGCAATGGCTGAGCTTACTGGCTCGTTTCGCCGATTATCGCGCCTGGTTAGGACAAAAGCCGCTGTCGCCGGCGGCGGAGCTGCCTCTGGATCGGGTAAAAACCTATCTCGACCAGCGCGTACCGGCGAAGTTGATGCAATTGATCGAGCAAGATTGGGCTGTGCACGCCGAAGTCGAGGCGATCGACGAGTTGAACCGGCTGTTGCACTATTACCGCGACTTGTACGCTTTTTTGCACAACTTCGTGACCTTTCGCGCGTTCTATAACGCCGACCCGCACGCGATGTTCCAGGCCGGTACTTTGTATTTGGATGGCCGCGCGTGCCGTTTGTGCGTCAAAGTCGATGACATCGCCAGTCACAGCGCCTTGGCGGAATTGAGCAAGCTGTTTCTGGTGTACTGCGAATGCCGCCGCGCCGGTAGTGCTGAAACCTTGACTATCGCTGCGGCTTTTACCGACGGTGACAGCGACAATCTGCGCGTCGGCCGCAACGGCGTGTTCTACGATCGTAACGGCGTGGATTGGGATGCGACGATCGTCAAAATCATCGATCATCCGATCGGCATTCGCCAGGCATTCTGGGCGCCCTATAAAAAACTGGCGAGAATGATCAACGAACAACTGGAAAAATCTGCCAGCGCGCGCGATCAAGCCGTTCACGACAACGCATCCAAGCACGTCGGTGAAACAAGCGCGCAAACCAGCGAAGGCAAACCGCCCGCCGCAGCGTTCGACGTCGGAAAGTTCGCTGGGATTTTCGCGGCGATTGGTTTGGCGATCGGCGCGATTGGCACTGCATTGGCGGCGATACTGAGCAGTTTTCTCGCGTTGCAATGGTGGCAAATGCCACTGGCGGTGGCGGGAGTGCTGTTGGTGATCTCCGGCCCGTCGATGTTTATCGCCTATTTGAAATTACGACAACGTAACCTTGCGCCACTGTTGGATGCGTGTGGTTGGGCGGTCAATGCCAAGGCGTTCATCAATCTGCCGTTCGGTAAATCATTGACCGACGTCGCCAAGTTGCCAAAGAACGCCGCAAGACATTTAGCTGATCCGTTTGGCGAAAAACCGAGCCGCTGGCCTTGGTATCTGCTGTTTGTGATCTTGTTGGCGCTGGCGATTTGGGCTTGGCGCGCTGGCGTTTGGTTTGACGGCGAGTCCGTCGCGCCGCGTGACGAGACGGCAGCGGCGCCGATCGTTGAAGACAAAGAGTGAATGTTGAATTCGCTGCTCCGCCATCCATTTCTTTGGACACGAAATTGGGAGAAATAGACGTGTCTGAGAAAGGAACGGGTAATGCTGAAAGAGAGGGAAATGTGTGGAGTTGGACTAGGCGCGCCGTCTGAGATCAAGCGGTGATCGTCGGGCTGGAAGAAGCAAGTCGTGCTGCGCCTACTGCGCGGCGATTCGGTGGATGCCCTGTCGCGTGAACTGGCCGTGCCGATCTATCGGCAGGAAGAATAGCGCAATCGCGGCTTGGCCGGGATCGATGTCGGTCAAGGAACGCGAGAACGATCCAGTCGTGCATCAACTGGATGAGGCCAATCGGCGCATCGGCGAACGGGTGATGGTGGTCGAGATCCTGCGCAAGGAAAGGCAGGCG
>OGCL01002893.1_pt1 | contig 11008 bp, 8 predicted proteins | sample 1570041 | NCBI WGS metagenome assembly OGCL01 (sample SAMN06266162, study PRJEB24511) | hot springs metagenome | isolation source: Hot spring water | place: South Africa: Limpopo | collected 2015-06-22 | reverse complement strand
TTAACGTATCGCATTCTAAAAGGGTTTGGGGCATCTCTGCCTCCCTTGTGAAATAGGGTGAATCGCTCAATTTAGGCCTCAAAAAATCACACCCTATTGGGTCAAACCGTACCACGCCACCAAGAGACTCCTTGATCCGGGCAATACCCTTCTGACTACAGGACGCCCCTTTTCTCTCGGGGATCAGAGGCAAAAGGGGGTCCAAGGGTGCGGGGTTTCTCCTTCCATTTCTTCAGGGTTGACCTGAAAGGTAAGGCGTTGTATAAATAGTTAAGATTTTTCCATCATGGGGTTTGCTTGGAAAGGATTGTGACCATTATCCTCGCTGGAGGCAAAGGGACCCGGATGAAGTCGGACCAGGTTAAGGTGCTTCATCCCTTGCTCGGTCTTCCCATGCTCCATTACACCATTGATCTCTCCCTGAATCATATCAAAGCCGATCAGACCATCGTGGTGATCGGGCATCAAGCCGATCGGATCAAGGAGACATTTAAAGATGTCAAGATTGAATTTGCTCTCCAGGAGAAACAGCTTGGCACAGGGCATGCTGTTCTTCAGGCGATTCCCCTTCTTCCCGAATTTAATGGGACCGTGCTCATCCTCTGTGGTGATGTCCCCTTGGTGAAGCCAGAGACCTTAAGATCTTTTATTCGCACTTTTTCAAACAATGATTCGACGCTTGCTGTGCTGAGCACCGTGGTAAAAGACCCTTATGGTTACGGCCGAATCCTAAGGAGCGAAGAGGGCTGGCTCGAAAAGATCGTGGAAGAGAAGGATGCCTCAGAAGAGGAACGATTGATCCGGGAGATCAATTCAGGAATCTACTGCGTGAGGGCTCCCTTTCTGAAGAACGGCCTGCAAAAGATTGGGCAAGGGAACGCCCAGGGCGAATACTACCTCACCGATCTGGTGGAAGTGGCGCGTAACATGGGCTTGAGGTGTTCTGCTCATATGGTGGCTGATCCCACAGAGGTGATGGGAATCAATACCCGGATGGATCTGGCCTTGGCCACAGACGTGTTAAGGCAAGAAAAAGTAAAAGCGTTAATGCTTTCAGGGGTGACGGTCCTCGATCCGAGAACGACCTACGTGGATCTTAGGGTGGAAGTAGGAAAAGAGACAACGCTTCATCCCAATTGCACGCTTCAAGGAAATACCCGGATTGGGGAACGATGTCTCATTGAGCCAAACGTCACGATTTCCGATTCGGTTATCGGCAATGAGGTGACCATTCGTTCGTATTCGGTGATCACCGAGAGTCGCATCGAGGATCTGGCTACGATCGGTCCATTTGCCCATCTGAGGCCACAAAGCGAGGTGAAGACCAAGGCCAAGATTGGTAACTTTGTCGAGGTGAAAAAGTCGATCATCGGAAAGGAATCCAAAGCAAACCACTTATCCTACATTGGAGATGCTCTGGTGGGTGAGAGAGTTAACATCGGCGCTGGTACCATTACCTGCAACTATGATGGATATCAGAAGCATCAGACCATCATCGGGGACCGAGTCTTTGTTGGATCGAATGTCGAGCTCGTGGCCCCGGTCCGTTTGGGAGATCAATCCATTATTGGTGCGGGGACGACGGTGACCAAAGATGTACCAGAGGGGGCACTTGCCATCAGCCGGACCACGCAGAAGAATATCCATGGTTGGCGAAAGAAGAAGGAGCTTCACCAGAAAAAAAGTGCAAAGAAGAGAGAGTAACTCATGTGCGGTATTGTGGGATATGTGGGGGGCAGAAAGACGGCGGAAGTCCTCCTGGATGGACTGAAAAGGCTTGAATATCGTGGCTATGACTCTGCCGGCATTGCTGTCTTTCATCAGGGAAAGATCGAGATCCGCAGGAAATTGGGGAAGTTGACCAATTTAGAGGCATTGGTCGGCCAAGAGGTCTTCACAGGAAAGAGCGGCGTGGGCCACACCCGGTGGGCCACCCATGGAAGACCCTCCGACGAGAATGCCCATCCTCACAAGGCAGGCAGAGTGGCCGTTGTTCACAACGGGATCATCGAAAACTACCTTCCCCTCAAAGAGTTACTCAAAAGCAAAGGTCGTCTCTTTGCTTCCGAAACCGATACGGAAGTGATCTCCCATCTTATTGACGGATTCATTGAAGAAGGGGCTTCCTTTCCAGACGCCGTGAGAATGGCGCTGGAGAGGATCCGGGGCTCTTATGCGTTAGGGATCCTTTTTGAAGGGGACGAGCAAGCTCTGATCGCAGCACGAAAAGAGAGTCCTCTGACGATCGGCCTTGGCGATGGAGAATTTTTTATTGCCTCCGATATTCCTCCCATCCTTCCCTATACTCGTGATTTTATCTTTTTAGACGACGGAGAGATGGCTTACCTGTCTCCGGATGGGGTGAAGGTCTTCGATGCTAAGGGAGATGCCATCCAGAAGGAACCGAAGCGGGTGAGCTGGAATCCCCTGATGGCGGAAAAGGGTGGTTTCAAGCATTTTATGCTCAAAGAGATCTTTGAACAGCCACGGGCCGTGATTGATACCATCCGGGGCCGACTTTTAGAAGAGAAGGGGGATGTTTTCCTCGAAGGTGTGACGCTGGACCAATCGGTTCTCAGAAAGATTCGACGAATCTGCCTCATTGCCTGCGGCACCTCTTACCATGCTGCTCTGGTGGGTAAATTTCTCATTGAGGGATTCTGCCGGATCCCGGTGGAAGCCGATATCGGCTCTGAGTTTCGTTATCGCCATCCCATCCTCGGAGACGACACCCTTCTGGTGGCCATCTCCCAATCCGGGGAGACTGCCGATACGCTGGCTGCCTTGAGGGAAGGGAAGAGGCAGGGGGCCATGACCCTTGCCATCTGCAATGTGGTGGAATCAACCCTGGCCAGGGAATCCGATCACGTCATCTATACTCATGCCGGTCCAGAGATCGGGGTGGCCTCCACCAAGACTTTTGTCACCCAATTGGTCATTCTCTTTCTTCTGGCACTGCGAATGGGAAGAACACTGGGCCTTCTCTCCCCTCAGGAAGGAAGAGGATTGATTGCCGAATTGATTCGGCTTCCACATTTAATGGAAGAGGTCCTCAAATCTTCCAAACAGGTGCTTGAGATTGCCAGAAAGTATCTCTCCGTCAGAGATTTTCTCTATCTTGGAAGGGGAATTAACTATCCCATCGCCCTGGAGGGAGCGTTGAAGTTGAAGGAGATTTCGTATATCCACGCCGAAGGCTATCCAGCTGGCGAGATGAAACATGGTCCCATTGCCCTGATTGATCGGGAGATGCCTGTTGTGGTCCTCGCCACCCAAAACGATGTTTACGAAAAAGTGATCTCCAATATCGAAGAGGTGAAGGCAAGGGAGGGGAAAGTGATTGCCCTGGCTTCTCCCTCCGACCGCCAGATCCTCCAGAAGTCGGATGATACCCTCTTCATCCCCGAGACTCATCCTTTCCTGACGCCGATTCTGCTTACCCTTCCTCTACAACTTCTGGCGTACCATATGGCGGATTTAAAAGGTACGGATGTGGATCAGCCCAGAAATCTGGCCAAAAGTGTCACCGTTGAATAAATGCTTGATTCTCTCCTCTCCCCAATGCTAAGTATCTATCCGCATCGTCTGAAATTTGTTTTGAAAGGAAATTTGAAACACGAAATCCGAATTTTGAAAAACAGATTCGAGCGACCCAAATTCAAATGTTCCAAAGATTAATGGTATGGGTGTTGAATTTGGAAATGGTTTTGAGCTTCGATATTCGGATTTCAGATTTATGGAATGGACATGTCGCTACTCAACGATCTCAATCCCGCTCAACAGAAAGCCGTTCTTAAAACCGAAGGCCCCCTTCTGGTCTTTGCAGGGGCAGGGAGCGGAAAGACCCGGGTCCTCACCTATCGTATTGCCCATCTCATTCAGGACAAGGGGATTTCGCCCAGGAACATTTTTGCGGTTACCTTTACGAACAAGGCTGCGAATGAGATGCGGGAGAGGGTCGAGCATCTCCTGGGGGGATCGGCTCAAGGCATCTGGATCTCCACGTTTCATTCCGCCTGTTCCCGCATCCTGAGGGGCCACATTGACCGCCTTGGATTTGGGAGAAACTTTGTCATCTATGATGAGGAGGATCAGGAGCGGCACCTCAAATCGGTGATGAAAGAGCTGGAGTTGGACTTTAAGATATTTCCTCCGAGAGCCATGCAATCAAAGATTGACCGGCTGAAGAATGCAGGGATCCTGCCGGGACAATATCAACCCTCTCCGTTCAACATCTTTGAGAAGCGGTTCGCCCTGGTCTATCAAAAGTATCAGGAGAACCTTCGCCGGAATAATGGAGTTGATTTTGGAGACCTCCTGATCTTTGTCCTGCTGCTCTTCAGAAGATTTCCGGCCGTCCTCAGGACCTATCAGGACCTCTGCCGCTATGTGATGGTGGATGAATTCCAGGATACGAACCTCATCCAGTATCAGTTGATTCGATGGCTGGTTGGGGAGCGCCGGAATGTCTGTGTCGTCGGGGACGATGATCAATCCATTTACCGGTGGAGAGGAGCAGAGGTGGGAAATATCCTGAATTTTGAGAGAGATTTTCCCGAAACCACCGTGATCACCCTAGAGCAGAACTACCGGTCCACGCAGCATATTCTCCAGGCCGCCAATCATGTGGTCAGAAGGAATCGCTTCAGAAAAGAAAAGGTTCTCTGGACCGAAAACCCGGAAGGAGAGCCTCTGACCCTCTATGTGGCGGAGGATGAGGCCGACGAGGCCCGTTTTGTAGTTCGGAAGATTAACGAAATGATTCGTTCGAAAGAGACCCACAGGACGTATCAAGATGTTGCCGTCTTTTACCGGATCAATGCCCAATCCCGTGCCATCGAAGAGGCACTGGTCAAAGATCAGATCCCCTATGTCATTGTGGGAGGATTGAAGTTCTATGAGCGAAAAGAGATCAAGGACCTCCTTGCCTATCTGAAGCTGATTGCCAATCCTTCCGATGGCATCAGTCTGAAACGGATCATCAACCAGCCTCCAAGGGGGATCGGAGAGAAGACCATGGAGAGAATCACTCACTTTTCTCAAGAAAAGAACGTCTCTCTCTATGAAGGGATGAGGGAGGTTCTGAAAGAAGCATGGATTCCTACCGGCACCCGCGAAAGGATCAAAGACTTTGTCCATCTGATTGAAACCTTACGCCAGGAGGCCAACAATTTATCGCTCCGTCAATTGGCTCTCACCCTTCTGGCCAGAACAGGGTACCTGGATCGCTTAAGGGAAGAAGGAACAGAGGAGGCTCTTACGAGGATGGAGAATATTGATGAGCTGATCAATGTCCTAAGCGAGATTGAACAGGAGGGTGACGAGGTCTCTCTGGAGAATTTCCTCGAGAGGGTTTCCCTGGTGAGCGATGTGGATCTTTATGAGGACCGGGAGAATCGGGTTTCGCTCATGACCCTTCATTGCGCCAAGGGGTTGGAGTTTCCCGTTGTTTTCATCGTGGGGATGGAGGAAGGGCTCCTTCCACACTACCGTCGAGGAGAGGAGGTCGAAGATCTGGAGGAAGAGAGAAGGCTCTGTTATGTGGGAATCACACGCGCCAAGAAAAAACTCTACCTCTCACGGGCAGAAGAGCGTATGACCTTTGGGGTGGGAAGGGCCAATCTGGCCTCACGGTTTTTGGACGAACTTCCTTTTGAATCGATCCAGGTGGAAGAGAGGGAAAGGAGAAGAGACTCTCTCTTCTCACAGGAACCCTCCTGGCTTGATGATTTCATCGGATCCGGAGACGGGTTGGACTTTCCTCCAGAGCAGGATCGTCGCTCCGAACATCGTGAGATCGTCTTAACCCCTGATGGATTTTATCCGCTCCGTATCGGGATGAGGGTGAGGCATCCGAAGTTCGGCGACGGAAGGGTAAAGGCCATCGAAGGGAAGGGCGAGGACCAGAAGGCCACGATCGTTTTCAAGACCGAAGGCCCCAAACGATTGAAGGTGAGATATGCGAACCTTGAAATTTTGGAATAAGATCCAGTCCGGAAGGGGTCCCTGAAGAAGAACACTCTCCACTCCAGGCGTTAACCCCTGCTTTTTAAGCGAAGACCTGAGTCATTTGCAGACAGGGACCAGTTTTCATGTTTGAGGGGGATGCTGATGAGAATTTTCAATGAATCTGTTTTTTTGAGCTGATGCGAGTCCGTCGTTCATGCATCCGCCTGAGGTGGGTGGTCGTTCAATTCTTCTTTTTCAATTCCTCAATCTTTTTCTTGAGCTTTTCCGCCTGTTCGGGTTTTGGATTTAAGGTGAGCGCTTTTTCATAAAGCTTGAGGGCTTTCTCCTTCTGGCCTAATTTTAAATACCCGTCGCCCAGATGTTCGGTAATGACAGGGTCGTCGGGGGTCAGGCGGTTCGCTTTTTCGAGTTCGATCACGGCCCGTTCATAATCCCCAAGTTTGAAATAGGCCCATCCCAGGCTGTCGGTGATATACCCCATGTTGGGTTTTAAGACCATGGCCTTTTGAATCATCTCAAGGGCTTCCTGGAGATGGATCTCTTTCTCCGTATAGGAATAACCCAGATAATTGAGGGCATCGGCATGATTCGGCTCGATGCGAAGGACTTCCTTCATGTAAAAAACCATTTTTTCAAAATCTCCCAGTTTGTCATAGAGAGCACCCAGCTGATACAGGAGGTCCACATTCTCCTGGTTCTGTGACAAGCCTTTGCGGAGCGTTTCGAGTGATCTGGGGAGCTGTTCCTGCTGTTCAAAAAGGGCGGCCAAAATCAGATAAAGGTCTACCTCTTTGGGTTTGATCAGGATGGATTCTTCCATCAGACGGATGGCCGCTTCGATCTTGTTCTGCTTTTTATAGATGAGGACCATACTCCTCCGGGAGTCAGCAAAGAGAGAGGACTCCGCGGGGATTTTTTGGAATTCCGAGAGGGCTAAATCGAACCCCCCTTTTTCCACATAGGCTGCTCCCAGATAATACCGGACCCGATCGTCGCCTGGTGTTGCAGCGAGGACAAAATTAAATTCAAGGATGGCCTGATCCAGTTTTCCCTGTTCGAGATAGATAAGGCCGATCTTGGTCCGGATGCTCAGATCGCCCGAACCTGCTTTCTGGAGTTCCTGGAACTGTGCCAGGGCCTCATCGAACTTTTTTTCCCGGATGTAGGTCTGTCCTAGCCGGTTCCTCGCTGGTTTATGGTCAGGGTTGATCGAAAGAATTTTTTGATAAACCTCCGATGCCTTTTTAGGCTCATTCCGGATCTCATAAACAATCCCCAGATCCATCAGAGCAGAGATCTGTTGGGGTTCGATGGCCAGGGCTTTTAAAAAATATTCCTCTGCCTTATCATAAGATTTTGTCTCAGCATGGATTCTACCGAGGGAGTAGAGGGCAATGGCAGAGTCGGGTTCCATGGTAAGAAATTGTTCGAGCAGACGGATGGCCTTATCATACTGACGGCTCTCAGCATAGAGGGAACTGAGATAGAGATAGCTTTCTCGATGTCGGGGTGAAATTTCGATTGCCTTCTGATAGGCCTCAATCGCCAGCTGATTCTTTTTAAGCGAGGAATAGATCCCTCCCAGAAGGAGATGGGCAGTCAGATGGGTGGGATCCACACGTATCGCAGCCTGGCATTCTTCGATGGCCTCCTCCATCCGTCCCTTGTAAATATAGAGAGAGGCCAGGTCCACTCGGAGCGAAGGCTCTTTATCATCATAAGTGATTGCCTCCCGGAGTTCCCGGATGGCTTCATCCAACCTTCCCTCGCGCAGCTTTAACTGGGCGAGGAGAAAGTGATAGTAGGCACGTGGCCTTGGAGGGGGCAACTTTTTCTGAACAGATACCTTCCCGAGAGGGGAAGAGGGTGATTGGACTGATGGCGGATCGGCCTTCTGGGCGCTGGCACAGGAGGTAAGGAGGACAAGGCAGACTAGAACCGACAAGGCTGAGCCAGGGAAGATTTTCATAAGAAATAAATAACACTGTTTCCCAGTAGAGTCAACGAAACGAGGGCAGGAGGTGTCACTCCGGAGCGGTCTTCTTTTCAAATCGGTAGAGCGTTCGGGGATTGACCTTCAAGATTTCTGCGGCCATTTTTTTATTTCCATTGGTCTCTTTGAGGATCTGGGTGATATATTCGGCTTTGATTTCGTCGAGGGATTTGCGGCCCTTTGCCCCTTTCCGGATCAAGGGAGCAAACCCTTCGGTCAGATCTCGCGGGAGATCCTGGGGGGTGATCAGTTCGCTGTCGGCCATGATGACAGCCCGTTCGATGGCATTCTCCAGTTCCCTCACATTTCCCGGCCAGGAATATTCGAGAAGAAGGTTCATCGCCTCCTTTGAGATTCCTTGGATCTCTTTTTTAGCCTCCTTCGAAGCACGGTCGAGAAAATGATAGGCGAGCAGAGGGATGTCCTCTCGTCTTTCCCTCAGATCCGGAAGGATGATGGGAAAGACATGGAGCCGGTAGAAGAGATCCTCCCGGAATTTCCCATTTCTCATGTTGGTTTCGAGATTTTCATTCGTCGCCGCAATCATCCGGACATCAATTTTGACTCGCTCCGTACTCCCTATCTTCATGACCTCTTTTTCCTGGAGGACCCTGAGAAGTTTCACCTGTACAGAGGGAATCACTGTACCGATCTCGTCAAGAAAGAGGGTACCGCCGTTGGCCTCCTCAAACAGCCCTTTCTTGGTCTGGACAGCACCGGTGAAAGCGCCTTTTACATGGCCGAAGAGCTCACTTTCCACAAGGGTTTCAGGGATGGCACTGCAGTTGAACGGAATAAAAGGCTGATCGGCCTTCGGGCTGTTGTAATGGATGGCCTTGGCCACGAGCTCTTTTCCGGTTCCGCTTCCGCCATAAATGATGACGGTGCTGTGGCTTGGAGCGACCTTTTCGATGAGGGAGAAGATCTCCTGCATCTTCCGGCTTTTCCCGATAATGTTGGAGAACTGAAACTTTTTCCTTAATTCCTTTCTGAGGAGGCGATTTTCCTGTATAAGACGATTCTCCTCAAGAACTTTAGAGATACGGAGAAGGAGATCTCTCAAGTCTACCGGTTTGGTGATGTAATCATTGGCACCGATCTTCATGGCCTCTACCGCCGTATCAATGGACCCATAGGCAGTCATCATGATCACAGGCATCTCCGGCCTCGTCCCTTTGATGATTTTGAGAAGCTCCATGCCGTCCATCTCAGGCATCATCAGGTCGGTTAGCACCAGGTCGAAGATTTCCTTCTCAATCCTATTAATGGCCTCCTGGCCATTGGGGGCCTCCTCAACCATGAACCCACCGATCTGAGACAAACCCCTGTGAAGGATATCCCTCAAAGGCGCCTCATCATCCACCACCAGTACCTTTTTCGTTTCCATAAATTCTTTTTACCAATAATTTGATTTAAATTCAATCGGAATGATAATGAGACCGCTCCATCTTCACGTTGAAATGGCTTCCCGCAACGGGTGACCCCACTGGCTCAATGCATAAAGATTGACATACCACTTGAGTGCTTTGAAGGAACTTTCAACCAATCCCTCTCCGAACAAACTCAGGACCGATTTTCTAAAAGGAGGAAAATTACTTACCCCTTTGCCTTGTTATTGCCTCAAACGGCAGGGCAAAGGGGGATTTTATGATGGATCTTTTGATCAATGAAATCAGGAAGTTCCTTTTTTCAAAAAGTAAAGATGTCACAATGCACCATTTTGCCATATTATGCTTAAAATGTAAATCCTGTTAGAAGCGTTTTGCCCTTCTTGCGGGTTAAATATGAATGATTTTTACTTCAAATGGGACCTGTGCAAGAGTCGCAAAAAAGAGATAAAATTTGGTATATCATTTGATGAAGCACAAACGGTTTTCCTCAATGAAGATGCGATTCGATATTTCGATCTCAAGCATTCAGAAGATGAATATCGTTTCAACTCGAAAGGGAAACAGAAAAGGAATGGCCGTCTCTTGAAGATGGTCCCCATGAGAGAGCGCATGACGATTCCTCAAAGATGGAGGGGGAGGGAGTCCCATACATTAAACACCTGAAACAGCGGGTAACGATCCGGCTTGATAAAGCTTTGGTAACCTTTTTTAAAACCATGGCAACCGAGTTGGGAACGCCGTATCCAACCCATATTCATCTCGATCTACGAGATGGGGCAGTCAATCAGAGAAAGGTCTTAATCAAAAGGGCTCCTGGATGGTAGGGGTTACCCGCCGAGGTAGAGGCGACGAACATCGGGATTTTCAAGGAGGTCTTTTCCCCTCCCTTCAAACCGGTTATTTCCCATTTCGAGAACATAAGCATAATCCGAATAGCCCAACACCATGGCCGCCTTCTGCTCTACGATGAGGCAGGGCAGACCAGAATTTTTGATTTCTACGATCTTTTCAAAGACGGTCTTGACCCATTTGGGCGAAAGACCAAGGGAGGGTTCATCTAACAGTAAGAGTTTGGGCTGGATCATGAGCGCTCTTGCGAGGGAGAGCATCTGCTGTTCTCCTCCGCTCATCTGCGAAGCCTTTCTCTTCTTCCGCTCCATCAACCACGGGAAGAGTTGCTCGATTCGTTTAAGAGCTTTGTCTTTCTCCTGCTGATCTTTAATGGTCCAGGCCCCCATATCGAGATGCTCCTGAACCGTCATGTCCGGAAAGACGACCCGTCCCTGCGGGTTGAAGGCCATGCCTTTTTCCACCATCTGATAGGCAGGGACATGGGTTACCTCTTCATCCATAAAGACCACTTTTCCAGAGGCGATTTTTAATAGACCTGCGGCGGCTTTGAGGACGGTGGATTTTCCGGCTCCATTAGGGCCGATCAGACCGACAATTTCAGCCCTTGTTACAGAGAGAGAGACGCCATGAAGGATCTCCATCTTTCCATAGCCAGTCACAAGCCCATCAATCGCTAATATTTTTTCTTCTCTTCTGTCCACCCTCACCCTCGCCCTCTCCTGTCGGAGACTGTGTCGTAATTTAAAAAAACCCGATTTTTTCAAGAGGGGAGGCGGTCAGGTGAAAAAGATTTAGAGCGGCC
>OGCL01002892.1_pt1 | contig 11014 bp, 7 predicted proteins | sample 1570041 | NCBI WGS metagenome assembly OGCL01 (sample SAMN06266162, study PRJEB24511) | hot springs metagenome | isolation source: Hot spring water | place: South Africa: Limpopo | collected 2015-06-22 | reverse complement strand
TGCAATGTACAACAACTTTATTGTAGTTTGGATGAATTCCGCTTTTCATAACATTTTCTCCTTCCGCCTTGAATTTCCTATCAATTCAAAGTAAGTGCGTGTTTAATATATCATAGTTCATATTAACTTGCAAGAATGATTTACTTCACTAATACACCTTATTCTTTAACGCGATACCAATAGATTAAATTACCGATAGTCCATAAAACTAAAAGATAATATCGACTCAAAAACGGATCAAATAACTGATTAATCATATAACCTGATTGAACCCATTGAACATACAAGTAAACAAGGATTAACCCATTCAATCCAATATAGAAATCTTTACGTTTCATAATATCCCCCATGTATTATCTTATCAAAAAAGGTATTCATTAAGAATACCCTTACCAATCGAATAGTTATAGTGTGAACCCGAATGTATTGATTGAATTCGATTGGTCACCCCACAGTAATAAACATAACATTTTTTTAATAAAAATAAATAGTTTGTGATTAATTTATCAAAAATAAAATCATTTTTTAATTATTCTACAGTCTCTCTCCAGATTTTAGCCCCAAGAGCACTCAATTTTCCATCTAAGTTCTCATATCCACGATCAATATGATATACATCATGAATTTCAGTTACGCCTTCTGCCATTAATCCAGCCACAACTAAACTTGCGCCACATCTTAAATCTGTCGCAGTCACTCGATCTCCATACAATCTTGATGGACCATGAATTATCGCTGAGCCTGGAATTAGATTTATATTTGCGCCCATACGTTGAAGTTCAATACAGTGTTTGAATCTCTCAACATAAATCGTTTCTTTAACCGTTGATTCACCATTTGCACGTGTTAGAAGTGGTGTGAGAGGTTGTTGGAGGTCGGTAGGAAATCCTGGATAAGGAAGTGTTTGAATATCCACATCCTTGAGATGATTAGTCCCTCTAACCGTAACTTTATCAATCTCAATATCCATTGGAACACCCATCTCTTCTAACTTAGATAATAAAGCTTCCAAGTGATGAGGAATAACATTCTCAATGACGACTTCTTCTGCAGCCGCTGCCGCAATCACAATCATTGTGCCTGCTTCTATACGATCAGGAATAATTTCATGGGTACAACCCACTAAATCTTCTACTCCATCAATCGTAATAATATTAGTACCGGCTCCACGTATCTGAGCCCCCATTTTATTCAACATGGTTGCGACATCAATGATTTCAGGTTCTTTTGCCGCATTCTCAATCGATGTACGACCTTTCGCAAAGACAGCCGCCATCATAATATTAATCGTTGCCCCTACAGAAGGAATATCTAAATAAATTTTAGCCCCAACGAGTTCTTTCGCAAATATCTTATAACTACCTTGTGAATACTCAATTTCCGCACCTAGTGCCTCAAAACCTTTTAGATGTAAATCAATAGGTCTTGGTCCAAGATAACATCCCCCTGGCATTTTCATATTAACTTGTTTATAACGGCCTAATAGAGCACCCATAAAGTAATAAGATGCACGTAATTTTTGTACAACCGGATGATCCAAAGATATATTAATCATTTCACTTGGGTCAATCTCTAAATGCTCATTGGTGTGTTGAGTAACCTTAACATTTAGTGTTCCTAATAATTGACTTAAATGTCCAACATCAGAAATGTTTGGAACTCCATAAATATTAACTTTGCCTTTGGTCGCTAAAATACTTGCAGGAATAAGCGCAACAGTCGCATTTTTTGCGCCACTGATTCTTACACTGCCTTTTAGTTTATGACCGCCTTCTATTTTTAGTACTTCTTCCATATTTTCAATCTCCACCGTTATTTTATCACAGTCTAAGTGTGATTTATAGTAACACAAAAACAGGCAGAGCCTGTTCTATTTTTGTGAATATTCTAATGCTGCATAAACAAATCCTGCAAATAATGGATGTGCACGATTTGGACGAGACTTAAATTCTGGATGGAACTGACATCCAACAAACCAAGGATGATCCTTTAACTCTGTGATTTCTACAAGATAATCGTCTGGACTTAATCCACTGAAGATGGCACCATGTTGTTCCATGACTTCACGATATACATTATTCACTTCATAACGATGACGGTGTCTTTCAAGAATGGTTTCTTCTTTATACACTGATTTAGTCTTTGTATTATCTTTAATCTTGCATGGCCAATTACCTAAACGCAATGTTCCTCCCAAATTCACAACACCATTTTGATCCGGCATTAAATGAATAACAGGATGCTTAGAAGATTCGTCCCACTCAACAGAGTTTGCGCCTTCTAAACCACACACATTACGTGCAAATTCGATAACCGCAATTTGCATGCCTAAACAAATACCAAAATATGGGATTTTGTTAACACGTGCATATTGAGCAGCCATAATCTTACCTTCAATACCACGTCCACCAAATCCACCAGGCACAAGAATTCCATCTAGTCCACCTAATTCAGATTCTAGGTTTTCTTTTGTTAAGAATTCTGAATTAACCCAACGAATATCAATTTTTGCGCCAATTGGATAACCTGCATGCTTTAGAGATTCACTTACGGATAGATAGGCATCATGTAACTGAACATACTTCCCAACGATCGCAATCTTAACAGTATGTTTAAGATTATTCGCATTATCAATCATCTTTTCCCATTCAGACATATCTGCTCGAGGTGCATGAATGTTGAGTTTATGTAATACATAATCATCAAGACCTTGTTTCTGGAAACTTAAAGGAACTTCATAAATATTATTCACATTAACAGATTCAATTATCGCATTCTCACGAACATCACAGAACATCGCAATCTTCTTACGAATATCATCTGTGATACGTTCTTCACAACGAGTCACAATAATATTTGGTTTAATCCCCAAAGACATTAATTCTTTATAACTATGTTGTGTTGGTTTAGTCTTTAATTCACCACTACCAGGTACTTTTGGCACAAGCACTGTATGAATAAAAACAACTCCATCACGATCATTCTCTGAATGAACTTGACGTGCAGCCTCTAAAAACGGTAGGGACTCAATATCCCCAACAGTTCCACCAATCTCAGTTATAACAACATCTGCTCCAGATTCTTCCGCAGCCGCATAAACTTTAGCACGAATCTCATCTGTAATATGAGGAATAACTTGAACAGTAGCGCCTAAATAATCCCCACGTCTTTCTTTGGTTAAAACACTCATATATAAACGACCTGATGTGATGTTTGCTGTTTGTGTTAACTCTTCATCAATAAAACGTTCATAATGTCCTAAGTCTAAATCAGTTTCTGCTCCATCTTTAGTCACAAAAACTTCTCCATGTTGATAAGGAGACATGGTGCCTGGATCGACGTTAATATACGGATCAAATTTTTGTAAGAAGACTTTTAAACCTCTATTTTTTAATAAACGACCTAAAGAAGTCGCGACGATACCTTTACCAATACCGCTAACTACTCCACCTGTAACAAATATATATTTAGCCATGCACTCATCTCCCTTCTTGCTAAAAAAATAAAAATGCCTCCAAAACTCGGAGGCATTTGCCCTTTAATATTCTACCAAAGTGTCTCTTCAAATTCAATGCATTTTGACATATCACATAATATTCCATGACAATGTACTATTTAACTCTGGTTTACTTAAACTCACTTAATTAAGTTTATTAATCAGGTAAACCTAAGCCTATCATTGATTTCTATAAAATTTGACTGAAATCAAACCACTTAAAATCAAATCGTTTTGTTAGATAGATTGTAGACGCTATCCCCATTACGAGTGGACTTATAAGATAGGATAGCGTTTCTACGATAATTTCCGAACTAATACCAAAATCCAAATAAAACGGAATTAATGATACTATCGGAATTATGACAGCAAGTATAAGTCGATAGATCATAACCTTAGAGAACCCAATTTTATTATCCTTAAATCGAGTATAGAGTGTAAAACCTAATAAAACATAATTTAATATAAAATTTAAAACATTAAACTGTGTCGAATAATAAGACAAATATAACTCTAAACTTGAATCATAATAATTTATAAAATCGTTATACGATGATAACGTCAAAAATAACAAGAAAATCGTACTAAATATAGGTAAAACATTGTACATAAATTTAAAATACTTTAGTGGTAAACCATTCCCAAACATTTCATTCTTGTTATATTCAAGTACTTCTCCACATGTACCACAATAACGAGCATTTAAATCCCATTCTGCACCACACTTATGACATATTCTTTTCGATATATTTTGCATATTAATAACCCCACTTTATATATTTTAGACAATGATGATGATTAATACAATTAAAAACTCAATGATTAAACAGTGAGTTATATACGTTTTAAAATATATTTTTTGATTTTTAGTACTATTCCAAACATGATAAGGGTAAATCCTAGTATGGATGGCCAAACTATTGGATCTAATCCAGTTTTAGGTAAAATTGTTTCAGGCTTACGTCTGTTTGTAATAGTAACATTCGATATTCGACTATCTTCTGTTAAGGCTGTTAAACCATCTATAAAAACAGTGTAATTTGAAACATTTAACTCTTTAATCTCATATTCTCCAAATATCAATCCACTCAATTGTAATGTAGATTGATTATCTATTTCAAATTCTTTTCCACTTGGGTAAGAAGGACCAGTAATCATAATAGTAAAACTTTGACTACGATTATCGATTGTTCCATTAGAATACTGAACTATCTTCTGGACGCTTAATGAACCTCGAGACTGTTGATTTGTCACCGTAATTGAGTGTGTTAAGTCATCATATGTGATATTAGCATCGGAACTTATCGTTACATCGTAACCTTCTGTATTCTCTTCAGTCACTGTATAATGACCTATTAATAGATTCTCAACATCGAGTGGTGTTCCAGGAAAGACATTAAATACTTGTCCATCTGGATAACTTGGACCAGTTAGTGTTAATGCGAATGATTCAGAACTCGTAATAACATCTCCTTTATAGTCTAATAGTATTTTATTAAGTGTAATCGTTCCTTTTAACTCATCATTTAAATGTTCAGCAGTTGCGATAGGCGTGGTAGTGTTTAATCTTACTTTAATTGGAGTTGAATCGATTGAGTAGCCAAATGGTGCTTCTAACTCAACAATCGTATATGTTCTCATACCTAGATTATCAAATATCGCAATACCATCTTCATCCGTTTCTTTTTCCATTACTTTTACACCTGATGAATTAAATAATCCAAATACTGCTCCTTCTAATGAAATATTAGGATCAGCTTTATCCCCTTTTCGAATTCGAATGGAACCTTTTGTTCCAGTTCCACCACCACTTAAATCATCTTCTGCCACAACAACATTTATTGTGTTCGCTGTTGAATTGTAAGTTTGTCCAACTCCATTGAGTTTAATTGAATTTTGAACATTTAAGTTTTTTACTAAAATATCTGTCACAAACTCCAATCGATACGGACGATTTATTTCGTTTATAAATGTAAAAACAAATCGATTTAAACTTTCATCATATAAAACAGAATAATTACTTGAGTCTAAAGGTGTTGTATTCTGAACGAGTGATCCATTTGCCTGTAAATCCATTTCATATAAGACCACTGTATCTACATCTAATTTTAAACCTGATTGTAAATCATCTACTAATTGAACCTCTTTTAAACGAACGGCGTTTGGATTAATTGTGACTCCCCAACGAATAAAATCAGATCCATTCTCATAGTTGCCTGTTTTGGTAACTAAAGGATTACGAATTGTAGCTGTTGCGCTTGCAGTTAAACTTGGGATAGTATCACTTGTATAAGTTGCATTATTAGTAAGATTCTTATCCCCATCTATAAGCAACATTCCTTCTTCTGCAATTGTTTGATAAGTGACAATAACTTGATTATCAAGATTTGCAAATTCTAAAAGAATTGAATCACGGTCGACTAAATTCCCAGAAGGTTGAACTATCGTTTCTAAATTATATATCTCATCACTTGGAGAAATAGTTATTGAATCAGGCAATAATCTTAAACCATTTGGAATCAAATCACTAACAACTACATTTGATTGTGGGATTTGGTTTCGATTTATAACCAATCTCCAAGTAATCAAACGAGATTGATAGTTATATGCAATTGAGACACTTTTTGCGAACATTTGACTTCGAGTTACTTTCGTAGCTGTTGCCGTTTGTCTACCATCTCGGACTTGATCACCATAGAATGATGCAGAGTTTACTAAATTTACATTTGCATTTTTCTCATACAAAGATAGATTTGTAACACGAGTTTGATAACTTATTCTTATTTCTGTTGTGATTGGATCATTAAAAATATAAGATAATCTTCTTGTACTAGAATCATAATTTAATACACCTACTACATCATCCATTTGAACACCACTTACAACTCTTGATACTCTAAATGTTCCATCAACATATTCAGACCCATTTGGAATCACATCTTCAAATCGAGCATTATCGATTGGATTTAGACCCTGTTGATTGATACGTACTGTCCATGTAGACGTATTATTGGTTAGGTAATTATAATCTTGATTATTACCTGCAACAGATTTAGAAATGATTGTTCCTGGTTGAGTTCCAACTGTTGCTCCATCACTTGGAGAACCTAGATTGCCATTATCCCATGAGATTGTTGCTGAGTTCGTATAATTAACGGTTGAATTACTACCGATGACTGTTGGGTCTATTACTCTTGAATCAAACTCTAACGCATGGTCTTCTGTTATTAACCCATCAAACACATAACGAATAATCGTTGATTTATATATACCAGTTTCTGAACCTACTTCTAAGGTATAGAATCCAGGAGTTAATGTTGCGCTTTCAGTAAGATTAATTCTTGTACCATTAGGTAGTCTTAATTTAAAACTACCAGGCACCACTTCAAGTCCAGCTGGTAAAATATCTGCAATGACTAAATTATTCATTGGCGCATCCATACTGTTCACAGTAACAATCCAATGAAATAAGTTACGATTACTTCCGTCTCTACTTCCTGTCTTATCAATCCAATCGGTTATAACATTTGCGGAAGCATTTGCTTTTTCAATGTCATTTTTTTCAGCTCTGATATTATTATCAAAACGTGTAGATGTTGAACTATTAGTTTCGTTATTAAAAATATTCGTATTTGGTTTACTTCTATATGTAATTGTCTTCGTCCCATTCAACTCACTTAAAACATAGGTCCAACCATTCGTAACTTGAGTTGGAGTTTGTGTTTCTTCTCCAATCTTCATTGAGCCAGTTACGAAACTATGATTTGAACTCATAGTATCAATTAAATCTAAGTTATAAATCAAACCAGATGAAGTCACATTAATTGTCCATACTATTTCATTTAATTCTTTATCATATATACCTGATTTTGTCATATTGATTGTGACATCTGGTAATGGAGGTTCTTGAATACCGATTTGTATTATTTCTCCATCAAACTCTAGATTTATTGGCACATTAACTGGCTGCCCTAAAGTATCTTCACTAAAAGTTCCACTGATTCTAAACCAAGCTTGCATACCTGAATTATTTTCCACAAAATCAGTAAAGGTAATAGTCGCTTTTCCATCAGTCGCTACTTTTAATATACCCATAACTAAACCTGTTTCAGAATCTAATATTTCTAAACCTTCTGTTGGTACGACATAGCTTAATTGAGAAGGAAGTTGAACTAAAACAGTATCTCCTTCAAAATAATGATATTCAATTGGAGTATCACCCTCTGATTCATCCAATATATTGAACGCATAATACAACTCAATTTCCGCATCTCTTGGAATATCTGAATAAACTCCATTAGTATCTGGCAAAATAACATTATTATCTTTATCTGTTATCATAAAAGTTGATTCAATTGTTTTTATTTGGGAACTTACATCTAATGCATTAGTTGGTAATGGTGAGATAAATAATGATTCAAAAACAGTTAATAATACTACTAAAATAGTCGTAAACTTTTTCATCCATTTCTCCTATTGTTTAAAATATTTTTCAAAATCACTTTCACTAAACTCCATTGTCTTAATTAATACTCCAACAACAACTCTTCTAAATTCTGATTTCTTACCAAAACAAGTAATTAAGGTTGTAACTACTTTATTCTCTGTTATATCAAGAACTTCTATCGTTTCTGGATCAACAATCCTTATCGATTCAACTTTATAGATAAATATCTTGTCTTTATCTGTAAGATAAATCTCATCTTCTTTTCTTACTCTCGACAAAGGACTAAACAATGTGTCAGGATGAATCGTTCGATGTCCAGCTATTGGATAATTACCTTCCCCCATAACTTGGTTCTCGAGAATAGTAGTAGCTGAAATATCTAGATTCTCACTTGTTGCCCCTCTTAATATTGGGAGTGATAAATCTACATTAGGAATCGAAATAAATCCAACGACTTTTTGATTATTTAAATCGATTTTAATTTCGCTTGTATCCAATACCTCTAGTTGTATATCACTACTTTCAAAAATTCTTTGATTGTTAGCCTTAATCTCTTTCGCATCTATATTCCATATGTCTTCTATTTTCATGCTCATTAAAGTTGGTTCGATAATCACAATAAAAAAAACATTCAAACTGATTATTATTACTCCTAATAAAATCAAAACATTCGAAAGTTTTATTTTTCTATTCTTCTTTTTCATCTAGTTCCATAGCTTCCCTTTCTATGCAACCAGACAATCTTGTTCACAATTATGTGCCGTCAGATTCTAAGCTTTGTGCCCCATACTTTCATATGGTTTACCAAAATTATATTTACGTACTTGTTTAATATATCAAATCTATTTTTGTTTGTATATTAATTCTACGTTAATTTAAGTATATATTTACACATTTATGTCAATTTTTAATATTGATATTTGTTATTACTTGAGGTCAATAAAAAATCCTTGGAAAACCAAGGATTTATTCTTATTCTTCTTCTTCATCAGGACGAATAACTTCTTCATCCTCAACACTTAGGTATTCTTCAACTTCATCATCACTTAGATACTCATCTTCGCCTAAAATTGCGCTTGTATCAACATGTGTTTCATTATAAGTACGACGTGAACGTAAATCCCACATATTATCCGCAAGTGGCGCAAAACGAACATCTAACATCATCGCAGAATAGAACTGTGCAATCTTATTCTCTGCTTGTGTTTGATTAAAGCCTAAGGATTCCACAACTTTATTCCATAAATCCAAGAATGCGATTTCATTCTTTTGAGCGCTTAGTATATCAAACGCTACATCTAACATTGATCGACTTGTCATGTTATCCTCCTACATCTTTTCAGGTGCACTTACTCCAATCAGAGATAAGGCATTTCTTAAGGTTATTTGGGTTGCCTTTACTAAGGCTAAACGTTGTTGGCGAAGCTTTTCTTCGGCATGGAGCACTGTACATTCCCCATAAAATGTATGGAAACTCGCTGCTAGCTTCTGAATGAATAAACAAACAATATGTGGTTGTCTTGCGATTGCCGCATCTTGTATAAGCTGAGGGAAATCCGCAATTAACTTCAATAAATCGATTTCTTTCTCATGAACAATGAGATCATAATCAGAACACTCAGTTAATTCTGCTTGTCTTAAGATTGAACACATTCTTGCATGAGCATATTGTGCATAATACACTGGGTTATCATTGGTTTTGGAATTAGCCATATCTAAGTCTAAATCCATATGCGTATCCCCCGCTTTAGACACAAAGTAATATCGTACGGCATCCACACCTGCCTCATCGATTAAATCCTTAAGTGCTACAGCTTTACCTGTTCTCTTACTGAGTTTAAACTCTTGACCATCTTTGATCATACGTGCCATTTGAATGATATCAACCATCAAATCTTCACGCTTATATCCAAGAGACATAAAGGCTGCTTGTAAACGAGCAATATAACCATGATGATCTGCCCCTAATAGGTTAACCAACTTATCATATCCACGTTCTTTTTTATTTAAGTGATACGCGATATCAGGAAGAATGTAGGTATAAGAACCATCTGATTTAATCAAGACACGATCCTTATCATCTCCATATTCCGTAGTACGCAACCACAATGCACCATCTAATTCATAGGTATGTCCATTCTTAATGAGTGTATCTAATGATTTTTGGACTAAACCACGATCGTAGAGTGATTGTTCAGAACTCCAAACATCAAACTCTACTCTGAATAGTTTTAAGTCATCTCTTAGTTTGTCTGTCTCTTTTTCAAGTCCATGTTTTCTAAAAAAGGCTAAACTTTCTTCAAGAGGAACATTCTTGTACTCATCTTTAATCTCAGCGTATAAATCATTTGCGATATCGATTAAATCTTTTCCATGATACCCATCTTCAGGTACCGCAATATCTAACCCACACGCTTGTAAATAACGAGCTTGTAAAGATTTAGCCATATTGTTAATTTGATTACCCGCATCATTGAGATAATACTCACGTGTCACATCAAATCCAGCCTTCTTCATAATACGCGTTAACGCATCACCGATTGCCGCACCACGTGCATGCCCAGGATGTAAATCACCTGTTGGGTTTGCGGATACATATTCCACATTGTATGAAATTGGATGAGATAGTTTCGCTTCACCATATAATTCATCTTCTGTTAATACTGTTGTGATTACTTGTGTTAAAACATCTTTCTTGAGAAATAGATTAATAAATCCAGCTCCCGCAATCTCTGTTTTCTCAATTGAAGACATATCCAATTGATCAATAATATTCTGTGCAATCATTCTAGGATTACTCTTAAGAATCTTCGTTAATCGCATCGCAATATTACTGGAATAATCACCATGTTCCTTAAACTTAGGCACTTCAATAACGATATCTTCTAATGCAGTCTCAACCTCAAACGCTTTTAAAACAGCTTGTTTAAGATTCTCTTTTAATGCATGTTCAATTTGATTCATGCCTCTGCCTCCTTAATAACCAACTCTAACTTTTGTTCGGTGATTAAATCATCGTTTACAAATAAACGATAATGAATATAGATTAAATCATTATTTCGAATCATATT
>OGCL01002889.1_pt1 | contig 11044 bp, 9 predicted proteins | sample 1570041 | NCBI WGS metagenome assembly OGCL01 (sample SAMN06266162, study PRJEB24511) | hot springs metagenome | isolation source: Hot spring water | place: South Africa: Limpopo | collected 2015-06-22 | reverse complement strand
AACGCGCAACAGCGGGCGATGGTCAGTCACGTTTGTCCCTGCCTATGTTTAATACGGGTCGATCAGGGTTTAATCAGCCGCTAGCTCCACCACGCCGTCCATCTCGACCAGCGCACCACGAGGCAGACTGGCCACACCTAACGCAGCACGCGCTGGATACGGCTGGGCAAAATACTCGCCCATGATCTGATTGACCAGTTGGAAGTTGCCCAAATCAATCAAAAAAATGTTCAGCTTGGCAATATCGGCCAGCGAGCCGCCAGAGGCTTCACACACTGCTTTTAAGTTGTCAAACACACGGCGGATCTGCGCCTCAATCCCATCGACCAAGTCCATGCTGTAGGGGTCAAGGCCGATTTGGCCAGATAAGTACACCGTGTTGTTGACCCGAATCGCTTGAGAATAAGTGCCGATGGCCGCAGGTGCTAGCTCGGTGTGAATCACGGTACGCGACATGCAAAGCTCCAAATGAGTCAAAAAAGTGGTCAAAAATGACAATTTGATCGAGCATTTATGATAGCGGATTCCGTCAGGCTGCTACAGCCTAAAACTGTATGCAACCGTATGATGCTTTGCATTTATTTGGTTTAGCCAAGGTTATTCAGGCGCGTCACGCTTGGAAAATCCAGTAAACTGCGAATTTCATGGATCAGTCGTGCCAAATGGTCACGATCACGCACCAAAATCGCCAGGCGGGTTTGCTGATTTTCAATCTTTAGCTTTTCAACGCCAGCTTTCAGCTCGCGTACCCGATAAATCAGCTCGGTGGTTTGTTCGTCTGATAGCCCATCCCCGATTAGTAGCGTGACCGGAAAGCGTGGATCTTCGGGCGTATGTTGCTGCCACTGTAAGGTTAAAATATGTTCAGGGTGTTGGGCAATTTCTTGTGCCAGATTGCCACAGCGCCGCCGATGCACGATCAAGCCACGACGGGTCAAATGTCCCAAAATCGGATCACCCAAAATCGGGTTGCAACAATGCGCATAGCGCAGATCAATCCCCTGTGTGCCGAGGATAAGCTGCTCAGAGGGCGCAGGCTCGACCGATGCACTGCGATGCACCACGCGCGAAGCAACCAGTTGCGGCAGCAAGTCCCCAATCGCGATTTGCTCAAACAAGGCATCTTGGCTGCTGAGCTGTTGCCATGCCAGTAAGTCCTGCCAGTCCGCATTCGTGAGATCACGGATACCACGCTTATAGAGTTTTAAGGCGCGGTTTAAGGCCTGTTGACCGACAGTACGTTGCTCCTCAACATCTTGCTCGCGCAGTATATTTTGTAATGCACGTCGTGCTTTATGTGTATTGATAAAGCTTAGCCAATCTGGATTGGGTGTCGCCAACACATCGGTAATGATTTCGATCACCTGCCCACTTTGCAGTGGTGTACCGAGCGGTTTAATCACGCCGTCGATTTTCACGCCGATGGCATGATTGCCTAAAAATAAACTGGCTGCATACGCAAAATCCACCGCAGTCGCACCTTGCGGTAACTCATGCAAGTCACCATCCTTGGTGTATACCAAGACTTTATCACGGTGTAAGTATTCTAGTAGGGCGTTGAGTGTGCTGCGTGCGCAATCTCGATCAATCAGTTCTGACAAGTTATGTAATGAGGCCTGAATCGCTGAGCGGGTTGCTTGTGGTGCAGTCTCGCCAAGTACCACCCCCAGTCGCGCAGCATCACGCATTCGTGAGGTTTGTAAGGTTAAATCCACTTGGCCTGTGCCATCACGCAACGACAAGAACAGTGCTTGATTACCGCCAGGCAGTGGATTACGGATATGGTCGCGTAGCTCTGACCATGCAAACTGCTGTTGTAAGGCAGTGGCCAGCTGATCACAAGCAGCCACGCTATCCAACAACACCTCAAAGGCATGCGTGTTCAGTAGCGTGCTGAGATCATCATCACCACGAAAAAACCGCTGAAAAATCAAAATATCGTTATCACGCGGGGTGAGATGGCCAGTCAGTTGTAGATCATCAATCAAATGATCCAGCGCAAAGGCACGTTGCTGTCGCATTTCCATACGCGTTAATGCTGAGTCCGCCAAAGCATGGGTCAGACGACTAAACATGTCGGGCGCAAGATTTTCAAAGCAGAGCTTTTCGAGCTGATCAGCAATCTCATTCATGCCGACCAACCGTGCCATGGGTACAAAAATATCAATAGTTTCTTGTGCAATCCGTGCGCGTTTTTCAGCGTTGAGAGCTTCAAGCGTAGACATATTGTGCAGACGGTCGGCCAGCTTGATCACGATCACGCGTGGATCATGTAAGGTTGCGGTCAAAATCTTACGAAATGACGCGGCTTTATTGGCTTGCTTGTCTGGTGAAATCGTCAGCTTGGTCACCCCATCGACCAGCTCAGCCACCGTTGTGCCAAACAGATCACTGACTTGCTGTTTGGTATAGTCAGTATCTTCGATGACGTCATGTAATAACGCCGCCATCAGACTGTCAGCATCGAGTCGCATATGTCCCAAAATATCGGTCACTGCAATCGGATGTAATACATACGGCTCGCCGCTTTTGCGAATCACCCCGCCATGCGCCGCATCAGCAAAATCGCATGCATTAAGCACACGCTGCACGTCGGTTTCGGTGAGATAGCTCTGTAACGTCTCCGCCAGTTGCTGTTTGGCGGTCGTTACTGCTTGGCGCGGCATGGTGGCATTCCTATATCAACAACATCGCAATTAATTCAACCCTCCAATCAAAAGCAAAACGCAGGCGATGTCAACCGATTGACGGGTTTTTTTGGCGAATTTTGCTGTTCTAGGCTCTGTTGACGTTTGAGCCAAAAAAAAGACCTAGCCAAAAAGCTAGGTCATTGTTGGATTGGACGGCGGCTAGACTTAAAAAAAGCTGTCCAAACTGAGTGGCGCAAGCGCCATATCGAGTGGCGACGGCTGACGCGGCTCGTCTTTTTGCTTTAGGATATCGCGGCTGACGTGACCAGCAGCGATTTCACGCAGTGCCATCACGGTGGGTTTGTCGTTTTCCCACGGTAGCATCGGATCGGCTGTGCCGCGAGCCAGTTGACGAGCGCGTTTGGCGGCAACCAATACCAATTCAAAGCGGTTGTCTACTGCACCTAGACAGTCTTCTACAGTCACACGGGCCATGTTGATCTCGTCGGTTAAGCAAAATAAAGAACACAGTATTGTAGAGTAGACAGCCCACGCCGACAAGTTGCAATTTGATCGTTTTAGTCGCCATTGATCAGACGAGACAGCAGTGCTTGCTGTCGAACCGACTGCTGCTTCACAGTGAGTCTAGCCGCTTGAATGATGGACTTGAGATGCTCAAGTGCGGTGTCAAACTGATCATTCACCACCACATAATCAAAACTCACATGCTGTTGTAACTCAGCCAATGAGCCAGCTAAACGCCGTTCAATCACTTCATCGCTGTCTTGGCCGCGATTAGACAGCCGTTCGCGCAGCGCAGCACGGGTCGGTGGTACAATAAAAATCTGGATCGACTCTGGGAATAGCCGGCGTACTTGGGCTGCACCTTGACAATCGATTTCAAGCAATACATCTTGCCCTGCTTGTAGTTGCTCGATCACCGCAGCTTGACTCGTGCCGTAGTAATTGCCGAACACCTCAGCATGTTCGATAAAGCCGCTGGCATTGATGTGTTCAATAAACTGCGCAGTGCTGACGAAGTGATAATGTATGCCGTCTTGTTCGCCGTCACGCATCGGGCGTGTGGTGTGCGACACCGACACACTTAAGCCGTCGATTTGTGGCAATAAGGCTTTCACCAGTGACGTTTTCCCCGTTCCTGAGGCGGCAGCGACCACAAACAACAAACCGGACATGGCTAAATTCCTGTTAAAATAAAAAATGACAAGCAGGTTGGGCTATTTTAGCCAATATCTGCTGGCAAAAGCGATCAGATGCACACCATCTATCTGTGTGTCGATTGGCTGGTGGGATACCTGTGCAGATCAACCGCCGTGTGAGCGACGAACACGAGCAAACCAAATCACGCTGGAGTGTGCAGCATGGAAATAATCTTGGCAAATCCTCGCGGGTTTTGTGCAGGTGTGGATCGGGCGATTGCGATTGTGAATCGGGCGTTAGAGCGATTTGGTCCGCCGATTTATGTGCGACACGAAGTGGTACATAACAAGTTTGTGGTGGATGACTTGCGGGGTCGTGGTGCGGTGTTCGTGGAGGAACTCGACCAAGTGCCGGATGGTGCGATTGTGATTTTTAGTGCGCACGGTGTCTCGCGCGTGGTGCAGCAAGAAGCCAGTCAGCGCAAACTCAAAGTGTTTGATGCAACGTGTCCACTGGTCACCAAAGTGCATATCGAAGTCACTCGGCATGCGCAGCAAGCGGTCGATGCGATTTTGATTGGACATGCCGGTCATCCTGAGGTGGAAGGGACGATGGGGCAGTATAACGAGCAGTTGGGTGGACGGATTCATTTGGTTGAGGATGAAGATGATGTCGCAGCATTGCAGGTGCGCGATCCAAACAAGCTGGCGTTTGTCACCCAGACCACGCTATCCATTGATGATACCGCGCGAGTGATTGATGCACTGCGGCAGAAGTTTCCGAATATCGAAGGTCCGCGCAAAGACGATATCTGTTATGCCACGCAAAATCGCCAAGACGCGGTACGCGATCTGGCTGCTGAGTGTCAGGTGGTGTTGGTGGTGGGTTCGCCCAATTCGTCAAATTCCAACCGGCTGCGAGAGTTGGCCGAGCGGATGGGGTGTCGTGCCTATTTGGTGGATAATGCCGACGAGATGCAACAGGACTGGTTTACGGACGTGCGGCAAGTCGGCGTGACTGCGGGTGCATCGGCACCAGAGATTTTGATCGATCAGGTGATCGAACGGTTACGGCAGTGGGGCGGCGCAGAGCCAGTCGAACGACAAGGCCGTGAGGAAAACGTGGTATTTTCCTTGCCACGCGAACTTAAAGGCTTGGCAGTTGATGCCAGTGAGCCGCAAGAATCGACACTCTCGCGGCTTTGACCCGAGTAAGTGTCCCACGCCTCGTGGCCTGCACTGCTGGCTTTACACTTGCCGCTGGTCGCGGATTTTGACCCAAACAAGTGCGTGAAATGCCAACTTTGACGCACTAAGTTAATTTAGTCTGCCGTATAGGCGGCTTGGTCGAGCACAGATTGAGTCGCAGCATGACTGCTTCTATGCTAATAATCAGGTAAAGATGGTGTTCGGGATGAGCAAGGTCTTTTTGGAAGGATGCGCATGAAATACTCACAGGGCTTTACATTGGTGGAACTGCTGATCACGGTGGCGATTGTTGCCATTCTCGCTGCCGTTGCCGCACCATCGTTTTTGCAGACGCTTGCCAATCAGCGCATGAAGTCGGCTGCCTATGATCTGAGTGCGACCTTTGCAGAGGCACGTTATCAGGCAGCATTACAACGGATCACCATGCGGGTGACCACATCAGGTACAGCTTCGCAATGGAAGGCCGCAACGACCTCCAAAAAAGCCGATATTCACTGGCAACTGACGGATGGTGCAACATCCTTAGTACAATCAGGTGTGGATCGGCGGATTTCGATTAACAGTAGTTTAGGCTCAGCATCGGCATTGTTTTTGCAAAATGGTACGGTTGCCACTGCTGAGAATCCCAATATCACGATTGCGCAAGATGTGTTTTTTCGGGTGTGTGACAGTGCAGTAACGGGTGAAGAGGGATATACCGTGGTGTTGGGGCGTTTTGGCGGTAGCCGAGTGTATGCGGGCAAATTTGGTACAGGGGTAGGAGCGCAATCATGCACATAAACATCAATCAACAGACCCAGCGTGGCATTGGCATGGTTGAGGTGTTGGTCGCACTGTTGCTGCTGGCCGTCGGTGTACTGGGTTTTTCTGCATTGCAGTCTTACGCGGTGTACTCGACCACCGAAAGCTTAAATCGTACGCAAGCACTAACCGTGATGCGGGGGCTGGCCGAGCGCATGCGAGTGAACGGCACGACCCCCGCTGTGTTGAATAACTACAAGAATGCAATGGGCTCTGGTCAGCCAGTTCCACCTACCGAGCGCTGTCGTAGTAGCGGTGGTTCAGCGACAGGCTGTACCGCAGCGCAGTTGGCATTGGTGGATGTCTATGATGCGCGTGCCGCCGCATGGGACAGTGGGATTCAACTCGGTATGGCGACCTGCCCTGCCACGATCGGTATTGGTGAGCGTCAGTGCTTGCTGGCCGCATGGGATAAAACCACGCCACAGATTGCCGCAGATGGTGACGCGTGCATGACGCTAGAGGGTACCTATCGTCGCCAAGCCAACTGTATCGTGATGGAGATTTATTAAATGAACCAGACTCCAGTATCACAGCCAGTATCGCAATCCGTTGCCCAGCTTCATGCCAGCTCCGTCCATTCACAGCACGGTTATACCTTGATTGAGTTGATGGTCGCACTGGCTCTTGGCTTGCTGATCAGTGCCGCCGCGATCCAGTTATTTATCACCAGCCAGACCACGTTTAGTTTGCAGCAAGGCGGTGCAGACGTACAGGACAGCAGTATTTTTGGTTTGGAACTGATGTCGCGTAATGCCCGCATGGCCAATTATGGTGGTGGCCGCCCCATCATGAATGATTTCACGCCGATTGGTGGCATCGTACTCACCTCAGACTCGCCCAAAGAAACCGCGCGCTTGGGTGCGACCATTCCTGTCACGGTGAATCTACAAAGCGTGAAGCTGAGCGGCGCATTTGTAAAAGATGCATTGCTAACGCGTGGTGCGGGTACGCCTGTCGGCAATGCCGCCAATAATGAGTGGACAGGGGCTAGTAATGTGACTGTGGTCGGTGGTAGTCCGGCACAGAGTGCGCAGTTGGTGATCCAGTATCGCGCACCACAAGACATGTTTGATTGTGAAGGCCGCACAGTGCGTGGCCCGCGCATGTCCAACCAAGCAGGCGATCCTTTGGGCGAAACCCGCGATGCAAACGGTGCGTTAATGCCAGCGCGGATGATTGATGGTGACGTGGTGGTCGAGCGTTATTTTTTGCGTAAAGACAACTCCAGCAGTGTAGCCGTGGGCGAAAATGCCGACCGTGCCTTGGTGTTGGCCTGTGATGCGGGACGCTATAGCGTGAATAACCAAAAGCAGATCAACGAAAACGCAATTGCGCTACAGGATTTTGGTGATGCAGGTGTCGCACTGATGACACGGATTGATCACTTTGATATTCGGCTGGGTGTAGAGGTGACGCCAGGGCGGATACGCTACTATACCGTGAAGGACTATCTGGACATTAAGCCGCCGGTTGTCGCCGGTGCAGGGGTGGCACGTCCTCGCTTGGTATCGTTACAAGCGGCAGTGTTGGCACGTGCACAAGGCAAGAGTGCTAACCAAGCATTAGATCCGAATATGGCATACCCAATGTTGGATCAGCAGGTCAAGCTGACCGTGCCAGACAGTAGTGGTGGCAACAAATCAGGTTATGTTCGTAAGGTGTATGGCACGACCATTGCCCTGCGTAATGGTCGAGGAGAGTAACATGAACGTGCAATATCAGCGTGGTTCGGCATTGATTTCGGTCATGATTATTTTACTACTGACCACAGTGTTGGGTGTGATTGCTGTGCGGCAAGGCTCGACTAACCTAAACCTTGCCATGAATGCGTCGGTGCAGTCTTTGCTGATACAGTCGTCGGACGTCGGCTTTGACAAGCTGGAGCGTTCGGATATGGCGGTGTCAGCGACTGGAGCAGGGCCGCTCGGTTATTTGCGCCTAGAGGGCAATGCGGGTAAAGAATATATTTTTTGCTATCGTCCCACAGTCGATACGCCACGCATCTACAACATTAATAAAGATACGATTTTGTTGCCCAGTGGTTTTGAAAATGGTGTAAACGGCCTTTGTAATGTTGATAACGCAGAAGATTATTCCAGTGGTCGGCGTGTCGTGGTCTCGCAGATGGGGCTGGTGCGTCCGCAAGAAGCTGTGGTGGCAGAGCCATTTCAGTATTACGAAAAAGGCACAGACAGCGAGACGGTAAAGCGTCCGGATCAGCAACGCTATCGCGCCTATGTCACCTCGATTGCCCCTACCTTGGCACGCAGTGCCAGCAAGGCGGCCATCAACAAGTGCTTCGAAAACCCTAACGATGATGCCACTGTGGCAGCAGGATCTGCCACAAAATCGACCTCGGATTGTCTGTTTGATCTGGGCGTTCCATCCAATACACAGGTACAAGACTATGTATTAGGTGGTTTGGTCGAGGTCTCGACACTCTAAATCAACCAATGGACTGCATGAGGATAACGCCATGAAAGCCAAGCGTTCTAAAGTTTTTAAGCCAGTCATGCTCAGCCTAGCGGTGTCTGGGTTGATGTATGGAATGTCGTTGCCGCAAGCCCTTGCCAATGACCTAGAGATTTATCGGCCAGCGGTTGAGGGCAAGACCACGCTGGTGATGATGTTCGATACCTCAGGCAGTATGGGCTGGGGCAGTGGCTACAGCAATACCAGTATGAGCTTGCAGGGTGATTATGGGATTTGCTCGGGTAGTACTGCTAATGTGAAGTCAGTGAACTCCACCACATCACCCAGCTATGTACGCTATTTCTGTGAGGCGCCGAGTAGTACCAGTTCGGCGGTTATTAAATCGCAATGTACGTTGGTGGGGTCGACCTATCGCTGTTTTGATCGCTTGACACGCCTCAAGGACGCGATTTTTGAGTTGATGGATGGCACCGCGATCAAAGATGACGTGATCATGGGACTTGCGCAGTACTCTACCCAGAGTAACAGCAGCAATAGTGCATTTACCGCAGATGGGGTGTCAGGCAAGATCGTGGTTCCTGCGCGACCACTGAATGCCACCCAACGCGCCGCGATTAAGCAAGCGGTTGCAAACTTTGTGGCATGGAACGGCACACCGACTGCCAACGCCTATGCTGAAGCTGCGGCCTACCTGATGGGAACCAGCACCAGACAAACTGCGACCATCTGGCGCGATGAATACCGCCAGAGAACCAGTAATAACACCTTCAGCATCTGTACTGCATGGAGTGCGATTAACTATACGACTGGCCGTCAGACCTGTAGCACGTGGTCGGCCAACCAAAGTGCCAGACCTTCGAATGCCTTTAGTGCCACTGAACCTCGCACCATTAGCGGGACTGCCTTTACGGTATTTTTGTCCAACTCAGAGCAGACCGTGCCGAATACCGGCAGTGGCTTCGATAACTCAGTGGCCAGCTCTAAGAATGGTGGTAGCTATATTTCACCGTTGCCGACCGACACCGAAACACTCGAGTGTAATGGTCAGGGGATTTACTTCTTTACTGACGGTGAGCCAAACGCCTCGAGTAATCCGGCTGCACTGATGCAACAGGCACTGGGTGGCAGCTTTAGCAGTGCGGGTGGCTTACCGAATGGCTCACAAAGCAGTCACGGCACACCAGAAACCGGCGCTTTTTCTAAGTATCTTTTTAATAAAAATAATCCCGCCGGCGTGCAAATCAAAACTGCCGTGGTTGGCTTCGGCACGACCTTTGCCAGCGTGAAGCCAGTGACCTTGCAGGACCCAAATACTGGTAAACAACGCACTTACTATGACTGCCGGACAGGCTCGAATGTGGATGCGCGTAATGCCTGTAACTGGGGCGAAAAAATCCATCCTGATTTGCCTGGAGTGGGTGGTTTTGGGCAGGGTGGTTTTTATTATGCATCTGGCTCGGAAGAGATCATCCAGAGTGTGGTGAGCTTTATTGATGAGCTAAAAATTGATATCCCTGCTGTGCCGACCGGTGCAGTCGTCGTACCACAAGATACACTGGCACCGGACAGTCTACAGCCGTATGCCTATTTGCCATTATTGGAACCGAAGCCAAATACCTCGATTGTGGTCTGGCCAGGTAACGTCAAAAAATACGATGTCAGAAACGGCACAATCTACGGCAAAAATGGCAGTCTGGTGTTTAACAGCAGTGGCGTGTTTGCTGAAAACACCTATGACCGCTGGAGTGTCGATAATATCCCCGACAAAGGCGCGATCCAGATTGGTGGCGCGTTTGAACGGCTGCCGATGCCCACTGACAAAAACACGTTAAGCCGTAATGTCTGGCTAGAAGGTCCTGCCAGCCTGCTGTCGAGCAACATGGTGCTACGCCAAGTGAAGCCGAGTATTCTGGACATTAATGCGCTGATTGGTGTGACCAACTGGCAGCGGCGTTACTTGCTGAACTTTATGGGCTATAACATCCCAGAAACAACCAGTCTACTCGACCTGACTAACGTCCTGCCTGCTACCTTGCAACGTCCTGCCGAGCCATTCCGTGTCATGGGTGGTGTCGTGCATTCCACGCCGCAACTGCTCACTTATAGCGCGAACCTTAATGAGGATGGCTCACTCAGTGATACCCGTGATGAGTCGCTACTGTTCGGTTCGTTAGAGGGTGCGCTGCATGTGGTGAATGCCAATACCGGCGTTGAGCAGATGGCGTTTATTCCGAAGCAGATCATCGACAACCAAGCCCGCGCTTTACGTCCAGATACGACTGGCCGCCTGTCACCAGACAAGACCGCGATGCCCAATCCTACGGCCTTTGGGGTCGACGCACCGTGGACGGCTTATGCCGAGTACAGCCGTAAATCGAGTAAAATCGAAGCGGACTTTATGTATGCGTATGGTGGTCTACGGATGGGTGGCGATGCGTTCTATGGCTTGGATCTCACCAGTCGCAATAATCCAAAACTGTTGTTTAGCATTACGCCGTCTACCACTGGCTTTGCCCGTCTGGGTCAAACATGGGGCAAGCCGGTCGTCACCCGCATCCGGCATAATAACCAGACCAAGCTGGTGGTGATTATCAGCGGTGGTTATGATCTCGACTACGAAAAAACCGATAATAACCGCAGTACAGCAACCGCCGTTAAAGGCAATGCGGTGTATATCGTCGATGCCAAAACCGGTGAGCGGTTGCTGACGATTGGTCAAACCGGCCAAGGCGCAAACCTGAGCAGTGCTGACATGAAGTACAGTATTGTCGGTCGCGTTAAAACCCTAGATCGCGATGCCGATGGTTT
>OGCL01002887.1_pt1 | contig 11051 bp, 10 predicted proteins | sample 1570041 | NCBI WGS metagenome assembly OGCL01 (sample SAMN06266162, study PRJEB24511) | hot springs metagenome | isolation source: Hot spring water | place: South Africa: Limpopo | collected 2015-06-22 | reverse complement strand
AGGTCATCGCTCTAAAAGGCTTTTCGGCCTCCCCGCCCCCCTTGTGAAGGGTGAAAGAAATCGCTCAATTTAGGTTTATTTAGTCTGTCTGGTTTGTTTGGTCTGTTTAGTTTGTCTGGTTGCCATGGGAGAGCCGCCGAGAAGAAAGATTGCAGCGATATAGGCAATGGAGAGGATGGAAAAGAAAGGTCTCATTGAATAAGCTTCCGCCATCCCGGAATTATCCGGCAGAGGTTTTTGGGGTCTGTATTGTCTTTCCGGTCTATCTGCTTTTTCCAGCTTTTTCTGGTCTGTTTAGTCTGTCGGGTTTTTTGGGCTATAGAAAAACTAAAGAGACTAAAGAAACTAAAAAGACCAAAGAAACTAAAAAGACTAAATCAGGCATCCTTTTTTATCTGCCAACGAGGTATCTGGACTGGAACTTCGACTCCTATCAAATCCATGAGAATTTTTACCCTTCTTTTGTCTGACATATTCCTTTGAAAGATTCCTCTTAATTCCTTAAACGGACCAGAAATAATCTGGATGGGGTCACCTTCTTGAAACACTTCCTCCTCCATCTTGATTAGATTACCAACTCCCATCCGTTTTTTGATCTTCTCAATAACTTTGTCAGAGATGGGGACAGGACCATTCCCGAAACCAAGTATTTTTGTTACCCCTCTTGTCCATTTTACCTGATAATAATGGAGGTCGATATCGAACCTCCCAAAGAGATAGTTTGGGAAGAGAGGCTTAACCTTTACGATACCTCTTCCATTTCCATATTGATGCGACTCAAAAAGGGGGAGGAAGACCTCCAAACCCTGATTGGTCAAATTCCTTTCCACCCGGAACTCATCTGCAGGTTTGGTCTGGATTACATACCACAACGAACATTGGTCTGTCCGATCTATTTGGTTTATCTGGTTTGTTTCGTTGATCCGATGCCCTCGGTTCATTGTTTGCCTCTGGATACGCCAATCTTTTCATTATTTCCTATTCGGAGAATGGTGGCCCATAGAAACGTATAGAGAAAGGCATTGGCAGGAACCTGAACGTTTCGTTCCACAAGGCTATGAAGCATCAGCGCCAGAGTTCCAACCATCCCACCCATTCCAATATATTTTTCACCCTCCCAATAGGAGAGGGAGCGAATCTTAGAGACAGCCTTATAGAAGAGGATGATGAATAGAATCACCAGAAGCCCCATGCCCAAGATTCCCACCTCGGAGGTCAATTGTAGCCAGTCATTTTCCGCATGGGTTACAAGGCCTCGTACATGGAGGGTTCGATACATCGGAAAGACCTGAAGGAAAGTGCCAAGGCCAGTGCCCAACAGGGGGTAGTCCTTCAATATTCTTATAGTGCTCGACCAGAATTCTAATCTTGTCCTGAGATCTTCAGAGGTGGTGAAGAACCGACTGATCACAGCATCAAGCCCGATCCAGGTCGCCCAAAGGATAGCAAGGCCAAATATCAATACGATACTCCTGGAGAAGCGCCGGGCTTTCTGAGGATTTCTGAAGATAAAACTCATCAGGGTTACCGAAAGCAGGAGACTTGCAATCCCCATTCGAGAGGCAGAGAAGAGGAGACCGAGGATCACTACAACGATTCCAAAGGCAATAAGCATGGTCTTTCCATCAAGCGAAGAGAGGCGATGGCGCCAACCCATGAAATGCCTGCCCTCTCTGGCTTCCCTGTAAAAGAGATATCCCATGCTGAGAGGGATCACCATCAAAAGATATCCTGCAAAATAGTTTCGATTGATAAAAGTCCCTGTGACAGCAGAGGCTTGCATATCCAGATGGAGGATGTGGCGGTGCCCGCTGAAGAATTCAAACATTCCATATAGAGATTCTCCTGCTCCTACCAGCATCACAATCGGAAAGAAGGATTGGATAAGGTCCCTATTGGGGAGTTTCCAAAACAGGAGAAAGAAGAAGAGACCCGTAAGGGTGAGCCATTTGAGGAATTCGATTTGGGTCAGGAATGGAACAAAGGAGACCGGGATGTTTGAGGCCAATGGCTCAAAACTCAAAACTGAACGAACCTCATAGGTCCTGGGTGAAAGGAGTTTGACCAGGCCTGTGGGAAGGGGGAGCATCTGAAACAGGATAAGGAGGAGAAAGAGGAAGAGGAGAAGGGGTATGAACTTTGAGTTTAGAGTTAGGGCGAATAACTTATCGGTTTTTTGGGTTAAAGACTGGATGGCCCAGAGAATGAGAATCAGCAGGATGCCAAGCTCCATGATTGAGAAGGCCCAATACTCCACAGACCCAAATGCAACCGGGGTGAAGATGAAAAGAATGATAAGAATTATCTTTATAAAAATGTTAAACATGGCTTAAAAGTTTATTCCGAACCTACTTTGGGGATAGAGGTTCTGGAACATTGGGTTTCTCTCCATTAAGGATGGCATGAGGATATTCGGTAACCATTTTAATTGCCTCATCGGCTCCAATAATCTTTGCCGCTGACCTTACCGCTTTTGAAAGGATAGGGGGACGCCCGTTGACCGAGTGGGCATCGGTGGCGATGAAGTGAATGAGTCTCAATCTCAATAGGCTCTCTGCCACTTGCTTTATCTTATGACCAAATTCTCCGGTGAGGCTCATGGCAGTGATTTGACCGAGACATCCCATCCGCAACATCTCATAGTAGCGGTAAGGTCTACTGGCTATCTCAATGTTTCTTTCAGGATGTGTGATGATGGGGGTGGTGCCTCTCCCCAGTAATTGAAATAGAACGGACTCTGCCCGGAAAGGAATCCCATTGAAGGGAAATTCAACGAAGAGAAACCTACCTCCATCTCCCACCGTTGTCAATCTCCCCTCTTCCAGATCCTTAAGGAGTCCTTCGGAGAAGTGAACATCCGAACCTGGAAGAATGGTGATTTCGGAGTTCGGAGTGAAGAGTTCAGAGCGAATCAAAAAAGCATTCAGTTCCTGGACTTTAGCGAGGATCGTAAGACGATCATTCGAATAAACTCCTGTCAGAGTATGGGGAGTTGCCACAATAGTCCGGATCCCATCCTGGAAGGCAAGCCGGCACATCTCAATGGATTCTTCAAGGGTCTTTGCCCCATCATCCAATCCGTGAAGGAGATGGGAATGGAGATCAATCATTTCAACTCCCTTGAGCCTGATGGAATAAACTCTTTAGGGGACTTTTTCGTTCTAATAATGAATAGATAAGATCTTGAGTTCTGGCCCTTCTTTGACCAAGACCCCCGCCCCTTTCCAAATTCGGGTCTATTTCCCTTTCTGGTTCTTTCGGGTATTGAGTGGGTAACCTCCCCTTATGTTAAGGGGAGGTGGGGAGGGGTTATCTTATTTCAGGTGACCAGGATACCCCCTCTCCGTCTGGGCATGATTACACCTCAATTCCCATCCATTTTGATTTAATATTGGTTCGTTATAAAGGGATTTCCTAAACCCTTAACCCCCCTTAATCCCCCCTTATTTTAAGGGGGAATGGTATGGAAGTACAGTTTAGGGGAAAAATACCCACACGAAAGCCAGATGAACCCCCTTTCCTTAAAACTTGTTCAATTTCATACCGGGCCCCTACCTCGACCGCATTTTCGTAGATCTCTGTCTTTCGATCGGTCATGCCATATTGGAGCGACTCACTCTGGTTGAAAAATTGACTATACGTTTCCCTGATTTCTGGAAGCCTCTCAGTATATCTCCCTCCCATTCTGGATGGCTTTGGAAGAGAAGAAGGTGAGGACCCCCTCTACATCTTTCTTCATGGATCGCTCCGTATACTTTTCAAAAAACTGGTCAACCTCCCATTCGGTTGCAAGGAGAGGTCTCACTATGGGCTGAGAGTAAATCGATCCCCCGAATGGTAGATATAGAACCATTAACATGGAAATCAGATGCATAATGTTCTTCATTTCTCCCTCTCCCTTCTCCCATCAAGGGGTCTGTCATGTTGATAATCGATCGTGACGATTTTCAGTAAACCATCCTCCCTTTCCAAAACCCACCGAATATTTCCTGCCCAGACTTTCTCCCTTCCCTGTTTTTTTAATATCTGATCTACTCTATATCGTGCCTTTATTTCCACGCTGCTCTCATAAATCTCGATCTTTGGATCATCCAAATGATAGCGGAGTTCGCGGCTTTGATCAAAGAAATGATGATAAATTTTTTTAATCTCCTCGTATCCATCCTTCCGGTTCTGAATAGCCCTTAACGAAAATAGTGCGATAAAGCCCTGGGTATCTTTTTGTGTATATCGATCTTTATAATCAGAAAAGAATTGCCTTACCACCTCCTCCTCTTTGGCCATGAGGGGAGGAGGGACCGCTTTTGGGGAGGCTTTTGCAATCTCTTTTGGAATCTCATCAAAAGTCTCTTTTAAATCCTCCTTAGGAAGCTCTTTGGACCCCTCCGTAAGAACCTCGATTGGAGGTCCTCTTTGAATCTCAGGTTGAATCTCTTTCGAGATTTCCTCCCTTAACAAACCCTCCGATTTTAAAGATGTGTGAGAAAAAGTCCTTTCGATAACCTCTGCCTCCGATTGAGAGGACCTGATTGCGACCGAAGAAACCTTTTTACTCTCATAGGCCGGGATTTCCTTTGCCCTGCCTGGTTGGTGCTGCTCCATCTTAACCGTTGGCTCTGTTTTCACAGGGGGAGAAGGTGGTAGGCTTCCTTCTTTAACTCCTCGATCTTTTTGATAAAGGGCTTCTGTTTTGGGTGGATTAGCAGTGGTTGGCCATTTCACCACTTCAGCACCCACGATGAGAAAAAGTGAAATCCCCAGAGCCAACACGATCTTAGGAAAGTGGTTTCTTTTCCCCTGGCTCCGGACTCCCTTTCTATTCACCGATTTCTGAAGATTTCTTTTAAAATCGTAATCGAATCGTTTAGAGAAATCCCTCAATACCTCGTAAACCTCATTGATCTCTTTAATCTTTTCATCATTCTTTTTTCCCCTCCCCACATCAGGATGGTAACGCTTCACCAATGCCATCCAGCGTTGCCGGATCTCCTCCTCTGAAGCATCTTCATCCACACCAAGAATTTTGTAGTAGTCTTTCATTTTAGTTTGTCTGGTCTATCTGGTTTATCTCGTCTTTCTCGTCTATCTGGTTCATTTAGTTGATCTGGTTTATTGTTTAAAGATTAGTGTCGCACCTCTTTGAGGGAGACATTATCAACCCAGACGGTTCCACTGATATAGCGATCGAATTTATCTGTCCTCTCTCTTCGGACCCTTACCTGGGCCCCCTGAGATTGGGCTGGAGTCCGAAATAAGAGGTCCACTTCTTTCCACTCGTTGTCACCTATAAGGGATTCTGAAGAGGCATGAAATCCGGAACCAATTCCTGTGACCTCTATTTTAATGCCACTCTTTGTCGTGATCTCCTTTGTCTTTAGGTGTGCCTTAAGCCTGTATTCCGTATTAGGCTTTACCGGAACGAATTGATAGACATGATGAAAATCGACATTCTCCTTTCCATTGAAGACGATCTTTAAAGAAATCTTTCCCTCATAGGCTGTGGAAGGATCGATGGAGGTTTCCGCCCCAGAAACCTTATTCACTCTCCAATCAAAGCCGCCCCCCAGGATCTCCCTCTTTTCAAACCCTCCATTGGTAATCAGATTTCCATCCGAAGGGATAGGAAATCCTTCTTCCTCAAGCCTCGACATCCAGACCCGATATGCCTCTCTGAAATCCCTCTGAGCAATAAGGAATTCGATATGGCGGAGATCCTCCTGACGATTGCTCTGGATGCCATAAGAGGATTTTTTCTTCCATGCCTTTTTGGCAGATTCCTTATCGCCTATCTCATAGAGATAGGCGAGATACTGATTCATTGAAAGGCGATTCTTGGGGACCACCTTTTCAAAGATCCAATCCGAATCCTTCATCCCTTTAAAAAGGACCTCATAGACCAAACCTGACTGATTTGGATAGTTTGCAAGAAGATAGGCAAAATGAGGAATGGCCTTTTCTATTCTTCCTTGCTGAAGGAAAAGGTTACCACTTACCCATCTTCCCTGAAAGCCGGCTGGGAAGAGAAGGATAGCCCTCTCTAAGGCCTGTTCTGAAGCATTCTCATCCCCCGAGCGATAGAGAAGTTTAGCCAGATGGAGATAGTATTGCTGCTCAAGAGGATTTCGTTTGATCGCCTCCCTCAGGTATCTTAACGCCTCTTTGAGATCGATGTTCTGGATATCCCACTGGTAAAGGAGGCTTAATTTATAGAACGGGTCAGGGTTAGAACGATTGAACTCTGTGGCCTTCAGGAGACGCTCTTTTGAAGGAGCTCTTTGATAGAGTGCAATCCCTTGCCAGAGCGAGAGGATCTGATAGCCCAGAAAAATGGAGATGGGAATGAGAAAGAGAGGGAAAAGAATCTTTTTCATAAAAAGACCCTCTCCTTAAATTGAAACCGACTCGTCTCCCGAAGTGTATGGGAGCTCTTTTTTCTTTCCTTCCTTACCATAATAGTAATGATACCGGTAATAGTAATATCCGTAGTCACTCCGCTTGATATTGATCCGATTGATGACGATACCGAGAATCTTGGCATTCACCTGATAGAGGGACTCCTTTGCTCGTTGAAGGGTTTCCCTTGGAGTCTTTCCACCTGTGACCACGAGAATCAACCCATCCACCATCGTGGAAAGAATGATCGCATCAGCAAAGCCAAGGATGGGAGGAGAATCCAGAATGATATGGTCGAAGCGCTCTCCGAGAGAGTCGATCATGCTTCTGAAGAGCTTTGAGCCAATGAGCTCCGAAGGGTTGGGAGGAATCGGTCCAGAGGAGATGTAGAAAAGGTTTGGAATCTCTGCGCTCTTAATAATGGATTCCAATTCCGTATGCCCAGAGAGGAAATTCGAAAGGCCCAATCCATTCTCATCATTCAAGATTTTATGGACCCTTGGTTTCCTCAAATCGGAATCAATGACGATGACTTTCGCCCCTGTTTGGGAAAGGGCAATGGCCGTATTGATAACGGTCGTCGTCTTTCCTTCGGCCGGGTTAGGGCTTGAAATGGCTATTCTCTTAGGAGGTCTTTCCGAAAAGGAGAGGAGAATGGAGGTCCGGATATTCCGGTAGGCCTCTGAAAGCATGGATTTAGGGTGACCATAGGTAACCAGTTCAACAGGATAAGATTTACCGCTCTCCAATCTTTTTCGCCTTTCATGAGAGATTTCAGGGACCATCCCAAGCGAGGGGAGTCGAAATCGCTGTTCCACGTCTTCGGGTGTCTTGACCGTATTATCGAGATATTCGAAGAAAAAGGCCAGTCCGACTCCAAGGAAGAGACCCACGATCATAGCCAGAATCAGGTTAAGCTGTTTATTGGGCCGATGGGGTTTGGTTGGGAATTCAGCCTGATCGACCACTTGAATATTGCTGGCGGTGATGCCTGCTGAGACCCCAGCTTCTTTCATTCTCTGAAGCAGACCTTTATAGAGCTCCCTGTTGGTATCGGCCTCACGTTTGAGGATATTATATTGGATGGCCTTTTCCTTCATCTCCATGACTTTTGCCTTTTGCTGTTCAAAGGCCTTCCGGATGAAGGATTCTTTTCGAAGGCTTGACTCATAGTCATTTTTGATGGCAGTGAGGATTTTCGAGATCTCAGACTCAATTCGCTTCTGAATGGTCTGCATCTGGCTCTTAAGCCGAACCATCTCTGGATACTCAGGTTTAAAGGTTTCGGAGAGTTTCATATACTGGGCTTCAAGTTGAATGTAGGTCTGCTTGAGATCCATGATCAACTTGTTTTCGAGGATGGAGGGAAGGGTATCAAACTGAACCTCCTTTGTCTGTCTATAGAGGGCCTCCTTTGCCATCCTCTCAGATTCTGCTTTGGTCAAGGCCTCGTTCAGCTCGGTAAGCCTCTGCATGGTCACATTCTCTTTCTCCTCAAGGGAGATGATGTCATGTTTCGAACCGAAGGACTGAAGGGCTTCATCCGCCCTCTCCACCTTGGCTTTCAGGCCCTCCAACTGTTTGGTCAACCATTCCTTGGCATGCTCTGTGGTCACATAGCGGGTCTCCAGATTTTGCTGAATATAGTTGGCGGCCAAGGCATTGGTCACCTGGGCTGAAAGTTCGGGATAATGAGTATCGAAGTGAATTTTGACGAGTCGGGAATTCCGAATGGGCTCGATCTTCAACTTTTTTAGAAACTGGTTGATGAGAAGGGTCTCCTTTTCTCCCTCTCTAGTATCTTTGTCATCCAGTGAACCATCCTTTGAAAAAAGAGAACCAATAGATTTTGCCAATCCAAACCTCCATTTTTGAAAAGGAGTCTCTTGGGTCGGAAGAAATACAGGATGTTCACTCAGTTTGAGATTTTGGATAACCCGTTTGGCAAGGGTTCGGCTTTCCAGAATCTTATATTGGGTCTGATAGTAGTCCATATCCATGGTATTGACAGCGAAGATCTCTTTGAAATCCACAATCTGGGGGTTCTCCTTATTGATCTGAATGGTGGTGGTTCCTCGATAAATAGGTTTCATTGTGAAAGTGCCAATGGCAGTGGTAACGATGACAATCATGAAGGTAGCAAGAACCGTCCACCACCTTTTCTGAATCACCTTCCAATAATCTCTGAGGTGGACCTCTTTTTCCTCGGTTCCGGAAGGAGAAGAATACCATGGCGGAGGGAGCTGATAACGCTCATCCATGGGAATCTGCTTTAAATAATCCATGCGAACCTCCCGAAACGTTACAAGGTTCCAAGGGAAATTCCAAAACCGACCAGACCCTTTATGGTATCACGCAGGTCGTATAAGAAGGTTTTGATTCCACTCTTTGGAACAATGACGATATCGTTTTCTAATAAATAGAGATCTTCTGATTTTCCTTTCTGAATAGCATGAAGATCGACCGGGATGACCTCCCGTTCATTCTCTTTTCCCGAATAACGGAATATCTTTGCCTCGCTACCATTTGCCTTAGGTGTTAATCCCTCTGCCATGGCAATCGCCTGGTTGACCGTAAATCTCTTCCCTTTGAGTGGAAAACCCCCTGGTCTTACAACCTCCCCTCCCACAAAGATCTTTCCAGAGGTTGGAATATTGAGAACATCACCATGGCTCAGAGGAAGATTGAGATGGATATCTCCCTTGATTAATAAATCCTCAAGGTTGATGACAAAGGTTTGAACAGACTCTGACGAGGGCCCCTCTTCCCTCTTAAGGCCTTCCTCCCTATAGGAGGGGGGTCGGATCAAGAACAGTAACTGGCCTGCATCCTCTTTAAGCCCACCAGCCATTCCCAGGGCTTCAAGTACCGTTTTTTGGCCCGTGACCTCAAAGACCCCTGGCTTTTCTACCGCCCCTATGACAGAAATTCTCTGACTCCTGTATTCTTTGATAAAGACCGTGACATGGGGATTCTGAAGGTATTTTTCAGCCAAGAGATCTCTTATCTCTTTTTCCAGTTCATAAGGGGTGAGCCCCTTCACCCTTAAAATACCAAGCAGTGGTAGACTAATATTCCCTTGTGAACTGACGCGAACGGTCCTATTCAATTTCTCTTCTTCGAAGACAGAGATTTCAAGGAGGTCTTCTGGTCCAATCTTGTAATCACGGTAAAGGTCTCTTTTTGAGGTGAGGGCTCCGAGCAGAATCCTTTCATTCATCGCCCTCACCTGTTTTGAAGATTCGATCTCCTTGATCTGTAAATGGGCTGGAGGTTCTTTTTGAGATGGGGGGGTGGAGGAACAAGAAAGGATGAGGACAAATAAGAAAATATGAAAGAAGGTGGTCAGCGCCCTTCTGATTCCAGTCTTCATGCTCTCCCTCTTCGTATAATATGTAATGTGTTTGAGTTATCCGAGGAGTTATCCATAGAGGGGTAGAGAGTGGAGAGATTTTAGCCAAGCCCCATCACGTGGAGCGGGGCGGCCCGAAGGACAAAATCTCGGAGCTCTCGTAGCACTCTGTGGATAACTCCTCCTCCTAAAGTTTTTTGTTTACAAGTTATGCAGGGGCCTTTATCATACCCTTAGGTATGAGAGGGAAATTCGGTTCCTCCTTTTTAACACAAAAAAACCCAGCAAAATAAAACAATCTCACTGGGCTTTTTCATAAAAAGAATCGCTAATTCTTAAGGGCAAAGAGGTATCCGATCATCATCGCGGTCCTGATAAGCAGCTACTGCAACTGCTCCCACTACAACTGCCGCTACCGCAATCCCCACCCATGTCAAAGTAGAAAGCCCTAAGAAACCTCCAGTAGTAGCCCCGGCCGTAGCCCCGGCCGCTGCGGACTCCCCTGCCTGGGCAACCATTATTTTGGATGGAATCTTTGTGACTGAAGAGGGAAGAGTGACGGTTTCCCTTGGTGAAACTGCTGCCAGGACGCCCTGGTTTTCATCCAGAACAGAAAGTTTCCCCTGGGTCGTTTGAATGGTCGCTGCACCATTGGAATGGATTTGAATAGAGCCGATCACCTCTTCGTTCTTCGGAACGTTTAATATAGGAATACTGGATGCCTGGAGACGTTTATCCTTCAGGATGAGTAATTTTCCAACCTTAAAGTTCAATTCAGCCCCTGAAGGAATTCGAAACTCGATGCTTCCCTGGGAAAGGTTGAAAAGGTCTTCTTGTGAAAATAAAAACATAGTATTTGGTTTAACCTCAATGATTCCGCCTTTGTTAAAAGAAACAGATGCAACTCCCTTCTCGGTCTTAATCCTCATTCCCTTAAAGATTGGGAAATGAGAGGATTCAACATTTTTCCATATATTCTCCCTTGATTCGAACTTCACCCCTCCCTTAGAGACCATCTCCCCAATAGGGAGACTTCTCTCCTTTGCCTCTGCAACCATCGCGTAAAACCCATTGGTTGCAAGGAGAAAACAGATACATAGAAAATAGATTAACCCCTTTTTCAGCATTGCTAATCACCCCCCTGTTTTTAATTATGATCAGTATGTGTACATAAAAATAAAGATTTTGTCAAGTCTTTTTTTGCTGGAGTTTCCTGGGTTTTCAAAAAAGAAAAATGTTTTTATGTAGCAATGTCAAAGCCTTAGAGATAATCGCTTCTCGAATTGTTTTGTTTTGAGTTACAAAA
>OGCL01002883.1_pt1 | contig 11065 bp, 9 predicted proteins | sample 1570041 | NCBI WGS metagenome assembly OGCL01 (sample SAMN06266162, study PRJEB24511) | hot springs metagenome | isolation source: Hot spring water | place: South Africa: Limpopo | collected 2015-06-22 | reverse complement strand
GCGATGGCACGATCAACCACGAACGGGAGGACTACGTGAAGTCGCCCGAGGAGTGGGTGCCGTTGCCCGGCTCGTTGGAGGCCATTGCCCGCCTGAACCACGCGGGATGGCATGTGGTCGTGGCGACCAACCAGTCCGGCATCGGGCGCGGGCTGTTCGACATGGTCGCGCTGAATGCCATGCACGCCAAGATGAACCAGATGCTGGCGCGCGTAGGCGGCCGGATCGAGGCCGTGTTCTTCTGCCCGCACACACCGGAGGACCACTGCACCTGTCGCAAGCCTCAGCCGGGCCTGTTTCAGATGATCGGCCAGCGCTTTGGGGTGGGGCTGGAGGGCGTGCCGATGGTGGGGGATCTGCCGCGCGATGTGCTGGCGGCGCAGTCAGTGGGCTGCGAGCCACACCTGGTGCGCACAGGCCAGGCCGCGACCATGACGGATACCGACATCCATGACCTGTTGCGCCGGGTGCCCGACCTCACCATCCACCCCGATCTCTCGGCCTTTGCCGACTTCCTGATCCTGCGCGACCGCCGCATCCATGGCGAAGACAGTCCGGTGGCCACCCACATGGGAGAGTTCTCTTGAGCCTTTCAAGGCGCCTGAACGAGCCGACGGCGGCCCAGTTATCCCTGTGGGATGACGCGGCAGCACCCGCGGCGCGTGGTGGCGAGCCTGGGCGCGAGATCGAACAAGTCAGCGAGCAGGCCAGCGAACAGGCGGGCGGCATGCGCGCGCCGGCCCAAGCCGAGCGTGCCGCGCCGGCTGCCGTGGCCACCGTGCCGTGTTTTCGCCACCCACGGGCCGACCGCGAGATCCGCCTGACGCGGGCTGTGGTGGGCTATGAGTTCACGCGTGCCCATCGCCGCAGCATTGGCATGGTCGTCGGCCCGGAGGGCCTGAGCGTGCGCGCACCGCGTTGGGTGAGCCTGGTTGACGTCGAGTCGGCCCTGCGTGCCAAGGAGCGCTGGATCTGCAACAAGCTGCTCGAATGGCACCAGCGGCAGCAGGCGCCGTCGGCGCGCATTGAATGGCGCAACGGGGCGGAGTTGCCTTTCCTCGGTGAAACGCTGCGCGTGGTGCTGGACCCCACGCGCACGGGCGTGCACCGCGCGTTGTCGCCATCGCCCGAACTGCTTGTCGGCTTGCCGCACGATGCCGACGCCAACCAGATCCGCGACGGTGTACAGGCGTGGTTGCAGCGCCAGGCCCGGCAACTGTTCGAGGCGCGGGTGGCGCATTACGCAGGTTTGCTGGGTGTCAACGTCAAGCGGGTGAGCCTGTCGTCGGCGCGCACGCGCTGGGGCAGCGCCAGCGCGGATGGATCCATCCGCCTGCACTGGCGGCTGGTGCACTTTGGCCCGCGTGTGGTCGATTACGTGGTGGCCCATGAACTGGCCCACCTGCGCGAGATGAACCACAGTCCCCGCTTCTGGGACGTGGTGCGGGCCGTCATGCCCGATTTCGACGAGCCGCGCGCCGCCTTGCGCCGCATGGTGGTGCCCGACTGATCGACGGGCCTCGGTTGCCCTGTCTCAGGTGCTGAAGCGCCAGACGCCCTCAGAGTCGCGGGCGCGCGTGAGTTGACCCCGATGCCACAGGTGGTTGAGGTGGGCCACGGCCTCGCCCATGGCAAACGTGGTCTGATGCAGATCCAGCTGCCGGCGGAACAGCACGGGCAGCAACTCGGCCGCACTCACCGGCGCGCGGCGCGCGCAGGCCATCACATCGTCCAGCCGGTGGGCGTGGTGGGTCTCCAGCGCCGTGATGCGGTCGTGCAGCCCTTTGAAAGGCCGCCCGTGCGAGGGCAGCACCAGGGTGTCGGCCGGCAGGGCGCGCAGCGCGCGCACCGAATCCAGAAACAGGCCCAGCGGGTCGGCCTCGGGCTCCATGTCGACCACGCTGACGTTGGTCGAGATGGACGGCAGCATCATGTCGCCGGCAATCAGCACGCCGTCCCGCGCGTCGTACAGACTGATGTGCTCCGGGCTGTGACCATAGCCGGCAATGCATTGCCAGGCTCGCTCACCGATGTGCACCGTCATGCCGTCACGCAGTCGGCGGTAGGTCCGGGGCACATCCGGCACCATCGACGCGTAGTAGTCGCCCCGCTCGCGGATCTGGGCTGCGGCGCCTTCGTCCAGCAGACCATGGCTGCGGAAGTAGGTGGCCGCCCGCTCGCCGCCGTAACCCGTGGTTTCCTTACAGGCCAGCAGCGCGGCCAAGTGGTCGGTAGCGCTCATCCACAGGCGCGCGGGCTCGGCGCCACTGAAACGCTCGATCAGCCACTGCGCATTGCCGACATGATCGGGGTGCATGTGCGTGGCGACCACACGCAGCAGCGGATGGCCCGCCAGCTCGCCCGTCCACAGCGCTTCCCAGGCCTGACGGATGGCGGCGGTGGCCACACCGGTGTCGACCACCGTCCAGCCCGGGCCAGCCTCGTCCTTGTCGTCGAGCACCCACAGGTTGATGTGGTCCAGCGCGAAGGGCAGGGGCATGCGGACCCAGCGCAGGCCGGCCATCAGGGGCATGCTCTGGCCCACGGCCGGCATCTGGGCGCCCCAGGGGTAATCGGGCGCGTTGGGGGCAGGGGCGGCTGGCGAGGTGGGGCGGTCTGTGTGCGACATCGTGCCGCCGATTGTGCCTGCGGCCCCGGTTTTGTGCTGGGCGGTGTCTACACTGTCGCCATGAAGCTGGACCACCTGTTTGACAACAACAAGGCCTGGGCGCGCGACATCGAGCAGCGCACGCCGGGTTTCTTTTCTCGCCTGCAACAGCAGCAGTCGCCCGAATACCTGTGGATTGGCTGCAGCGACAGCCGTGTGCCGGCCAATGAGATCGTCGGGTTGCTGCCAGGGGAGATGTTCGTGCACCGCAACGTCGCCAACGTCGTGGTCCACTCCGATCTCAACTGCCTGTCGGTCATGGAGTTCGCGATCGACTCGCTCAAGGTCCAGCACATCATCGTTGTGGGCCACTATGGCTGCAGCGGCGTTCATGCCGCCATGACCAACCAGCGCATTGGCCTTGCCGACAACTGGCTGCGCCACGTGCAGGACGTACGCAACCATCATCGTGACTGGCTGGCCGATTTGCCCGAGGCGGGCCGGGTGCGGCTGGATGCCCTGTGCGAGCTCAATGTGCTGGAGCAGTGCCTCAATGTCTGCCAGACCACCGTGGTGCAGGAAGCCTGGGCGCGGGGGCAGTCGGTTCAGGTTCACGGTTGGGTCTATGGCCTGCATAATGGGCTGATCAACGACCTGCGCATGTCGGTGGCGTCATCCGATGACGTGATGCCCGCCTACCAGGCCGCGCTCGGCGCGTTGCAACAGCGTTACGCCGGCTGATTCCGGCGCCTTCCGGTCGCGCATGATGTTTCCCCAGCAGATCACCGATCCCCGTGTCTTCGAGATCGCCCGAGCGCTGCTCGAAGGCTTCGACCGCCACTACCGCATCTTCAGCGAAACCAGCGCGCAGGCCAAGAAGCGCTTCGAAGAGGCCGACTGGCATGCGCAGCAGACGGCCCAGCGCGTGCGGATCGAGTTCTACGACCTGCGGGTGGACGAGGCCATCGAGCGCCTGGAGCAGGAATATGGCGCCAGCACGCTGCCCATGGAGGTCTGGCACCAGATCAAGCTGTTCTACATCGGGCTGCTGACCGGTCACCGTCAGCCTGAACTGGCCGAGACCTTCTTCAACTCGGTCACCATCCAGATCCTGCATCGCAAGTACTACCGCAACGACTTCATCTTCGTGCGCCCGGCGGTGTCCACAGAGTACATCGACGACGAAGACGGCAAGGGCGGCTGCACCTTCCGAGCCTATTACCCCACGCGCGCCAACCTGCGCGAGACCATCAAAACGGTGGTGCAGAGCTACGACCTGCAGGTGCCGTTCGTCGATCTGGACCGCGACATCGGGCTGGTCTACGAGGCCTTGCTGGAAGAGGTGGGCAATGTGCGCCTGCGCACCAACTTCCAGATCCAGGTGCTGTCATCGCTGTTCTACCGGAACAAGGGCGCCTACATCGTCGGCAAGCTGGTCAATGGCTTCCGCAGCCTGCCGTTTGCGCTGCCCATCCTGCACAACGCCAAGAACCGGCTGTACATCGACGCGGCCCTGTTCGGCGAAGACGACCTGCTGGCGCTCTTCAGTTTCGCGCGCGCCTACTTCATGGTCGACATGCTGGTGCCCTCGGCCTATGTGCAGTTTCTGCGCAGTCTGATGCCGCGCCGCCCCCGCAGCGAGTTGTACAGCGCCATCGGCCTGCAGAAGCACGGCAAGAACCTGTTCTACCGCGACTTCCTCTTCCACTTACGCCACTCCAGCGACAAGTTCCGCATCGCCCCGGGCATCAAGGGCATGGTGATGCTGGTGTTCGACCTGCCGTCGTATCCCTTCGTCTTCAAGGTCATCAAGGATTACTTCCCGCCGCAGAAGGAAACCACCCGCGAGCTCATCATGAGCAAGTACCAGTTGGTCAAGCAGCACGACCGGGTCGGGCGCATGGCTGACTCGCTCGAGTTCACCAATGTGGCCTTTCCGCGGGATCGCTTCGACGACGAGCTGATTGCCGAACTCGAGAAGTTCGCGCCCAGCGTGATGGAAGAAGACGAAGATGGCAAGGTGCTGGTGCTCAAGCACCTCTACATCGAGCGCCGCATGGTGCCGCTCAACATCTACATCCAGGAAGCCGAGGGCGAGGCGCTTGAGCACGCCGTGATCGAGTACGGCAACGCGCTCAAGGACCTGGTGGCCGCCAACATCTTCCCTGGCGACATGCTGTGGAAGAACTTTGGCGTGACGCGCAACGGCAAGGTCGTGTTCTACGACTACGACGAGATCGAGTACATCACCGACTGCAACTTCCGCAAGGTGCCCGAGCCGCGCAACGAAGAAGAAGAGATGTCGGGCGAGATCTGGTACACGGTGGGGCCGCGCGATGTCTTTCCCGAGACCTTCGGCCCCTTCCTGCTGGGCGATCCCCGCGTGCGGGGCATCTTCATGCAACACCACGCCGACCTGCTGGAGCCCGAGTTCTGGCAGCAGCACAAGGAGCGCATCCTGGCGGGGTACGTGCACGACGTGTTCCCGTACGACCGCTCACGCCGCTTCATTCACAAGATCCGCGAGATGGGCCTGGATCCGGAGCAGCCGTCGTCCGACATGGTGCCGGTGGAGGAGCCTGTGGATGTGCGTCCGCTGGGCGCGAACGTGCACGATCAGGGCGTGCTCAAGGGCTTCACGGCCGGGGGGGCCTCTGGCGACTGATGCCGCCCGCCCCGCTTACCAGAGCTGCCACCAAGGCCGCTTCTGAGCGGGGGGCGTGGAGGCGGCCGCCGGGGCGTCGCTGTTGCTCAGGTTCAGGTAGACGCTGTTGGGAAAGCTCTGGCGCAACACCCGCAGCGCTGCATCCCGCAGGTCCGTCATGCCCAGGCGATCGTAGCTGCGGGCCATGATGGACAGGGCTTCCTCCACTGCCGGCGAGCGCTGGTAGTCCACCACCGCCTGCTGAGCGCGGTTGGCTGCTGCCAGATAGGCGCCGCGGCGGAAGTAGTAGCGGGCCACGTGCACCTCGCCTGCCGCCAGCGAGTTGACGATGTGGTTCATGCGCAGGCGTGCATCTTCGGCGTAGCGTGAATCGGGGAAGCGCTCAATGAGCTGTCGAAAGGATTCGTACGCGTCCTTCGAAGCCTGCTGGTCGCGCTCGGACAGGTCCTGCCGCGAGAGGCGGCCAAACAGACCGAGGTCTTCGTTGAAGTTGATCAGGCCCTGCAGGTAGAGCGCGTAGTCCATGGCCGGGCTGCTCGGATGCAGGCGCATGAAGCGCTCGAGCTTGGCCAGGGCCTGGGCGCGTTCACCCGTCTTGTAGTAAGCGTAGGCGAGGTCGATCTGCGCCTGCTGAGACAGCAAGGTGCCCGAAGCACGTGCTTCAACGCGCTCAAGTTGCTTGATGGCGGTTTCGAAGTTGCCTTCGCCCATCTCTTCGCGGGCGTCGGCATACAATTTTTCAGGCTGAACGTTGGCGTATTCGTCGCGGGGAGAAGTGCCGCAGGCCGTCAGGGTTGCGCACAAGGCCAAGGCCACCAGACCGGTGGCGCGGCCACCCAGGAAGCTCCAAGACATGGTTTTCAGCAGTTTCACGTTGCATTGAGGCGGTTCAACCGCCGTGGCTCGCCATACAGCGCCAGAGTGCGCAGTATAGAGGGGCCTCGCCGTCCTCCGGCCCCTTGCCCACCATACCTTTTTCATGCCTCGCCATACCCCTACTGATTCCGTCGCGCATCTGCCCGTACCGCCTGCTGCTGACGAACTGGCCGATCTGGACGACGAGGTGGTCGAGGCGGCCGTGCCGGCTCAAGCGCATGGCAAGCGGCTGGACCTGGTGGTCGCCGCTCTGGTGCCGCACCATTCCAGAAGCCACCTGCAGGCGCTGATCGAGGAGGGGGCCGTGACGGTGGATGGTCAGGCCATCACCACACCGTCTCGCAAGGTTCAGGCGGGCCAGTGCCTGCGCATCGAGGTCCGACCCACGGCGCAGAGCCAGGCCTTCGTGCCCGAAGTCATGCCCCTGGACGTCGTCTTTGAAGACGCGCACCTGTTGGTGGTCAACAAGCCGGCCGGGCTGGTCGTCCATCCTGCGGCGGGCAACTGGCGCGGTACGCTGATGAATGGCTTGCTGGCCCACCATGCGGGCGCGGCCGATCTGCCCCGGGCGGGTATCGTGCATCGGCTGGACAAGGACACCAGTGGCCTGATGGTCGTGGCCAAGACGTGGGCGGCCATGACGGCGCTGGTACGTGCCATTGCGGAGCGCGAGGTCAGCCGCCAGTATCTGGCGCTTGCGCACGGGCAATGGCAAGGGCAGCATCACATTGACGCGCCAATTGGCCGTGATCCCGCTGTGCGCACGCGCATGGCCGTGGTCGCGTCAGGCAAACCGGCTCAGACCGACGTGACCGTGCTGCAGTCGGCGGCGATCCCCGAGCTGCCCACTGGGCTGTGTGCGGTGCACTGTGTGTTGCACACGGGCCGCACCCACCAGATCCGTGTGCACCTGAGCCAACGCGGGCACCCCTTGCTGGCCGACGCCTTGTACGGCGGGCGCCCAGCCCTTGGTCTGAACCGGCAGGCCCTTCATGCGGCCCGTCTGGCCTTCGCTCATCCCCATACTGGCACGCCCATGGCGTTTGTGGCGCCGCTGCCGACGGATCTTGCCCACGTCTGGGCGCAGTTGGCGTGGCCCCAGCCCACGCTCACCACGCCGGGCGCAAGTCGTGCATAATGCAGGTGCTGACATGGGGTGTGCAGGTTTGCCAACGCGCCTTGACCCACGTGTTACAGCGGGCCAAAGCGGGATGACGCTGCGGCCATCGACGTGAGTTCGCCTTGCCCGTGCGTGATGCGCGGTGTGCGAGGCCCCCGAAGATCGAACACCCGTAATCCGGCGGCCCTCAGGCTGCCACCGCAGGGCCAGGCGCAAGCCGGATCCCGATACAACAAGCTTGATGGAATTGGTCAAGGCCTGCCGCCTCGGCGGGGCCACGCCACGTGGTTGACAACGACATGGACGTTCCGAGCAGCCAGGAAGCCAGGCGCATTCTTGAAGCGGCATTGCTGTGCGCGCACCAGCCGGTGTCGGTGCGCGACATGCGTGTGCTGTTCGACGATGCGCTGTCGACCGACGCCGTGCTGGCCCTACTGGCCGGTCTGCAGGCAGACTGGGCGGATCGCGGCGTGGAGCTGGTCGAAGTGGCCTCGGGCTGGCGATTTCAGACGCGGGGTGATGTGCAGGCCCACCTGGACCGGCTGCACCCCGAAAAACCGCCCAAGTACTCTCGGGCCACCCTGGAAACGCTTGCCATCATTGCCTACAAACAGCCCGTCACGCGCGGCGACATAGAAGACATCCGCGGCGTGACCGTCAGTTCGCACATCATCAAGCAACTGGAAGACCGCGGCTGGATCGAAGTGATTGGCCACCGCGAGGCGCCGGGTCGCCCGGCCTTGTTTGCCACCACGCGGCAGTTTCTGGATGACCTGGGGCTGGCGTCGCTGGCCCAATTGCCGACCCTGGACGGGTTGCCGGTGGGGCAGGGCGAGTTGCCCGGCCTCGAATTGCCCGACAACCTTTCGGTGCCCCTGGCCGGCGAAGTGAACGAGCACCCTGTTGACCCTGCGCTGCCCGCTGACAACGACGCGGCGCCTGATTCCGGCGCGCAGCCCGCGCCCCTTGCGCCATGACGAAGGACCAAGAGCCCATGCAAGACCCCGATTCCCTGACGCCGGCCGAGCCGGTCGAGGCCAAGCCCAAGCGCGCCCGTCGCCCTCGTGCAGCCGCGGCCGATGCGCCTGCGGGTGAGGCCGCGGCGGCCCCGACCGTCGAGGCCGAGGGTGTGGCGCCCGAGGCTGCGCCGGCGCGCAAGACCGTCCGCCGACGCAAGGCTGATGCCGCGCCCGCCCCCGCACCCGATTTGGTTTCCGGCGATCCGTCAGCCCCGGCTGCCTCCCCGGCTGATGAGGTTGCCCAGGCAGCGCCTGCGGCCAAGCGGGCCCGCCGCAAGCCCGCGACCGAGGTCGCGTCCGATGCAGAGGTTGCGCCCGCTTTCGCTGCCGCACCGGAGAAGGCCGCCGGGCCCGCCGCTGCTTCGCAGCAGGCCGCCCCGCAGCCCGGGCCTGCCCGTAACGACAGTATTGATGCCGACGCCGTGAGCGACGAGGCCGGCACGGAATCCGTGGAGGGGGCCGAGGGCGCGGCGACAAGCGACGGCGACGAAGCTGGCCTGGGGCCGCGTCGCGCCGCACTCGCAGCCCAACAGGCGCAAGAAGTGTTCGAGGTGCTGGTATCCGGCGATTTCGACCGCGATGCCGACGAGCCTGAAGCCGCAGGTGAGCAAGAAGCCTACAAGCGCGTGCTGCGCCCCGAGCCCGATGCGCCCAAGCTGCAGAAGGTGCTGGCGCAATCCGGCGTCGGGTCACGCCGCGACATCGAGAAGATGATCGAGGATGGCCGCATCGAGGTGAACGACCAGGTGGCCCACATTGGCCAACGCGTTTCGTTCGGCGATCGGATCAAGCTCGACGGCAAGCCCATTCGTGCCCGCATCACGCCGCCGCCTGCGCGTATCCTGGCCTATCACAAGCCGGTGGGCGAGGTGGTGACCCATGACGACCCCGAGGGTCGTCCGACCGTGTTCCGCAACCTGCCGCGCCTGCAGCATGGCAAGTGGATGTCGGTGGGTCGTCTCGACCTGAACACCGAAGGCCTGCTGCTGTTCACCACCTCGGGTGAGTTGGCCAACCAGTTGATGCACCCGCGCTTCGGTGTGGAGCGCGAGTACGCCGTGCGCGTGCTGGGGTCGCTGGACGATGCCTCGCGCCAGCGTCTCCTTGAGGGCGTTGACGTGGACGGCCAGAAGGCCGCGTTCAAGGCCATCTCCAACGGCCAGGGTGAGGGCGTGAACCAATGGTATCGCGTCGTGATCGCTGAAGGCCGCAACCGCGAGGTGCGCAAGCTGTTCGATGCGGTTGGTCTGACCGTCAGCCGCCTGATCCGGGTGCGCTATGGTGCCGTCGTGCTGCCGAGAGGCCTCAAGCGCGGCGTGTGGGTCGAGCTCGGCGAGTCGGATGTGCGCGCCATCAAGTCGCTGGTGGGCCTGGACCGCCAGGAGCAAGGGCAGGGCCGCCACGGTAAGGGCGGGCGCAACCAGCCCCAGCAGGGCAAGGGCGGCAAGCCGCAAGGTCGGGGTAATGGCCCGCAGCAAGGCCGCGGCCCGCAAGGGCATGGCGGGCAAGGTGGACCTGGCGGCCAGGGCGGCCAGGGCGGCAAGGGCCCGCGCCCCCAGCAGGAACGCGAGCGCAGTCACACCCCGCGCGACGACGACGATCTGGATCACATCGGGCCCATCCCGAATCCGCTGGAACAGACCTTCGACCGTCGTTTCGTCAAGAGCGGCTCCAAGCGGATCACGTCAGGCTTCGGTCGCCCTGATCAGGATCATGACCGCCCGCAGGGCGGCAAGCAGAAGGGGCCGCGCCAGCCCGATCCGATGCAGACCTCGGTGGGCTATATCGGCGCCGACGCCTATTTCGGTGGTGGCAACCGCCGTGGGGGCGGGGGTGGCGGTGGTGGCGGCGGCGGCGGCGGTCGTCGCGGACGCCGCTGAAGCCTCCAAGGCAACGTGAACACGCAGCGCGTGCCCCGGAAGGGGCGCCGGCGCAAGGTACAATATCCGGTTTTGTCAAGCACTGTGGCAAACCACTGATTCTGGAGAACCAAAAATGGCCATCGAACGCACCCTGTCCATCATCAAGCCCGACGCCGTCGCCAAGAACGTCATCGGCCAGATCGTCGCCCGCTTTGAAGGCGCTGGCCTGAAGGTCGTGGCCGCCAAGCTGGTGCAACTGTCGCGCGGCGAAGCCGAGCAGTTCTACGCCGTTCACAAAGAGCGTCCCTTCTTCAAGGACCTGGTGGACTTCATGATCTCCGGCCCCGTGTTCGTGCAGGTGCTGGAAGGCGAAGGCGCTATTGCGAAGAACCGTGACCTGATGGGCGCCACCGATCCCAAGAAGGCCGCTCCCGGCACCATCCGCGCCGACTTCGCCGAGTCGATCGACGCCAACGCCGTGCACGGTTCGGACGCGCCGGAAACCGCTGCCGTTGAAGTGGCTTTCTTCTTTCCCGGCATGAACGTCTACAGCCGCTGATCAGCGGCCAAGGCTGTATCCATCATGCAAGCGGTCAACCTGCTCGATTTCGACCTCGACGGGCTGGCCGCGTACTGCGAGCAACTGGGTGAGAAGCGCTTTCGCGCGACCCAGTTGTTCCGCTGGATTCATCAGAAGGGCGCGTCCGATTTCGATCAGATGTCGGATCTCGCCAAGTCCCTGCGCAGCAGGCTGCAGGGCGCCGCCGTCATCCAGGGGCTGTCGCTGATCAGCGAACACGTCTCTTCGGACGGCACCATCAAATGGTTGTTCGACGTCGGCGGCGGCAACGCCGTCGAATCGGTCTACATCCCCGAAGACGATCGCGCCACCTTGTGCGTGTCGTCACAAGCCGG
>OGCL01002882.1_pt1 | contig 11065 bp, 9 predicted proteins | sample 1570041 | NCBI WGS metagenome assembly OGCL01 (sample SAMN06266162, study PRJEB24511) | hot springs metagenome | isolation source: Hot spring water | place: South Africa: Limpopo | collected 2015-06-22 | reverse complement strand
GTAGAGGAGATGCTGGTGATCGTGGTGTTGCTCATCACCCCCGAGCCGGGGTTGGCGTCCTCCGGGGCGGTCAGCGACCCCGACAGGGTGCCGATGGTCACGTTGGTCATCGTCCCCTGGCCCGCCGCCGGTAGCGAAAATCCGTACACGATCAGCGCGGCGGCTGCCGCTCGTCCCATCCACTTCCTCATGCTGCCCTCCTTTCGCTTGCTTCGACTGGATAAGCCGTCCCTGCGGTGTCGCCCGAGGCCTGCGGCAAGCCGAGGCCGCGCTCCCCGCAGGAGCGCGATCCCCTTGCCGCCCGGGAATTATCGACGCCCGCGGCATCGCCCACGACTCTGTGGCGCCCTTGCAGAAAAAGAAGCGCCGCACGGATCAACCCCCGCGCGCGCAACGCCTCGGCATAGCGCGCTCCACGCTCGAGCGCCGTCTCGACCACCGCGCACGGCAAAGGACCCACCGCCACCGTCACCCGACGCTCGCCGAGGTCGCTGTCGTCGAACACCTCGTTCGCCGGCACGCGTCGCACCGCCGCGTCTTCGACGTCGACGGCGTTGGCGACCATGGTGGCCGCCGCATCGGCTGCAGCGGCATTGGCTGCGAGCACCGTCACGCTGTCGGCAATCCCGAGGCTGAGGCTGCGCCCGCCCCACCCGCTGGTCGCCACACCCCGCACCGGCGACGACGCCTCGATCGCAAAGCGCGCATCGAGCACGGAGGGGTGTCCGTGGCGGTCGTGCTGACCGGCTTCGTTGAAAACGCCTACTTGCAGCGAGCGCCCGGGGGCGAGCGCAAGCGCGATGTCGCCTCCGTTGTTGACAAAGGCGCGCGGTACCGGTCCGGCGGCGAGGATCGCCCCGAGCAGCTCGTCAGCCACGGCGCCGGCAACGGCGGCCATCGGCGTGATGAACTGCGGCCAAAACGGCCGGCACGCGGCGACCATGCGCGCCGCAACCGTTCCGCGCACCGCGCCGATCTCCCCAACCGGTGAGCGGAGAAGCGCGAGTTCCTCCACCAATTCCTCGAGCAAGCCCTGGAAGCGCGCCCTCGCCGCGACGATCGCCGCGCGCATCAGCGGCTGCGGTGCATCGATCCCGACCACGGCGTCGATCGGCCCATACCGAAAATGCCACCGCCCGGGCTCGAGCGGGTAGACGAGGGGGCCTTCGCGCACGCTGCCGCCGCCAACGCCACGCACCGCCACGCCTCTCATGGCACCGCCTCCGGGGGCCACGGATTGTCGGGCTTCCACGCGATGGTGTCATGGGTGGTTTGCGCCACCACCTCTTCGAGCCGCCGCACTCGGTCCATGTGGCCGCCCAGCGCTGCGTAATCGGCCAGACGCATCGTGAATTCGATCGGCGCGACGATGGCGGGCGTCGGTACCCAGCCAAAGGATTTTGCGGGCATGCGCGCGACGTCCACCATCAGCATGATGCCGCCGCCGGGCCAGACGTAAGCGGGTGCGCCGCCACAGGTCACAGCGACGAGCAGATCCTTGATCGAGCGCGTAAGGGCAATCGGGTTCTCGGTCACGCCCGCTCTCAGGCTCCCGCCCGCGCCGGCGAGAAAGAGCACGCTGCAAAGCGCCGGTTCGCAGTTTTCGCGGATGCGTTCGACCACGCGCGCAAGCTCGGGGGGGATCGCCGCCGACACGGGCTGGAGGCGCTCGTCGAGCACGAAATAGGCGTAATCCTCGCCCGTCGTCGAAACGAAAAGTATCCGCTCACCAGGCCAGGCGCGACGCGGATCGATGCGCTCGAGCACCGAGAGCGGCTCGGTGATGTCCGTCCCGCCCCAGCCGAGCCCGGGCCGCGCGACCTGAAAATAGCGGCCCGGTGTCGATTTTTTTCCGCAAATGCGTATGCCGCCCGGTCGCAGGCCGAGGAAACGGCCCGCTTGGTGCTCCGTGAGAACCCCGGTGATGTGGTCGTCGATGACGATCACCTCGTCAGCGTACGGCGCGAACTGGCGGGCGAAGATGCCAATGGTCGCCGAGCCGCACCCGACGCGCATGCGCTTTTCTTCGACCCCGTTGACCACCGGCGGCCGCCCGCTCTGCACGACGACGCGGGCGCCACCGTCGATCGTGAACTCGACCGGTTCGCGGTTGCCGAGCTTGAGCATCGTCTCGCAGGTCACGCGTCCTTCGCGCTTGGACCCTCCTGTCAGGTGCTGCACGCCACCGATCGAGAGCATCTGCGAGCCGTACTCCATCGTCGTGACGTGCCCGACCACCTCCCCTTCGCAGCGCACCGGTGCGCATTCGGGCCCGAGGTAGCGGTCGGTGTCGATCTTCACCTTGAAGCTGCAGTAGCTGAAGATCCCCTCAGTGACGACCGTCACGACGTCGACATCGCCGCGCCGCGAGGCCACGATAAAGGGCGCCGGTTTGTAGTCCGGGTACGTCGTACCGGCACCGACGCCGGTCACAAAGAGCGCGCTCTCGTCCGCAACCTCGCCATTCCCTTCGCTCGGGCGCGCAAGTGCCGGTGCCGGTACGGCATCACGGCGGGCCGAGCGCGAAGCGATCCTCAGCGGATCGACCCGCACGAGCGCGCCCCTCACATTCGCGTAGCGGTCGCACGCGCCGCTTCGCCCCTCTGAAATACGGCAGAGCACCGGGCACGCATCGCAGACGATTTTTCCCGCCGCGCGCTCGTCCGGCTGGCCGAGCGCGGGTGCTACGGCGTTTAGCTCGTTGTCCATCGGCCTTGTCTCGCGATCGCCCGCCGCAGCCGTGCCGGCGTGGCCGGCGCGCGGCGCACCACCACACCCGTCGCATGGCGGATGGCACCGAAGATCGCCGGTGCGGTCGCGATCATCGCAGGTTCGCCCACGCCCTTTGCGCCAAACGGTCCGAGAGGTTCGGTGTCTTCGATGAGTATCACCTCGATCGGGGGAACGTCGCCGACCGTAGGCACGAGGTAATCGTGCAGGTTGTCGGTCCGTCCGGGACAATATTCCTCCATGAGCGCAAAGCCGATGCCTTGCGCCACGCCACCGTGGATTTGCCCTTCGACCAGGGTCGGGTTGATCGCCCGCCCTACATCGTGCGCTGCCGTCACGCGCAACACGCGCGTCGTGCCAAGTGTAAGATCGACGTCCACCTCCGCGACCTGTGCACCGAACGCATAAGTCGCGTACGGTTCCCCCTGCCCGTTCTCGTCCAGCGGAACCGTCGGCGGGTCGAAGCGGCCCTCGGCCGAGAGCACGTCGCCGCGGTCGTCCCGCGGCAGTTCGTCTAAGTCGATGCGCTTGAGCCCGCCCCCGTCTTCGGCCACGAGCACAGTCCCTTCGAAGCGGAGGCGCGCCTCGGGGTCTGCCTCGAGCAGCCTTAACATGCGCGCGCGTAGCGCCCGTCCCGCCCGATGAGCGGCGTTTCCCGAGACGAAGGTCTGGCGCGACGCCGAAGTCTTGCCCGCATCGAGGGTACGGTCGGTATTCGCCGCAATGGAGTCGATTGCCGCCATCGGCAGCCCGAGCGCATCGGCAAGGATCTGAACGAGCGCGGTCGTCGAGCCCTGTCCGATGTCCACGGCACCGTTATAGAGCACGATGCGCCCTTCAGGCCGCAGCCCTACGCGCATCGTCGACGGATTGGGATGGGCGGTGTTGCCGATGCCATACCACATGCATGCGATACCCGCGCCCCGGCGCCGTCCTCCTCCCGCCTGGCGGTTGTGGCGCTCGGCGGCGGCGACCGCTTCCTTCCAGCGCGGTCGCAGCGCATCGAGGCAGGCGGAAAGCCCTGCGCTCGCCCGCAAAACCTGACCCGTCGCAGTGCGATCGCCGGCGCGCAGCGCGTTGCTGTAGCGGATCTCCAGTCGATCGAGACCGGTCCGCGCTGCGAGTTCATCGACGAGCGCCTCGTGGGCGATCGTCGCTTGGGGCACGCCGAAGCCCCGGAAGGCGCCGGCCACCGGCCCGTGCGTGTATATCGCGCGCGTGCGCGCCCGTACCGCCGGCACCGCGTAAGGCCCACTGGCATGAATGGGCACGCGGTTGGCCACCGTGCTTCCCCACGACGCATACGCCCCCGTGTTGAAATCGCCCCAAAAATCGACTGCAACAAGCCGTCCCTGCGCGTCGCAGCCCATGCGCATCCGCATGCGCGCCGGATGCCGCTTGGTCGTCGCCGCAAAGGACTCCTCGCGGCTGTAGACCACGCGCACCGGCTTTTTGAGTTTCCACGCCGCGACGGCAAGAAGCGGCTGGACCGACAGGTCCAATTTGCCGCCGAACCCGCCGCCGACAGCGGAGGGAACGATCTGAACCCTGTCTGCCGGCAGTCCCAGGATATGCGCGACCTCCTCCCGGTCCATGTACGGCGTCTGCGTGCAGGCGTAGATGCGCACGCGCTCGATTCCGTCTTGCACGAACGGCTCGGCGTAGCCTGCCTCCGGCTCGATGTACGCGTGCTCGACGTAGGCCGTCGCAAACGCTCCCCGCACGACGTGCGCCGCGCTCGCAAGCGCGGCGGCCACGTCTCCCCGTGCCACGCGGCCGCGCACGAGGACATTGTCGGCGCGGTCGGGATGAATGGGAGGGCACAAAAGCGCCCCTGCAGGTTCGCGCACAGGCTCAAGCGGCTCCCATTCGATTGGGAGCTCCTGCTCGTCTATGCGTTGCACGGCCTCGCGTTCACCGACGAGCGCAAGCACCGCTTCGCCCCGAAAGCGCGTCTCGCCTTCCGCGAAAACCGGCTGGTCGCGCGTCTGCGCAAAGATGCCAAAGCGGTTGTTCGGAACGTCGGCTGCGCTAAACACCGCAGCAAGGCCAGGGTACCGCGCCGGTAGCGAAGCGAGATCGCCGAGCCGGAACCGTGCCCTCTCGTGCGGCGAGCGCACAACGCGCAGCCATAGCGAACCCTCGGGCCAGCCATCCGCCCCGTAGCGTTCCGCCCCGCTCGCCTTCGCTTCTGCGTCGAGCCGCGGTGCCCGCGCGCCAACCGCCGCCCCGGCGCTCGCCGGAGCGAGCGCCGGCACCTCGCCCGCCGCGACCGCAAGAACCGCTTCAACGATGCGGCGGTAGCCCGTGCAGCGGCACAACACCCCGCCCAGGGCGTCCTCGACCTCGGACGCCGTAGGCTTTTCTTTTTGCGCAAGGAGCGCTGTCGCGGCCACGAGCATACCTGGCGTGCAGATCCCGCATTGCACCGCCCCCAGGGCGGCAAAGGCCTTGCGCAGCGCCATCGCACGCGGATCGCCCGCAAGACCCTCGACGGTCGTCACGCGCCTGCCTTCCACTTGGCCCAGTGCGACCAGACAGGCGCACACGGGCTCGCCGTCGACGAGCACGGTACAGGCGCCGCAATCGCCGGCCTCGCAACCCACCTTCGTTCCCCAAAGACCCAACCGCTCGCGCAGCGCCTCCGAAAGCCGCTCGGCCGGAGGTGCAGCAAGCGCGCACGGCCGTCCGTTCAGCTCGAAGACCAGCGCGGCCGGAAGCGGAGCGTTCATGCGAGCGCTCCGCCGGCGGCCTCGTCGAGCAGATTCTTGAGCCCCCTGCGGATCAGCTCTCCGGCCGCCTGCAGCCGGTACTCGGCGGTCCCGCGCACGTCGTCGATGGGCGACAGCTCCGCAAGCCGCTTCGGCGTGACGAGCTCGGCAACCTGCGCCTGCACCGGCTGCCCGGTCAACGCCAGCTCGAGCGAGCGCAAGCGCCGCGCCGTGGAAGCACAGGCCCCGACGGCGATGCCGCACTGCGCGATCCGGCCCGCGGAATCGAGCGCAAGCCTCACCGCCACCGCGACGATCGAGATCACGAGATAGCGCCGTGCACCGAGCTTGAGAAAGCACGATCCCGCGCGCGATCCGGGCGCAGCCTTGGGCACGAGCACCGCCGTCAACAGTTCATCGGGTGCGCGCAGCGTGCGGCGGTTGCCGGTGACGAAGCGCTCGAGCGCTAGGCGCCGCATCCCGCTACTGCCCGCGAGCTCCACTTCCGCATCGAGCGCCATGAGCACCGGGATACCATCGGCCGCGGGCGACGCGTTGCAGAGGTTGCCGCCGACCGTGCCTGCGTTTTGCACCTGCACGCCCCCCACTTCGCGCCCTGCTTCCTGGAGCGCGCGTAGCAACGGCGGAAGCTTTGCCCGCACGACATCGGTCCACGTGGTCAGGGCACCGATGCGCCAGTGACTCTCCTCCTCGCGGATGCCCCGAAGTTCGGCGAGCCGCGAGATGTCGATCACATCGCCTGCGAGAGCCGGGGGCTGCGCGGCATAGAGGTCGGTGCCGCCGGCAAGAACGGTGTAACGCTTCCCCGCCAGCGCCGCGAGCGCTTCCTCGACGGTCTGAGGTCTCAGATACGGCACGTGCCCCCTTGGCGCCGCCGCCCCTTGCGCAAATGTAGCGTCTACTGAATTGTCGACCTGGAAATTGCCGCCTGTCAATGGCGTGACGCGGGCGCGCCGAGGAAGGTGAGTATGACCGCCGTGATGTGCCGCAGCCAGGCTGCGCGCCTGCGCGCAGCCATGAGGTTGACGCGCAGAAAGCGCGAGAGCGTGTACCGGTTGGAGAGGTAGAAATAACCGAGTGCGGCGATGGTGAGGTAGAGGTGAACCGGATCGACCTCACGACGGAAGGCGCCGCTTCGTCGCCCGCGTGCAAGCAGGTCCGCCACCGCCGAAATGAAAGGGGGCGAGAGCCTGCCCACGCGGCGCGACCTTCGCACGTTACGGCCCCGCAGCAGGTTCTCCGTGTTGAGCAGCCTGATGAACTCGGGATGCTCGAGGTAGTACCGCCAGGTGAACGCGATCAGGCGCCGCATCCCCTCGGCGGGGTCCAGGCGCTGCAGATCGAGCTTCGCCTCGGCCGCCCACAGGCGTTCGTAGACGCCTTCGAGTACGGAGCGGAAAAGCTGCTCCTTGTTCCCATAGTGGTAATAGAGCATGCGGTCGAATGTGCGGGCGCGGCGGCTTATGCGGTCGATGCGCGCGCCGCCGAATCCGTAGGTCGCGAATTCCCGCGTAGCCGCGGCGAAGATGCGCTCGCGTGTGGCGGCGGCATCGCGCCGCATGCGCCCGCGACGCATTCGAGAACGCGGAGCTCGTGAGCTTTTCACGTGCGGACCCTCCCCTCAGGCCGCCGGCTCCTGTTGCGCGCCACGCCCTCCCCCTTGACGAGAGTCTGCCGACCGGCATAGTTTGCCCCATTGCCACGGAAAGCGCCGCGACGCCGCGGGTGCGCAGCCTGCTTCGACAAAGCCAGCTCTCGCGAAAATGCCCCGTAGGTCCAGCGCCACCCCATCGAGCGCTCCGCCGCGGCCCGCGGTGAAGCAAAAACCTCGCCTCGAGGAATACTGTGGACCGCGCGCTGCGCTGCTCGTCGTTGACGTGCAAAACGACTTCTGCCCGGGTGGCGCACTGGCGGTGCCCGCCGGTAACGACGTGGTCGAGCCGATCAACCGGCTCGCTGCCCGCTTCGAGAACGTAATCCTCACGCAGGACTGGCATCCGCGAGCACACGCCTCTTTCGCCTCCTCGCACCCGGGCCGCAAGCCCTTCGAAAGGATCCGCCTGCGCTACGGCGTCCAGGTGCTGTGGCCGGACCATTGCGTACAAGGCAGCACGGGCGCGGCTTTTCATCCTGTGCTCGACGTGCCACACGCGCAGCTCGTGCTGCGCAAGGGCTATCACGCAGGAATCGATAGCTACTCGGCGTTCCTGGAGGCGGACCGTCGCACGCGGACTGGCCTTGCCGCCTGGCTGCGCGAGAGAGGAATCCGCACAGTGGTGGTGGCGGGGCTCGCCACCGACTTCTGCGTCGCCTGGACCGCACTCGATGCGCGCCGCTTCGGTTTCCGCTGCGCAGTGGTAGAAGACGCTTGCCGCGCGATCGACCTCGCGGGATCCCTTGCGCGCGCCTGGCGGGCAATGACCCGGGCGGGCGTCCTTAGGCTCGGGTTGGCAGACCTGCTCGGCGCTACCCCGTAACGGGCAAGCCTGCGCGTCGCCCTGGCCGGCCGCCCGTCTGCGCCGGGCGCCCCCGCGAACCTGGCGAGGACACGAACGCGCAGGCAAGGTATTTTCGAGGCCGGAACGCCGCCTCCTCCAAGCATTTCGCGCAGGGAGCGGGCCTGGGAAGACGATCGCGCGTGGCGAAGCTAGGACTGCTCGTCGTGCTCACCGAACCGCCTCCCGAGCGGGAGGCCGAGTTCAACGCTTGGTACGATACCGAGCACATTCCCGAGCGGCTCGCGCTGCCGGGTTTCCTGTCCGCCCGACGCTGGGTCGCCGACGCACCGCCGGGATCGGGCAAGTATCTGGCGACCTACGAGCTGCTCTCGCGCGACGTGCTGAGCAGCCCCGAGTACCTCGACCGCTACGCAAACCCCACTCCGTGGACACGGCGTTGCCTCGGCTCGGCGCGCGTGTTTCGGCGCTGGGCTTGCGAGCAGACGACACCGGGTGATGCGCTTCCCCACGGCATGGGGCATGCGCTCTACTTTGACGCGATGGACGTCGCCCCGGCGGACGAAGCGCGCCTGCACGCGCTCTGGGACGATGCGCTGCTGCCCAGGCTCGCCTGCGTGCCCGGGGTCCTGCGCGTGCGCCGCTACACCGACCCGGAGGCGCACCCGCGCTTTCTCGTCCTTTGCGAACTGGCCGACGCATCGGTATGCGCACATCCCGATTGGCGCCAGGCGCTGGGCTCGCCCGCGGCGCGCCAGCTCGGAGCGCTCGGGAGGGATTTCGAGCGTATCGAGCGTCTTTTTCACGCGTACCAGCCGGAAGCACGAGCCTAAGCGAACGCCCGTTCGGATCCCGAGATGTATCTCGTCTGCTTGGACCTCGAAGGAGTGCTCGTACCGGAGATCTGGGTGGAGATCGCCCGCCGCACTGGCATCGAAGCGCTTGCGCGCACGACGCGCGACGAACCGGACTACGACAAGCTCATGCGCGACCGGCTTAGCCTGCTCTCGGCCCACCGCTTGCGGCTTTCCGATCTGCAAGGGGTGATCGCTCAAATGACGCCGTTACCGGGCGCACGCGCTTTTCTCGATGCGTTGCGCGCGGAGACGCAGGTCGTCATCCTCTCGGACACGTTCTACGAATTCGCCTGGCCCCTCATGGAGAAGCTCGCCTGGCCGACGCTTCTATGCCACAGCCTGATCGTCGACGACGAAGGCTTCGTGCGGCAGTACCGGCTGCGAATGCGCGACCAGAAGCGGGCCGCGGTCGAGGCTTTCCGTGGGCTGAACTTCGCGGTGGTCGCGGCGGGCGACTCGTACAACGACACTTCGATGCTTGCCGCCGCGCACGCCGGCATTCTTTTCCGGCCGCCCGAGCCGATCGCCGCCCAGTTTCCCCAGTTTCCGGTTGCGCAGTCCTACGAGGAGCTCGCTCGCGCGATCCGCTCGGCCGCCGCTAGGCACGCCCCTTCCAGCGCACGTTAGCAGCCCTCATCGCCGATCGGCGGTTCCAGACATCATGAGACGGGCAGCAAAAAAGCGTCTGCCCTCGTGCAAGTTTGTCACCAACGATGCCATCTTGGGGCTAGGCGCATCCGCCTACCACTGCCTGCGCCCCATCGGACAATTGGGGCTGACCGGCCAGTTCGCACCGATGCGGCATCCGGCCAAACGCGGAGGGCTAAAGACCGTCCTTCAGGAAATCATGTATCGGCAGCGAAGTTCGTCGAAAACACCTGCTCGCTCGCAGAGCGCCACAGGAGGCGCCTGCCATATCCGTCGTTTCCGAAGCCTGCCCTCATGGCGCCTCATCCCCTGCGTGCCCGCCACGCCGGCGGCGCTATGCGGCACCGACCAGCGCTGCGGGCCCGTCTCGGTGTTGGCTAAGCGTTCATAGCCGTCTGGACGCCCCTGCGATAGGAAAACGCAGGCGATGAACACTCCCTCAACCCCTGCCCCGTGGGCGTACGGAAACCTGTTCGCCAGGCGACCGAGAGCGAGTAGCCAGCCTTGCTGGATGGTTGCGAATGCCTGCGCGCCTTCGTTGCATGGTAAGAGGTCCAGGCGCCGTTCGCAGGCATATCCTTCCCAGCCGCCCAGTCGGGCGATGAACCAAGCCACCAAGGCAGCGTATTGACGGGGTGATGTTTTTTTTGCTTCTCGGTGTTTCCTTCGGGTTTAGGTTGAATAAGGTCCATAAGCTCGATTTCATCCGCCGTGAAGCCACCGCTCGCCAGCCATGGGCTCTACCCCTTTTGCGCCAGAAAGAGCGTAGGAGCCTGTGTCGGTATAGAGCGCGCCATCACGGCTGGCGCGAAGCAAAAACTTTAGTGCGTTCATGCAAAATCCAGCACCATATCTCGAAGAGCTCCGCTTCCCGGCCGGTCACGACGGTAATTTTTTCGTCCGGCTCGGACGGTTGCGTGCCGCCTCGATGGTGCTGATCCAGCGCTATTTCTTACGGCTTGACCGGCAATTGCCGGTAAATTGTGTGCATGCGGTAGCCGCAGGGAAGAGGAGAGTGTGGTGAGTCGCTTCGCAACGCGGTATTGGGTCAAACACTCGAACGGTCGCATCGAAAACAAGCGCTGCACTCGCACCGCATCACTCGCGGCAAAACTTAAGAGAGGCGCTTTGTGAGGCTGAGTAAGCTCCCCCAAGCAGCCTTCCACGGAACGACACCGACGCAGACCATGAATCACTGCCACCGTGGCAAGCCATCAGCTCCATAAAAAAGGGGCTTCGGCGTGGCTGCGTGTGGCTGCTGCGGCGCCTATCGTTCCTTTTTACGCCGGGCGACCTCGGTTGCTGGTAAACTAAAACATTACGCTCACTGTTTTGGCGCCGTTGTTTGAATAAGCCCTTGCACTTTATGCCCCCGCTCCTACTTCGCTTCCTGCCCTTCCTGCGCTGGTTTCCCCTCAAGGCCGAGACCGTCAGGCTGGACTTTATCGCTGGTCTCTCCGTAGCCTTGGTCCTGATCCCACAGTCCATGGCCTATGCCCAACTCGCTGGCATGCCGGCCTACTACGGACTGTACGCCGCCTTCCTGCCAGTGGCGGTGGCCGCCTTGTGGGGCTCCTCGCACCAGCTCGGCACCGGCCCCGTGGCCGTGGTCTCCCTGCTGACGGCCTCGTCGCTGTCCGTG
>OGCL01002881.1_pt1 | contig 11068 bp, 5 predicted proteins | sample 1570041 | NCBI WGS metagenome assembly OGCL01 (sample SAMN06266162, study PRJEB24511) | hot springs metagenome | isolation source: Hot spring water | place: South Africa: Limpopo | collected 2015-06-22 | reverse complement strand
TCCGGCATCCGCGGAAACGGGTTGTGGTTGATGAGTTCGCTGAGCACCGCCTGCACCGTGCCGTCGCCGCCGCTGATCACGAGGTTGGTGACACCGGCCGCCGCCAGTTCCCGCACCAGTTGACGGATCTCCGCCCGATCCGGCTGCGGCGAGAGGTCCACCACCCGGCAGGAGAGGGCCGGCAGTTCCGACATCGCCACCCGTGCCAGCCCGGCAAGGGCGGTCTGATCCGGGGCACAGGCGGACAGCACCCGCCCCACGGCGAAGGCCCCTTGGGTAATCAGGGTTATTGAGGGGGCAGCGGCCAGCCGCTCGCCATCGCCCAGGGTTTGCAGCAGGCGCAACAGTTGCCGGCCCCGGGTCTCTGCCGCGTCCGCCGCATTCGGCGAGGCATCCACCTGGTCCTGGGCGCCACCGCCTGACGCCAGGAACAGCACCCCGGTCGCCCCCTGAATTTGCTTCGCTAAATCCGGCAGTGCGAGAAAGGATTCAATGGGCATGCCACGAACGGTATCGCCCGATCTTTTGAGTTCTCGCTCGATTCTCGGGGCGAGGGGAGGATCTCCGACATGCACCAGCCACCAGGATCGCCGCCCCTCTTGGGGAACGCTCTTTGTGCCGCCCCTTGCGGCAGGGGCCCTGGCCAGAATCCAGTGGATGTCCCCGCGGCGCGCCCGCTTTAGGCGGAATCCCTGCCGTTGCAGTTCCGTCTGCCAATCTGCCGCCTCGGCGGCGCTCGCCGGCACGCCCCGGAGCCGTCGTTCCAGCAGGGTGGCGACGGCGCTTCGCCGGGGCGGATCGGCCACCAACAGATAGCCCGCAGGTACAACCAATTCTTTAAGACGGTTCAAAACCTCCGGGGTGAGCGTCAGGGGATCGCGCAGAACCACCAGATCGAACGGCCGAGTCTCCAACCCACTCCACGGCGTGCAGGAGACATTCGCACCCCCCTTGAGGGCACGCTCGGCGAGCGGGATGACCGCCGCCGAGGGATCGCACACCTGATACTCCACCCCCGAACCCAGCCCCCCCAGGCGCATCAGTTCAACCGCCAGGGCGCCGGTGCGCGCCCCCAACTCCAGCACCCGGGGCCGCCGCCCCTCGGGGTACTGCCGCAACAAGCGGCCCAAGACCTCGGCCAGGCCCCGATTGAGCGCCCCCCAGGTGACGGAGGCGCTGTCGTAGTGCTCCAAGGTCGCCGCGGCGCCGTTGGCCAGCAGCAGATCGAGCGCGGACGCCTCGGCGGCAAGCGCGGCGGGCAGGCGGGTCAAGCGTCGCCAGAGGTCGATCTCGGGAAAATGATCCGGGTAACCGCGTATCAGGGCCGCCCAATCCTGGGGGACGGAGGGGGTCTCCGGCCTAGAGATGCCATTTCTTGAAGAAATGGCATCTCTTTGAAAGTTCGCTAGAGATGCCATTTCTTGAAGAAATGGCATCTCTTTCGGGGACGCCTCCAGCACCTGGCGCAGCCCCGCCTCCAGGCGCGTGAGAGCTTTCGCCTCCCGGTGTTCGGGGGCGCTCACCTTGGCCTGTGGCAGCGCCGCCGTCAGGGAGAGGGCAACGGGTTCCCGCGCTTGTCCCGCCGCCCGGGGCGCCTCCAGCCAATCGACGTGGTACCACGCCTCCGCCCACGGCTCGCCCGGCCCCTTGGCCCCCTTGCCCCGCAGGGCCTTGAGGGTGCAGCCCTGCATCCTCAGCAGCCCTTCGCCCTGGGGGCCGAACACCTCGATATCGCAACGCAGGCTGCGAGGGGTGCGCTCCACCCGTCGGACCAGCGCCCAGACCTGATCCCCGGCCGCGGCGGGTATCATCACCATCCGCTCCACCGCCACCGGTACATAGGCCGCCAACGCCCCGCTCGCGGCATCCGCCGCTGTCGCGCCGGCCGGCAGCAGGGCGGCAAACAGGGCCTGGAGGCAGCCGTCCAGCAGGGCCGGATGGAAATGGTAGCGTTCCCCCGCCACCAGCGCCGCCGGCGGCAGCCGCAGCCGGCACAGGGCCTCCCCATCGCCCCGCCAGACCTGCCGGATCACTCGAAAGGCCGGGCCGTATTCCAGTCCCGCCGTCCGCAGCATCTCGTACAGGCGCTCCGGCGGCACCCCGTCACCGAATCGTTGTTGCAACGCAACCAGGTCGCAGGCGTTCGGGGTTGTCCCCCCGACCCGCATCCGACCCGCCGCGTGGCGGGTCCAGTTGGCCTCGGCAGGGTCGCCGGAACGGCTGAAGATGGCGAAGCGGGCGCCCTTGTCCAGGCCTTGCAGATGCAGGCGCGGCACCAGGTCGCCGCTGCCCAGGGGCAGCATCGCCTCGAAACGCACCTCCTCCAGGATACGGTTCTGCCCCTGGGGGAGGGTCTCCGCCGCCAGGGCCAAGGCCCCCTCCAGGTAGCCGGCGCCGGGAAAGATCGCCCGTCCGTTCACCACATGGTGGTTGAGATAGGCATGATGGACCGGGTCGAGCACCAGTTCCCAGGTGGGGTCGGGGGTGGTGAGGCGGCGCCACAGAAAGGGATGGGGGCGGCGGTAACGGAGGCTAACGGCCGTCTGTGGCGATTCGCGCCAGTAGCGCCTGCGCTGCCAGGGATAGCTTGGCAGGCCCTGTTCCACGCGACCACGCCCCCCCAGATAGGCCGCCCAATCCACGACCACGCCGCGGCAGTGGAGCAGAGCCTGCGCGCCGGCGAGATTCGTCCCGTCGAGGCCATCCCGCCGCAACGTCGGCAGTGCCAGCCCCGAGGCATTTTCGGCGTCCAGGCATTCGCGGACGGAGTGTACCAGTGCGGGGTGGGCGCTGATCTCCAGAAAGACCCGATAGCCGTGGCGGATCATCGCCTGCACCGTGGGGGCGAACCGCACCGGCTCCCGCACATTGCGCCACCAGTAGGCGGCCCCCAGGGAGGCCTCGGTGACGGCCGCGGCGGTCACCGTGGAATAGAGCGGGAGCGCCGGGACGGCCGGTTGCAGATCGGCCAGACTCGCCAGCAGGCCCTCCCGCGCCGGGTCCATGAAGGGGCTGTGAAAGGGGTATTCCACCGGCACAAAGCGCGCAAATACACCCGTCGCCTCGTAGCTTTCCTGTAGTTTTTGCAGCAGCCCCCGCTCCCCCGCCAGGGTGACGCTGCGCGGTGCGTTCACCGCCGCCAGCGCCAGCCGGTCGGGATGCGGGGCCACCGCCGCACGCGCCTCCGCCTCGTCGATCCCCAGCGCCAGCAGGGTGCCGCGGCCGTGGGCCACCGCCATGCTGCGGCCCCGGTGGAACATCAAGCGGATCCCCTGGCGCAGGGTGAGGGCGCCGGCCGCCCAGGCGGCAGCGGCCTCGCCCACGCTGTGCCCCACCGCCGCTGCCGGCGGCAGGCCCCAGGCGCGCAGCAGTTCCGTAATGCCGGCCTGCAAGGCGAAGATGGCCGGCTGGGCGATGGCGGTCTCGTTGAGGCGACTGCTCCCCTCGTCCCGCAGCAGCTCCTGCACCAGCGACCAATCGGCCAGGTCTCGCAGGTGTTCGTCGCAGGCCTCGATGACCTCACGGAAGCGCGGTTCCTGCTCCCAGAATTGACGCCCCATGGCCCACCACTGCGGACCCTGGCCGCTATAGACGAAGACCACCTCCGATGGGAGCGGGTCGCTCGCCTCGCCAACGAATACCTGCGGCGCCTCTTCGCCGGCCTCCCAGGCGGTTAGCCGCTCCAGCAGGATGGAGCGACCGGCTTCACCGGCGGGGGCCAACAGCGCCAGCCGTTTGGACAGATGCGCACGGCGACTGGCCGCAGCCTGGCAGAGTCGGTTCAGGGCGAGCGGGTCTTCGAGGTCTTGGGACTTTAACCGTTCCACATAACGCCGGGCCAGTTCCCGCAAGGCCTCTTCGCTGGTCGCGGAAAGCAGCAGTACCGGATTCCGCGGGGCCGGGCCTTCCGGCTCGGCGACGGCAACCCCGTCAGGGAAGGAACTGAGCACCGCGTGGGCATTGGCCCCACCGAAGCCAAAGGAGTTCACCGCCCCCAGATAACGGGGGGCGCCATCCGTCTCGCGCAGCAATACCGGCAGGGGTTCCTGACGGGTGACCACCCGCAGCCGAAGCCCCTCGAAATCGATAGCCGGGTTGGGGGTGTTGAAGTGCAGGCTGGGCGGCGCCTCCCGGTGGTGGAGGACCAGCGCGAGCTTCATCAGCCCGACGACGCCGGCCCCCGACTCCAGGTGGCCGAGATTGGACTTCACCGAGCCGAGCAGGCAGGGGGCGTCTGACGGTCGTCCCCGGGCCGCCACCGCCCCGAGCGCACGGCACTCCACCGGATCGCCCACCGCCGTGCCGGTGCCGTGCGCCTCCACATAGCAGACGCTGGCGGGATCGATGCCGGCGGCCTGCCAGGTGTCGCGCACCAGCGTCTCCTGGGCCGCGCCGTTGGGCATAGCGATGCCGGCGGTACGGCCGTCCTGGTTGAGTCCGCTGGCGAGCACCGTGGCATAGATGCGGTCCCCGGCGGCAACCGCATCGGCGAGCCGCTTGAGCACCACCACCCCGACCCCCTCGGCCCGCACGAAGCCATCGCCGGAGGCGTCGAAGGATTTGCAGCGTCCGTCGTGGGAGAGGGCCGAGAGGGAGGAGAAGGCGACGAAGTTGTTGGGGGTGATGAGGCAGTTCACGCCCCCCACCAGGGCGGCCTGACACTCGCCGGCACGCAGGCTCTGCACCGCCAGGTGGAGGGCCACCAGGGAGGATGAACAGGCGGTGTCCACGGTGAAGCTGGGGCCGCTCAGGTTGAGACAGTAGGAGATGCGATTGGAGAGGATGCTCTGCGCGCCCCCGGTGGCGGTGAAGGCGCCGGCGGCGCACAGCTCCTGGGTATCGAACTGGATGTCGGCATAGTCATGGGTGGAGGCCCCGACGAAGACGCCGATGGGGGACGGCTGGCGCCGGTCCAAAGGCAGGCCGGCATCCTCCAGGGCGTTCCAGGCGGTCTCCAGCAGCAGACGCTGCTGCGGGTCCATCTGTTCCGCCTCGGCGACGCTCAGCCCGAAGAACCCGGCATCGAAGGAGCGGATATCCTCCAGAAAGCCGCCCCAGCGGGAATAGGTGCGGAACCGCCCCTTGCCAAAGAAGGCGTCGGCGGACCAGCGATCCGGCGGCACCTCGGTCACCGCGTCGGCACCCGCGCAAAGGGCGCGCCAGAATGGCTCCGGTCCCTCCACCCCTCCGGGCAAGCGGCAGCCCATGCCGACGATGGCGATGGGCTCGGGTTTCTCCAATGGGTTGCTGGGGGGCTGATGGGTCATGCGGGGGTGGCTTCCTCAATGCCGCCGACGGTTGGGGCGCCGGCGGATGGTGTTGTCTTGGTGGTGGCTTGTTTTTCAGAGGCCAAAGGCCCATTCCCAGCTCAAATAGACCTGGTTTTCCGTCGGCTGGGCGCCAAAGGGGGTCTCCCTGCCGCCGAAATAATGGCGCACACCGAGCGCCAGTTTATGCCGGTTGCCCGCCTCCATGTCCAGGTGGGCGGTGACGAATCCGCCCCCGGCGTCCGGCGAATGAAGCAGATCCAGGCGTGGATCCAGCTTATCGCCGTCATAGCTCAATCGCAAGAAGAGGGCTTGGCGGACGAAATCCGCTTGACTCAATGCCGCCCCTTCCGCCTGGAGGGCCGCGGCCAGGGGGCGCGGATCCATTCCAGGCTGTTCCATCAGGGTGCGTTGGGCCTGCGCCAGCCGCAGGAGGTCGCGCCAATCGTCCCCATCCCGGGCGGTGCCGTTGTAGGCCAGCTCGCCGATCAAGGTGAAGCCGGAGGCCCAGGTCCAGGAAAGTCCCGCGACGCCCTTGAGCGCATCCCCCTCCTCCCGCCACGCCATCGGCGCCCTGTCGGGGGCCGGATAAAGCTGGCCGCCCTCCAGCAGCGTGCTGCGCAACAGCCGATGGCGCTGCTGGTGCAGCAGCGAGCCATAAAACGAGAGCGACTCCCCGGAAACCGTCGCGAAGCCCGCCCCCAACGACCAGCCGGTAGCGTCCGCGTAATGGGCCAGGGTGCGCAGATCCCAGGGGCCATAGGTAAAGGCCGCCCGCAGGTCGTATTCGGAAGCGTCGCCGCGATACGGCTGCCGGTCCTCGTCCTGGCGGTGGACATAGATGGCCGAATAGGCCCCTGCCGCGCTGTAATACTCCACCGCCGCCACCGGCACCCCCTCCAGGATCATCGGCTGTAAGGGGAGATTGCGCTCCCGCTGGATCACATCGAGGGGACGGAAGGCGTGGCCGACCCCATAGGTCATCATCTTCTTGCCGAGGGTCACCTCGACCTCGCCAAGAGAACGGTCCAGGAAGAGTTCGTTGACCACCCCGCGCTGCACCGGGTCGGCCTCCTCGCGATGGAGGCCCATGCCGCTCCATTGAAAGGTCAGCAGCTCGCCCTCATGGCGCCACAGGATATCCTCCCGGATGGAAGAGACCCGGTCATCCCCAGGCTCGAAGAAGGGGCTGCGATTATCCGCTATTCGGTATTCCGGCAGCAGTCTCAGGGTGAAGTTGTCTCGGGCGGCCTCGGCGCCTATCCCGGCCCCTGGCAGCAACAGCGCCCAGGCCAGGATTGCCGCTCCACCGGCCGTGCGCCAGCCTTTGCCCCTAGCCTCCAAACCCGACGCCATCAAAAATCCTCCAAATTGGCGCGCACCAGGAACATGGGGTTGTAGTATTTTTCCGGTATCGCCACCGCTTCGATGTCCTTCGTGAGCACCAGGGTGCGGCGATCCTTCTGGATTTTGTCGATCAACTCCATGCGCGTAATCGCCGGCCGCCCTTGCAGTTCACCCAGATGATAACGCGCCTGTTTGACCAGCTTGCCGGATTCCACATAGAGGTCCGCCGCCAGGGGAACCTGATCGGCCTTGCGCACCAACAGATCCACCCGGGCATAGGTGGTCCCCGGATGGGCCGCCTTCAGATCCAACCGCAGCGCCTCCTGCCCCTCCCATTGGGTCTCCCCCACCAGCGCCGCATCGTAATACTCGCTGAAGGTCATGGTCGCCACATCGCCGGTGGAGGCCTCGCCGAGCAGCTTTTGCAGCGGGGTGATGCGGATGGGATTGCGGCTTTGGGGCATCAGGATCCAAAAGTAATCCTCCACCATCAACAGTTTCTGCCCCGCCTCGCTGGGGGAGCGCATCAGCACCAGGGAGCGCCGGCCCGGCGTGATATAGACCCGGTAATCGCGGCTCTTGTCCAGGGTCTCCCCCTCGAAGCGTTGCACCTCCACCGAGACCCGAGCCGACTCGCTCGGCAGTCGATAGCTATCCACGGCGCGCAGGATCTCCGCGACCTCCAGTGCGGAAGCCGGCAGAGCGAGAAACAGCAGCAGCAACGGCAGCAGCCGGTACGGCAAAAGGCAGTTAGACATGGGCAAGGGCTTCCACAATATTCTTTCGCGCGCCGCGCCGCGCCGCCAGCCAGGCCGCGGCGGCGCTGGTAAGAATCACCAGGAGCATGATAACAAGGGCCACGTCCCAGTAGAAATAGATCAGCAGCGGATAGCCCTCGGTGCGTCCTGGCGGCGGCGGCATCATGATGTGGCTGTGACGCAGCGCCAGGCTGATGGTCGCGGCGAGCAGCGCACCCAGCCCGCTGCCGATGGCACCGAGCAATGCGGACTCCAGCAGAAAATTGCGCACGATCTCCCACCGGTAGGCGCCCAGGGCGATCAGGGTGCCGATCTCGCGGGTCCGCTCCACCACCACCATCGACATGGTGTTGTAGATGGCGAAGAAGACCATTACGACAATGATCACCCCCAGGGTGGCGAAGATTCGGTTATAGAGGGCCTTGACCTTGTGATAAAAGGTGGCCAGATCCTCCCAGGTCCGTACCCCGAGGTCTGGATGGCGGGACCTCACCTCCTTTGCCATGGGCTCCGTGAGGTCGGTGTCGCGCAGATAGACGGAGAGGGTGGTCGCCTTGTGGCTGGCAAGCAGCGACTGGGCGGTGCCGAGATGGACCAGGATCATGCGGGCATCCAGCTCGGGCACGCCGCTGGTGAAGATCCCCGTCACCTTGACATCCAGCGCGTTGAGTGCCCCGTTGGCGGTGGTGGAGAGCAGGGTCAGGCCATCTCCCACCTTGCCCTTCAGGGTACGCGCCAGATCCTTCGCCAGCAACACCTGCGGCTCGTCCGCCGAGGCGAACGCCTCCGCCAGCAACTCCCCCTCCAACAACTTGAACACCGGCCCTCGAACCTTGAATTCCCTGGGATCTATGCCGGTGCCCATGAAGATGGTGGACTTGTCGCCGTTGCTGATCAGGCCGGTCAGCTCCGCCCGCGGCAGGGCCGCCCGCACCCTGGGGTCCGCCTCCAGTTCCCGCTGCAATTCGGCATAGCCTTGCAGCCCAAAGGCCATGGGCGTCTCCTCCTCGTCCTCGAAGTGGCGCGGATCGCCCAGGATGAGGTGGCCGTTCTCGAACGCCGCCAACCGCCTCAAACCGTCGTAGTTGTAAAGGACGAAGCCGCTGGCGGCGAGCACCGTGGCGGTGCCGATGGCGGTGATCAGCAGGGTGGTGGCGGCGCGCCGCTTGTTGCGAAAGAGATTGCGAAAGGCAAAGCGTAGCCAGTTCATCGCAGCACCCCGTCCATCAAATGACACATCCGATGGCAGCGCTGGATCATCCGCTCATCATGGGTGGCGATAAGAAAGGTGGCCCCCTGTTCGTTCCCCAAACGCTGCATCAGGTCGATGATCTGGCTCGCCGTAGCGGTATCCAGGTTGGCGGTGGGCTCGTCGGCGATCACCAGCGAGGGCCGCTTTACCAGGGCGCGGGCGATGGCCACGCGCTGGCGCTGGCCGCCGGACAGGCGATCCGGCAGATGGCGCCAAAAGTCGGCGAGCCCCACCGCGGCAAGGATTTCCGCCACCCGGCGGCGCCGCTCCTCAGGTTCCAGGCCCAGCAGCAACAGCGGATACTCCACGTTCTCCGCCGCGGTCATCACCGGCACCAGATTGAAGCCCTGAAAGATGAAGCCCAAGCGACCGCGCCGCACCTCGGCCAGTTGGTCATGGGAAAGTCCCTGCATCTCCCGCCCCTCCAATCGGTAGCGCCCCTGGTCCGGCTGATCCAGCAGACCGCAGATGTTCAGCAAGGTGCTCTTGCCGCTGCCGGAGGGACCGCCGATGGCGAGAAACTCCCCCCGCGGGATCGTCAAATCGACCCCGCGCAGGGCGCTCACCCGCGTCTCCCCGAGGCGATAGCTCTTGTGTATCCCTTGCAACACGATCAGGTCATCGCTCATGTTTGGAGCACTCCTCTCTGTTGGTGAGGCCTAAGGACGCCATCCGCCAGTTCGTAAACGCGCCCGGCGATCTCCAGCGCGCTGGCGCGATGGGTGACGAAGAGCACCGCCCCATCCCCCATCGCCCGGTGGATCGCCCACATCACCGCCCGCTCGGTATCCCGGTCCAGGGCCGAGGTGGCCTCATCCAGCAACAGCAGGTCGGGACGACGATAGAGGGCGCGGGCGATCCCCAGGCGCTGGCGCTGACCGCCGGAGAGCTTCACCCCGTTATCCCCCACCCGAGTGGCCAGGCCCTCCGGCATCCGACGCACCAGCCCATCGAGGCGCACCAAAGAAAGCGCCTCCCACACCCGCGCCTCGTCTTCCGCCTCCAGACCAAACAGGATGTTTTCCAGTACCGAGTCCTCCAACAGCGCCGTCTCCTGGGGCACATAGGCGACACGCCACGCGCCGCCGGAGAGCACGCCCCCGCGGATTGGCCCCATTAACCCCGCCCCCAGTCGCAGCAGGGTGCTCTTGCCGCCGCCCGAGGGGCCGATGATTGCGGTTCGATCCCCCCGGCGCAGGGTTAAAGAGATATTCTCAAATAACGGTGAGGCCCCGGAATAGGCAAAACCAACCCCATCCAATCGTAGTATCTCCCCTGGGGCCAGATCGCCTTGCGGCGAGGCCAACGCCCGGCGAGGGGGCGCGGATGCCAACTCGTTGCGGATGATTTCCAGGCTGACCAGCGAGGCGGGCAAGGAGCCAAGCGCCCCCATCAAATTGCCGAGGGCCGGCAGAAACTGCCGGTAAAGTACCAGGATCATCCCCAAATCGGCCAGCAATACCGAGATATTGAACTCGCCGCTTTGTAGCACCGCCACTCCTACCGCGAGCGCAATGGCCGCCGCAAGCACGGTATCAAAGAGGAGCCAGGGTATCTGCGGTATCACAGAAAGGCGCGCCGCCGCCTGGCAGGCATCGTCCAATGGCGCCTCCATGCGATGGAGAAAGACCCCTGATACTCGATAGACACTGATCTCCTTGCTGGCATCGAACACCTGCGCGATCTGCCGATGAAAACCACGCAAGGCTGCGTCATTCGCCTTGCTAATCTGTCGGATACGGGGATAGAGAAGGCGACGCACGATCCACAACGCGACCAGCATGACCACCCCCAATCCGAGCGTAATCCACGGGGTCTGCACCAAGGCCCCGACCGCAAGCACACCGATCATGACGCTGGAGCTCACTAGCGTCAGCAAGGTCTGGAGCGCCGAGGCCGCGTCATTGGCCGTGCCGGTGCAGTGCTTAACCCGCGTCGGCCGCCCCTCGGCCACGAAGGAGAGCCAAGGCAGATCGAGATAGGCCCCGACCAGCCGGAGCGTGAGTTCCCGCCGGGTTCCTTGCACCAAACGCCTGGAAATGTCGAGCAACAGATAGCGAATGATCTGACTGGCGGAAACCGCGACAACAAACAGCGCCACCGCGAACAGCGGACTCCCACCTAATTGGTGGGAGAAAGGCAGGATGTCGCAGATCCGACAGGCGTCGGACGGCGCACCCTGCAACACGAGAACCAGCACTACCACCGCAGCGGCACCCACCAGTTCCAGCAAAGGCGAGGCGATACTGAAGACGACAGCGAAAGACAACAATCTTCGGAGATTTTCTGGAATCTCCTTTATCAGCCAGTGGAAGTCGCTTATCATGCTAAAGAATGGCCTTAATCATCGTTGCGTGCACAGGGGAGACCTGACAGGTCTCCGGCCGAAACGACAAGCAGGGCCGAAGCTGCCTTTGGCCCCCAGGCCGCCCCGCGTGGCCGTC
>OGCL01002879.1_pt1 | contig 11074 bp, 11 predicted proteins | sample 1570041 | NCBI WGS metagenome assembly OGCL01 (sample SAMN06266162, study PRJEB24511) | hot springs metagenome | isolation source: Hot spring water | place: South Africa: Limpopo | collected 2015-06-22 | reverse complement strand
CATGATTGGGATCGTTCCACAAAAAAATTACTCGATCTCGATGCCGATATTCTGTGCGAGGGTCATTTCGGAATCTACAAAACGAAGAAGGATGTGAAAAATTATATCCTCTCCTACCGCCGCCAATATGGGGTAGAATAATTTTCCTAAATTAACGATCAATCATTCCGGACTTGATCCGGAATCCTGACCTTTATGATATCTTTCTCGATAAAAATTTTATCTAAAATAGAAGCGTTTGAGTATTAAAAGATTAACCAGTAAAATATTCTTGACAAAAGAGTATTTTTGATATACTCTTTTTTTGAGAGTATAGCAATAGGGAGTTTTTATGGCAAAATATTCTAAAAAAGTCCAGGTCTTATTAACCGAGCAACAGTTAAAAGGCTTGGAAGAGATTGCCCAAAAGGATCATAAAAAACTCGGCACCCTTGTCCGTGAGGCTATTGAGGAATACCACCTCAAGAAAAATAAGCAAGAGAAGGTTGCTGAGGCTGTTGATAGGCTATTGTCACTTCCGGAAGTCCCCGTCCCAGAAGATGATCAGAAATGGGAAGCCGAATACCTTAAAAGGAAGTATTCATGCCAATAAATGGCCCCACTACGGCGTTTATCGATGCAAATCTGATCATGTATTCCATCGGCAGCCCCCATCCTCTTCGTGAACCCTGCAAGAAAGTCCTTGAAAAAATCAAATTGCAGGAAATTTTTTGTGTGACCAATACAGAAGTTCTTCAAGAGATCCTTTATCGGTATTTCTCGATAGAAAGGAGAACGCTTGGTGAAATCGCTTATCAATCAATGATTGAATTCTGCACCGATATTTTTCCGGTGAGCGTTGAAGACACAGATAAGGCCCTTGAGATTTTGAAGAGGGTAAACGGAATCACCTCCCGCGATGCTGTCCATGCTGCCACCATGATCAATCATGGCATTAAAGAAATCCTCTCTACCGATCCTCACTTCGACCTCATTCCTGAAATCAAAAGAATTGATCCAATAAAGCTCACCTGACATAGTAATTCGGTTTACACCGTTAGAAAAACTTCAAGTTTATAAGGGAAAAAAATTTCCATAATCAGGTCATGCGTAAAAGATTGACGAATTACTGAAATTCCGTTATACTGAATTTCATATTTATTGATACCGGAGGGACTATGCGTCAAAATCTTTTAGTCTCCAGTCGGGGACAGATTACTCTTCCTTCTTCTGTAAGAAAACGCCTGGGCATCCAGTCCGGAGGAATTGTCACCCTTGAGGAAAGGGATAATGTCGTCGTATTAAGACCAGCCGCCGTTGTTGAAATTGAAACCTATTCCGACGAACAGATTGCCCAGTGGGACAAAGAAGACCGGCTTGAACCTGCTGAGCGGAATGCCCTATTAAAGCGGTTGAGGAAGAAATCTTGATGCGCCTATTCCTTGATGCAAATGTCCTCTTCACAGCTGCTCATCATTCTTCTGGAAAAGCCGCGCTTATTATTGACCTCAGTATCCAGGGATATTGGGAGGCAATGTCCTGCTCCTATGCGATTGAGGAAGCCCGTCGTAATCTTTCAATTAAATATCCAGACTCTTTGAAGAGGTTTGAAGCATTCATGGAGACCGTTATTAAAGTCCCTTCCAGATCAGGACAAAACTGTCCAGTTAATCTTCCTGAAAAGGACCGCCCCATTCTCGAAGTCGCCATCCATTGCAAGGCGTCCCATCTCCTCACAGGGGATATCAAGAACTTCGGCCCTTGCATGAATAAACCGAACCTAAGCGGTGGTGTTGTTATCCAAACGGTCTCAGAATTTTTAGAAGACTATATGAAGCAAAAAGAGAAGGCCCAACCCATTTTAGCAGAAGCTGATACGATTTATCGAATTAAGCGAAAGGATAGAGACAACCGAAGTGAGCTACGAAAGTTTGAAATGGACTTTTTAAAGAAAGAGAAAGCAGATATTGATAGGAATTTGCGCATTGCTGAGGCTCTATACAAAGAGGCAGTCGCTCTTGGTGTCATCCCGTTAAAAAACCCCCTCGACGGGATAGAGGTAGATCTAAAAATAGCGAAGGTGATTAATTGTGTTTGAGAGATTGCTTCACAAGATTGCACTACAGTTAAAGAAAGCATCAATCCCCTACATGGTGATCGGTGGCCAGGCCGTGCTCCTTTATGGAGAGCCAAGACTAACCCGAGATATTGATATCACCCTCGGGATAAATGTCGAGGGATTGACTAAGGTTAAAAATATCATCTCGATCATTGGCCTTAAGAGTCTTATTGAGAAGGAAAAAGAGTTTGTCGAGCGGAACCTGGTGCTCCCTACCCTGGATAATAAAAGTGGTATTCGAGTTGATTTTATCTTTTCATTCTCCCCCTATGAAAGGCAAGCCATCGAGCGGGCAAAGGATATTCGATTGGGCAGATCACTTGTAAGATTTGCTTCTCTTGAAGATGTGGTGATCCATAAAGTGATTGCCGGAAGAGCAAGGGATCTTGAAGATGTGAAATCCATACTCTTAAAAAATCCGAAGTATGATTCGGTTTATATCGAAAGCTGGTTGAAACAATTCGACAAATCGTTAGGGGAAGGGTTCTTAAAGGTATTTAGAAACCTAAAGAAGGAGATTGTGTGACGGACGTTGGGGGTTTATCCGATTAGAGGGTCTTCGGAGGGATTGCGTTTTATTCTGAAATCTGATATTCCGAATTCAGAAAAATATAGGGAGGGGTAACGTGGAAGCCTCAAAATCCATCACCGCAGAAATTAAGTTCCGAGGACAACTCACCATTCCTAAAAAAATAAGGGTGATGAGTCGTCTGGAGGAGGGGCAGATCGTTTCGATCATTCAAGTGGGAGACGCAGTTATTATCACTCCGAAACATCTCGAACTGGATGAGGCGAGAAGAGAGATGAGGAGGATCCTAAAAGAAACAGGGATATCGTTGGAGGATCTTTTGGCAGGCCTTAAGGAAGAACGGGACAAGCTCTATCAAGAGACGTATGGGAAAAAGAGTTGTTAAGGTTTTCCTCGATTCAAACGTGGTCCTCTCAGGGCTTCTCTCTGAAATGGGTGCGCTCCGCATCATCCTCGACTTATTAAGCCTTGGGGTCTGTTTCTTATCGGCTCAACGGGGAGATACAATCTGATCGAAATCGAACGAAATTTAAAAAACAAACTGACAGGCCTTTCCTCCCTGTATAAAGCTTATCTTCCTAAACTTAATTTAAAGGTCATTCCTCTCCCTCGATCCGAGGACGTCAGGTTTTTTTCAGGGCAGATTGTTGAGAAAGACATTCCCGTTCTGATTTCTGCCATCCGTCGCTTCCTGAACCAGGCGCGCGCATGGACAGATGCTGGCATTCAAGATCGGAGACCGTGTTACCTTTCAGCCCGGGGGCCGCCCGCCCCTGGTTGGGATGCTGACTCGATATAATAGGAAGACGGTTACGATCATCACCGATGACGGGCAACATTGGAATGTCTCTCCAAGTCTCCTCAAGAAGGTAGGGTCCCCAGGAAACGCCGATTCCGGCATGATTAAAGTGATTCCCCTCAAACAGAAATGACAGCAGATCTTATGGAGCCACGGATTCCTTCAATCAGAGACTACGCGTTTGGGGATACAATGTCAAAAACAGATGGGCGGTAATGATGACTGTCTATAGACCAGACCCGAGGAAATGGATAGAATCGAAATTAGGATGAGGCGGTACATATGAAGAACCAGAACGAATAACAAATTTAAAAGTTACCCTTTACATACACAGTGGGATATAGCAATTCGGAGGTGGATCGCCGCTGTGATGAGGCCAGGAGGGGACAGAACTTTGAGAAACGGAAAAGGTTCTATCACCGGGTGCAGGAATTTCTTACGGAAGATCTTCCCATGATACCGCTTATAGATCACGAGTGGCCTACGGTTTTTAACAAAAAATTTGATGGATTTCCCATGACATATCTATACGGACATATGATTCCCCTGGACAAGGTTTTCTGGCGCAAAGGAAAGGTGGGACCGTAAAAAAGGTTCTCGAGATTATGGAAGAAGAATCGAGAGCATCCAGAGTTGATTAACAATCTACCTTGAATCCGCCGTTTGGCAAAACACTCAATGGCCAGCGGGAGTAAGTGGGTTCTGCCAGCGTAAATCTTTAAAGCGGGTAAAATCTCCATCCGTAGAACAGAGAATGAGTCCATGCTCGATTGCTAATGCAGCCAGATGGGCATCAGGAACGAGGTTAGCCCGACTTCCCTGTGTGATGAGAAGGAAACCAAGTATTTCCCGATGTTTCTCAGTAGAATGGGGAACCCAAACAGGGGAGCAGTTGAGCCAATCCTCTACCTGTTTTCAAGCCGTGCCGACTGACTATGGCCGTTCAAAAACTCGCGGATTGGATACAAGACGAATAAAGGCTAAAAGGCTGGGCTATGGTAGGCCAACGGGCGCAGTTCCATTCAATTTTTCATCCAGCCAGGCTAAGGCTGCTTCATGCTGGGGTAGATTGGATACATAGGCATAAACAAGTAGATTGGCATCTACGAGAATCACCTGAAGGATTCTCCTTCTGCTTTGGCGAGGGCCTGTGATATGTCATCCAGGTTTCCAATCAGGCACCGGCCCAGAGAAACCGATGGAGTCCGGTAGGGTCTCCGGCGAGGTTTGGATGCGATCAACTGCTGTAGGCCACGTCTCAGAGCTTCATTGATGATCGTCTTTAGGCTCATCTTGCGAGTCTGACGTATTCGAAGCAAAGTTGCCGACACATCGTCATCAAGGCTAAGGGTTGTTCTCATACATCATTTGATAAGTTAAATGATGTCTTGATGTCAAGATTTTTAATTTTTAAATGACACTCTGGAGTCGAAGGGTTGACTCTTTCGTTTGTCGTTTATAGACGGATACCATATAAGAAGGGCATAAGGGGGTGACTGTTGTCTCATGAGCAAGGTATCCCCTCCTGTCCTCACGGGAGTCTTTCCCAGGAAACGGTTGTTTGGCGGGCTTGATCACATGCGGAAACAGACGATCATCAGGGTTTCAGGACCTGCGGGCTGTGGTAAAACCACGCTCGTTGCGAGTTACCTCCAGGCGCGCAAAACTTCCAGCCTTTGGTATCAGATTGATGCAGGCGATTCTGATCCTGCGACTTTTTTTACTATTTAGGTCAGGCCGCCAAGAGGGCTTCTCCTCGATTTAGAAAATCCCTCCCTCTCCTTAGAGAAAATCCATCTCCGAGCCTAATTAGGTTGCATGTCAATCATCAGATGGCAATGCTGCGGTGGGGAGGCCTCTGTTTGACACCAGAGGAATCAGCGGGAATCATCCGCGTGAGGGTCCAAGAGAAGCAAACGAAAGAAACCGTTTCTCTGATTCACAGAGCAGCGGATGGATGGGTGGCTGGACAGGTCATGATGTTGGAGAGCGTGGAGCGAAAAATGATTGAACCTAAGGAGGTTCACCCCTGATGAGATGGTTGGTTATTGAAAACGAAATTCGTCCGTTTTTCGAAGTGGCAGACGTCAGCAAGCAGGTCAGAGGGGCATGTAGAGATCCTGAAGATGATAAGTTTCTCTCATGTGCCATCTCCGCCAACGCCGATTGTATTGTAACCGGGGACAAAGATTTGTCGGATTTGAAAAAATATGAATCTGTAAGAATCATTCAGGCTTCAGATTTTACAAAAAACGTTTGACTAAATTGGCCTCTCTTTTACCTTGTTAACCCTTATCCCCTTTGTTTCCTCTCTATCCTACCCATGATTCTCCCTGAACCTAAGAAAAGATCGGTCTTGATGTAATGGAGGTATAAAAGGTAAAATAGCCTCGACAGACCCTGGAGGAAACTATCATCATGTTTTGGAAGAAGAAACGCATAGGTCTTGCCCTGGGAGGCGGAGGTGCCAGAGGACTTGCCCATATCGGTGTATTGAAGGTCCTTGAAGAAGAAAGGATTCCCATTGATCTTGTCGTGGGAACCAGTATCGGGGCATTAGTCGGCGGAGCCTATGCGATTGGGACCAGCCCGGATGAGTTGCAAAGGAAGGTGGAGGCCTATCTAAAGAGTTCAGATTTTCGGTCATCAGCCATCAAGGCCTTTGGGACGGCTCATTCAAAAGAAGAGAGCGGATTGCCCCAGAAGATTCAGGCCTACGTGAGAAATTACTTCTACCTGATCCAGGCCATGTTCAAACCAGGGCTTCTTCCTAATGAGGATTTCCAGAAGACCATTGATTATTTTCTTCCCGACATTCAAATCGAAGAGACACAGGTTCCTTTTCGGGCTGTTGCCACGGACCTCATGAGCGGCAAAGAGATCATCTTTTCTCACGGACCGCTGCGGCAGGCTGTGATGGCAAGCTGTGCTGTTCCCGGTGCCATTTCGCCGCTGAAGGAGGGAGAAAAACTCCTGTCCGATGGGGGCATCACCTGCCTCGTCCCCAGCTCTGTGGCAAGGCAGGAAGGTGCAGATATTGTCATCTCTGTGGCTGTAGACCGCTGTATAGGCGGAGAGGAGCTACGGAATGTCGTGGATGTCTATTACCGGGTTAGCGAGATTATGGGAGAAAAGCTAAAAAATTATGAATTGGCGGAAGCTGATGTGGTCATTCTTCCAGAGGTTGGGGATTTACATTGGTCTGACTTCTCTCAGGCCATGAATCTGATCAGTGAAGGCGAGAGGGCGACAAGGGAGAAACTTGAAGATATTCGGCGCGTCCTGCCAGGCATCAAAAAGTGGTTTAGATTTTTAAAGCCTTCAAAAAGAAATCCAAAGGAGGTCAACCATTAAAAAACCTCAAAGGATTAGCCATCAAAGAAGCATTTCATTTCTTAACTCCTTTTTATCCATAGTTTTCACGCAGGATTCAGGTTTATACCTGTAACCTCTGCCGAAAGATCTGCCCGAATCGAACTGGAATTAAAACGAGTTGACGGTTCCCTCCATTTCTGATATAGAACATAGACTAACCGATGACATAAAGTGCGTTGCCCAAAGGGTGGTGTGCTCGATTTATTCATAGTTTGTCTGATAGCTGATACATTGAGCGATGGCAAGACCATGGTTGCAGTAAAATATATTTGAGGGGGATTTTAATAATGGCGACTCCGCTTGAAACATGGGTTGAGCAGCAGGCCGCTCTCACCCAACCGGATAGGATCCACTGGTGCGATGGGTCGGAAGATGAAGCGAGAAAACTGATCGAAATCGGGATGAAGGAAGAAAAGATTGGGGAGCATAACATCTTCTACGAGCTTTGTCAGAAGACCTATCCAAACAGCTATCTCCATCGCAGTCATCCCACGGATGTGGCACGCACAGAACATTTGACTTATGTCTGCCATCCCGACCAAGAGACAGCAGGCCCCAATAACAACTGGATGGATCCGAAAGAAGCCAAAAACCTCCTGACCCAATTGTCCCGAGGCTGCATGCGGGGAAGAACCATGTATGTTCTGCCCTATATGATGGGGCATCCTGACTCTCCATACGCAAGAGCGTGTATACAGCTTACCGATGTCTCTTATGTGGCTGTGAGCATGAGGATTATGACCCGGATGGGAAAGAAGGTCATTGAGAAGATCGGTCGTAGCGACGACTTTGTTAAAGGAATCCACTCCGTAGGCGATTTCGATCCGAGCAGACGATTCATCATGCACTTTCCGGACGAGCATCTTGTCTGGAGCATTGGTTCGGGTTACGGAGGAAATGCCCTGCTTGGCAAGAAGTGTTTTTCTCTCAGGATTGCTTCGTGGCTTGGATTTCAGCAGGGATGGCTGGCAGAACATATGGTGATCATAGGGATTGAAGATCCCCAGGGCCAAACCACCTATGTGACAGCGGCCATGCCTTCTGCCTGCGGCAAGACCAATCTAGCCATGCTGGAATCCACCTTGCCCGGATACAGGGTATGGACCCTGGGGGATGATATCGCATGGCTAAACGTTGGACCAGATGGACGTCTCTATGCGATCAATCCAGAAATTGGCCTTTTCGGCGTTGCCCCAGGAACTTCGATGAAAACCAATCCCAATATGATGCTGACATTGAAAGCCTCTCATTTTTATCCAACCCTTTTTACGAATACAGGACTGGATGCAGATACGAACCAACCCTGGTGGGAAGGAATGGGTATTCCTGCCCCCAAGAATCTGATCAACTGGCAGGGAAAGCCCCATCAACCTTCTGGAAATGGTCTGGTCGCCCACCCCAATGCCCGTTTCACTGTATCCATCTACAACTCCCCAATGCTCTCAAAGGAATTCGATCAACCCAAAGGGGTTCCCATCTCAGCGATCATTTTAGGTGGAAGAAGGTCGCACCTGATTCCTCTGGTGAAAGAGGCTTTCAACTGGCAACATGGTGTATTTATCGGTACCAGAACAGGCTCTGAGACCACGGCCGCAGCCATTCATCAGGTCGGTGTCTTAAGACGAGACCCCATGGCCATGCTTCCCTTTTGCGGATATAACATGGGTGATTATTTCAGGCACTGGCTGGACATGGGAAAGAGATTAACCCATCCTCCAAAGATATTTTCCGTGAATTGGTTCAGATTAGATGGTCAGAATGGATTTCTATGGCCGGGGTTTGGTGATAATATCCGGGTATTAAAATGGATTGTGGATCGGGTCCATCATCGGACAGAGGCCAAAGAGACTCCCCTTGGCCTTGTTCCTTTTGTTAAAGATTTGGAATTGGAGGGGCTTAATCTCCCGGCCGAAAACTTGGAGAAGTTGTTTGAAGTCCATCCAGAAGAATGGGAACCCGAGCTTCAGGACATTAAAGAGTTCTTAATACGCTTCGGGAACCGAATGCCTGAGGAGATATGGCATGAATATCACGCACTGATTCACCGTCTTTCCAACCCATCCTCTGAACATTTTGCTTAACTACTCTTTTTTATTCCGTTAGATGACAACGGTCAAGACATCGTTCACAAAGTTAGCCCAACTTCCGCAGTTTGTTGAAAAAAATGTCCTGTTTATGCGGGGTTGGGATTTTTTCAGTCACTATTTTCCACCTGATGCCAGGTCTTGATTGGCTTGATGATCTGGGACGGGATTTTTAGAACCTCGTAGATCTTTTTGTGTTTGGGCTCCGGGGCGCTTGCTTTCCGTATTCTCAGAACCATTCCATTTGAAGTCGGCAGGACGATCGTGGCAACTTGGTGTGTACCCAACTGTTGACGGATCGTCCACCATGACGTGTGAATGCCCTGGTCCAGGAATCTCTTCTCGATGGCGGCAAGCAGGTGATAAGCAAAGACACAGAGAAAGATGTGCGTCTGGGTACGACGTTTCAGATGATGAAAGATCGGACGCTCCATGAGCGGACTCTTCATGGAACGGAAGGCCGCCTCGACCCGTGTTAGAAGCATATAGGTGCGCCAAATCTCATCGGCCGTTAGATCCTGCCGGTCCGTTTTCAAAACGTAGCCGCCATCCAGCTTCTCCGCAATCGCTTTCTTCTCCATGTCTTCTTGCCAGGTAAGAGTCTGGGGTTGCCCCTGGTATTGAATCTCGTAATAGCGCGACAAGCGGATAACGCTCCTGCAGCCGACCAATCGCCTGATGAATCTTCTCCGTCTTCTTCAGATGCCCCTTCTCGATCCGGATCTTCAATCGCTCCAGATCCTTGATCAATCGCTCCTGCTGTTTCTCTCGGATCGCCCGATCCTTCTCCTCCCGTCCCTCACTGAGGCAGAGAATGTAAACCTCGTCCCCTTTCTGCCGGCGTTTGATCTGTACCCGGGTCTTCTTCTGAAACGGATTTCGCACAGACGGCACCCGAATCATTTCTTCCCAGCCGGCCTCCTCCTCAAATTCCTCCAACCACTCATTTCTCTCCGATTGCCTCCCGGCCACCAGGTAATGAAGCCCTCGTGCCCGAATCTGTTCAAAGTTTTCTTGATAAGCCATGCCCCGATCTACGACCACCGTCGCCCCAGGATGCTTGCCCGTCCGTTTCTCCAGATTTCGAAGCATCTCGTCAACCGTAGAGCGATCCTGCCGATTGCCCTCGAAGATCTCATGAGCCTTGGGAAACCCCTCTCGATCCAACACCAGTCCCACCAGCACTTGCTTGCAATCGGGACGCTTATCCCGCGAATAACCCCGCTTGGCTTGCGGGTTGGTCTCCGCCAGACCCTCGAAATAGGTAGAGGTTAAGTCGTAGAGGTAAACCGTGTCATCCAAGTTCAACAAGGTCTTTTCTCTCTCCGCCAACTCTCTCTCGATCTGTTCCCGCTTCGGATACAGCTTGTCCAAATTCCGGTAAAGGGAGTCCTCGTTGAGCTCCGAAAAATCTGTCTCCAAAATGTCTCCCAGGGCTGTCCGACGAATCCAATCCGGCATGGAAAGTTCCGAAAGAGGAAAAATGAGCCGGTTCAATGTCATCACTTCGCTCAGTAGCCTCCCCTCCTTCGACAACCCAGCATGACCCAGGATCTCCTCTAAACCCAACTGTTGCCAGATCTGATGCCCCACATGCACTGGCCCAGCCTCACGGTGCTGCTCCGTTTCGATCCGCTCTGTATCAATCATAAGGATCCCACTGTGCCCAGAATTCCCTTCTGATATCTTCGGCCTCTTTCCACGCTTACCTACCTTACCGACCAGGGCTTCTGTTTCCGCAACTGAGGCATTACAAGCACCTTATATTCTTTCTTGCCAGCGCTGAGGACTACGCCTGGCATGGAATACACCCACGATTACAACTCTCGGTCGTGCGCGACGGGCGGTCTTGCAGACAAATGGATATGCCTGAGGATCGCGAATAATCGAATTGAAAAGACTGTCAACCGTGCGAATGGTCTCCAACCCGAGCCTGGGGGCGCGGCTTTCAAACCACTTTCTGCTTATCTGTCAGGGGGATAGAGTCGGGTACTGCCACAATACTATCCCAGATATCCTGAACGAGCTGAATTTGTTCGGAAACGCTTAGTTAAAGAATATCTGCTTTACCTATCATCTCTCGCTGTCCTCATTGAGACAAATAGTACTTGAAACCTAAATTGAGCGATTTTTTCTTTTAAAAAATGGAGAAAACTTACTTACAGGGCCATGGTTATTTGTTATAATGC
>OGCL01002878.1_pt1 | contig 11074 bp, 7 predicted proteins | sample 1570041 | NCBI WGS metagenome assembly OGCL01 (sample SAMN06266162, study PRJEB24511) | hot springs metagenome | isolation source: Hot spring water | place: South Africa: Limpopo | collected 2015-06-22 | reverse complement strand
AGCGGAATCAGCAGCCGCGACGGCGCGATATTGAAGCGCCCGGCCATGGCGATCACCGCCGGAATCATCACCATCACCACCGGCGTATTGTTGATGAACGGCGACACCAGCAACCCCACCGCCAGCAAGGCCAGCAACAAGCGGAACTCGCTCTGCCCGGCCAGGTGCCCCAGCCAGTCGCCCAGCCGGTCGACGCAGCCGGTTTTCGACAGGGCACCGCTGATGATGAACAGGCAGGCAATGGTGATCGGCGCGCTGTTGCCAAACACGCCGGTCACATCCTTGGCCGACAACAGCCCCAGCGCCAGCAGCACGGCCACCGCCAGCATGACGGCCACGTCCGGCTTCAGCCATTCGCGCACGAAGGCGGCGAACAGGCCGATCAGGACAAGGCCGACGACAGCGGCGTGCAGGTGTTCGGGCAAAGACATCAGGAGCAATCCAGGCAACAAGGCCGACAGATTAGCGCTCGCCGACTCGCACAGAAAGAATGAAAAATGTTTTCGTTATATCGATAAGATATATGCAAGCCTATCAGGCAGTACCAATCAGCGCTCCCGCCCTGCCTCATGCCAGGCCTTGCGCACCGGTGACAACAGATACTCCATTACCGTGCGATCACCCAACCAAATTTCGGCATTAGTCTGCATCCCCGCTGACAAATCAAAATACTGGCCGTCCATCTCCAGCGCCATCCGCTCCAAGCCAATCAAGGCCTTGTAGACCAGCGGCGAACCGTTGCCAAGGCGCTCCCCTTGTGCTTCGGCATCGGCAGCATCCGCACTGACGTGGAGAACCTTCCCCGTCACCATCCCATATTTCTGAAACGGAAAAGCGGCGAACTTGAGCTTAACCGGCTGACCCACCCGAACAAAACCGATATCAGCATTGCTGACCCACACCTGGGCGCGCAGAATTTCCCCCTTGGGTACCAGCGATAGCAGTACCGTGCCCGGCTGAACGACAGTACCACTACTGTGTGTGGCTAGGTCCTTGACCACACCATCCTGCGATGCCTTCAACTCGAGCAATTGCCGGCGATGGGTCTGCTTCGCCAGTTCCTGGGTCAACTGGTCAAATTCGCTCTGAGTTTCGTTACGTTCAGCATGCAGTTGTCGCCTGTAGTCGGCCTCGATCTGCGCCAACCGCTTCTCTGATTGCGAAATACTTGCCCTTGCCGACTCAATGACGAAGCGCTGGGTTTGCAACTCCTGCTCCTTCTCTTGGCGCTCCCGGCGCTTGTCGCTGCCCATCAGGCTCCCAGCAAAGCCATCCTTGACCAATTTTTCGTAGGCCTTGTCCTGCTCGCGGTAATACGGCAGGCTTTCCTCCAGCCGTTTCCTCACCTGTTCGGCGGCAGCCATTTCCTGACCGGCCTTGATCATCCGAGAACGCTCCTCGGCCAGCGCTGCAGCCAACGCACTGCGGTTGGCCAGAAACTGGGCAGCGATCTCCTCAGCCAAACCCGCCGGATCGCCCTCCTCAACCTTGAATTCAGCCCCCGACAATTCGGCCTCGATACGCCGCAGATTCAAGCGCTTGCGTTGATGCTCCGCCTCAATCGAACGCACATCCGCATCCGAAAAAAGCGCATCCATCCGCATCAGCACCTGTCCGGCCCGGACACTTTCCCCCTCGCGCACGAGAATTTCCTTGACGATCCCTGCCTCGGCGGGCTGCACGATCTTCAGGTAACTCTCGGGCACCAACTTGCCCTCGGCCACCGCCACGATGTCGAGCCGTCCGATCAGCGCCCAGAGCAGCAAAGCCGCTAAAAACAACAACAAACCCCAGAGAACTTTCCGACCAAGCGGCGATGGTGCTGTTTCCTGCAAGCGGAGCAAGGGCTCCCGAAACTCAACCGGGTCAATCTCGGATTTTGGCAACAAAAAAGACATTTCCGCCTCAGAAAATTCCGGGAAGCGGCTCAATGCCGCCTCCCGAAGCGCACCGATCAGGACAAGCGGAAAACGCCAGTTTGCAAACTTGCCGGAGCATTCAGCACCTGAGCAGAAGTACCCAGTTTGCTGTCTGCCAACGTCGCCAGAGCAGCATCCACCCCGATGCCGGCAAGCGAACCATTCCGGCCATAGTGGTAAGCCAGATCACCGCCGATCGCGGCCGCATCCGAGCCACCAAGATGGAATTCGCTCAAGGCGTTGCTCAAAGCCCAGGAGGTAACCCCCGGATTGGCGGTTCTCGCGCTATCGAAAGCGTCGGCAAGACCGGAAAAATCGAAGGTTTCAACCTTCTGATCGCGAAGTGGATCGCTACCGCCTGCAGAGAACCCATCCATCGCTTCGGCGATCACCTGCAAACTGGCAACCGAGCGCGATGACGTAGAAGCATACCAATTACTGAAAGTAATCTGATCAGACTCGCCAACCTTCAAGATGAGGTCATTGCTCTGCCGCACGAAGAAGAGCTCCTCGTAGGCTGTGCCGCCACCCAGAGAAAGCGTGTTGCTCCCGGTACTTCCTGTAGCAATGATGTCTTGACCATCCCCTTTGTTGAACAAGATGACATCGTTGCCCGCTCCAGTGACCAAGGTATCGTTGCCCTGTCCCCCGAGATATATTTCCGCGAAAGAACCACCAGTTAGTTGATCATTGCCGGCACCACCGTTATAGAGGCCCTTACCGGAACTATCGGTTAAAGAGTCATTACCATCCCCACCTTCGAGGATGTCGCTACCTGAATTTCCATGCAGGGCGTCATTGCCTCCCAGACCGCGCAGCGTATCGCCTGCCCCACTCACTGCATAGAGTGTGTCACCGCCCTCGCTACCCAGCACCGGCGCCGCCCACAGCACATCCGTATCCCACACCGTGCCATCCGCAAACTCGATCCGCTCAATCCGTACGCTTGGATTGTTCACCCAGCCCTGAACCCGGATGCTGTCCGTCGTCCCGACAATGCTCAGGATCAGGTCATTACCCCCATTCACCGTGCTCGACCGATACAACTTCACATCACTTGGAGCCACCCCAGCTTTCAGCCGGATCACATCCGTCCCGCCGCTGTTGTAGTACTGCGTGATCACATCCTGACCATCGCCCCGGCCAAACAGATACACGTCATCACCCAGGCTCTCCCAGTGCGTGTCGTTCCCCGCACCGCCGTCGTGAAGGTCGTTGCCGTCACCGCCATAGAGCGTATCGTTACCCTCTCCGCCATACAAAATGTCATTTCCGCCTCCGCCATTCAGCGTGTTATTTCTAGAATTACCCACCACAAAGTCATCGCCCTCGCCCGCACTCAAATTGCTATCGGTTGCAGAAGCCACATAGAAATCGCTACCAGCCGACATAGCCATCCCGCTGTATCCCGCAAGCGCTTTATGCACAGCATCCCTGCCTCCCAGACTGTCTACCTCCGCCATCCAGGAGTTCAGCCTCGGGCCGGTTTCCCAACCAAATTGGGCTCCACCACCAAAACGCTTCATCAACTCGAGCAAATCGACCAGAGCATCCGTCGCATTCAACGCATACTGCGCATCAAGCAAGGCATCCACACCCGAAAAATCGAACGCAATCCCGCTAGCATCGATATTCAGCGAAACTGCATCCAGATACCCCTTGAGCCTCGTCTGCAAAACCAGCCCTTCGTACACCGACCGTCTGAGCGCCTCATGGCTTTGCAGCAGGAATGAGGTCTGGTTCGGCCCCATCGAGACAATGACCGGTCTCTGCCCCATGACGATCACCCCCGGCTCAGGCTGACTCCCCGACAGCGCCAGATTGATCGTGCCGTTCCCGCTACTCATGCTGTTAGTCGAGAAGGTATACAGCGTCTGCCCGTTGAATGCCTCCAAGGTATCGAGCATCGCGCCAAGACGCTGCACTTCTGACCACACGACCGCATAACGCTCCTCGCTGACGCCTGTCTGCATGAGCGCCATGGTTTTATCGATACCCAACGTCTCCACGGCCTTCACCGCCGACATCTCCATGTCCGTCACACCCTGCGGCTTGAACAGCAGTTGCACGCCCCGCGCCAGGGCCTTTTCCCGGGATGTCTCGAAATCGGCCGTCGCCGCCCACTGCCTGACCAAGGCGTCCATTTCTCCCATCAATGTTTCCCGCGACACCCAACCACCGTTCTGCATCCCCGCCAGCCGCGCCGCCAACGACGCATCCAGACTCGCCGCCTCCCGCAGATCGCGCACCGCGCCCGCGCCTTTCATCCCCGGTAAAGCCGCCGCTTCTGCGGTCAACGGGATCGCATCCGTGAATTCCCGGTAAAACTGATTCTCGGCAAACCAGGCATCGGTATACGTGCGCGTCTCGCCGTTCACCGTAAATCCGGCGCTGCCATCGAGCCGCGTGCCATCGCCCAGCATCTGGCTCCCCGCCGTCTTGGCAAGACTGATCTGCGACACGCCAAGTTCGGCCAGACCGAACAATTCCCCGGCATCGCTGACCCCATCCTGATCCAGGTCACGCCACAGCTTCAATTCCCCGAACCGGGCATCCTGCGCATCGATCAGGCCATCACCATTGCTGTCGAGTTCGCCCAGCGCCGCATACCCATCCGCCGCCTTGCCACCACCGGCCAATACCGTGTTGTTGCCAAACAGTTCCCGGCCGCTGTCTATCGTCCCGTTACCATCCCGGTCCAGCACCAGCAGCGCATCGTCACTCCTCAGCCAGGCCGAGCCCGTCTTTACCCCATTCGCGTCGTGATCGAAAAGTACCGGGGAATTTCCTGAAAGCTGGGCAATTTCAATACCGTCACCGTCGAGATCGAATACCAGCGGGGAGGCGGTGGTGCGGGATTGCTGGAAGAGCGCGGCGATTTCGGGGTTCATTTGGAAGAAATCCGACAAATCGCCAAACCAATCCAGAGGAATATCAAGCAGTCCCTTCAAAACATCCATCAGGGCATCAGAAATGGCCTCACGTTCTTTGAATACATGAGCCAATGCCGACAATCCAATTGCCAGAGCCATCGTTTGAGGCGTGCGAGAAAGGGCCGCAAGGCTTGCTGCATTTGCTGCGGCATTCAACATCGCTTCGGCAACTCCGGCATAATCTCCAGCGTTATATGCCTCTGCTGCGAGTAGCGCATTTGCTTGGATTGCTGCTGCGTTTGCGGCCACACTGGCGGGAGTATTTTTATAAAAAGAAGCAGCCGCCCCAACCAACTGCATAACATTGGCAGCAGTATTCACATCAAAGCCAGCATTATTGTTGAGTTGTCGCCCTGCACTATAGGTATCAGCAGCGTTCGATACGATTCCGCCAACATTGATGATAGTCATTTTAATATAGCTCCTGTTCCATTAAAACAAAGACAACCAGAAAGTTAAAAACACAGGAAAGAACAAAAGAAAAAGCGTATGGTGCTGCCTTGGTTAGGGACAAATGAATTGCACTATTCCTTTTCTCAAAAAAATCTATCAAAAACCTGTGAATAACAGCCACAGCCAACAAAACCCCATAAACAACTTTCTCCACATACCTCGTCCCATACCCCGTATCCAGGCTAAAAAACCAAACCTTAAGCCCCCAGAAAACAAAGAACAGAACAAAGGGAATCCAGAAAAATCTAATAGCCTTATCCCCAAACATCACTTATCCCCCTCAAGCACATCCATTTGCCGCGTCGTATTCCCACTCAACTCAACCACCTCATCCACCACCAATCCCTTCGGAATCTGGTGCGTGATGAACAGCATCGTCACCTGCCCCTTCAATTTGTTGATCGTCCGGGCGAAATGCTCCGCTGTCTGCTGATCGAGGTTCGATACTGCCTCGTCGAAAATCAGTATCTTCGGCCGTTTCAACAAGGCCCGCGCAATGGCGATGCGCTGCCTTTGGCCGCCCGATAGTCCGGTGCCGCGTTCGCCGATTTCGGTCTGGTAGCCGTTCGGCAGTTGCTCGATGACTTCGTGGATTTCGGCCGCCTTGCAGGCCTGGATGACGTCGTCGAAGGCGGCGTGGGGATGTGCCATGATCAGGTTGTCGTAGAGCGTGCCGGCGAACAGCACGGTTTCCTGCGGGACGACGCCGAAGGTGTTGCGTAGCTCGTTGGCGGCGAGGTGGCGGATGTCCTTGCCGTCGAGTTCAATACGCCCTTCGTCGGGCTGGTAGAAGCCGAGCAGCAGCTTGGCCAGCGTGCTCTTGCCGCAACCGCTCGGCCCCATCAGCACCGTCAGGTGCCCCGGCTTCATCGCCATGCCGAGGTTTCGATAGAGCCAGGGGTGGTGCCCGGAATAGCGAAAGGCCAGATGATGTATGTCGATGCGTCCCGGACCGGCGCTTTCCCGGGTCGGGATCAGCGTGTGCGGCTCTTGTGGCATGTCGAGGATGTCGCCCAGACGCTTGATGGCGATGCTGGCCTGCTGGAATTCCTGCCACAGGCCGACCAGACGGAGCATCGGCTGGCTCAGGCGGCTGGCGAACATCTGGAAGGCGACCAGCATGCCGACCGTGAAGCCTTCGTTCTGCATGACGATGAGCGCGCCGACGATCAGGATCGACAAGGTCATGACCTGTTCCAGCCCGTTGCTGACGACGTTATAGGTGTTGCCGACTTGCCGGGTGGAAAAACCGGCAGCCAGGTACTGGGCGAGGTAGTCGCCGTACTTGCGGTCGATATCGGCTTCCATCTGCAGCGACTTCACTGTCGCCATGCCGGAAACGTATTCAGTCAGGAAGGCCTGGTTGCGGGCACCGAGCATGAACTGCCGGTTGATCTTCTCACGCAGCACCGGGGCGACCAGGAAACTGATGATGGCGATGGCCGTGAGCAGTCCGACAGCGATCAGCGACAATTGCCAGCTATAAGCGAACATCACTGCCAGGAAGATGAACAGGAAGGGCATGTCGAGCAGCAGCGTGATCGCGGCGCCGGAAACGAATTCGCGCAAAGTTTCCACGCCCTGCAGACGGGCGACCAGCGTGCCGGTCGGCCGCTGCTCGAAGAACGGTAGCGGCAGCCGCAACAGGTGCCGGAACACCTGGCTGCCGAGAACGGCGTCGATCCGGTTGCCGGTGTGCAGGACCAGATACTGGCGCAGCCAGGTCATGCCGCTGTTGAACAGCATGAACATCACCAGCGCCAGGCCAAGAACCAGCAGGGTGCTTTCGCTCTGATGGGCGATGACCTTGTCGATGATCACCTGAGTAAACAATGGCGTGACCAGACCGACCAGTTGCATCGCCAGACTGGCCAGCAGCACGTCGCGCCAGATATTTTTGTGCTTACGCAGTTCCGGGATGAACCAGCGAAAACCGAAGCGCGGCTTGTCGGACTCGAAGCCGGGAACGGCATCTTCCTTGCCGCTGCCCGGGGTTTCCCTGGCAACCAGGATCAGTTCCCCAACCAGCCGCGCTGGCGCTTCCTCGACCGCCAATGTTTCCGGTGTCTGACTGCCACAACGGAAGTAAAGCAGCTTGCTGCCGTCGGTTTTCAGGATCAGTAGCGGAATTTCAGCGTCATCATCCTTGAGAAAGGCGATTGCCGGTAGCGGCAAATGGCGCCAATCGGCGGGATGAGCCGCAGTGCCGGTCCTGAACCCGAGCGAACGGGCGGCGGCATGTAGCGTTTCAGTGCTGTGCGGCGGCGGGAAGGCCTGTTCCAGCAGCGCCGCATCGAACGGCTGCCGGAACAATGTGCACAGGCTGCCGAGCAGCCATGGCAAAACCTGACGATCAAATTCTTGGGTTTTCACGCGCCCCCCTTGCGCCTGAACTCAGGGGGTGATTCTATCCATATCAAGAATCACATGGAATATGACGTTAGTCATAGATAGAATTGCTATCATTGCAAGCCACTGTCAGCCGACTGACACCTTCCCAAGGAGACAACATGCCGCTCTACCAACTCGACGACAAGATCCCGCAACTCGGCGACAACGCCTGGGTTGCCCCGAACGCCACCGTGATCGGCGACGTGCGCCTGGGCGCCAATGCCTCGGTGTGGTGGAATGCCACGCTGCGCGGCGACAACGACCCGATCCACATCGGCGCCAATACCAACATCCAGGACGGCTCGGTGCTGCATACCGACGAAGGCGTGCCGATGCACATCGGCGACAACGTCACCGTCGGCCATCTGGTCATGCTGCACGGCTGTACCGTCGGCGACGGCAGCCTGATCGGCATCGGCTCGGTGATCCTCAACCGGGCAGTGATCGGCAAAGGCTGCATCGTCGGCGCCAATACGCTGATCCCGGAAGGCAAGGTCTTCCCCGACCGCTGCCTGATCGTCGGCTCGCCGGGCAAGGTGGTGCGCGAACTGTCCGAGGAAGACGCGGCGAAGCTGCTCAAATCGGCCGAGCACTACGTCGACAACGCCGCCCGCTATCGCGAGCGGATCAAGGAAATCTAGCCGACGAATCCGGCAATCGCCGCCAGCACGGCCGCTTCCTGGTCGCGCTGCGGCGAGTGGCCGCAATTGGCCAGGCACAGCAGTTGCGTGCCCGGCACTTTTTCGGCAATCACCTCGATCTGGCGCAGCGTCGCGTATTCGTCGTCCTCGCCCTGGATGGCCAGCACCGGACAGCCGATCGCCGGCAGACTATCCTCGATGTTCCAGTCACGGAATTCGGGCGACAGCCAGCAATCGTTCCAGTCGTGGAAGACACGCTGCGCATCGCGGTGATAACGCGCCAGCCGCTGCGGCCAGTCGCTGCTGCTCCAGAACTTGCGCGCGGTGCGGATGCCGGCCAGGGTTTCTTCCTCGACGAACTCGTGCGGCGCCATCACCACCAGACCGGCCACCGCCTGCGGGAAACTGCCGGCGTGGATCAAGGCGATGCTGCCGCCGTCGCTGTGGCCGACCAGCACCGGCCGGACGATGCCGAGCGCGGCCAGGAAAGCCGGCAACACCTCACGCGCCTCGCGGTGCATGTAGTCGGGCTGACGCGGCTGCGGATGCGGGTCCGAGCTGCCGTAGCCCGGCCGCGAATAGACGAGCACGCGGCAGCCGGTCGTCGCCGCCAGCTTGTCGGGAAAATCGCGCCACATGGCGACGCAACCCAAACCTTCGTGCAACATCACCAGCGTCGGCCGGTCGACGGCGCTGGCGGGGATGTCGCGGTATTCCAGATTCAGTCCGGCAACCAGGATATGTTTCATGCACTCAAGAGAAAATCGCGAACGATGGCAATCTGCGCATCGGACTGGAACATCGGCGCGTGGCCGACCCCGGGAATTTCGGCCAGCTGGGCGCGCGGCCCGCACTCGCCCATGCGCTGCCAGGTGTCGCGCGTGAGCAGGTCGGATTCGCCGCCGCGAATGGCCAGCGTCGGACAACTGATCGCCTGGTAGAGCGGCCACAGGTCGATGTCGTGGTCGGCAAAGGCGGCGCGGAAAGGCTCGGCAATGCGCTGGTCGTAACGGAAAGCCCAGCGCCCGTCGGGCCGCTGCACGACGCTGCTTTCGGTCAGGTGGTACCACTGGGCGTCGGTCAATGGGCCGAACGGCGCGCTGACTTCACGGACGTAGGCCACCGCCTCATCGATGCTCGCCCAGTCGGGATCGTTGCCGACATAGGCGGCGATCCGGTGCAGCGATTCGACGGTGACCAGCGGCCCGACATCGTTGAGCACCAGCTTGCGCACCGGCGTTCCTTCCTGCGCCGCCAGCGCCATGCCGATCAGGCCGCCCATCGAGGTACCGAGCCAATGCACGGAATCGACATTGAGCCGGGCAATCAGCGTCACCATGTCGGCCACGTACTGGGGAATGGCGTACGCCGAAGGATCGCGCAGATGCGCGCTCTGGCCGCGCCCGACGACATCCGGGCAGATCACGCGGTAATGGCCGGACAGGGCTTCGGCCAGCGCATCGAAATCGCGCCCGTTGCGGGTCAGGCCATGCACGCAGACCAATACCCGCGGATTGTCGCGGGCGCCCCATTCGTAATACGACATCCGGTGCAGGCCCGATGGGCTGAGACATTGGACGGTTTGTTGTTTTGCTGTCATCGCGCTCCTCCTGACTGAAATGTATCACCGACCGTGCCAGTAGCGGGCAGCTTGCCGGCGCGTCGCCTCCATCGTCACACCGGCCGGCGCCATCCGGATGCGCAGCGCGCCGTCGCGATCGGTCCGCCATTGCCGCGCCTGCGTCGCGGCGTAGCGGTCGACGATGTCGGCACGCGGGTGACCGAAACGGTTGCGGTAACCGACCGAATAAATCACCTCGCCCGCCCCAACGGCTGCCACGAAAGCCGGCGTGGACGAACCGCGGGCGCCGTGATGCGGCACCAGCAGCAGGTCGGCGCGCAGCGCGGCGGCATCGCGCTCGACCATGGCCGCCTCGTCGCCCGCCTCGATATCGCCGGTCAGCAACATGCGGCGCCCGCCCGCATCCACCACCAGCACGCAGGACAGCGAGTTGCGCCGGCTGCTTCGACGATGCGCCGCGTCGGCCGGATGCAGGATGCGGAAATCGACACCGTCCCAGCGCCAGCCCTGCCCGGCCGCGCACAAGTCGCCGCCCACCTCCGGGGCCGAGGACAACAGGCGATCCGCCGGCACGGCCGCCAGCAGGGAAGCCAGCCCGCCGGCATGATCGGCGTCACCGTGGGTGACCAGCACCGTATCGAGGCGGCGCACGCCCAGCCAGCGCAGATAGGGAACGAGCACCCGCTGGCCGGCGTCGGCATCGGCGTTGTAGCGCGGCCCGGGATCGTAGACCATGGCGTGCGCGTGGGTCCGGATCACCACCGCCTGCCCCTGGCCGACGTCGAGCACGTCGATCCACGCCTCGCCCGGCGACGGCAGTTGTGCCGGCCAGAACACCGCCGGCACCATCAGCACCAGCCCCAGCCATTTGCCCGGCACCGCGCGCGGCAGCAGGCACAGCGCCACGCCGGCAGCAGCACCGACCGCCACCCAGGGCGGCGCCGCCGGCGCCTGCCACACCGGCCAGGCCGCGCACCAGAACAGAAAGGCCATCAAAGCGTCGAGTATCCCGTGCGCCAGCAGCATCAACGGCGCCCAGGGCAGAAGCGCCGCCAGCAGCGCCAGCGGCGTGACGATGAAGCTGATCACCGGCACCGCCAGCGCATTGGCCAGCGGCGAAACCAGCGGAAACTGCTGGAACACCAGCATCAGCAC
>OGCL01002877.1_pt1 | contig 11081 bp, 12 predicted proteins | sample 1570041 | NCBI WGS metagenome assembly OGCL01 (sample SAMN06266162, study PRJEB24511) | hot springs metagenome | isolation source: Hot spring water | place: South Africa: Limpopo | collected 2015-06-22 | reverse complement strand
TGGTCAAAACCCAACATCTCCACTCCGGCCTGGTTTACTTCGATGAACCTCCCTTCAAAGGAAGTGATGAAGACCATGTCCTTTGAATTTTCAAAGATCATTCTATATTTTTGCTCGGCATTCCGAAGATCTTGCTGAGATTGATTTAAATCCTGAATCATCTTGTTAAAAGAGATTGTCAAATCCCCTATTTCGTCTCGGGTTTTAGGCTGGATAGATACATTCAACGCCCCCTTCGATACCTTCACCATCTCGTTTGACAACTCTTTGATGGGCGAGGTTAACCGTCTGGTGAGTAAAATACTTAAAGCGATAGCCGAGATAAAAGCCAGAACTACCTATTTGATCCCCGCCCGAGTTAGCTCATCGAGAGAGGCATAGGCCTCCATGGCAGGCACCTGAACAACCACTCCCCACTTCAACTCGGGGATTGGCTTATAGACTATCAGGAATTTTTCTTTACGCAGGTTCTCAAACTCGACGCTGCCTTCTTCTCCGGCGATCACCTTGTCCACGAATGGACCCAGAATAACGTTTTGATCCTTAGGGTGAGCAATGAGATACCCCATGCTATCCATCACATAAGCTGAACCTTTTTCACCGATCCTGGTTTCATGGAGCAGATCTGTCATGGGATTAAGGTAGACCCTTGCCTTCAAAACACCGATCAACCTTCCATCCGGTTTTTCTACGGGTACGCCGATCATCACGGTCTGTTTTCCATCTGAGGTATAATGAAAATTTCCGTAATACACCTGTTTTTTCGAAACCGCCTGAAACAGAGGGGTCATGGACTGGTCTTTCTGCTCAGCAGGTATCCCTCCCTCATACGTTGAAATGCTAAACTTTTCCCGTCCTTTATCATCCAGTAAGCCTATCTCAAGAAAATGGTCTCCCTTGAAAAGAAAATTCTTTAAATGGCTATCCAAACGTGAAACATTGGGATCTCTTAAACTGTCATCCCTTGCAATCACAATAAGTATGTTTGTTTTCTCTCTAATAAAACCGCTGATCCTCTCCACCACCAGGCTGGCTTTCTCTTTCTGAATCTGTGTTATGGATTCTTTCGAATCTTTTTGATAGACCTTAAAAATATTAATCCCTGCAATGGTGATTGGAAGGGTCGCCAGCAGAACGGACCAGACCATCCATTTGAAAGTAATGCTTCTCCCTATTCCTTTCATCATCAATTCCCCTCTCCCTTTAGGAACCGATTCAACTCAGATAGAAGAACCCTCCATCCTTTTCCTGCCTTGGTCGCTCTGATCCTTCCGAGATGGATATATTTGAGAAAGGTCGGCTTGGAGATCTTTAAGTACTCAATCGCATCTTCTGTAGTCAAAACCTGGTCCTTTTCTAATTCAGACATCGAATTACCTCCATTTTTTTTGATTTACCCGCCTTTTAGCAAAATGCATGCCAAAGAAATAAAATTTTCCTGTTTATGTTTTAATTATATGATTTTTTTAAGATAAATGCTTTTCTGGTAAACACCGGTAAACTTGAGAAAAGTTGAAGCAAAGCGACATTCTGTCAAAAATTGGAATATTATTGACACGGAAAGATAATAGTCCCACTCTTTCGTTGATCTGAAATAACCCCGCCTAGCCTCCTCTTACGAAACTGTGTCGTAATACAAAAAAAGATCCACATTCTCAATCTTTGCCTGTCTGCCAACGGGCGGGGAACCTGACTGCCTCTCCCCCCTGTTGGCATTGTGACACCGTCTTTTAAGGGGAGGGAGAGAGGGCGTAAAGAGGGGAAAACGCCCAAAAAATCAGGTAGAACGATTTTGATTATTGCCTGCCGAGAGTAAGGGGATGAATCGGTTGGAGGTTATTGCAAAGAGGAAGGGATCTACATCTTGTAATCGCCAAAATCTTCGGGGTTCATGTTCTCGATAATCGTTTTCAGTTCATCCTGTTCTTCCAGAAATCGGGTGGCTAAGAGGCCAAGACTTTTGGTCGCTTCGACGACTGACCGGGTGATAAAAATCGGGGCTTTCACTCTAACCGCCAGGGCAATGGCATCGCTCGGCCGGCTATCTATAATGAGATCTTTTCCTTCGACATTGAAATGGAGTTTGGCGTAAAAGGTATTCTCCTTGATATCATTGATCACCACGCGCGTGAGGGAGGTATGGAGTGTGTCGAGAATCTGTTTGAGAAGGTCGTGCGTCATGGGGCGAAGGGTGACCACATCTTCGAGGCCTCTTGAAATCGCTTCTGCTTCAAAAACACCAATCCAGATCGGAAGTGCCTTCTGGCCACTCAGATCCACTAATACGACCACCGGGTTGGATGCCTTTGGATCCACTACAATGCCCATCACCCTCACTTCTAAGAGATCCTGTTCCATGAAAGCCTTTCTTAAAACAAAAGTAGGGAACCTCAATCTTTAAACCAATTGTAACCAATATCTGAGGGATGTCAACCCGAGGCGAGGGGACTATTTCTTCTCTTTTTGAAGAATGGGATGTAGAATTCCCTTTTTATAGGCAAGGGCCTGGCAGGAGGCAATGGGACGGTTTTGCTCATCAAAGACTTTGATATCATAGAGGGATGTTTTCTGGGTTTGATGAACCTCCTTCGCTTCGGCAATCAAACAGCATCCCGGTGAGGGAGGGGAAAGATAGGTGATATTCATATTAAGAGCCACGGCCAGGGTTCCATGGGAATTGGATGCGGTTTCAAAAGCCTCATCAATCAGGGCAAAGAGCGCTCCCCCGTGGGCCATTCCGAAAAGGTTTTCCATGTCCGGAGTGAATTTCATCTCCACCCTGGAATATCCATCATCCATATCAACCAACTTCAAACCAAATTTTTTTGTAAAGGGCTCTTTCTTGACCTGTTCGAAAAATGCCTTTTTTAGCTTTTCGTCCATGAGCAATCCTCACGAAGAGTCAGCATGAATCTGTTTATTTTCTACTATCAAAGGGAAGAAAGATGGTTTTGAACTACAGGAGATATCCATTCCCTTCGAATGGGACGTCTGCGGTCTTTTGGAAAAATAAGTGTCATTGTGGTTCCGACCCGTAGCCGGCTATCAACTTCGATCCTCCCTCCATGTTCCTCCACTACCCTTTTTACAAACGTAAGCCCCAACCCCACCCGTTCAGGTCTGGTGGAAAAGAAAGGCTCGAAAATATGTTCGAGATTCTTTTTGGAGATCCCTTCTCCCCTATCTGAAACAGAGACCTCTACGCTTTCGGCCCGACAGGAGAGGCAGATCCTGATTTTTTGGCGGTTGCCCGTTCTTCTGCCCTGTTTGACTGAATCAATGCTATTTTCGATAAGATGCGAGATGGCCCGGATGATCAGGTCTTTATCAACATAGAAAGATTCCTCCCCCTCAACGGCTCCCTCTTCCAGACTTAACATCACTCCCTTTGCCTTTTCCTCCTGTGAAAACCTCTGAAGGGCTTTCTCTACAATGGCCAGGAATCTTTCCTGACGAAAAACGGGTTTGGGCATTTTGATGAGTTCCTCCATACGACCAATCTTCTCTTCTAAACGCTTCGTCTCCTTAAGTATTCGGTCGAGGTAGAGTCCTGTCTTCAGTAACAATACAGGGCTTTTCATGAGGCGCCTGACATAGCCTCCGATTGATGAAATCGGGTTACGGATCTGGTGGGCAATCTCTTCCACCATCATGCCAAGGGTTGCCCTGTGTTTCAGTTCCAGCCTTTCCCGCTCCAACCTTTTTAAACGCTGAATCTCCTGAAAGGAGAAAACTAAAAAGGCCTCCTCTCCTTCTTTAAATGAGGAAGAGGACAGACGGACAAAAACCCCCTTTCCGTCCTTATGTTTTAATAACCCGTCTCCTTCAAAACCGGCTTTGTCAATAGCCAGATAAAGGATATTCGGTAGAAAGTATTTTAAATCTTCGGGAAAGAAAAAGATTCGAATCTTTTGACCTTCAATTTCTTCTCTCGCATAACCAAAGAGTGGTTCGATGTGACGGTTGGTGTAGAGAATTCTACCGTGAAGGTCGGTGAGGACAAAGGCTGTCTGAATAAAATCGAGAAAAGGATGCCGGCTTCTTGTCACGCCCACCATAGGACCTGAGCTCACATCATAAAAATTGATCCCATTTTATTCCATCCCACAAAAAAGTCAAGATTTATTGTAGCTGAAGAACCTGCCGCCCTTGCTCACGGTTTGCTGTTTCCCTTGACAAATAGAATCAAACCTCGTTATGAAGGGGCCATGAGACTCCAAACAGAAGTTGTCATTGTCGGCGGAGGCGCAACAGGCGCTGGCGTGGTTAGGGACCTCGCCCTGAGAGGAATCCCTTCTCTTTTAATCGAAAAAGGAGATTTTCTGTCCGGAGCTTCAGGAAGAAATCACGGCCTTTTTCATAGCGGTGGAAGATATGTGGTGTCCGATCCCGAAGCCGCCCGGGAATGCATTTCTGAAAACCGGATCCTGAGAAAAATTGCCCCCCATTGTATTGAAGAAACAGATGGTTTCTTCATCTCTCTCCCAGAAGACGGGCTTGAGTTCAGGAATCGGTTTATTCGAGCCTGCCAGGACACTACGATCCCTGCCCAACTCCTCTCAAGGGATGAAGCCCTTGCCTTAGAACCGAAGTTGAATCCATCTCTCCTGAGTGCGATTCAGGTTCCGGATGGCGCCATTGACCCTTTTGAACTGGTACTGAGCAATGCAAAGGATGCAGAAATCCACGGAGCCGCTCTTCTTCTTCATACCGAAGTCACCTCCTTCAACGTGGATGGAAACAGGATAAAAAAGGTTTTTGCAAAAGATCACCTCCATGGAGAGGAATATCAGATAGAGGCCTCTTATGTGATTAATGCCACTGGAGCATGGGCAGGGGAACTGTTGAAACGGGCGGGCCTTCGCATTCCCATGACCCTCTCCAAGGGTTCCATGCTCATCACCAATCAGAGGTTTAGCCAGAGGGTGATCAATCGGTGCCGACCCCCATCCAATGGGGATATCGTTGTTCCCAACCACACCGTCTCGATCCTCGGAACCACCTCAGTCCGACTCGAGGAGGTCGAACAGTTTGAGGTCACCTCACAAGAAGTCTCGCTGTTGATTGAAGAAACATCAAAAATGCTACCGGATATTAAAGAGGCCCGGTTTATTCGCGCTTATGCGGGTATCCGGCCTCTCTTCCAATCGGAAGAAAAAGACGATGATCGAGCCATTAGCCGTGGATTTGTTTTGCTGGATCACGAAAAGAGAGACGGAATGAAAAACCTGATCACCATCACCGGAGGAAAACTGGTCACCTATCGATTGATGGCAGAGAAAACCTCCGACCTTCTCTGTCGGAAAATGGGAATCGAGACGGGTTGCACCACCCATTTAAAACCTCTCCCAGGTGCCCAAAAACCCTCAGGCCTAAAAAACCGGCTTGCAGCGATGGGCAAAGAAGAGGTATTGTGTGATTGTGAGTTGGTTCAGAAAACAGAAGTTGAAGACGTTTTAAGGGAAGGGAAGTTGAAGAATCTCCAGGATATCCTTCATCGCACACGAATGGCCAAAGGAACCTGTCAAGGAGCCTTTTGCGCCTATCGACTGCTTGGAGTCTTACATGATCTGAGAATGGTTGAAGGAGACTCAAATCAGATTTTAAACGGGTTTCTTGAAGAGAGATGGAAAGGCATTCGCCCAATCCTCTGGGGCTCAGCGCTAAAAGAAGAAGAATTGATCGAAGGAATTTATAAAGGAATTTTTAATTTATAAGGAGCCAAGGGGTCTTGGGTTCTATCGAAATACACTTGACCCATGAACCCTTGAATCCCTGAACCCTGATTAAAAACCGATGCATTATGATCTCATCGTCATAGGAATGGGGCTCTCTGGCCTGATGGCAGCCAAAACCGCCGCCGAGATGGGGAAAAAAGTCCTGATCATCGGAAAAGGATTGGGGACTCTCTCCATGTTTTCAAATACCATTGATCTTCTGGGAACCATTCCTCAGACCATGAAGATGAAGGACGGCCTTTCCCAATGGATCCAGGATCACCCCAAACATCCTTATGGGAAATTGGGAGTAGAAAAGATAGAAGAAGCGCTTTCATCCTTTAACGCTTTTTTCCCACCCCCCTACACCTTTCAATCAAAGAATGAGACAAACAGCCTCATCCCAACCGGTGCAGGAACCTTTCGGCCGACTTACCTCATTCCATCCACTATGATGAAGGGGATAGCCCTCAAAGATAAAAGAACGCTTATTATCGGATTCGAAGGGTACAAAGATTTTCATGCCTGCCGCCTGGCCGATTTATTGGATTGCCGAGGAACTACCCTTCCTCTCCCCGAAATCCCCCACCTGGAAATAACCGCTACAGCCTTAGCAAGGGGGATGGAAAAAGACGAGTTTAGAAATTTCATAGGAATTGAGATTAAAAAACAGATTCGTGACGAGGAGCTTATCGGCCTTCCTGCTGTCATAGGGATCAATGATCCCATGGGAGCAAGAAAAGACCTCGAAAAGAAGACCGGCGTTTCTATTTTTGAGATCCCGATCCTTCCTCCATCCATTCCGGGGATAAGAATCTTTAATCGCTTTAAAACAAAGTTGGTTCAAAAAGGGGTGAACTTCCTTTTAGGATTTCCGGTTATGGGAGTCACTCAAAAAAGGACGCTCTGTGAAAAAATCGAGGTCTCTCATCCTCCATTGACAAATACATATTCTGCAGATCGTTTTATTCTTGCCACAGGCCGTTTTATGAGCGGAGGGCTAATCGCTGACCGACAAAGGATCACGGAACCCTTTTTCAACTTGCCGGTTTTTCAACCCGGATCACCAGAGGATTGGTTTGGAAAATCTTTTTCCGATGAGCATTCCATTCACCGGACAGGCATCCTCACGGACTCTTCTCTTCGTCCGATGGATGAAACAGGAAAAACTATTTTTGAAAATGTATGGGTTGCCGGTACAATCCTGTCAGGGCACCTCTGTATTTATGAAAAATCCAGAGAAGGCATCGAGATTGCCACAGGATACTGGGCAGCAAGGAATGCAATAATGTAAAATTTCGAAATCCGAAGCACGAAATTCGAAACAAGCACGAATGTCCAAAATCCAAATGCTCCAAACAAATTAATTCGTTTTAAGGCTACCTCTAATAATGTTATTCCGGCAAAAGTTGGAATCCAGAAGATCCTGATCCCTGGACTCCGGTTTTCATCGGAGCGACGAATTTGGAATGAATAGAGGTTCCCTTAAATTTTGTGTTTCGGTAATTCGAATTGGCTTCGGATTTCGATATTCGAATTTCGGATTTTTCAGGCCAAGTTTCACTTAACAATTGATGGCAGTTACAATCAAAAAGACCAATTGGTCCAAAACCAATGCAGATGTTTGTATTCGTTGTGCGGCGTGCATGGCGGTCTGCCCAGTCTCAAGAGTGACGCCGCTTTTCCCAGGCCCGAAGCAAGCAGGCCCGGGAGCACAACGGTTCAGAAAACCTAAAGATCCATCGGTGGATCAGTGGATTGATCTCTGTATCGGTTGCCATCTCTGCGATCTCGCCTGCCCCTCTGGTGTTCCCATCTCCGAACTCAACCTCCTGGCCAAAGCAAAATACCTCGATGAAAAGGGGAGGCCTCTCAGGGACTGGTTTCTCACCCATACCGATCGCTTCTCCAGGTTCGCCTCGTCTCTGTCCACCCTCATCAATCCCCTTTTAAATAGCAAGGCGATCCGTTGGTTCGCTGATCTCCTTTTCAAGATGGAACGAAAACGACAACTCCCGCTCTATCAATCTCCTACCTTCAGACAATGGTTCAGGCGACATCGTTCCAAAGGAGAGAAGAAGGTGGCCTATTTTTATGGTTGTTATGTCAACACCAATGAAGTGGATGTTGGAAAGGCAACCGTCAACGTCCTGGAGGCCAATGGCTTTGAGGTTGTTCTTCCGCCTCAGGAATGCTGCGGCCTTTCCATGCTGGGCAATGGACAATTTAGAGAGGCAAGAAAGATGGGGTTGAGAAATGTTCCATCGTTTTTAAAGACCATCCGTTCAGGAACCGACCTCATCTATTCTTCGACCAGTTGCGGTCACATGATCAAACATGACTATGGAAGACTCCTAAATATCCCTGGGTCAGAAGAGGTTGCTCAACACCTCTTCGATCTCTTCGAGTTCTTAAGAAACCTGAGAGAAAGAGGGACTCTCAACACCAAGTTTAAAGAACTCCCCTTAAAAGCCGCTTACTTTGCGCCTTGCCATCTCAGGTCTCTTGGAATAGGATTACCCGCCTTTGAAATGCTAAGGCTCATTCCTCGTTTGGAGATCGAAAATCTTCAGGCGGACTGTTGCGGCCTGGGAGGAATTTTCGGCTTTAAAAAAGAGAAGTATGAGATCTCTCAGGAGATCGGAAAGGACTTGAAGGAAGCAATAGATCGCTTAAACCCTGAAATCGTTCTTACGGACTGCGAGGGGTGCCGCATCCAGATCCGCCATTTGACCGGCCTGAAGGTCTTGCACCCCATCCAGATTTTGAGAGACGCACTTAAGGAGCCAGCGGGATAACGTCGAGGCCCATCGTTTCTGGGTATCCGAGCATAATATTCATATTCTGAACCGCTTCCCCGGATGCCCCTTTTACCAGATTATCAATGGCCGTGACGATCACCGCGCGATCATCGGACTCATCCACCGCCAAGCCAAGATCACAGAAATTGGAGCCTCTCACATCTTTCGTGTTTGGAAGCTTTCCCTTCGGATAAACACGGACAAAAGGTTCCCCATCATAACATTCCTCAAAAACTTGCAAGAGATCTTCGGTCTTCATTTTCTTGGTGAGTTTGACATAGAGGGTTGTCAGAATTCCCCGATCCATAGGGATGAGGTGGGGAACAAAGGTGATCGCAACCTTTTCCCGAGCCAGCAGGCTCAATTCCTGTTCAATCTCAGGAGTATGCCGGTGCGAAAAGATCTTGTAAGCTTTCACCCCTTCATTCACCTCGCAAAAAAGCGACTCCAGGACCACATCCCGTCCTGCACCGCTGACCCCCGATTTGGAATCCACGACAATCCCTTCATGGATCACGAGTTCTCCTTTGATCAGAGGAATCAAACCAAGGAGAGCGCCGGTCGGGTAGCAGCCTGGATTTCCCACAATCTTAGCCGTCCGGATCTTATCCCGATGGAGTTCCGGAAGCCCATAGACCGACTCGCCAAGGAGGTCCGAAGCCGTATGCTTCTGGTACCAGCGTTCGTAAACCGAAGCGTCCTTTAATCGAAAATCAGCGCTCAGGTCAATTACCCTCTTCCCCAAACGGTAAAAGAAGGGGACGGTCTCCATGGCCGTCTTATGGGGAAGTGCGGTAAAGATCAAATCTGTTTTTTTTGAGATCTGATCAATATTGAGCTCTTCACACTTGATCTGAAGGGCTTTTCTCAGGGACGGAAAGACCTCGCCAATCGAAAGGCCCGCATACTTTTGAGAGGTCAGTGCCGTCACCTCAATCTCTGGATGATGAAGAAGAAGACGTAACAGCTCCACCCCTGTATACCCTGTTGCTCCAATAATGGCCACTTTTGTCTTCATCAGTCATCCTTTCCTATTTTTCTGAAGAAATTTTATCTAAAAACGCATTGGCGTTGAGTATCTGAATATCCCAATATCTGCCTAATTTCAACAGATGAACATCTCCGGTAACAATGTAACTTGCTCTGCCTTCCACCGCACATTCCAGGATTCTATTGTCCTCCGCATCTTCCGAAACCACACATAGGGTTTTCGAAGGGTTTACAAAATCCGAAATGGCAATAAGTTCTGCGAGGATAACCTGAACCGCTTCAGGGGAGTAGTCAAACTTAGGCCTTCGCAAGATTCCTCTCAACTCTTCCAGAATGGGTTCTGATAGGCAGAGTTGGATTTCTCCACGGATGACCTTCTCCAGTACTCGTCTGGGTTTGCCTCCAAAAAGAATGGCGGAGATCAGAACGTTCGTATCCAAAACTACCCTGACCACTATTTTTTCTTCTCTCTGCGATAGGCTGCAATTTCAGATTCGATATCGGATTCAACCATCCCTTGCTCGGCGGTTTTCATCTTGCCCGAATGAAATATCTGCCGCCAGCGATGCCTGCGTTCAATGTAGCCTCGTGCCGCCTCCCGGATCAACTCAGAACGCGACCGGGATTCTTCTTCTGCCACCCGATCGATCTGCTTCAGGAGATCATCGTTGAAAGAGATATTGACTGTGCTCGATTTCATCGTCATCCCTCCCTTCACCATCAATATACATACAATCTTTGTATATTGTCAAGAGGTCGCCATGGACTAAATATCGGGTAGGTTTTCCCTTAACTCGTTCAAATTCAGAAGAAGGTTTGGATTTTTCGAATTTATGGGAATTGGCAGCGTTCAAATTAGGATACGTCGAGTCATTGCCATTTTCAGAGCAGTGCTTCCAGATAGTCCATCAGTGGCCCCCATTTGAAGTTATTGATGGGCAAATTGGTTCGTGTAGCTTCTCAGGCACGAATAGCAGAGGGAACTCTCCCCACAACCGCTGCAGTTGCTGGTGTCAAGTTTATCTGAGCAGCAATACAATAACTCCAACAAGTGATAAGAGCGATACAGACAGCCCGATAAAAATGAAAAGCCTAAGTTGACTAAATTGTGCGTCTCTGATGACGGATTGCTCTTTCAACTTTTGTGAATGGGAATTTATACCGCTCAGGATTTCCGGACCACCAATTGCCTTGACAATCTTGACAACCTCGTGGGTGTCCTTTGCAATCGCTTGTATGGAATCAATTAGCGATACGAGTTTCTGACGCACAGCGTCGAGTTCCTTTGTGCTTGCCTTGTAGGAGACAGCTTCGTTTTTCAATTCAGTCAATGTTTGGACAAGATGTTCGGCAGATTGTTCGGCTTCGAGAAATTTATGTGCTTCTTGGGCCATAGTTTGCTCCTCATTATGCAGAAATGAATTTTTTTGAGTTGACGACAAGCCTGTTGATTAAGAACTGGGTTATGATGACTTTAGTGGACACCAAAGTTGAGTTAAAATACTGAAGACGGAGGTGTCGACATGGAAAGGATTCCAAGAGCGATCTACACGAGAGAGCTTCGAGAAGAAGC
>OGCL01002876.1_pt1 | contig 11085 bp, 9 predicted proteins | sample 1570041 | NCBI WGS metagenome assembly OGCL01 (sample SAMN06266162, study PRJEB24511) | hot springs metagenome | isolation source: Hot spring water | place: South Africa: Limpopo | collected 2015-06-22 | reverse complement strand
CAGCGGCGCTGAAGTCGGCCGGTTGCTGGCTGGTATCCAGGTCATAAACGGCGTTGAGCAGCACGTTCAATTGCGCCGGGCCTTTGACCGGCGCCAGGTAACGTGACTGGTTGCCAGCGAAGGTCGCCAGGCCGACGGCATCGCCCTGGCGCAGCGCGACGTAGCTGAGCAGCAGGCAGGCGTTGAGGGCGTGGTCGAAGTGCGACAGCTCGTCGTCCTGGCTGCGCATACGGCGGCCGCAGTCGAGCAAAAAGACGATCTGCTGGTCGCGTTCGTCCTGGTACTCGCGAGCGATGGGTGTGCGCTTGCGGGCGGTGGCCTTCCAGTCGATCTGGCGCAGGGTGTCGCCATCACGAAACTCGCGCAGCTGGTGAAACTCCAGACCCAGGCCGCGACGCGGGCGCTGGCGCACGCCCAGCTGGCTCAGCCAGTCGTCCACTGCCTTGAGCTGCGCGCCGTAGAGGCGCGCGAAATCCGGATAGACGCGGCTTTCACCTTCCAGCGGCAGCAGGCGCTTGGCCTGCCACAGACGCAGCGGACTGGGCAGCTTCAGCTCGCACAGGGCGAAATGGAAATGCCCGCGGACCAGCGGCTTGAGGCGATAGCTGACCCGTGTCTGCTGGCCGGGGTGCAGGGTGATGCGTTGCGGCAGGAAATCGAATTCCATGCCTTCAGGCACATGGTCGAAGACTTCGATTTCCTGGGTTTGAGTGAAGTCGTGATGAGCGATCAGTTGCACCTCGCTCCAGCGCCCGAGCGGCAGGTTGCCGGGCAGCACGCGCTCCAGGCGCGGCGAGTGCTGGCGGCGCAGCCACAGGGCATCGACGGCGGCGATCAGTGCCAATGCCAGCAACAGCCCCCAGGCCAGTGGCATCAGGCTGTCTGCCAGGCGCATGCCGAGCAGGGGCAGGGCGCCGAGCAGCACGGCCGCAGCGAACAGGCCGCCGAGCAGCCCGAGGAGCAGGCGCGAAGGTTTCATAGACGCGGTGCCGGTACCTGATCGAGCAACTGTTGCAGCACCTGATCCACCGACAGGCCTTCGATATCCAGCTCCGGCGCCAGACGCACGCGGTGACGCAGCACGGCCAGCGCGCAGCTCTTGATGTCATCCGGCAGGACGAAATCGCCACCGCGCAGCAGCGCGCGAGCACGGGCACCGCGCACCAGGGCGATCGACGCACGCGGCCCGGCACCCATGGCCAGGCCCGGCCAGCTGCGGGTGGCGCGGGCCAGGCGTACGGCGTAATCGAGCACCTGATCATCCAGTGGCAGATCGCTGGCGATCTTCTGCAGGGCCAACACGTCCTTGGCTTGCAGCAGGGTGCGCAGCGGGCTGACTTCGAGCATGTCGGCCTTGGCCGAGCGGGTCACCTGGCGCACCATGTTCAGCTCTTCATCCTGCTGCGGATAATCCATGCGCAGCTTGAGCATGAAGCGGTCCAGCTCCGCTTCCGGCAGCGGGTAGGTGCCTTCCTGCTCGATCGGGTTCATGGTCGCCAGCACCATGAACGGCAGTTGCACCGGCAGGGCGCGGCCTTCCAGGGTCACCTGGCGCTCCTGCATCACTTCCAGCAGGGCGGCCTGGGTCTTGGCCGGTGCGCGGTTGATTTCATCGGCCAGCAGCAGGTTGGTGAACACCGGGCCCTTGCGCAGCTTGAACTGTTCGCTCTGCATGTCGTACACGGCATGGCCGGTGACATCGCTGGGCATCAGGTCCGGGGTGAACTGGATGCGTGCGAACTCGCCGCCAAAGCAGCGCGCCAAGGCGCGCACCAGCAGGGTCTTGCCCAGGCCTGGCACACCCTCGACCAGCACATGACCACCGGCGATCAGTGCGGTCAGCACGTCGTCGATCACCGCGCTCTGGCCGATCACGGCCTTGCGCAGCTCGGCGCGCAGGGCCTGGGCCAACTGGCTGGCACGCTGGCGCTGCTGCGCTTGCGGGTTGCTCGGCGCGGCGGCAGGGGGTTCCTGCACCGGCAGGTTGTCGTTCTCGGGGATCTCGCTCATAGGGCATTCCTGAGGGTTTGCAGGTGGGCGACCTGGCGGGTGAAGTCACTGGCGGATAGGCGCTGCGGCGGCAATGGGCGCATGGCCTGGCTGATGTCCTTGGCGGGCAGGCGGGTCAGGCGACCGAGAACCTGCCACTGCTCGGCGACGGCGAGCTTGTCGAAACCTGGGTGGCGGCGCCGTGCGCGGCGGTTGATGTCCTGTTGCAGGCCTTTGAGCAGACTGTGCTGGCCACTGCGACGGAGCAGGAAGTCGGCGCTGCCGCGCAGGTGTTCCTCGAGCTGGCGCCGTGCTCGGCTGGCCGGTGCCTGCAGCGGGCCGTGGCGCATGCCAACGTGCCACAAGGTGGCGATGATCAGCAGGGCCAGCACCAGCAAGGCCAGCGGGAAATGGCGCAGCAGCAGGCGCGCCAGACCATCGCTGTCGGCGTGGTAAAGCAGGGTCACGGCGCTGTCCTGGCTCAGGTACCAGAGCAGCCAGGCATGGTCGTACTCCTTGATATTGCGGTTCTGCCAGATCCACGGGTCGCTCAGTACGGTGATCAGTCCGTCGCCGTGGTACAGCTGCAGCAGGTGCGTGGCAGAATCGCTATTGGCCCAGGCGTGCGCGCGGTTCTGCGCATCGTACAGGTGAAAATCGGTGTCGAAGGCGATGTAGGCCGGGGCCTGTTCGTTCTCCAGGTAGAGCTTGGTGAGTTGCGGGTAGGCTTCGTGCTCTTCGTTCTGCTCGTTTTCCGCTTCTGCCTCACTGGCTTCTTCGTCGTCCAACTCGTCACTCATGTATTGCTGGACGCCGAGCAAATCGAGCAGCAGGTCGCCGCTCTTGCCTTCCTCTTCGTCCCACAGGCGTTCGGCGATGAACAGCAGGTGACCGCCGCCCGCCGTCCATTGCAGCACGCGTTCGACCTGACGTGGCGTCATGTTGCCGCGGTCGGCCAGCAGCATCAGGGTCTGGCCTTCGCTGGGCAGGCCATCGAGCACATCCAGGCCTTCGGCGCGGCGTGCGGCAATACCCTGTTTGCGCAGGAAGTGCTCGGCTGCCAGGTAAGGGCTGCTGGCAACCTCGGGGGCCGGGCCGTGCTCGATCACGTCTTCATAGGGTTCGAGTTTGCCCAACACGTAGCTGGCGATCAGCCCCAGTATCAGCAGCAGGGCGATGGCGAGGATGAAACCGGCGCGCCGACTCATGCCGCACGCTCCTGACCGAACAGGCTGCGCCAGCCCTGACACAGGCCCTGACGCAGCGATTCGGCAGGCAGGCGATGTCCATAGGCCAGGGCCTGCCAATGCAGGGTGAGCTGACGACTGTAGTCCTCCAGGTTCTGCTGCTCGAGGCTGGCGACCAGATGCAGCACTTCGCCTTCGGTGTGCGACTGCTTCAGGGGCAGGCGGTGTTCGTGTAGCAGGCGGCTGAGCAGGGCGCGGTAGAGCAGGCCCAGTGCCGCGCGCGGTTGTTCGGCCCAGAGCCGCTCAGCTTCGCTGGCGACATCATCGGGCAGGCTCTCCGGGGCCAGTTCAAGGCCAAAGAGTTGTTGTGGCGCCACCGGCCGCCGCCGCGTAGGCAGGCCGATGCGTTCGCCAAAGGCCTGCAGCCACTCGCGGTAGCGCCACAAGACGAAGGCCAGCAGCGCAGCCAGCGCCGCCCACAGCAGTACTTCGAAGACTTGCGCAACGACATCCAGGCTCTTCCACCATTCGCCAAGTTTGAGCAGGTTCTTGAGCATGTCGAGGAAGGCTTCGACGTCTTCCGGTTTGGGTTCTTCCGCGGGCTTCTCTTCGCCCAGGCGCCAGCGCGTGACGGTTTCGCGGTGCTGGAAGGGCGGTTCGTCGAGCAGAGCCTCGATGCTTTCACGCGCGGCCTGGCTGCTCAGTGGCTGCTGAAGCAGGCGTGGGGCGTCGGGGCCTTGCGGGTCAGTCTGCTTGGCCTCCTCACTGGCGGCTGGCGCAGTGTCAGCCCAGGCTTCGCTGGGCAGCTGCGTCAGCAGCAGGGCGCAACCGAGCAGCAGGGCATAGGCGCTGCCAGTCAGGCGTTGGCGCAGGCGGCGAAAGGTCAGTTCAATATCCCAGGCTTCCAGGGCGGTGCGGCGGTTGAGGTAAAGGGTGAAGCCGCAGGCGACATAGATCGGTTCCCAGATGATCAGCAGCAGCACATAAAGCAGGTTGGACAGGTGTTCCAGCCATAGCCACTGGCCGCTGCTGGCGGCGATCAGGCTTTCCCAGGTCCAGTTCAGTTCCACCTGTTGTGGCAGCATCAGATAGAACAGGGCGACCAGGCCCATCCACAGGGCAATTTCCACATGCATGCCGACCAGCGTCAGCCACGTGGCAGCGGCGCTGTCGCGCTGACCGAGTACCACCAGGCGCTGGCTGCGTGCCTGACCGCCCAGGCCCTCCAGCTGCAGCACGGGCAGATCGAAGCTGCGTGTCGGGCTCAGGCGGCGCCAGGTCAGGCTGGCCAGCAATTGTGGCCATAGCAGTTTCGGCAGTGCGCGCAGGGCCTGTCTTAGCGAGGGTGTGTTACCGAACAGCGCTTGCGACAGGATGTAGAGCGGCAGTCGCTCATAGGCCGGCTTGAGCCACCAGAAGACGAAGATGGCCCAGCCCGGATACTGCCAGAGCAAGGCGCAGAGCAGGGCGAACAGCGGCAGCGTGACCAGCGCCCAACTGGCCATCAGCAGGCCGGCGTGACGACGGGCGAGCAGCACGCCGAGGTCGATGGCTTCCCAGGCGCTGCGCGGGCGGATGGCAACGCTGGCTTCAGTCAGGCGCATGCTGCCTCCGACCGGCCAGCAGCAGATAACCCAGCACCAGCGCCCAGAGCCCGGCACCGACGACGTACTTGATGTCGGGGGTGGCGAAGGTGGTGGATGACCAGAAGGCCTCGATGAAGGCGGCCAGCAGCAGGAACAGGATCACCCCGGCCACCAGCTGTATCGCTTTGCCAGCGGCCAGGCGCAAGGCTTCGCCACGGGGCAGGCGGCCCGGGGCGAGCAGCGCCCAGCCGAGCTTGAAACCGGCTGCACCCGCCAGGGCGATGGCGGTCAGCTCGAAGGCGCCATGGCCGATGACGAAGGACCAGAACGGCTCGCCATAGCCGATGCGTGTCAGGTGACCGGCCACGGCGCCGATCATCAGGCCGTTGAACAGCAGGAAGAACAGGCTGCCGAGACCGAGCAGCAGACCGCTGGCGAAGGTCTGAAAGGCGATGCCGATGTTGTTCATGATGTAGAAGCCGAACATCACCCAGTCGTCGCCCGAACCGCGTTCGCTGAAGCGGCCTAGGCGGCGCGCGTCGGGATCGTACATGCGCTCCATTTCGCTGACCTGGTCGGGGCTGACCAGACTGAAGATCAGCTCGGGATAGAGATAGGTCAGCAGCCCCATCAGGGCCAGGCTGCCGAAGAACAGCAGGCTGGCGACGCATACACTGCGCCATTCGCTACGTACCAGACGCGGGAAGCCGCCGAACAGGAAACGGATCGTCTGCGCGCCGAGATGGCTGCGATGGCGATAGAACTGCTGATGGCCACGCATGGCCAACTGCTGCAACTGGTCGATCAGGTGGCTGCTGTAGCCGCGCGCCTGAGCCAGCGCCAGATGCTGGCAAAGCTGCCGGTAGCTGGCGGCGAAGCCGTGGTAACTCTGTGCTTTGGGCTTGCCGCGCTCAAGGGCTTCGAGCTGGCTATTGAAAGCATCCCAGTCCGGCTGATGGCGACTTTCGAACAGGCTCTGTTTCACGGTGCGCTCCCCAGCAGGCCACGGGCGATGCCGTTGAGGCGCGGCTCGGCCTGTTCGGCAGGCACTTGTAGCGGTTCGGCCAGCAGCGCCGCCAGCTCCGCTCTGCGGGCGGCGGACAGTTGGCTACCACGTTCGGCAAAACCGAGAATGGCGCGTTGTTCGTCAAGGCTGAGCGGGAAGGGCGCTGGCAGCGGTTCGGCATCGGCCAACTGCGGTTTGCTCAACGGCGCATCGCGATAGACCACCAGGGTGCCGGCGGCGATATCGCCGAGGCGCTTGAACGCCGGGTGGTTCAGGCAACTGATGATGCCCAGGGTATAGCCGAACGGCAGGATATCGACGAAGCGCAGCAGGTTGCGCGTCAGTGAAGCGGCCCAGCCGATTGGCGTACCGTCATCGTGCACCACGCGCAGGCCGAGCATCTGCTTGCCGGGAGAGCGGCCCTGGTTGAACACCTCGAACAGCACCATGTACCACCAGGTCACGAGAAACAGCAGGATAGTGCCCAGGCCCATGCCGAACTGACCGAGCAGGCCGAGAACGATGAACATCACCATCAGGATCAGGCCACGAATGGCCAGGTCGATGGCGAACGCCAGGGCGCGCGGCACCAGCCCGGCCGGTCGCAGATGCAGATCGATACCTTCCGGCGTTTCGACCTGGTAGCGAGTATCCAGGGGAGGCTGGTTGAGCGGAAGGCTTGCGCTTGAGCGTGAGTACATCGGCGGACTGCATCAAGGAAAGCCCGATGCTAGCGAGCAGCGGGCCACGAACGCAACCGGGCCAGTGAACTGGCCCGGGTCACGTCGACTTATTGGCTGGCCTTATTGAGCGGCAGGCAGCACGCCAAAGATGGTGCGATAGAGCACGCCCATGGCCACGACCATCAGCGGAATGCTCCACACCAGACCGATACCCAGCGGGATGGCGCTGACGATGACGATCAGACCGAGCAGCAGGAACAGGCCGAAGACCTTGAACCAGTGCTGGGTGATGGCCTTGCGCGAGGCTTCCAGTGCCTGCCAGGGCGACAGACCACGCTCGACCACCAGCGGAATGGCCAATAGATAGGCCACGGCCAGGTAGATGCCGGGGATCAGCAGCAGGATCATGCCGAGGTAGATCAGCAGCATCATCACCACGGCGGTGATGATCAGCGGTACGGTGCGCCCGAAGTGGCTGAAAATCTCGTTGAAGTTCAGCGGCTGGTCGGCGGCGCGACGAATGCCGACCATGTTGATGCCGGCCATGAAGGGGTAGGCCAGGGCCGAGGCCAGCAGCGAAATCAGGATCTCGCCGACGAATACCAGAAACAGGTTTTCGCTCAGGGCGCCGAAGATGCCGACGATGCCGCCGAGGATGAAGGTGGCGGCCAGCAGCACCACGTAGAACACCAGGAAACCACCGATGATGATGCCTTTGGTGCCCTTGACCTTGCTCCAGGATTCGCTCAGCAGCTCGCCGATGCTGAAGTCATAACCGCGTGCCAGGGCTTCTTCGATGCTCGGTGTCTGGTTGGACGGCGTCTGTTGCAGGTCGCTGGTGGGAGCGGCATAGGGATTGGGGGTGATCGCGTCACTCATGGTTGCATCCTTGTAAGTAGAGTGGGGAGACTGGCAATGCTAGTGGTTACGGCTCTCGCCCGACAAGTGCAGCGAGCCTGGCGGTGCAACGGCTGTGCGCTGGTTCATGCTTTGGCCGGCGACGGCGAGCCTGGAGGTGAATGATAGACTGCCGGCAACTTTACGTCCGGTACGGAGCCGCCAATGACTTCCAGCATCTTCTGGTACGACTACGAAACCACCGGTATCAATCCGCGGTGTGACCGTCCGCTGCAGGTGGCGGGTATCCGTACCGATGAGGCGCTGAACGAGATCGGCGAGGTGCTGAACATCTACTGCCGCCCCAGCGACGACATCCTGCCGCACCCCGCAGCCTGCCTGGTGACTGGCATTGATCCGCAGCGCCTGCAGCAGTTGGGGCTCGACGAGGGCGAGTTCATGACCCGTGTGCATGCCGCGCTCTCGGCGCCCGGCACCTGTGGCGCCGGCTACAACAGCTTGCGCTTCGATGACGAGGTGACGCGCTACAGCCTCTATCGCAACTTCTTCGACCCTTATGCGCGCGAATGGCAGGGTGGCAACAGCCGCTGGGACCTGATCGATCTGGTGCGAACCGCTTATGCGCTGCGTCCCGAGGGCATCGAGTGGCCTGAGGAAGAGGGGCGGGTGTCGCTCAAACTGGAGCGCCTGACCCAGGCCAATGGCATCGACCATGGCCAGGCTCACGATGCGTTGTCCGACGTGCGCGCCACCATCGGCCTGGCACGGCTGCTGCGCGACCGACAACCAAAGCTTTACGACTTCCTCTACCAGCTGCGCAGCAAGCAGCGAGTGCTGGATCAGATTCGCCTGCTGCAGCCGCTGTTGCACATTTCCGGACGTTTCTCTGCTGCACGTCATTATCTGGCACCCGTGCTGCCGCTGGCCTGGCATCCGCGCAATCGCAATGCGCTGATCGTCTGTGATCTGCAGGCCGATCCGTCACCCTTGCTGAATCTGGATGCCGATACGCTGCGTAGTCGTCTCTACACGCGCCGCGAGGACCTTGCCGAGGGCGAGTTGCCGGTGCCGCTGAAGCTGCTGCATATCAATCGCTGCCCGGTAGTGGCGCCGCTTTCGGTGCTGCGCGAGGCGGATCGGCAACGCCTGCAACTGGATTGGTCGATTTGTGAGCGCAATGTCGAGGTGCTGAAGAATGAACAACCGCTATGGCAGGACAAACTAGCGGTCATTTACCGTGAAGAGGCCTTTGCAGGTAGTAATGACCCCGAGCAACAGCTTTACGATGGGTTTATCGGGGATCGTGACCGTCGTTTGTGTGAACAGGTGCGTGGTGCTCAACCCGACGCATTGGCCAACGACAAAAAATGGCCGTTCGATGATGCTCGACTGCCAGAGTTATTGTTTCGTTATCGAGCGCGTAATTTCCCTGCCAGCCTGTCAGCCGCTGAATCTCAACGCTGGGAAGAGTTCTGCCGGCAGCGTTTGAGCGACCCAGAGTTTGGTGCGCCCAATACCCTGACGCAATTTCACGCGGCGTTGGAGCAGTTGCGTACGGACTGCAACCCCGACCAGTTGCAACTTCTGCAGCAGTGGCAGGCCTATGCGCAGGCGCTGCAGGCGCGTTTTGCCGTGAATCCTGCTGGCGTTTAAAGCGGACAACAGACAGTCAGAGCGATGCGCAGAGGTGATGGCCGCGTCTGTGCGTTGTTAAGAAAAATGCAGGGGACGGGAACTTTTCGCTCGTGCAGCGTTATTGCCGATGCAGGCAATTGCCCAAAACTGTTTCGCCTGAAAAACATCGGCAATAAAAAACGCCAGCGTGGCTGGCGTTTTGGGTATCGCTCAGGAATTAGCCCAGCAGAGTGGCCCAACCTTCGACGACGTCGGCGCCCCACTTGGCTTTCCACTCTTTCAGCGTCTTGTGATTGCCGCCTTTGGTTTCGATCACTTCGCCGCTGTGCGGGTTCTTGTACTGCTTGACCTTGCGCGCACGCTTGGCAGCCACAGGCTTGCTGGCACGTACGCCTTTGCCGGTTTTGGCTTCAGGATCGAGCAGGGCAATGATGTCGCGCAGCGACTTCTGATATTCGCCCATCAGGGTGCGCAGCTTGCCTTCGAACTCCAGTTCTTTTTTCAGCTTGTCGTCTTGCGACAGGTTCTTCAGGCGCTCTTGCAGTTCCTTGATGGCTTCTTCTGTAGCGCGGTATTCGTTGATCAGCGACATGGGCAGTACCTTGGCGTGAATAAATTCATAGGAGCAGTGGGGGCAATAATAGTCACGCGCAAATAACAAGTAAACACTCAAGCAAAAAATGCTGGCGCGCTAGTGCAACGCTTTGTGTCGGCAATTTCAAGTTAAGTTTGCCAAATATCATCCTGCGCAAAGTTCCCTATCGCTGTGCTCCCTGGCTTTTTCTGCGCTCTGCAGGCTCTTTCCAGACGCCTGCACTACTGCGGTTTCTCAGGCTTGTCGTTAGAATGGCGGACTTTTGCGCCGTCATTGGAGTTTTATATGCGCACCTTCCGATTGGTCATCGCCTGCCCGGACCGGGTCGGCATCGTTGCCAAAGTCAGTAATTTCCTGGCGACCTACAACGGCTGGATTACCGAAGCGAGCCATCATTCCGATACGCAAAGCGGTTGGTTCTTCATGCGCCATGAAATTCGTGCCGATTCGCTGCCATTCGACCTGGAAGGTTTCAAGCAGGCGTTCGCGCCGATCGCTCGCGAGTTCTCCATGGAGTGGCGTGTTACCGACTCGGCGCAGAAGAAACGCGTGGTGCTGATGGCCAGCCGCGAATCGCACTGCCTGGCCGACCTGCTGCACCGCTGGCACAGCAACGAACTCGATTGCGACATCCCCTGCGTGATTTCCAACCACGATGACCTGCGCAGCATGGTCGAGTGGCACGGCATTCCTTACTTCCACGTGCCGGTCAATCCGCAGGACAAGGCACCGGCCTTCGCCGAGGTGGAACGCCTGGTCAAGGAACATGGCGCCGACGTAATCGTCCTGGCGCGCTACATGCAGATTCTGCCGCCGGCGCTGTGCAGCGAATACGCGCAGCGGGTGATCAACATCCATCACAGCTTCCTGCCGTCGTTCGTGGGGGCCAAGCCTTATCACCAGGCCTCGCTGCGCGGGGTCAAGCTGATCGGTGCCACCTCGCATTACGTCACCGAGGAGCTGGACGCCGGCCCGATCATCGAGCAGGACGTGGTGCGCATCACCCACCGCGACGATATCGAGGAAATGGTGCGCCTCGGCAAGGACGTGGAGAAGATGGTGCTGGCGCGTGGGCTACGCTATCACTTGGAAGATCGGGTTTTGGTCCACGACAACAAGACGGTCGTCTTCGACTGAGCTTGCCGCCCGGGCCGATCCGATGCACGTCAGAGGAGAATGCCCATGCTCAAATCCATCAAGGTGCGGGACTACATGACTCGCCATCTGGTGACCTTCAGATCGGATACCGATCTGTTCACCGCCATCAACCGACTGCTGGAGCACCGCATTTCCGGTGCGCCGGTGGTCGATTCCCAGGGCCATCTGATTGGTCTGCTGTCGGAGGGCGATTGTCTGCGTGGCATTCTCTCCGGGGCCTATTACGAGGCGACCGGCGGAACGGTCAGCACCTACATGACCACCGAGGTGGAGACGGTGACGCCGGAGGCCGACATCATCGAGTTGTCCGAGCGTTTTCTGCGGGGACGGCGGCGGCGTTTGCCGGTGATCGAGCACGGTCGTCTGGTGGGGCAGATCAGTCGCTGTG
>OGCL01002875.1_pt1 | contig 11086 bp, 7 predicted proteins | sample 1570041 | NCBI WGS metagenome assembly OGCL01 (sample SAMN06266162, study PRJEB24511) | hot springs metagenome | isolation source: Hot spring water | place: South Africa: Limpopo | collected 2015-06-22 | reverse complement strand
TGGTGAGATCGAAGAAGCCGTGCCGCGCGAAGCTCACGAGCATGTGGTCGAGGAAGGGCACGCCGGTGTCGATCGCCGACCTGCCCGTGCCGTCCACGTCGATGCGGACGCTGATGCCGGTCTCCTTCGTCTTGCGGTCGACCTTGGCCGAGCGTCCTCGTCCGGCCGCCCGCCGCCGTCTATACTGAAGACAGCAAGACACGACGGGAGCGCGCACGGCCGCAAGGGGGGCGAAATGACCATCAGCGAATTGGCGCAGCGGGAAGGGCTGCACGCCACCGAGTTTTGGCACAAGCTGGAGGATGGGCGGGTGCAGTGCGATGTCTGCCCGCGGCGATGCCAGTTGAGGGAGGGACAGCGGGCGCTCTGCTTCGTGCGCGCCTGCAAGGACGGCGAGGTGGTGCTCACCACCTATGGCCGTTCCAGCGGCTTCTGTGTTGATCCTATCGAAAAGAAGCCCCTTAACCACTTTTTGCCCGGCACCCCGGTGCTGTCCTTCGGGACGGCAGGCTGCAACCTCAGCTGCAAGTTCTGCCAGAACTGGGACATGAGCAAGTCGCGGGAGACCGACATCCTGGCCAGCATCGCCTCGCCGCGGGGCATCGCCCACAAGGCCGCGGCCCTCGGCTGCCGCAGCGTGGCCTACACCTACAACGACCCGGTGATCTTCCTCGAATACTGCGACGACACCGCCGCCGCCTGCCGCGAGCGTGGGATCAAAAACGTGGCGGTGACCGCCGGCTATATCTCCAAGGACGGCCCGCGGGAACGCTTCTTTCGCTACATGGACGCCGCCAACGTCGATCTCAAGGCATTTACCGAGGACTTTTACCACCGCCTGTGCGGCGGCCATTTGCAGCCTATTTTGGAAAACCTCATCTGGCTGGTGCATGAGACCGAGGTGTGGGTGGAGCTGACCACCCTGCTCATCCCCGGCGAGAACGATTCAGAGCGGGAGTTGGAAGAACTGACCACCTGGGTGGTGGAGAAACTGGGGCCGGATGTGCCGCTCCACTTCTCCGCCTTTCACCCTGACTGGAAGATGCTCGACAAGCCGTCCACCCCCCCCGCCACCCTGCGGCGGGCGCGGGAGATCGCCCGGAAGAACGGCGTGCGTTACGCCTATGTGGGCAACGTGCATGACCCGGAGGGGGACAGCACCTGGTGCCACAACTGCGGCAACCTGCTGATCGAACGCGACTGGTACCAGCTCGGCGTGTGGAACCTCACCCCCGAGGGGCGCTGCGGCCATTGCGGCACCGAATGCGCCGGGGTCTTCGAGGCCAAGCCGGGGAACTGGGGGGCGCGGCGGCAGCCGGTGCGGATTGGGGAGTAGCGAATGAAATCGACCGCCTGGGTCATTGTTTGGGCCACCGGCGCCCCGGCTGGCGTAGTGGAATAGTTGCCATGAAATACCGCTATCGCATTCTCCACACCGAGACCCCCTACCAGGGCTTCCTGCGGCTCAACCGCTATCACCTGCGGCATGACCTGTTCGCCGGCGGCGAGAGTCGCCCCTTGATGCGCGAGCGGGTGGAGATGTTCCAGGCCGTCTCGGTGCTGCCCTACGACCCCTTGCTGGACCAGGTGGTGCTGATCGAACAATTCCGCATCGGCGCCATGGAACATCCGGGGGGGGCCTGGGTGCTGGAGGTGGTGGGCGGGATTATCGAGGCCGGGGAGTCCCCGCGGCAGGTGGCCCATCGGGAGACCCTGGAGGAGGCGGGCTGCGAACTACTGGCGCTGGAGCCTATCTGCGACTTCATGGTAAGCCCCGGCACCTCCACCGAGCGCATCCACCTCTTCTGCGGCCGGGTGGATGCCTCCAAGGCGGGGGGCATCCATGGCGTCGGCGCCGAAGGGGAGGACATCCGGGTGGAGGTGCTCGACTTCGCCGCGGCGATGGCAGAGCTTTATCACGGGCGCATCAACTCCACCAGTTCCATTATCGCCATGCAGTGGCTGGCCCTGAATCGGCAGGGATTGCGGCGAGACTGGCTGGGTGAGGCGCCAGGGGGGTAGGCGGGGCCGGTTCGGTGGCGGGAATCAAGCGGCGTGGGAGCGGCTTGCAGCCGCGACTGCCGCGCGTCGATCCGACATCGCCGGTCGCGGTTGCAAACCGCTCCCACAAGCGCGTCAGACTCGGGACTTTCAGGGCAAGGCGGCGGGCCAAACCGCCGCCTTGGGACGAAAAGACACCTCCCTGTGGGCGCTTCCGTGCGCGCCCACCTCCCTGTGTCTCCCTGCTCAGGACGAAGCGGCGGGTTCAGGCGCAGGAGGCCTCCAGCCAGCCTTGCAACCGGTGTAGCCAGGGGGCGAGATCCTCTTCGCTGACGTCGTGCAGAATGGCGCGCAGCACCCCGGAGAGGGCCTGCATCCCCTCGGGCGTGTTGAGGCGGCGGGGGTCCACATGAATCAGCACGCTGCCGGTGAGGGCGGTGGCCTTCACCTCGGTGATGCCGGGGACATTGCCCAGCTCGCGCTCCACCAGCATCGCCAGCAAGGGGTTGCGCTTGATTTGAGCCACCTTGAGACGCAGCCGGCCAGTGGCCACGTCCAGGATTTCGATGCCATTTAATTCCAACATGTTCTGCCTGCCTTCGATCTACTGCGATTTAAAGCCAGTGTAACAATCCATTGTTACCGTTTTAGGTCACTTCAGGCGTTGCGGGGTTGCGGGCACAATGGCGATCAATGGTTCACAGGCTTCCTATTCTCCCCGGCCGCGGCCACTGCATGTAGCGCCCGGCCGGGCGCGCTTGCAGGTGCCAGGGCTCTATCGCGGCAACGGGCTGAAGCGGCGCCTGGAGGCCAGGCTTAGGGAACTCGGCGGGGTGCGCTACGCCGAGGCCAATGTGCTCACCGGCAACATCCTGGTGGTGTTCGATCCCGAGACCCACCAACTCACCGACATTCTTATCTACATCGAGGGGGTGTTGGTGGACGCGGGGGTGACTGCGACGGACGCCCCGGAGATGGCCGAGGCCGAATACCGGCCGGCCACGCCACCGGCAGGGCCGGCCCCGGCACGGGCATTGCCAGACCCGCGGGAATGGGTGCGGGCGGTGTTCGGCCGAGCGGCCCCCGATCCTGTCCAGCAGGAGCCGACCCGCGAGGGGGTGTGGATCGGCGCGGCCCAGGTGGAGGAGGCCTGGCACGCCCTAGACGCCCAGGAGGCGGTGGCGCGGCTGGAGGCCCGGCTGGATGGCGGCCTGAATGCGGAGGAGGCGGCGCACAGGCTCGCCCGCTATGGCCAGAACGCCCTGCCGGCGCCGCCCAAGCGCTCGGAGCTGGCGATCTTTTTGAGTCAGTTCGTCTCCATCCCGGTGGGACTGCTCACCGCCTCGGCGGTGGTCTCGGTGGCCACCGGCGGGCTGTTCGACGCCGTCGCCATCATGGGGGTGGTGCTGATCAATTCGGTGATCGGCTACTTCACCGAGTCGCAGGCGGAGCGCACCATCCGCGCCCTCACCGACGAGGGGCAGACCTACGCCACGGTGCTGCGCGAGGGCAAGGCGGTGGTGCTGCCGTCGGAGCAGGTGGTGCCGGGGGATCTGCTAGTGCTGGCGCCGGGCATCAGCCCGGCGGCGGATGCGCGGCTGGTCACGGCGCAGCGGCTGAGTGTCGATGAATCGGCCCTGTCCGGGGAGAGCCTGCCGGTCTCCAAGCAGGTGAACGGCCGGCTGCCCCCGGAGGTGGCGCTGGCGGACCGTTCCAACATGGTCTATCGCGGCACCACGGTCACTGGCGGCTCCGGCCTGGCGGTGGTGGTGGCCACCGGCCCCGCCACCGAGATCGGCCGCATCCAGGCCCTGGCCGGCGAGGCCAAGCCCCCGGAAACCCCCATGGAACGGCAGTTGGACCAGATCGGAACCCAAATGGTGGTACTCTCCTCCGCCATCTGCGGGCTGGTCTTCGTGGTGGGCCTGCTGCGCGGTCATGGCCTGTTGCAGATGCTCAAGAGTGCCATCTCCCTGGCGGTGGCGGCGGTGCCCGAGGGGCTGCCCACGGTGGCCACCACCACCCTCTCCCTGGGCATCCGCGACATGCGGGCGCACAAGGTGGCCATCCGCCATCTGGACGCGGTGGAGACCCTCGGCTCGGTGCAGACCATCTGCTTCGACAAGACCGGCACCATCACCGAGAACCGCATGACCGTGGTGCTGGCCCAGGCCGGCCCGCGCGACTATCGGGTGGCCCAGGGCCGTTTCCTGCGCGGCGACGAGGTGCGCACGGCGGACAGCGACCTGGCCCTGCAACAGATGCTGCGGGTGGGGGTTTTCTGCAACGAATGCGAGGTGGAGGCGGGCTTCGACGGCCTGGAGGTGAAGGGCTCCCCCACCGAGGCGGCGCTGATCCGCGCCGCCGAATGGGGTGGACTGGACGTGCCGGCCCTGCGGGAGGCCCATCCGCTGCTTTTGATGCACCACCGGGCCGAGGGGCGCAACTACATGAGCAGCGTCCATCCCGCCCCCCAGGGCGGTCGGCTGCTGGCGGTGAAGGGGAGTCCGGGGGAGGTACTGGCCCTCTGTTCCCAGTGGATCGAAGAGGGCGAGGCGACGACGCTGGGACCGGCGACCCGCCAGGCGATTCAGGAGGAGAACGAGCGGCTGGCCGGGCGCGCCCTGCGGCTGCTGGGCTTCGCCTATGCCCTGCTGCCGGAGGAGGTCGAGGTGGGCGAGGATCTGGCGGCGCTGGCGCCGATCCTCGGCGGCCTCACCTGGCTGGGGATGATCGGCATGGAGGATCCCATCCGCGAAGGGATGCGCGAGCTGATCGGTCAGTTCCACAGCGCCGGCATCCGCACCATTATGATCACCGGCGACCAGAGCACCACCGCCTACGCCATCGGCCACAGCCTGGATCTGAGCGGCAGCGGCGACCTGGAGATCCTCGACTCCGCCAAGCTGGAGTCGTTGGACCCGGAGCTGCTCACCGCCCTGGCACAGAAGGTCCACGTCTTCTCCCGCGTCAGCCCAGCGCACAAGCTGAAGATCGTGCAGGCATTGCAGCGCGCCGGCCTGGTGGTGGCCATGACCGGCGACGGCGTCAACGACGGCCCGGCGCTGAAGGCAGCGGACATCGGCGTGGCCATGGGCGAGCGCGGCACCGACACCGCCCGCGGCATGGCGGATGTGGTGTTGCAGGAGGACAACCTGCACACCATGATCACCGCCGTGAGCAAGGGCCGCGCCATCTACGATAACATCCGCAAGTCCCTGCGCTTCCTACTGGCCACCAACCTCACCGAGATCGAGATCGTGTTCGGCCTGATGGCCGCCGGCATGGGCGAGCCGCTGACGCCGATGCAGCTCTTGTGGATCAACCTCATCTCCGACATCTTCCCCGGTCTGGCCCTGGCCCTGGAACCGCCGGAGCCGGACAACCTGCAACGGCCGCCGCGCGACCCCAAGGAGCCCATCATCGCCTGGTCCCACTTCCGCCGCCTCGGCGCCGAATCGGCGGTGATCTCCGGCGGCGCCCTGGCCGCTTTCGGCTACGGCGTGGCCCGCTACGGCCTGGGGCCCCAGGCCAGAACCCTGCTGTTCTCCAGCCTGGTGGGCGGCCAGTTGCTGCATGCCCTGGTGTGCCGCTCCCCCACCCACGGTCTGTTCAGCGGCGAAAAACTGCCGCGCAACCCAGCCCTGGAGCTGGCCCTGGGCGGCTCCCTGGCCTTGCAGGTGGCGGCCAACACCCTGCCGCCGCTGCGCAGCTTCCTGCAACTCGCCCCCATCGGCCCGCTGGATGCCCTGGTGGCGATGGGCGGCGCCGCCGCGCCGCTGTTGATTAACGAATTGGGAAAGGTGGCGCTGGCCGCGCCCAAACATAACCCGCAGCCCCTGGAGTTGCGTCCATGAAACACGAATTCATCCTCACCTCCGAGTCCGTCACCGGCGGTCATCCCGACAAGCTGTGCGACCAGATCGCCGATGCGGTGGTCGATCACTTCCTGCTGCAAGACCCTTACGCCCAGGTGGTGAGCGAGTGCGCGGTGGCCAAGGGCATCCTCTTCATCGCCACCCGCTTCGCCGGCCAGGCCTCGGTGGATGTCCCCTTCGTGGCCCGCCAGGTGATTCAGCAGGAGGGCTACGACGACGAGCACTTCAACGCCCGCGACTGCGCCATCATGAGCCACATCCAGGAGCAGGCCCCGGACTACTACCGCATCCTGCCGCGGGTGGACGAACGCACCCTGGACGACGCGGCCATCGACCGCATCCCGGCGCAAAGCCTGGCCAACGTGTTCGGCTTCGCCTGCCAGCAGACCCCGGCGCTGATGCCGCTGCCAATATGGCTCGCCCACAAGCTGGCGCGCCGGCTGGCGACCGTGCGCGTGCAGGGACAACTGCCCTACCTCACCCCGGACGGCAAGGTGCAGGTGGCGGTGGAGTATCATAAGCACAAGCCCAGCCGCATCCACAGCATCACCCTGGTGGGCTGCCAGCGGGAGGCCAACGAACCCCATCCCACCCGCTTCCGCGATGACCTGATCGAAGAGGTGATCCGCCCGGTGTTCGCCGACGAAGAGGTGCGGCCGGACCACAAGACGCACCTATTCATCAACCCCGAGGGACCGCGCCTGATCGGCGGCCCCGCCCGCCACTCCGGCCTCACCGGCCGCAAGAGCGCGGTGGATACCTACGGCGAATACGCCCGCCACGGCGGCTCCGCCCTCTCCGGCAAGGATCCCCTGCGCATCGACCGAATCGGCGCCTACGTCGCCCGCTACGCCGCCAAGAACGTGGTGGCCGCCGGCCTCGCCAAGGAGTGCGAGGTGATGCTGGCCTACTCCATCGGCCTGGCCCAGCCGGTGAGCATAAGGGTGGAGACCTTCGACACCGGCAAGCTCCCGGACGATGAAATCGCCAAACGGCTGACCCACTGCTGCGACTTCCGCCCCGCCGCCATCGTGCGCGACTTCGCCCTGCGCCAGCAGCCCGGCAACTTCCTCGGCGGCTTCTACCGGCAACTGGCCGCCTACGGCCAGGTGGGGCGCATGGACATCGTCACCCCTTGGGAGAACACCGGGCTGGCGGAGCGGCTCAAAGAGAAATAGACCCAAGCGATGGGTTCCAACAAGGACCAGGCAAGAAACCGGATAAGAGATGCCATTTCTTGAAAAAATGGCATCTCTGTTAGCTGACTTTCGCGGCAAGATACGCGGGGGTGTAAAATATGCTCTAATATCCGTCCGTCCGGCCCGGAACGCCCCTTATGTCCCTCGAAAAGATCCGCGAACTTTTGAGCAAGCAGAGACTGGTGGAAGAGATTGTCCATAAGCAGAACCAGCCGCGCCAGGATGTGGTGGAAAACCTGGTGCGTCGCCAACATCTCACCGAACTGGAGACCCTGCTGCTCAAGACCCCCGCGGCGGAGATCGCCGCCCTCCTGGAGTCCCTCTCCATCGAAGAGGCGCGCCTGCTGTGGAGCCGCCTGCCCGCCGCCCGCGAAAACGATGTCCTGTGGGAGCTGCCCGATGGCCTGAGCGAACAACTCGGGGGGCCGCGCCAAGCGGAGGCGTCGGAGAGCCAGATGAGCGCCTTCGAACTGGTGGACGGCCGACTGCGCCAAATCGCGGTAACCCGCCGCAAGGATCTGGACGGCGTCAACCCCATCTGGATCGACCTGCTGGGGACCAGCAAATCCGAGCGCAGCTACATCGGCCAGCACTTCGGCCTGAAACTCCCCGATTCCGGGGATGACATCGAACTCACCGTCCACTCCCGCTTCCACCTGGAGGAGAGCGGAGAGACCAAGCTCCTCTCCTATTTCCTGCTCGACCGCGAGGGCGACTCCCGCAGTGTGCCGGTGGCCTTCATCCTCCACAACGGCATCCTCTTCTCGGTGCGTGACGAGGAGTTGCCGGTATTCCGCTTGCAGCGCCGCCGCGCCCGCGCCCGCCAGGGCTATGTGGCCGACTGCTACGACATCCTGCTGGATCTGTTCGGCGCGGACGTGGAATACGCCGCCGACTCGCTGGAGGAGGTCTATCTCAAGCTCAACAAGATCGGCAAGCTGGTGCTGCGCCAGAACATGTCCGACCAGGAGGCGGCGGTCATCCTCGCCGAGGTGGCGGAGGAGGAGGATCTCAACGGCCGCATCCGCAACAACATCCTGGATACCCAGCGGGCGCTGATGTTCCTGATGCAGAACAAAATGCTCTCCAAGGAGCAGGTGAACGACGCCCGGCAGATCCTGCGCAACATCGAATCCCTCAACAGCCACACCGCCTTTTTGTTCGAAAAGATCAACTTCCTGCTGGACGCCACCATCGGCTTCATCAACATCAACCAAAACCGGCGGATCAACCAGCTCACCAAATTCGGCCTCATCTTCATGCCACTCAACATCCTCGCCGGCATTGGCGGGATGTCGGAGTTCACCATGATGACCGAGGGCATCCCCTGGCCCATCGCCTACAGCTCCTTCGTCACCGCGATGGTAATGATCGGCTGGGGCACCTATCTGGCCTTGCGCTACTACGAGGGGCGGGAGATCGCGACCAAGCGAGTGAAAGCCGGCGCGGGCGGCGAAGTCCGATAGGGTGCGTTGGGCGCGTCTTTTTGCGCCCTAAGACCCCTGCCTTGCTCATAATGAACCACCGCTTCTGGCTCCCAAGCCCTGCTTGGGAACCCAACGAAGCCTTAATCATCGCTCCGGCCGCCGTTTCAGGCTGGAGTGCAAAAGCTTCGCTTCGCGGTACTTTTGGACTCCAACGTCTCCTGGCCATCACCCTAATCAAGGCCCCCAACGACACAAAGGCCTTGGTCATAGTTCCGGCCAGGCTGGCCTGGAGTGCAAAAGCGCAGCGAAGCGAAGCTTTTGCCGTGACTGCAAAAGTTACGCACTTCGCGCTTCACTTTTGCACTCCAGCCCCCCAAGTGGCTGAAACGATGATCAAGGCCTCGTTCAAGCCAGAGACCTGACAGGTCTTCAAGACCTGTCAGGTCTGCACTTCGCGCAATGACCGAAACGATGATCAAGGGTGCGGTCGGCGCCGGCAATTCCAAATTTGGAACACAGAGAACACAAAGGAGCACGGAGGACACGGAGAATATCGACGGCGGCGGTTTCTTCTTGCTATCCATTAGCGCTTGAGGAGCGGACCCACCTTAGGAGGTCGAGGGCTCCGCCCGGTCTGTTGGCGCTGCGCCACCTTGACCAAATACAAGATACAGACCGGCTAAAGCCTCGACCTCCTTGGGCCTCGACCTCCTGAGGGAGTTTGTTCGTGCCGAAACGGCCTGTGGCAATCCGCGGACGGCGGTCTTTCTCTCTGTGTTCTCCGTGTTCCTCCGCGCCCTTTGTGTTCCTGTTTTGAATTTGGAATTGCCGGGTCGGCGCTGGACTACTTGACCAGCCGTTCGGCGGGTAGTTTGATGTCCTGGTAGATTTCGTCGCTGGCGCCGAGGATCTCGAAGGAAGGGTCGAAGCCGATCTGTTGCGCCACAAACAGATTGATGGAGATCTGCGGAGGCCGCTCATCCACCATCTTCAGATCCCGTGGCTTGCCTCCGGCGAGGATATGGGCCGCCATCTTGGCCAGGAAGCGCCCGCGCTCCGTATAGTTGACCGAGGAGAACCCCATCAGCGCCCCCGCATGCACATCCGCCGAGCCCTGGCGGGCGAACACCGGGACGCGGTTCTCGGTGAGGTAGTCCAGGTATTTCTTGACATCGTACTTCTTCCACTCGAAACAGATCACCGAGGGCATGAAGAAGGCGTCCATCCCCTGCGCCTTCAGGGCCTCCAGACCGGCCATGCACTCCTCGCCGCTGGCGCCCTCGGGAACCTTGTACTGGAGTACCTCGAATCCCCGCTGCGCCGCCACCTCCAGGGCGTCATCCACATTGGCGAAGGTGCGTCCGCGCGGGTTGTCCACAAAGAGGAGGCCGAGCCGCTTGAAGCCCACCTCGTCATAGAAGATCTGGAACATCCGCTTGTAGCGGCCGGGCTCCAACTGGGTAGTGAAGTTATCCACCCCGGAGTCCTGCTCGTTGAGCACGAACTTGGCGCGAATGGGGTCGGCGATGGCGCCCCCCAGGATCGGGGTGCGGTGGTTGTTGTGCTTCAGCAGCAGGTCGGTGGCGTCGCTGCCGGCGGAGAAGATCAGCGCCAGATCGGTGCGCGCCATCAGTTCCTTGGCCGCATCCTCGCGGGCCTTGGGGGTATTGCCGAACTTTTCCGGGGCATAGAAGGCGTCCTCGGGGTATTCCACCTTGTCGCCCCAGCCCAGTTCCGCCAGGCCCGCCTGGGTGGCCTCCCAGCTTTTGCGGAAGATGGTGGAATAGGCCCCCTCGAAATAGGCGATCTTCAGCTTGGGGGCGGCCAGCGCCGGCAGGGCGGACAGCGCAAGCATCGCCAGCAGTAATAGGGTAAACCAGGGTCTTTCTGGGTGCATAGGGGTCTTCGTATTCGGGGGACGCCCCGGCCGAGTCCTCACAAGGCCATCGGCGCCAGACGCGGGCGGTTGCGGACGGCGTTCTCCGTACCGTCGGTTTGTTGGGTATCGGGGAGATTATGGCCGCGGGTATCTAAGGTTGCAAGCGCTTGTTCGCCCGCCGTCGCAATGCCCCCCTTTGCGCCCGAGACCGGGAGGCCGTCTCGCGCCGAGATGGTCTCTCTCGGTTACTCACAGAAGTTGTGGATAACTCTGTGGGGAAAGTCTGAACAAGGGCCGCGATACCCCGTGGTTAGCGGCTTTTCGTTAAATTGTAATTTTTTTGAACAACAAAAAAATTATAATAAAAACAATAAGATGTTGTTTTTGTGCGAGGCCGGTCGCAAGGGTTGACAGGGATGCGGCGGTTCGGCTAGGCGTCTGCCGGGCTGTGAATAAGTGGTTGGAAAGGCGCCGGTTGCGGCTCAATGCCATTAGTTAAGTCTGGCACACCCTCGTGACACCGCTCCCGCGGTGTCACGCATCCTCCGGCGCTCTGCGCCGAATGTGCGTCGCAGCGCGGAGCGCCGCGAGGTCGGTCACACCGCAGGAGCGGTGTGACCAGCGTAAATTATAATAAAAACAATAAGATGTTGTTTTTGTGCGAGGCCGGTCGCAAGGGTTGACAGGGATGCGGCGGTTCGG
>OGCL01002873.1_pt1 | contig 11095 bp, 7 predicted proteins | sample 1570041 | NCBI WGS metagenome assembly OGCL01 (sample SAMN06266162, study PRJEB24511) | hot springs metagenome | isolation source: Hot spring water | place: South Africa: Limpopo | collected 2015-06-22 | reverse complement strand
CGCTCGAGCGATGGCCCATCGAATTTTGAACCCGCTAAGGCTGGCATCGCCAAAATCCAGGATCAATATGTTCACATTGGCCCTGCAATAATCTAGCATGGCTGCCGAACAAATTGTGGGTTACGGCATTGTCGGTGAATTTTGGCCATCTGCAGGAGATCAGCCAGGAGTTGCATCGACTCGGCACTCTTGCGGAGCAGTTCTTTGCTGAAGACGCTAATACGTCGCTGATCAAGAGTCGCCAGTTCGGCGAATACATGGTCAAGGAGGTTGCCGCACTTTCGGGCGTCTATGATCCCGCCGCGCGTGAATCAACAAATGATCTCCTGCGGCGGCTAGCTACGCAGCAGGTCTTGCCTCGCGAGGTCGCAGACATCTTCCACGCGGTGCGCAGGAGCGGCAACGCGGCAACCCATAGCTTCGTAGGGTCCCCCGCAGAAGCGCTCGCCGCGCTCAAGTTCTGTCGTGCGCTCGGTGTCTGGTATCGTCGCACCTATGGGCGCGATCCCAATTTCAGGCCGGGCCCATTCGTTCCCCCTAGAGCCTCTGACAACATCGACCAGGCTACGCAGGCTGAGCTCGTCGAGCTCCGTGCGCAAGTCCGTGAAGCAGAGGAACAGCTAGCGGCGGCCCATGCATCGGCCGATGAACTTGCCAAGGCCCGGGCCGCTGCTGAAGAGCTCGTACGGCAGGCCACTGCCGACAGTGCAGTTTGGGAACAGACTGCCGTCGTTATGGAGGCCAATCAGGCCGAGCTCTCCCGTCAGCTCGCTGAACTGCAAAAAGCGGCCGAAGCCCAGCCTGAGCAGTTGCAAATCGAGTTCAAGCAGGCCGGCCTCCAGGCTGCAAGCCGCCTCGATCTCGACGAGCGTCAGACTCGCCGTCTGATCGACGTCCAGCTAGTTGATGCCGGCTGGGAGGCCGACAGCGACCGCTTATCTTATCAAAAGGGAGTGCGACCGGAAGAAGGCCGCAGCCTTGCCATCGCTGAATGGCCCTCCGAGGGCGGCCGCGCTGACTACGCCCTCTTTGTCGGACTAACCTGCGTCGGCGTCATTGAGGCGAAGCGCGAGAGCGTCGATGTACCTTCAACGCTCAGACAGGCCGAGCGCTACGCCCGCACCATTATCCTGCCGATTGAGCAAATCCATCAGCACGGACCTTGGAAACATGGCCTGAGCGAGCCGTTCCGCGCGCCTTTCCTTTTCGCCACCAACAGTCGGCCCTATGTACGTCAATGGATGACGAAATCCGGAATCTGGTATCGCGATGTGCGTCGGGAGACGAACCACGCTGTTGCCATGACGAGCTGGTTCTCGCCGAAAGACCTGCTGAACAAGCTCGCCACGGATGTCGACACCGCGGCTCAGGGCATGGCCGAGGAAAGCTTCGGCAAGGGCAAAATGCGCCCCTACCAGGAAGAGGCGATCGCGGCCATTGAAGATGCCGTGGTCGCCGGCCAGCGGGACATCCTTGTTTCGATGGCGACCGGCTCTGGCAAAACGCGCACGGCGATCGCACTGATGTACCGCTTGCTCAAACACAAGCGTTTCCGGCGCATCCTTTTCCTTGTCGACCGCAAGTCACTGGGCAAGCAGGCGAGCGACGCCCTGGAGACCACCGAGATCGAGGGCATGCTGAACTTCGCCCAGATCTACAAGGTGGCTGGGCTGGAACAGAAACTGCCAGAGGGCGAGGATCAGGTACAAGTTGCGACCGTCCAGTCGCTGATCGCCCGTATTCTGAACGAACCGGATGCTGCCAAGCGCCCGACGCCCGGAACCTTTGACTGCATCATCGTCGACGAGGCCCATCGGGGTTATACCCTGGATGCGGAGCTCCGCGAAAATGACATCTGCTTCCGTAACATCGACGATTTCCAGTCGGCCTACCGCCAAATCCTCGATTACTTCGACGCGGTGAAGGTGGCGCTGACTGCGACCCCCGCGCTTCACACCCGCGAGATCTTCGGCCACCCAGTCTTCCACTACGGCTATCGCCAGGCCGTCGTTGAAGGCTATCTCAACGATCACCTGCCGCCGAAGCGCATCACTACGGCGCTGTCGGAAGCCGGGATTCACTTCGATGGTGGCGAGGAAGTGAAGATCATCGATCGCAGAACGGGCCAGATCGATCTCTTCGAGCTGCCGGACGATGTCTCGCTGGATTACGATCTCGCCGATTTCAACAAGCGCGTATATTCGGAAGCCTTCAACCGTATCGTCTGCCGGGCGATCGCGACCGAAATCCCGCCGACAAAGCCCGGCAAGACGCTGATCTTCGCCGCCCGCGATGCGCATGCCGACGACATTGTTCGCCTGCTGATCGAGGAGTTGCAGGAGGAATACGGCAAGGAGACCGTGCCACATGGCATGGTCGTGAAGATAACCAGCAATGTGGAGAAGGCTGACGACCTGATCCTCAAGTTCAAGAACGACCCCTATCCGAAGTACGCCGTGACCGTGGATCTCTTGACCACCGGCATCGATGTGCCCTCCATCTGCAATTTGGTCTTCGTCCGCCGAGTGAAGAGCCGCATCCTCTACGACCAGATGATCGGTCGCGCCACGCGCCTCTGCCCGGAAATCGGCAAAGAGCATTTCCGTATCTTCGATGCCGTCGATCTCTATGCCGAGCTGCAGGAAATGACGGATATGCGACCGGTGGTCGTCAAGCCGGATATCTCACTCGGCCAGTTGGTTACCGACCTCCAGAAGGCGGAAACGGAAGTGGACAAAAACTGGGTCGCCGGCCAGGTAATCGTGCGCATGCGCGCCATGGTGAAGCGCATGGATGCCGAGACCCGCGATAGCTTCGAGCGCCACACGGGCGACAACCCTGACGATGCCTTGCAGCGGCTTGCCACCCGGTCCGGTTCCGAACTTCAGGGCTGGTTTGCCGCCTTTCCGCGCGCCGTGGAACTGCTGGAACGTCGCCCGCTGCGCACGGACAGGAATGATGGCGTCGTCATCTCAAGCCATCAGGACGAACTCCTCCGCATCGAGGAAATCTTCGGCAGGAATACGACGCCTGAGGACTACATCACCGGCTTCGAGCGCTTCGTGCGCGAGAACATGAACCAGGTGCCCGCGCTGATCGCCGTCACTCAGCGTCCGCGGGATCTAACCCGTAAAGAGCTCTCGGATCTGGCTGGCCTGCTCGACGAGAAGAACTATTCCGAAGGGATGTTGCGCGCCGCTTATGGCCGCGCCCGCAATGCCGACATCGCCGCCCACATCATTGGCTTCGTGCGCCAGGCGGCGCTGGGCGATCCGCTGGTCCCCTACGCCACCCGCGTCGACAACGCGATCGTCAAGATTGAGGCGTCCCGTCCCTGGACGCAGAAGCAAAAGGAGTGGCTGCGCCGCATTGGCCGCGCACTGAAGGACAAGCCGGTGGCTGATCCCACCCTGTTAGACCAAGGCGCCTTCGCCGACAAAGGCGGCTTCCAGCGCATCTCGCAGGAATTCGACGGTGAGCTCGATGAGGTTCTCCACGCGTTCAACGAGGCGATCTGGGCGCCAAGCGCCGCGTGACACGACCACTCACGTTGACCGAGGACCTCCGCTCGCTACAAGCGCAATCAAGATCCCTGATCTCATGAGTCTGATGCCATGAACGCCAACGCCATCGTCCAGAAGCTCTGGCGTCTCTGCACGGTGTTGCGCAAGGATGGCATCACCTACCAACAGTATGTCACCGAGCTGACTTATCTGTTGTTCCTCAAGATGATGGCCGAGCGCAGCCGTGAAACCGGCAGCCTGCCAAAGGGTATGCGCTGGGCGGATTTGGTCGCGGCTAGCGGCCTGACCAAGCTCGAGCATTACCGAAAAGTCCTCATCACCCTCGGCGCAGCCAGCACGCGCCTCGGCGAGGACGACGCACTCATCCTTCTGCCTGGCGAGAACGCCGCGGCGGACGAGCGGAAGCGTTATGCCGATGCCCGGCCGCTGCCAGACATGGTCCAAAAAATCTTCGACAGCGCCTCTACCTTTCTTCGCGAGCCGCAGAACCTCACCACGCTGGTCACGGCCATCGACGAACTCGACTGGTTCTCTTCGGATCGCGATCAGTTCGGCGATCTGTATGAAGGGTTGCTGCAAAAGAATGCCGAAGAGACCAAACGTGGCGCCGGGCAGTATTTCACGCCGCGCGTGCTGATCGAGCTTCTTGTCCGCCTCATGCAGCCTAAGCCCGGAGAAGTGATCCAGGACCCTGCTGCTGGGACCGGCGGGTTTCTGATTGCAGCAAACAACTATATGCGCGCACGCAGCGACGACTATCTAGCGCTCGGGGAGAAACAGCAGGAGTTCCAGAAGCGCCAGGCGATCCACGGCATGGAAAACGTGCCTGGGACGCTGCGCCTGCTGTTGATGAATCTCTATCTACACGACATCGACAGCGACCATGTCGATCTCGGCGACACGCTATCTGACAAAGGTAAGGGACTGGGCCGCGCCCATCTCATCCTCACCAATCCGCCCTTCGGCCCATCGGGCGGCGTACCGACGCGCGATGACCTCTCCGTCACCGCCTCGGTCTCCTCATACCAGCTTCCCTTTGTCGAACATTGCATCCGCGCGCTCCAGCCCGGTGGCCGCGCCGCCATCGTCGTGCCGGATAACGTGCTCTTTGAAGATGGGCGCGGCCGGCAGCTTCGTCAGATGATGATGGACTGGTGCGATTTGCACACCATCCTGCGCCTGCCGACCGGCATTTTCTATGCGCAGGGCGTCAAGACGAATGTCATCTTCCTAACACGCGGGAAGACCGAGACCGACAATACCAAATCGGTGTGGATCTACGACCTGCGCGCTCAGATGCCAAAATTTGGCAAGACCACGCCGCTGATGGAGGCCCATTTCGCGGGTTTCGAACTGGCCTTCGGCACGGACCCTTATGGCGCCGAGCGGGGAAAGGACGAGGGCGAGGCCGGCCGCTGGCGAAAGTTCTCGCGCGAGGAAGTCGCCAAACGCAGCGACAATCTTGATATCAGCTGGCTGCGCGAGGCGGAAGATGAGGCGGAAGAAGGCTTGACTGAACCCGATGACATCGCCGCCGCCATCCTCGGCCATCTGCAGGCCGCCACGTTGGAGATCGAAGCGCTGATGGCAGAACTGGGCGACGAGCTTCCGGAGGCGGCGGAATGAGCGGGCTACCAAGGGGCTGGGTTCAGTGTACAATTGGCGATGTGTGCAGCTACATTCAGCGCGGCAAGTCGCCGAAGTACATTGAAAAAAGCGATTTGCCGGTGATCAATCAGAAGTGTGTGCGTTGGTGGGGCATTGATGAGCGCTATCTAAAATTCGTCGATCCGTTTCAATGGCCATCATTAACTGAAGAACGCTTCCTAGTTTCTGAAGACGTTCTATGGAATTCAACCGGTACTGGAACAATCGGTCGAGCGGCGCTCTTCAAAGGTCTTCGCTCGGCTGACCAAGCCGTTGTAGACAGTCATGTTACAGTTCTGCGTTCAAACGGCTCCATAATCGGAGGGTTTCTTCATCGATTTATTCAATCGCCGTGTGTCCAGAACGCAATTGCAGACATGCAGTCGGGCACGACCAATCAAGTAGAATTGAACCGAACGGAAATAACTGAAACAGTTTTGCCTCTCCCACCGTTGGTTGAGCAGAGACGTATCGTGGCCAAACTGGATACGCTGGACGCGAAATCTGCCTGCGCACGCACCGAACTCGCCCGCATCGAAACCCTCGTAGCCCGCTACAAGCAGGCAGTGCTCAGCAAGGCGTTTAGTGGAGAGTTGACGTTAGCAGAGGCCTCGAATTGGACTTCGTGCGCCCTTGGAGATCTGGCACTCGATGTCCGGTACGGCACTGCAGAAAAATGTACCTATGCTCCAGATCTGACACCGGTTCTACGAATACCAAATGTCTCCAATGGCCGAATCGATCTTTCGGATTTAAAGCACGCATCCTTCAACGAGAAAGAGCTCAGGAAACTGGCGCTCGTTGAGGGAGATATACTTGTCATTCGATCGAATGGCAGCCTCGACCTCGTTGGGCGTTCTGCAATTGTGGACTCGGCAGCCGCTGGCATGCTTTTCGCAGGCTATCTCATCAGGATTAGGCCCGATCTGAGCAGAGTTTTCCCTCAATTTGTTCAGTACTGGATGGAATCTTTTGCCGCTCGACGGAAGATCGAAGAAGCCGCCAAATCAACCAGCGGTGTCAACAATGTGAATAGCCAGCAGCTTCAGGCTTTGCGGCTCCAATTACCCCACATCGAAGAACAACAAGAAATTGTCCGCCGCATCGAATCCGCCTTCGCCAAGATCGACCGGCTTGCGAAAGAGGCGAAGCGCGCGCTGGAACTGGTGGGCAGGCTTGACGAGGCGATCCTGGCCAAAGCCTTCCGCGGCGAGTTGGTGCCTCAAGACCCGAACGACGAGCCGGCAAGCGCATTGATCAAGCGCATCGGCGCATGGTCAACCCGCGTCAATGACAAGGCGCAAGGTCGCCCGGCGAAGAACGTTGAACGTGCCGTCAGAAGGAGGGATGGGAAAACCGCCGCCGGTTCCCCGTTGATCAAGGTCGCTGACGCCATGACCGCGCAGCAAAAGGATTCCTCAATGAGCAAAACTCGCCAGGACCCCGATGTCATGGGCCAGCCATATTTGTCAAAAATCCTTCGCAAGCAACCTGGAGCCGGAACCGTCGACGCATTGTTCAAGGCAGCTGACCTACCCGTTGCGGATTTCTATAAGCAACTCGCGTGGGAGATCGAAAATCAGTACATCCGGGACAAGCACGACCGGCTGGAGGCGGCCTGATGCGCCTTGACCGTGTCTACATCGACGGCTTCAAGAACTTAAAGGATGTTGAAGTAAGGTTCGACACGGAGTGTCTGACGACGGTCATCATCGGCCAGAACGGAGCCGGCAAGTCCAATCTAATTGAGGCGGTTACTGAGATATTTCGCGCCGTCGACCTCAACGAACGCAACTTACGCTTCACCTATGAGGTTGAATACAAAATTCGAGGTCAATCCATAACCCTCTCAAACCGTACAGGTAAGTCGACGATTTCGGTAGCTGGAGCGGGAATTTCCCGATCTGCCTTTGATGGCGCGCGGTCCTCTTACTTCCCACAACTCATCTTCGGGTACTACTCCGGCAGCGGACGGAGGCTTGAGAAACTATTCGATGCCCATCAGGCGCGTTATTACTCAGTTATCAACAAGGATCGTCCCGAGCAGGAGTATGAGGCCGCGCAGCAGGCTCGGCGCATGTTCTATTGCCGGCCGATCCATGGCGTCTTGGCTCTCCTGGCGCACTTCGCACGTCAGGACGACACGGATGGCCTTGACGCCCTCCTTCGTGAGAAGCTGGGAATTACCAACTTTCACTCCGCGCTCGCCCACTTCAAGGAGCCGTCGTGGTTCAATCACGCCAACTGGAAAAAGGCCCAGTCATCGGAATCGACCGCGCCAGGCCGTGGTCGGCGCGCCTACACCGAGCTTGCTGATCAGGCGCGGGATCTCTGGGGCGCCCGAGGTCCGGCCGGCACTTTTGCACGCGCGCTCCTGAATGCCGCGTTTCATCCTTTGGCGCTTACTGGAAAGGTGGTGGACGACTATCGGGACAAGCCGAAGACTGAAGCTCAGCTGGCATGCTTCCTCCGGGACGCCTCGGCGCTCAAGCAGTTTGCCGCGACGTACGCCAATGATCAGGAAGTGTTCGCCGCACTCGAAGCCGCCGACATCTCTGATCTCTTTCGGGAGATAATCGTTTGGGTTACCCGTACGAACGACATGAGCGGCGACGTCAGTTTCAGCGACCTTTCAGACGGTGAACGTCAGTTGTTGATGGTGCTTGGCCTGATCCGCGTCTCTCGTGGAAAAGAAGCTTTGTTCTTGCTCGACGAACCTGACACCCATTTGAATCCCGCGTGGCAGCTGAACTATCTAGAGCTGATCGCCGACTGGACCGGCGTCGCAGCGGACCAGGACAAATGCCAGATCATTCTCACTTCCCATAATCCGCTGACGATTGCTGCGCTGGAGGCCAAGCAAGTCCGGGTCATGGCAGTAAGCGCCGATGACGCCGTGACTGTCACGGCGCCGGTGGTGGATCCACGAGGCCTTGGCTTCACAGCAACGCTGACAGAGATATTTGGTCTTCCCACAACGCTCGATGTAGAAACGCAACGTCAGATAGACGATCGAAACACACTGGCTCGGCTTGAATATCGGAGTGAGGCTCAGGAGAAAATGCTCATAGAACTAAACGATAAGCTCAATCGTTTAGGGTTCATGAACGAAAGCCGGGAGCCGCTTTATCAAGACTTTCTTCAGGCCTGGCAAGACGTTCGATACGCAGATCGGCCGCCACTAAATCCTGAGCAGGTCGAGGCAAGGCGCGCGGCGATGCAAATACTAATCAAATCGCTAACTCAGGAACCAGGATTTTCAAATTGATCTACGTGCGCCGTGATCCCGCTTTGATTCCGGAACGCGTCCTCAAGGTTGCTGAGCGGGCGCAAGCCGCGCTTGAACTGCTGCCCCAATCAGAGCGCGCTGACTACATCAAGAAGAAATCGCATGTTTGGAGGTCATTTAGGAAATACTTGCGGCAAATGTCATACGGAAAATGCTGGTACTCTGAGGCTAACGATCCTCAATCTATCTTCGATGTTGATCATTTTCGGCCAAAATCTGAGGCGCGCCGTTCAGATACAGTATCCGATGACGGTTATCCGTGGCTTGCCTTCAGTTGGGATAACTTTCGTTACGCTGCCGGGCGCAGTAATAAACTCACCACGGACGAAGAAACAGACGAGGTTGTTGGGAAGTCAAGTTGGTTTCCGCTGGTTGAGGGAAGCGTAACAGCGTCATGGGGGGACCGTCGCGTCAACGACGAACTTCCGATGCTGCTCGATCCCACGAACGAAGACGACGTGAAGCTCTTAGAGATTGCGCCGGACGGCCGAGTCAGCCCGAACAAATTTTGCGTCGGCACTAATCGCCTGCGGGTGGCCGCGTCCGTCAGGCTCTACGGCTTGGACCTTCCCAATTTGAAGGAGGAGCGTTTGCGCGTCATGCGCGACGTTTCCGAGCGAATCGACGCGTTGCTAAAATGCATCATAGCGGCAAACAAGTTCGATCCTGCAGCGGACCATCTTCCCATTCCAGAACAAAGGAATGCGATAACAAACCTTACTCTCCCCAGCAGTACATATTCGCTCGCCGCCAGGTCAAAATTGTATGAGCTTGGATTAGGGGAGCTGATTGCCAAACCGGAGGGCCTCGCAGTCGCTCCTTAAGCGCTTTTTGGATCTCAAAATTAACGCCGATTGGCGAATTCTCATTGGCCGTAATCTCGCGCATGGTCGGCTTGAAACACATTATCGGCTTTAAACCCTTTTTTACATGGCCCCGCACTTGGCTATGGTTCGCGGCGCGGGGCTCAAAACTGTTCGAGGTGCCCCCGCGGTGGGGTGTTACCCGAACCAGTTACCCAACAACGTTTCCGAAGACTTAGACCAAAGATAACACACTGAAATAGCGTAGATATTTGAAATACGCGCCCCCTGATCCTCTGACCGCTTATCAGCGTGTCGTGCGAACGTGCCGCGGGAGGATCGGTGACGCAACCCATCCCTCGCCTTCAATTCGCAAAGCTCCCGAACGAGGGGCAGCGCTCGGCGTCTGGTTGGCGCCCAAGATGCTCACAGGCGCCCTTCTGGGCCGCTTGGTGCCGCCGCTCATCGCACCACGCGTATATTCGAACGATGCGACCCAGCGAGCACCGCAGGCGAACTCAGCGCGGCCCGAGCAATTCGCTGACGTCGATGCCGAGCGCTTCGGCGATGCGATCAAGCACGAGAAGTGAGGGATTGCGCCGTCCTCGCTCGACGCCGCTCAGATAGGTCTGATGAATCTTGGCGCGGTGGGACAGCTCTTCCTGAGACAGCTCGCGCTCTCGGCGCAGCCGCTGCAGATTCAGCCCCACTCGCTCCCGGACATCCATGCGGCGAGTGGCGCTGATCGGCCAGCATCATCACCATAGACTATGAGTCATAAATACTCCGTCGGTAGCCTGCCCACGGCGAAATTGTCGCTTCCGGCAGAGAAACCACCGATGCTGAATGGGCTAGGCGATGACGCATGCGAGCTGTTGACCAAAGCGCCGCTAACCCCGGCATCCGCCCTGCGATCTAGTCGTGTCATTCCGGACGCAGGCGGTATCTATGCATTTTGGTTCAGCGACATTCCCCCGCTGGTCAGCGCCGCCGGCACATTGAATCGCGACGGGTATCGACTTCTCTATGTCGGCATCGCTCCGAAGGCCCCCTCTCGCGCCGGGAAGGTGAGTTCAAGCACCGTGCGAACCCGGCTACGGACTCATGTTCGCGGACGCATTGCGCGGTCGACCTTGCGGCGGACCCTCGCGAGCCTCCTCGCCGATAATCTCGGGCTGGCGCTTCGACTAAACCACAAGCAGAAACCCGTTATGACCGATCAGCATGAAGCCGCCCTCACGCATTGGATTGCAGCATGCTCATGCGTCACGTGGCACGTCATGCCTGAGGCGTGGAAGCTGGAAGATGCTTTAATTTCTAGCGGGCCGCGGCTTCCGCTCAACATCAAAGGGTCGTCAGACTCATTTGCCAGCGAGCTGCAGTCGCTCAGGGCAATTCGGGTGATGCGGCCGCCTTCAAGAACGCCGACGTCACCGTGACGATGATGGCGTCCATGACAATGATGCCAAGGACGCCAATCAATTCGCACCCTATTTTGGCGCACTTCCTGCCCTGAGCGACCATACCCAGCCCGATCCGACCTTCCGCGAATTCAGTCCGAGTTCTCGCTTCGCCCGATCGAGGGTCCTTTTCGAAATGCTGAGCGCCTCGGCCGCGACCTGAACCTCGGTGGCTGCTCTGGCGCCGTCCTTCAGCTGGCTCTGAAGGAACTCAATGGCGCGATCCAAGACCGCCGGCTCATCGGCGGCTACACCTTGTAGTTCGTCCGCCGTGATAGCGGTTTCGCCGCGCCATCGGAGGGATGGGATCGCGCCTTCTTTCGCCGATTGGAGATCGAACACCCAGCTCGGGCCAGGGGACGATAGGTTGTG
>OGCL01002870.1_pt1 | contig 11105 bp, 9 predicted proteins | sample 1570041 | NCBI WGS metagenome assembly OGCL01 (sample SAMN06266162, study PRJEB24511) | hot springs metagenome | isolation source: Hot spring water | place: South Africa: Limpopo | collected 2015-06-22 | reverse complement strand
GGCTATATCAATCTCGACCGTAGCCTGACCTCTGGAGAAAATGTCTTTCTTCTCCGCGTCCAGGGAGACAGCATGATGGATGCCCATATTCAGGATGGAGATTTTGCTCTGGTTAAGCCTCAATCAAGTGCCGAAAATGGGGAGATTGTTGTGGCTTTGATTGAGGATGAAGCAACGATAAAAAGAATCTTTCTCGACCAGGATCTGATTCGTTTGGAGCCAGCCAATCCCAATATGGAACCGATTGTGGTTAAAAAGGGGGAGAAAAAAATTTCTATTGTCGGAAAGGTCATTGGAATATTTAGGAAGCTATAAGCCGTTTGCAGATTGCGAAATGCGGATTTCGAATTAAAATGGGAGTCCGAAAAGCAATTCTGTTTTTTACAATCCGATATCCGACATAAAAAAATGGATCGAATCATTCTACACATTGATATGGATGCCTTCTTTATCTCGGTCGAGCAGAGAGACAACCCTGCCTTGCGAGGCAAACCTGCCGCCGTATGTGGTTCCCTTTCCCGGAGCGTGATCACCTCTGCTAATTACGAAGCCAGGCCGTTTGGAATTCGGGCAGGGATGCCGATCCAAGAGGCCAAAAGAAAATGTCCCCAACTGATCTTGGTGAAGGGAAATCACTCCAAATACACTGAAACCTCAGCTCGAATTTTTTCCATTCTAAAAGAATTCACTCCCCTTGTAGAGGTGGCTTCGATTGATGAGGCCTATCTCGACATTACAGACTCATTACTCCTTTTTCGATCCTCCCTTCACATTGCCAAATTGATCAAAAAGAGGGTCTGGGAAAAGGAGGAATTAACATGTTCCATCGGTGTGGCTCCGAATAAATTGCTTGCCAAATTGGGGAGCCGAATCAAAAAACCGGATGGTTTGACGATCATCGAAAAGGAGAAGGTTCCGGAGATACTTGAAAATCTTCCAGTATCCAAACTTCACGGGATAGGCCCAAAACTCGCAGAGACGCTGAAGTCAATCAACATCTTCACCTGTGGCCAATTGGGAAGATTTCCAGTCTCTTTCTTGATTAAAAGATTTGGCGCGATCGGCGAGAGGCTTCATGAGATGGGTCTGGGTTTAGATGAGAGCCCGGTCATTCCTTTTGATCAAGAGGAAGATGCCAAGTCCATAAGCCACAGCATCACTCTCGAAGAAGATACTTCGGATCTGGATCGGCTAAGAAAGGTCCTCCTTCACCTTTCAGAAAGAGTCTCGAAGCGGATGCGGAAGGAGGGCTATTATGGAAGCCGGGTGGTTCTTACGATCCGATATTCCGATTTTTACACCTTCTCAAAGCAGAAGACCCTTTCCCGATGGATGAACAGCGGTAATGAGATATTCCGTCACTCCGTTGGGATTTTTGAATCGATTCCCCATCCCAAGCCGGTTCGACTTCTGGGGGTAGGGATGTCATTATTAAAGAAGGAGTGGTGTCAGCAGGACCTTTTTGAAAATAAGGAGAAGAAAGATCATCTTCTCAAGGCGATGGACCGGGTGAACGAAAAATTCGGGGATTGGACCTTAACCTGGGCAGAACTTTATTGAATTTGGGATGAGGAGTATAGGTGAACCCAATGATGTTTTGAGCAAAAATTGAATGGGGAGGGATTATGGAGATTCGTGGACTCACTGCACTGGTGACAGGCGGTTCTGGTTTCATAGGAGGTCGTCTTTCGGAACGGCTGGCTATTGAAGAGGGAGTCAATGTCCGAGCGATGGTTCGGAATCTGAAAAAAGCAGAACGACTGTGGCAACTCCCCTTGAAGATTATTCAAGCTGATCTGCTCGATTTAAGCTCTTTAAGGGAGGCCATCTGTGGATGTGATCTGGTTTTTCATTGTGCGGCCATGGTCCGAGAGATGGGAGACCGTAACGAGTTTTTCAAAACCAATGTGGAGGGGACCGAAAACATCCTTAAGGTTTCCGGGGAGGCCGGAGTTAAGAGATTTATCCACTTCAGCAGTGTCGCTGTCTATGGGATGAACCCGCCAGATCGTGCCGATGAAAACACACCGTTTCAGCCCTGCGGCAATCTTTATTGCGATACGAAGATTGCTTCGGAAAAGGCGGTGTGGGCGGCACATAAGGAAGGGAAACTTCCTGTAGTTGTCATTCGTCCTGCCAATGTGTATGGTCCGAATTCAAATCCATGGACAGTTCGGCCTATTAAACTGATTCTATCGGGCCAGATGGTCCTGGTTAATGGAGGAATGGGCCTCTGCAACTATGTCTATATTGATAATCTCATCGATCCGGCGGTTGCAGCAACGAAAAACGACAGATCCGTGGGACAGGTCTATTTGATCAGTGATGGTCACGCCGTGAGGTGGAAGGAATTTTTTGGATACTATGCCCGGATGGCGGGAAGATCTAAATTGAGGTCCGTGCCCGCATGGCTTGCAAAGATGATTGGATTGGGTATGGAGATTGCCTCGAAATTTACAGGCAAAACTCCAAAGATCACACGGGAAGCCATCAGTTATTTATCGAAACAGGCACGTTTCAATATTGAGAAGGCAAGACACGAGCTGGGCTATCAACCCCGTTTATCTCTGGAAGAGGGGATGAAATTGACTGAAGAGTGGCTCAGAGAATCGGGGTATTTCCCGAAGGATTAAGAATCCTCTAAAGTGCCATTCCGGCATCAAATTTCTTCGGGATAAACTCCCGCCGGAATCCAAAATTTATTTTGGGGATTCCTTCGAATTAGGAAGTCCACGTCTTGAGTCACCCGCAAATATCCATAAGATTTCAAGGCAAAAGCACCAGCAAGGCCGTAATCGATTCCTTCTTTTTTGAAGAAATCAATTTGAATCCGGAATATCGTTTTAATATTCAAGGCAAGTTGCCTATGCGAAAAAAGGTGTGAGGTGTCAATAAGAGAAAAGATATGGAATCATTTCTTAACCCTTGCGGAGGGAGAGTGGAAAATTTTAGAGTATATGTATTTAATGATGAACAAGGAGATTTTGCCAATTGATTAAAATTTATATCGCGCGGCATGGGGAGACGACGTGGAATGCGGAAGGGAAGATTCAGGGCTGGAGCGATCCAGAGCTGAGCCCTCTCGGATATTCACAGAGCCTGGCCCTTCTTGAACATCTTAAAGATCGGCCCATCCAAGCCATTTATAGTAGCAGCCTTCAACGTTCCTACCTGACGGCTCAGCCCATCGCCCAACACCTTGGCCTTCCCATTCGGAAACAGAACGAATTGAAGGAGATCGGTTTTGGGATTCTGGAAGGAAAGAATCTTTTCCAGTTTGATGAGGAACTGAAACGAGAATGGAACCGATTTAAAGACGATCGCTTCTCCTATCGGATTCCCGGGGCGGAGAATTATGCAGACGTTGCCAACCGGTTAAGACCTTTTGTGAAGAGAATATTGCAAGAACATGAAGGAGAGGAGGTTCTCATCGTAGGCCACCGAGTTGTTAACCGGTTACTGATCGGGATGTTTTCAGATATTCCTCTGGAAAAGACGTTGAAAATTGAGCAGACCAATGATTGCCTCTACCTAATCGAGCGAAATGGAGAGATCAGAGTCTTTTACTATCTTGACGGAGTGGTCAGGGAGGGGCTACTCCTCATAAACAAGGAGATTGTCTTGTGAAGAGGGATGAGAGACGGAAAAAGAAAGATGATGGATGAGGGGGGTTTGACGAAGATTAAAGCCAAAAACAGGGAAGTCCGGTGTGTGATTTATGATTGTGATGGAGTTCTTTTCGACTCCTTCGAGGCCAATACAAGATTATATAATGACCTGTGTGCGATGGTCGGAAGGGAGCCGCTTCAAGAGGAAGAGATGGAGTATGTCCATTCCCATACGGTTTATGAGGCGATTCATTTCATCTTCGGCAGAGGAGACGAACTCGAAAAGAAAGGCATAGAAGCGCTAAAGCAGGTTGATCTGAGAAACTACATCGGATATCTGAAGATGGAACCTTACCTGTTTCAGACCTTAAATCGATTGAAGGAGGGGGGTATCCTCCGTGCCATCAATACCAACCGGACGACCTCAATGAAGCACATCATGGATCGGTTTGAGCTTTGGCCCCTTTTCGATATGGTCGTGACTGCCCTCGATGTGAAACACCCAAAGCCCCATCCTGAGTCAATTGAAAGAATCCTCCAGAACTTTAGCTTAAAGAAAAACGAGGTCGTTTTTATCGGAGATTCGGAGATTGACCGACAGACCGCCCATTCCTCTGGCGTTCCATTTATTGCATATAAGAATGGAACCCTCAAAGCCGACTCCCATATAGATAACCATCTGGACCTTCTCGGTTTTCTTCAGTTCGGCAATCCTTCTTGACAAATTGGTTGGGTTCAAACCATTTAAAAATAGAAGTGGCTTTAGGTGGAACAACTTTGATTGAGAGGAGGCGCTATGGAACAGTGGCAGCAGTGGTTTCAAGAGAGGCAGGTCGAAAGAACAATTCAGTCGTTGAGAAGGAATAACTTTAATGCGATCTTTGTTCCGGATTCCAAATCGGCCTGTGAAGAGGTGCTGAAGCAGATACCGGATGGAGCGACCGTTGGCGTGGGAGGTTCGGTTACACTGATCCAGACGGGATTGCCGGAGGAACTGGCAGGTCGGAACATCCAGCTTATCTGGCCTATACGCCAGGGCAAGACACCGGATGAAATTTTCGACCTGATACGAAAATCTTTTTCGGCAGATGTCTTTCTATCGGGCACGAATGCAGTGACTGAGGATGGAAAGCTATTTAACGTAGATGCAACAGGCAACCGGGTAGGTGCCATGTTCATCGGCCCCAAGAAGACGATCATTGTCACTGGCGTTAATAAAATTGTTAAGGATATAGACGCTGCAGAGAAACGGGTTAAGGAATGGGTTGCTCCCCAGAATGCAAAACGGCTCGGTCGGAAAACACCCTGCGTCGAGACGGGTGTGTGTGCGGATTGCAAATCACCGGACCGGATCTGCAATATCTATGTCATCCTGGCCAAAAAACCGGTGCGCACCGAGGTGTTAGTGATTCTGGTAGGAGAACAGTTGGGAATCTGACCCAGAATTGCGGAATGCGGATCTCGGATTGCGGAGTTACCCCGTGGCTTTTGAGCTTGTTGCCCTATGCACTATGCTCTCTGGCTAAAACAATGCGTGCATCTACTGCCATGGCACCTCTTTCAAGGGCCATTACCGGATTGATATCGATTCCTTCGATTTCAGGAAAGTCCATCATCAATTGTGAGAGCCTGAGAAGCATCTCGACGATTGCTTCAATATCGGATGGTTTTTCTCCTCGTACACCTTTGAGTATGGCAGATCCCCGTAATTCTAAAACCATCTCTTCTGCCTCAGAACGATTGATGGGTGCAACCCGTAACGAGGTCTCCTTCAGAACCTCCACATAGATTCCACCCAAGCCAAAGAGGACAACCGGTCCAAAGGAAGGATCACGCTTTGCTCCTAAAATGATCTCCTTCCCACCAGAAACCATTTTTTGAACAAGGACGCTACTTACCTTCTCCGGATTTAAACTCCTCATCTTTTCATAGGCCTCTTCCGCCTTTTTGAGAGATTCGATATGGGGGATCACTCCACCCACATCCGATTTGTGGGAGATCTCAGAGGAGATGACCTTCATGGCGATTGGGAATCCCACTTTGCTTAGGGCGTTTTCTAAGTTCTCTTTTCGATGCACGACCTGATAATCTGCAGAGGGAATTCCGTATGCTTGAAAGATTTCCAGGGCTTCGAAAAGGAGTGGGTCTCTTTTCTCTTTGATTGCCGTTTGAAGTGTTAGAGAGGCTCGATTCTGATCTACAGGGTAAGGAGGAGTTTTTTCCTTAGCGGTCGTCAAACGGCGGTAGTGATCCCTGGAGATGGCAAGCGCGGTTAAGGCGTCCTCAGGTTCTGTGAAGATAGGATAACCTAACGCTTTCTTGATGTAGGCGAGCTCCTCTTCATCGGTGTTATATTGAAGGGCAACAGGTTTCTGATAACGGGTGGAGAGATCTTTTACGGCTTGGATAAACCTGCGAGAAGGTTCTTTTTCCTCCGCTGTCGCGCCGTGCATGAAAAGGATACTGTGAACGGATGGAAACCGGAGTCCCTGTTCAAGGATGGTGGTATAGAGATCGAAGTTGAAGAGGTCTCCGAGATCGAGTGGGTTAGTGGGCTGGATCACCTTTGCCCTGAAAAGACTGTGAAACTGTTCCTGGAGTTTTGGATCTGGAGGAAGGAGACGAAATCCATGCCTTTCTGCAGAATCGGCAGCAACAACTCCGATCCCCCCGGAGCGGGAGATGATGACTAGATTTTTCCCCCTGCAAGGTGGTAAAGAGAGAATTTTGACGGCATTGACAAATGAGCGGAAGTCTTTCGTGCGAATAATGTCTGCCTGCTTTAAAGCAGCTTCAACCACCTTGTCGTCATTGGCAAGGGCTGCGGTATGAAGCCTTGCAATTTCGCGGCTTCCCTCACCCGTATTGGCTTTATGGATGATGATGGGTTTGGAGGTGGAGCGAGCGATCTCCATCAACTCTCTTCCCCGTTCGAGACTTTCGAGATAGAGGCCGATCATCTCGGTTTCAGGGTCTTCGATCAGATATTTGAGATAATCGATCTCGTTCAGATCGAGTTTATTCCCCATGCTGACGATCTTCGAAAGCCCCACATTAGCGCTGACCATTAGGTTTGCATAGGTAAGGAGGACCCCTCCACTTTGGGCCAGAATGGAGAGTTTGCCTTTGGTCACCGGTCTGCTTCTCATCTTGACAAAGGGGACGACAAAACCATTATGGACATTGGTAATCCCGATGCCATTCGGCCCGACAATCCGAATTCCTCCTTTCCTGGCGATCTGAAGAACGGTTTGTTCCAACTGGCCGCCTTCTTCCGAATATTCCCCGAAACCTCCGGATTCGATGATGACCCAAGGGATCTTCTTACGTCCGCAGGCCTGGATCAGATCAGGAACGGTTTGGGCAGGCGTGAGGATAACGGCTACATCGATACCGTCGGGGAGTTGCTCCATGGAGGTGAGTATCCTTCTCCCATAGAGAACCCCATCCTTTCTCCCCACTAGATGGATTTCTCCATTAAATTGGAACTCGAAGAGGTTTTCGACGATATTCCTGGCGAGATTGTCAGGTCTTTCTGAGACGCCGACCACCACCACCGATTTCGGATAGAAGAGCTGGTTCACTGTAAGTCCTCCACTCAGTAGATTAATTGATAAATTTATCGAATTCAATGGGCTTAAATAAATTGCTTCAACCTAAATTGAGCGATTCTTTTTGTCTGAACAACAGTTTGGTCATATGACACCGCAAAGTGTCACTTATCGGTAATACCTCCAGCTATTATATGAGGGTTGTGAAATCTGATTTGACGCTGCTGAACATGAACATGTCCCGAAGGGATAGCGGTGGACTGCAAAGTAGCCCTTTCGGGCGCACTTATCCTGTACCAAAACTCTTCGTCCTTGGCCCGCTGGAGTTACACCGAGATGGGAACCGGATTTTGGCATCTCTCCCAAAGCTTATCAAAGTGCAAACTGTCCATAACGGCTTGGGTCACTTTGAGGATGATCCCTCGACTCGTCGTTATGATCTTCGCGGCAAAGTCCACTGCTTTTCTTCTCACCGTCGTCGCATAGCTTGCCACAGGAAGAACCTCTTCCAAAACATCCTCTTTAAAGGTCTCAAATAAGAAGAAGGAGATGAGCATGCAGTAAAAGAAGGCCGTATTGGGGGTAAACCTCTTGAACGGTAACTCCTCGAATCCAAAATCTTTCAACCCCCGATGGGGCAATTCATCCGCCCCACGCTGATGATGAGTATGGATGATCGACTCTCCCCGGGTCAGTTCTCTCCTCCTCTGTGCAGAACAACCCCTCACCACTTCGGGATTCACACCCAAGTTGGTGATAATGATATTGTCCGGCCGTGCAAAATCGAAGACCCGTTGTTCTCCCTCATAGACAGGACGGGTATAGATGGCCCGATAGTACTTCTTCCAACTCTCATACCGATACCCAAACTCAATATACTCCCACTCTTGATGCCCATTGTCATAGATCTTCCAACCCTCCCTCGGAAGACTCCCCACATATTCCTTCACATGATCATAGATCTTCCCCGTGCAAATCACTCCCACATTGAGCCGGTCAAAGGCCGCTATATTGGCCTCATCAAAAAATCCACTGTCCATCCGAACAATGATGGGCACATCCTCCCGATATTTCCTCCGAATCAGATCCACCAATTCTGTCACCATCTTCAAGGCCATATGCCCAGCGTTGCTGTGTTTGCTCCCCCCTCGAAAGATCGCATCCACCACCCTCCGGTTCCAAAGTATCTGCAATGACCCAAACCCTCTCACGCTTTTGTAGGTCGGCTCCACCCCGTGTCTCTTGACTGCTTCATCATTGTCCAGGATCATCAGATCAACCGTTAACTCGATCTTGTCCGGATTCTCGATCTTTAACCGCCAGATGAAGAGCTGCTTCAATATCTTCCGGAAGACTCCTCCACAAAGCCATGAAAAACCCTTAAAGAATCGCTTCACCTGATGTGAACCAATCATCTCCTCTGAAGTATTCTCGATCACCGCCGAATAACCTTCATCTCTCTTTAATTGATCAAAATAAACCAGATGCCGACTCGTCCCATCATAGAAAAAACAGAAAATCTGCTTGAATATATTCCAGATCGGTTGCCCCTTCTTGCTCTTCCGTATGCAACCAAAAGCCTCTACCAAAAGAGCATAAATGTTGACCTGACTCAAATAACGGACGAATAGCACCACTCCCCCTCGACCCGTTAATGTGTCCTCTGTCACATCCACCTTGCTGATTTTGCACTTGCTTTTGAATTTTAATTGCTTCATAATCTCCTCACTTACAGGGTGATGGTTTGGGTTTTTTAGACCAATGCATTATAACAAATAACCATGGCCCTGTAAGTAAGTTTTCATCATTTTTTTAAAAGAAAAAATCGCTCAATTTAGGTATGAGTAATCTAAATGTCACCCCTGGCCGAGTGGCTACCCATAAATATTGGCAACCACTGCTGTTCAAATTAGCTGAGATTATTAGGGTAACCAATTTAAATTATAAGTGTTTTTGACAAGATTTTCATTTTTTTAAAATCAGGTTTCCTTCTTATTTTTTTGAACAAGTTGTTTTGCTGTCCAAAATACCGGTTTTAAAAAAACCTGATTTGGACAACAGTGATTGACAACGCGAAAAAGGAATTTTAAATGCTTGACAATTCTCAGGCTTCATGTATAAAAATTTCTTCAAGGAAGATTTATTAGGAAAAACACAAGGGGGGTATCCTTCGTCGAAGTTTTGACTGGCGGATACCCGATATCGATTCGTCTCATCATATTTTAAGAAATGGTACGGGATGGAACATTTCTTGGATGAACTTATTCTCTCTGTGATTATGCCGGTGCACAATGGCGGCGAGAAATTCCGTAGGTGCCTTGCAAGCGTCGCCGCAGCTGTTCCTCCTGCCAATGAGATCATCGTTGTCGGAGATGGCGATACCGATGGTTCCTCACAATTCGCCGAAACATTTGGCATCAGGGTGTTGAGAATCCCAACACCGAAAGGACCTGCCTCTGCACGGAACCTTGGGGCAAAATCAGCCCAAGGGGATATCCTTTTTTTCGTCGATGCAGACGTCATGATTGCTCCAGACATCATCCTCAAGGTCAAATCTACTTTCAATAAGGACCCGCAATTAGCCGGTCTTTTCGGCTCCTATGACGACGAACCAAGAGAAACCAATTTCCTGTCGCAGTATAAGAACCTATTTCATCATTATGTCCACCAGAGGGCGCAGGAAGAGGCCTCCACATTTTGGGCTGGTTGCGGAGCCATCCGCCGTAAGGTTTTTTTGGAATTGGGCGGCTTTGATGAATCTTATCGAAAACCTTGTATCGAAGATATCGAGCTGGGTTATCGATTAAGAAAAGCTGGCTATCGGATCCGGCTCTCCAAAACCCTCTTGGTGAAACATTTAAAGCGGTGGACTATCCTTAACTTATTAAAGTCCGAATTCTTCGACCGGGCTCTTCCATGGACCGAGTTAATTTTAAGAGATCGCCATTTTATCAATGATCTGAACCTTCGCTTCTCAAGCCGTTTCAGTGTGATCTTGATCTATATCCTTTGGGCGACTTTCATTGGGGGCTGGTGGTGGCCCAGTTTTATTGCAGTGGCGGGTATATTGGCCCTTTTGCTTTTCATGATAAACGGCCCTTTGTACAGGTTTTTTTTCAACAAACGGGGATTTTGGTTTATGATAGGAACCATCCCGTGGCATTGGTTTTACTACTTCTACAGTGGTTTAGCCTTTGCTATTGGTTTAGGCAATTCTTTTCTCTTAAGACATGCTCCCCCTAAGTCGAGTCTTTCAGCCGCCAGAAAAGAATACTCTGACACCGCTAAACCTCCGGAGTGTCGCTGATGCAGCATGGTCCTGTCATTATCATTGGTGCTGGCCCGGCGGGCCTGACTGCCGCCTATGTGCTTTCCAAGGCCGGGGTGCAATCTATCGTCCTCGAGAAGGACCAAACAATAGGTGGACTTGCAAGGACGGTCAATTATAAGAATTACTATTTTGACATAGGAGGCCATCGCTTTTTCACCAAGGTGAAGTCCATTGAAGATATCTGGAGGGAGGTGCTTGGTAATAATCTACTCCGAAGAAATCGTCTTTCACGAATCTATTACAATAAGAAATTCTTTTACTACCCTCTTCGTCCTTTGAACGCGTTGCTGGGATTGGGAGTATGGAACAGTATACTTGTTTTTTTCAGCTATCTTTTCTCTCGCTTTTTTCCATTCAAGGAAGAAAACAACTTCGAACAGTGGGTTTCAAACCGTTTTGGAAAACGACTGTTCAAAACCTTTTTTAAGAGTTACACCGAAAAAGTTTGGGGCCTATCCTGCAAAGAGATCAGCTCTGAGTGGGCTGCGCAGAGGGTCAAAGGGCTCTCCCTCATGACCGCTCTTAAAAACGCGCTCGTCAGAAACCAGAGTGGCCACCAAGAAAAAAAGAAGGTGATCAAGACATTGATCGAAGAATTTGACTACCCGAAATTCG
>OGCL01002863.1_pt1 | contig 11144 bp, 8 predicted proteins | sample 1570041 | NCBI WGS metagenome assembly OGCL01 (sample SAMN06266162, study PRJEB24511) | hot springs metagenome | isolation source: Hot spring water | place: South Africa: Limpopo | collected 2015-06-22 | reverse complement strand
GCAAGGCGCACGGAGCGCAGCGACCGAGACATATCAAATAGATAGGCGAGGGAGCGAGCACCGCGCAACGCAGCGATACACCCGCGCAGCAATTTTTTCAGCGTTTCCCTAGCCCTTTCGACCCCGCTCCCCCTCGAACCCGCACCATGTCCAACCGAATCCGCTGTCTACCCCTGGCACTGATCGCCGCTGCATCCGTCCTGCTCTCCGGCCCGGCGGTTTTGGCGGCCGATCTGCTGACACTCTACCGCGGCGCGACCGAGCAGGACCCGGCCGTCGCCGCCGCGCGGGCCGCGCTCAATGCAGCCCGCGAGCGCGTCACCCAGGCACAGGCCACCCAGGGCTTTGCGGCCTCCCTGACGGCGGGCGCTACGGCCAACTACTTCGACAACCATGTCCGTGGTCTTCCCTCCGCCGTCGGGCAGGTGGATCGAGGCTACCTGGCGGCGAGTGTGACCGCACAAGTGACCAAGCCCCTCGTTCGTACTGCCATTCAGGTCGGTATCGAACAGGCGGAATCGGCCGTCAAACTGGCCGAAATCTCGCTCGCTGCCGCCGAGCAGGATGTAGCCCTGCGGGCGGCACAAGCGTATTTCGATGTGCTGCTGGCCGAAGATAACCTTCGCCTCGTCCGTGCCCAGAAAGCGGCTGTCAGTGAGCAACTTGCACAGGCCAGACGCAATTTCGAAGTTGGAACGGCCACGATCGTAGACACGAATGAGGCGCAGGCACGGTTTGACCAGGTCCAGGCGCAGGAGATCGCGGTCGGTAACGAACTCGACCGCGCGCGCTGGGCCCTGCGCAACGTGGTGGGGCGCTACGAAGCCAATCTCGTTCCGCTGCGGCGGGATGCGGTGGTCGCCCCCCCCAATCCGCAGAACATGGAGGCATGGGTGACTCGGGCCGAGCGGGACGCCTTCTCGGTTCGCCTTGCTTTGGCATCGCTCGCAGTGACCGAGTTCGAGGTCCGGCGGGCCAGAACCGGCAAGGATTGGACGCTGGATGCCGTCGCCAGCCTGACGCATTTTCAGAACACCGGCAGCACGGCGAGCAGCCGCGGCAGTTGGGGCACGTCCGGGCTGGTCGGCGTCCAGTTCAGCATGCCGTTCGATTTGGCCGGAGGCGTCGACGCCCGCATCCGCGAGGCGCTCGCCAACGTCGAGAAGAGTCGAAACGACGTCGAAGCGGCGCGGCGGGCCGCCGGCCTGGCCGCGCGGCAGGCCTATCTCGGCGCGGTCAGCGGAGTCGCCAGTATCGCCGCGCAGCAACAGGCGCTGAGAAGCGCAGAAACGCTGCTGGCATCGACCAAGGTCGGGCTCGAGGTCGGTGTCCGTACCAATCTCGACGTACTGAATGCGCAACAGCAGGTGACGCTCGTGCAGCGCGACCTCGCAGCGGCCCGTTACAACGCCATCTTGGCCGATCTGCGACTGCGCGCGGCCGCAGCCGCCTTGGCTGAAAACGAGATTCGCGCCACCAACGCCCTGCTTGGCCGCTGATCGGTTCGCAGGACAGAGTGCGGCGTCATTGCGCGATTCGGCGCGCAGTGATGCCTTTCTTCGCCAACGCGTCGAGCAGGTTGCTGTTGCCAAGCATGTGCCCCACCCCGATTACGACGAAATGGGGCTCTGGCTTGTCGAAGTAATCGGCGATCGCATCGGCCATGTGGGGATGCCGCTCGTCGAACAGGCGAGAACGCGCTCGACGACCGAGTGGCGAGGCGCCGAACTCGTCGTCGATGACCTCCAGCAGACGGGCGCCGTCACCGGCGCGGTAATGATCGATCAGCGCATTCAACCGCTTTTCCATCCGGTTCTCGCGTACGGTCGTGATGAAGCGGTTGAAGGCGGCGACCGACTCGGCGTCGGAGGCCTGGGCAAGAGAGCCGCATTGTTTGGCGGCCCCTTCGACTTCGACGATGCGTTTACCGCTATCGCGCGCAGCGTTCAGCAGCACGATGTCGACCCCGCGATTGAAATCGATGCCGAGTTGCGCCAGCTCAACCGCTGTCAGCACCAGGTTCACCATCCACAGCTTCTTGCCCTCGATCGCACGAGCGGGAATGGCGGATGCACGCACGTATGCGTTGAGGGCGGCGAATTCCTCTGGAGGCAGCTGTCGTTCGAGCGGGATGTCGGTCCGTGCGAGTCGATCGCATATCTGCTGTGTCGTTGGCAGCAGGATATCGGCCTCGACGGCCAGGACGCGTGCGGCCTCGAAGCGCTTCTGCACGGCCTCCGGCAGCGGATAGAAATCCGCTTTGCCGACGTGGAGGGAGCCGAGCAGGGTGACGGTGCGGTTCGAGCCGGCCTTTGAGAGTTCCCACACAAAGGGCTGCCTGAGCTGGGCCGAGGTTTGCGCCGGCAGCACGGCGAAGACGGCCACCGTGATGCACGCGGCAATCGCGAAGAGTGGATTGGCCCAGCGTGCGCGTCGGTTGCCGATCAGGTCGCCACGTGTGTTGCCTGGGGCGGAGGCGTAGGGAAACGCTGAATAAATCGCTGCGCGGGCGAATCGCTGCGTTGCGCGGTGTTGGCTCCGGCCGCTTCGCTTCAGATCGGCCTCAACGATGTGAGTCTTCGCCGAAACTTCGTTTTCGCTCCCTCGCCTATCGACTCGATATGTCCCGGTCGCTGCGCTCCATGCGCCTTGCGCTTCATCCCGCTCGCTGCTTTCTTCAGCTATTCCGTAGAAAAAATCGTGTGTGCGCATGATCGCCATAATAGCCCGATGATCGACAGTTCTTCTTCGCCTGCGGGCGAACGCCCGATGGTGCGCACCTCGTGGCGCCAGGCGCTCGCCGTCTACGGTGAAGCGCCCACTCTCAGGATGCTCGCACTCGGTTTCGCCGCCGGGTTGCCGTTGCTGCTGGTGTTCGGCACTTTGTCATTCTGGCTGCGTGAGGCGGGCGTCAACCGCGCCACGATCGGGTTCATCAGCTGGGTGACCCTGGCCTATGCCTTCAAGTGGGCATGGGCGCCACTCGTGGATCGGGTACCAATTCCTTGGCTGACCGCCCGACTCGGGCGCCGACGCTCTTGGTTGCTGCTGGCCCAGGCAGGCGTGATCGCCGGGCTGGTCGGCATGGCCTCGACCGATCCGAAGGTGAGCGTGATGCCGACCGTGTGGTTCGCCCTCGCGGTTGCGTTTTTTTCGGCCACACAGGACATCGCGCTCGATGCGTTTCGCATCGAATCGGCCGACAAGGAACGCCAGGCCGCGCTCTCGGCTTTCTATCAGACCGGTTACCGCTTGGCGATGATCTGGGCCGGTGCCGGAGTACTCTGGATCGCTGCGCGCAGCGAGGTGGCGAATCCGGCCAACTACGATCCGGCGGCGTGGCGCATCGCCTATCTGGCCATGGCCGCATCCATGCTGGTGGGCGTCATCACGGTGCTCTTTTCGCGCGAACCCGTGCACGCGCCGCTCGCGGCTCCGCGCGGTGTGTTGGACTTCCTTCGCTCGACCGTGATCGAGCCGTTTGCAGACTTCTTTCGCCGCTATCGCTGGCAGGCGCTCGTTCTGCTTGCCCTGATCGCAACCTACCGCGTCAGCGACATCGTGATGGGTGTGATGGCCAATCCGTTCTATGTCGACATGGGTTACAGCAAGGACGAGGTGGCCGCCATTGCCAAGGTATATGGCGTCGTCATGACCCTGCTCGGCGCCTTCGTCGGCGGTGTGCTGTCGGTGAAGTTCGGCCTCGTACGGACACTCGCTCTCGGCGCGCTGCTGTCGGCGGCGACCAATGTGCTGTTTGCCTGGCTCGCGACCCGCGGCCATGATCTGACTGCTCTGACGTTCGCGATTTCGCTGGACAATCTCGCTGCCGGTATCGCCGCCACGGCTTTCATCGCCTTCATGTCGAGCCTCACCAACATCGCCTATTCGGCCACTCAGTACGCGTTGATGTCCTCGATGATGCTGCTGCTGCCGAAGTGGCTTGCCGGCTTCTCCGGCGTTGCCGTCGATGCGTTCGGCTATGTGAACTTTTTCTTCGGAACCGCGCTGCTCGGCCTGCCGGTGCTCGCGCTGATCTGGCTCGCGTCGCGTGCTGCGACGCGCCAGCCGAAGGAGACGACATGACGCCATTCAACGTCAACGGGCGCAATGTCGAGGTCGATGCACCGGCGGAAAAGCCACTGCTGTGGGCATTGCGCGAGGACCTGGCGCTGACTGGAACCAAGTACGGTTGCGGAATCGCCGCCTGCGGCGCCTGCACCGTTCTGCTCGACGGGCAGCCCGTGCGCAGCTGCTCGATACCGCTCTCTGCCGTGGCCGGCAAGGCGGTTACGACGATCGAAGGTGTATCGGCCGCGGGGCCGAACGCCGTCCAGCGCGCGTGGATCGATGCCCAGGTAGCGCAGTGCGGTTACTGTCAGCCGGGATTCGTCGTGGCGGCAACGGCGTTGCTCGCGCGTTCGCCCCGCCCGAGCGAGGAGGAGATCGCGGCCGCGCTCGGAAACCTGTGCCGGTGCGGCACTTACCCCGCCATGCGGCGCGCGCTGGCCAGGGTTCTGGCGAGTGCGGGCGCCGACAAGGCGTGAACGAAAGGCCGTCGATGTCACGTCGAACCCTGACACGGCGCGTATTTCTCATCGGCACGGCTGCCGTCGGTGGCGCGATAGTGGTCGGCGGTGGGCTTGCGTGGCGTCGCCTGTCTGCCGCTGCACGCCATCGCCCCGCGGTCGGTCCGGGCGACACCGCGCTGACGGCCTGGTTCAAGCTCACGGCGGACAACCGACTGGTCGTGTTCGTTCCTCGGCAGGATATGGGGCAGGGCGTGATGTCGATGCTGGCGATGATCGTCGCCGAGGAACTCGACTTCGACTGGTCGCGCGTGACGGCGGAGCAGGCGCAGGTGCATCCGGTGTACGCGAATACCGTCGTTCTGGCCGAGAGTTCGCCGCCGGCGCTCAAAGGCATCATGCAACGGGTCGCTCGTCTGATCGGGGTGCAGATGACCGGCGGGTCGACCTCGGTGCGCGATGCCTTCGGTGCGCTGCGTCATGCCGCCGCCGCGGCACGCGCGGTCTTGCTGGAGGCGGCGGCAGCGCGCTTTGGCGTGCCCGCCACCGCACTAACGATCGAGGCGGGGGTGGTGCGACATGCGGCGAGCGGTCGTGCTGAACCGCTGGCGGCATTCGCCACCGACGCAGCAGCGCGCGGTCTCCCGGATCGGCCGATTCCAAAGCCGCCGGAAGCGTGGCGGCTGCTCGGGACGTCACCACCGCGGCTCGACGTGCCGGCCAAGACCCTGGGACAGGCGATTTTCGGCATCGATGTGCGCGAACCCGGGCAGCTTTATGCCGCCGTGCGACACATCCCGCTGGTGCGCGGCGCCTTGCAGGAGGTACGTTGGCAGAACGGTCGCCCGCCAGCTCAGGTAGTCCATCAGGTGCGCGGCGACGACTGGCTGGCCGTGGTGGCGCGAAGCTGGTGGGAGGCTGAGCGGGCGCTCGCCGAGGTCACGCTGGTCGCGGGCGGGCCGGCCGCTACGACCGTCAGTAGCGATCGGCTGGCCGCGCAGTATCGCGCCGTGCTCGATGGCGAGCGTCGCCCCGACAAGCTGCCCGATTTATCACGGCCGCTGTGGCGAACGTTCGGCGAGTACGGCGCACCAGAGCACGCACTCGAAAGCGTGCCAGAGAGGGAGCGCTTCAGCGCCAACTATGCGGTGCCCTTTCTGGCCCATGTGCCGATGGAGCCGCTCAACTGCACCGCCCGCGTGCGTGACGGCAAGGTGGACCTCTGGGTGGGTAATCAGGCCCCGACGATCGTTCGCTGGCTCGCTGCCGCGGTCTGCGACGTGCCCGAGGACGCCGTCACCGTGCACACTCCGTATCTCGGCGGCGGCTTCGGTCGCCGCTTCGATCTCGAGGTTATCCGCCAGGCGCTCGCCTGCGCAAAGGCGGCGCCCGGGGTGCCCGTGCAGTTGATCTGGTCGCGCAGCGAGGACCTTCGGCACGATGCCTATCGACCGGCGGTGGCGGCGCGGATGACGGCAACGTTCGACGCTCGGGGCGCGATCGCGCTCTGGCAGCATGAAATGGTTGGCCCCAGCGTGTCGAAGAGCGTGCTCGGGCGCATGAATCGGCTGCTGGCGGGTGACTTTCCTCCCGATGCCACCAACGCCGAAGGAGCGATGCATCTGCCGTACCGCTTCGCCCATTTCCGCTGTCGGCATGCCCAGGTCGATGTTCCGGTCCCTACCGGCTACTGGCGCAGCGTCGGCAATTCCTACAACGCCTTCTTCGTCGAGACCTTCATCGACGAACTGGCACACCACCTGAAACGTGACCCCTACCTGCTGCGGCGCGAACTGCTGAAGGCGTCACCGCGCCACGCACGTGTTCTGGACGCAGTGGCACACGCCAGCCGCTGGAATGCGCCGTTGCCCGGGCCCGGCTGGGGGCGGGGCATCGCGCTTGCGGAATCGTTCCGCAGCGTGGTGGGGATGGTGGTCGATGTCGAGATCGAGAAACGCACGATCCACGTGCGGCGTGTCTGGATTGCCGTCGACTGTGGTCGTGCGCTCGATCCACAAAACGTTCGCGCGCAGGTGGAAGGCGGCGCGATCATGGGGTTCACTGCTGCTTTGAAGGATGCCATCACGTTGAGCGAGGGGCAGGTCATGCAGGGCAACTTTGACGATTACCCGCTGATGCGGCTGGATGAGTGCCCGGTGTTCGAGACCGTGATCGTCGACAGTGACGCGGCGCTGGGCGGAGTTGGAGAGATCGGTGTGCCGCCCGCCGCACCGGCGCTCGGAAACGCGGTGTATAAGGCGACCGGGCAGCGTCTGCGTAGCCTGCCATTCCGGCTGAGTTGAAGATTGGCGGAGTCCTGACATGACAGCGGTCGAGTTTTCCCCGTTGGCCCGCACTGACGTTGCGAGCCACTTTCATCCCTACACCAACCTGCGCGCCATCGAGAAGGAACCCCCGCTGGTCATCGTGCGCGGCGAGGGCGTCGAGGTCATCGACGAACACGGAAAGCGCTACATCGAAGGCATGGCCGGTCTCTGGTGTGCTGCGCTCGGCTTCAGCGAACCGCGTCTGGCCGAGGCGGCCCGGCGGCAGATGGCCGTGTTGCCGTACTACCACACGTTCTCCGGCAAGGCGCACGATGTCGTCGCCACGCTGGCGGCACGGTTGCAGTCGCTCGCGCCGACCGAGGCACTGCGGCGTGGCCGCATCCTGTTTGCCAATTCGGGCTCAGAGGCCAACGACACCGCGGTGAAGCTCGTGCGCTATTACCACAACGCGATCGGCAAGCCGCACAAGAAGAAGATCATCGCCCGCGGGCGCGCCTACCATGGTGTGACGCTTGCTACGGCGTCGCTGTCGGGCATCCCGATGATGCACTGGCACTTCGACTTGCCGCTCGACTTCGTCCGGCGCGTCACCTGTCCGCATTCCTACCATCATGCCCTTGACGGCGAGAGTGATGCCGACTTCGTTGCCCGGCTGGCTGACGAACTCGAGCGCCTGATCGAATCCGAGGGCGCCGACACCATCGGCGCCTTCATTGCCGAACCGGTGCAGGGCGCTGGCGGCGTCATCGTCCCGCCGGCCGGCTATTTCGCTGCCATCCAACCGATCCTGCGCCGACACGAGATCCTGCTGATCGCCGACGAGGTCATCACCGGGTTCGGGCGCACCGGTCGCCGATTCGGCAGCGAGACGTTCGCGATCGAACCCGATCTGATGACCACGGCAAAGATGATCACTTCGGCCTATGTACCGCTCTCCGCACTGTTCGTCAGCGACCGCATCTACCAGGCGTGCGCTGATGCCAGCGTCGAGGCGGGCGTGTTCGGCCACGGCTATACCTACTCCGGTCATCCACTGGCATGTGCCGTGGCGCTGGAGGCTCTCGATATCTACGCCGAGCGCGACATCGTCGGCCACGTTGCGCGGCTGGCGCCGCGGTTTGAAGCGCGCATCGCCGGGTACCGCAGCCATCCGCTGATCGGGCATGGCAGGGCGGTCGGCCTGATCGGTGCGGTCGAACTGGCGGCCGATCCGGCGAGCCGAAAGCCGTTCGAGCCCGCGCGCGGGGTCGGCGCCTTCCTCGTGCGGAGAGCGCAGGCGCACGGCCTGATCCTGCGGGTCATGGCGGGCGACATCATCGCGTTCTCGCCACCCCTGGTCATCAGCGAAGCCGAGCTCGACGAACTCTTCGGCCGTTTCGAACGCGCGCTCGAAGAAACCTGGCAGTGGGTGAGGGGGGCGTAGTGGAGATCAAGATTACGCTCACTCCCACGGCCCAGCGCCTGATCCGCGCCACCGAGTTCAAGTTCTCGACCGACGCGCCCGCCGGCATGTCGATGCCCGGGATCGGCGACCTGATGCGGGTGACGCTCGACGAACCACCGGTGTTCCTGAAAGTCGTCCAACGAGCCTATGACTTCACCACCTCGCCCGTCACGGTGACGCTGGTGCTTGGCGCGCCCGACTGACGACGCGCTGCACCTGCCGCACCTCCGAGACGGATGCGGGAACCAAATGCCGCTTTGCCTGACAATGGAGCGTAGTCCACTCTTTTCTGCCTCCCCATGCCCTCGATCGGACGGCGCGGCTTCGCGTCCAGGCGTTGCTTCGTTTGCATCCCGCTTCTGCTGACCGCTGTCGCGCCCGTAGGGCTGCCGGCGCAAACCTCCACCAATCAACCGGCACCCGCCCCGATGTCGACGACTCCGGCTCCCGCCTCCGCAGGCGAGTCGGCCCCGCAGGAGGCGCCGGAACGGCGGACAGAAGGCGCACAGCGCGTAGCCCCGGTGGAGGTGACCGGACGTCAGACCGCCGCCGACGAACGACGCAACGCAAGCGCAGCGAAGATCATCATCACGCGAGAGGACATCGAGCAATACGGGGACTCGAACCTCGGCGATGTCATGCGCCGCCTGCCGGGCATTACTGCTGGCGGTCGACCAGGACGGCCGGGACCGCCGCAGATGCGCGGGATGGGTGGCGGCTTCACACAGATCCTCATCGACGGTCAGCGCATCCCGCCGGGCTTCTCCTTGGAACAGTTGTCGCCCGAGCAAGTGGAGCGCATCGAGATCCTACGTGCGCCGACAGCGGAGACCGGCGCCCGCGCCATTGCCGGCACGATCAACATCGTCCTGCGCGAACCGCTTCGGCAGACCAACAACGACGTCCGTGCGGGTGTTGCGGTCGAACGTGGCAAGCCCTCGCCCGATGTGGGCTGGACCCGTAATGACACCCTGAGCGCCAACGGAACCTACAACATCACCGCCTCCGCACGACGACCGCATCAGCTGACCGATACCGAGACCGAGACGGTTTACGAGGATCTGCGCGACGGCCGCATCCTGCTCGACCAGCGGTCGTTCAATCAGACCGAGAGCCGAAACCAGAACCACTTCGCTCAGACGCGCCTGCAGTGGCGGCTCGGCAACGGAGAAAACGCTTCGGTTCAATTGCTCGGCGGACGCAACGTCAACGACAGCCGATCGAGCGGCCGGCTGTCTCAGGCATTCGGGTCCGAGCCCCCGCCATATGCCACCAAACGCGGCGTCTTCGATGGCGAGTTCAATTTTGGCCGACTCAACCTGACGCTGAACCGCCGTCTGGCCCAGCAGCTTCGCTATGAGCTTGCAGGCGGTGTTGGAGGCTTCGCGTCGGAGACACATTCGATCAGCGAGAACTTCGCTGCCGACGGGCGACGCAAGATCCTGCAAAGCACCGACGGCCGGGTGCGTGACCGCGGGGGGCGTGCCGCCGGCAAGCTCATCTACGTGACGACGGATGAGCCCATTCACACGCTGACCTTCGGTTGGGAGACAGAGGGTGTCAGGCGACGGGAGAACTCGTTGACGCTGGTCAATGGCCGCCCGCAGATCGAGGATCTGGGCAGCGTATTCAACGTCTCGACCCTGCGCCATGCCGTGTATCTGCAGGATGAATGGGATCCTGCCGCGAACTGGTCGGCAAACCTGGGGCTACGCTACGAGGAGATCCGCACGCGCAGCAGTGACGCCGCCGACCGCTTCACCAACGTGAGCCGCGCCCTCACGCCGCTCGGGCACGTCGTGTGGCGCTTTGCGGCGCCGCGCCGCGACCAGGTCCGTCTCTCGCTCACCCAGAGCTATCGTCCGCCGAACATCCAGCAGCTGACGACGCGCCCGCAGCTTTCTGCAAACTACCCCGTGCCCGGCGGGAATCTGTTCAACCAACCCGATCGGGCTGGCAATCCAACCCTGAAGCCCGAGCGAGCCAACGGTCTGGATCTCGCCTACGAGCAGTACCTGCGTTCGGGCGGTGTGTTCTCGGTGAATCTGTTTGCGCGTGATATCCGTGACCTGGTACGCAACGTCACCACGCTCGAGACGGTCAGTTGGGCCGATGTCCCACGCTATGTCAATCGTCCGGTGAACTTCTCCAAAGCCCGTACCCGCGGCATTGAGATGGACGCCAAATTCCAGCTTTCCGAGGTCGTCGACGGCCTCGGCGCGCTGGGGCGGCTATCGGTCAAGCTGAACGGCGCGGCCTACACATCGAGTGTCGCTGGTGTGCCCGGCCCGGACAACCGAATCAATGACCAGCCACGTTTCACCGGCAATATCGGGCTCGACTATCGCTTCCCGGGCACGCCGCTGGCGATGGGTGGGACGCTCGCCTGGACCCCCGCTTACGAAACCCAGCAGACTGAATCGCTCAGGCAGCGGCTGTCGACCCGGCGGGTATTCGACGCCTACGCGCTCTGGAGCGTCGATGCGACGACGCGCGTTCGCTTCTCGGTGTCGAACATCGGGCCGCTCGACAGCATCACCGGGCTCACCAACATCGAGGGCGCAGTGCGGCAGACGACCATCACCAATGGCCGCACGGATACCAACTATTCGATCCGTCTCGAGATGCGGCTGTAGCGATCGACGCGGCGCCCCGAGGCCAGGCCGATCGCGACTTGACATAACGGCTAGAACGGCGCGACCAGAACCCCGGCCGTCGCGGGCGGGTGGCTGTGACTAACATGTCGCCATGCCCGATAGGGAAACGCTGAATAAATGGCTGCGTAAATGGCTGCGCGGGCGAATCGCTGCGTTGCGCGGTGTTGGCTCCGGCCGCTTCGCTTCACATCGGCTTCGCCGATGTGAGCCTTCGCCGAAACTTCGT
>OGCL01002861.1_pt1 | contig 11149 bp, 10 predicted proteins | sample 1570041 | NCBI WGS metagenome assembly OGCL01 (sample SAMN06266162, study PRJEB24511) | hot springs metagenome | isolation source: Hot spring water | place: South Africa: Limpopo | collected 2015-06-22 | reverse complement strand
AAGAAGCGATAGGCTGCCATCGTCTCCGCCCAGTCCCCGCAAGCCCCCGGTATGCTCGCCGTCGGTTGCTCGGCAAAACGGGTGGCGAGCTTGACCAGCCGTCGGATCGGCGAGCAACGGGCATGCCAGAAAAAGACAGTCGGCTATTGCAGGGCGCAGCATCGGATCAGCGGTCCATGTCAGGTGAGTTGTGTATAACGGGATGGGGTAAACCCCGGGCAGGACGTGCCATGATTAATGAGAACATTAGTAATTTATAATTAAATAATTATTTGAATTATAACGATTTTTGATTTTTATTGATCCAAGTCAAAACGGATCGCCATCCTCCAAACGTACCATGGCTTCGCGTGCTCGGAAGTGTCCGGGGCGCACGACCTGAATCTGCAGGAGGATCCATGTTTGGCTTCAAATCCATTCCCTGGCTTTTGCTCGGCATCGGCGTGACTGCCGTCGCCCAGGCCCAGGACAAGACCGCGGCGCTCGCCGCTACCTGCAACAACTGCCATGGCGTGAACGGCGTCTCGGTCGGCCCCTCGATGCCCAGCATCGGTGGTCTTCCTGAGGCCTATCTGCGCACGGTGATGCTGCAATGGAAGAGCGGGGAACGCTACTCCGCCACCATGGGCCGCCTGATCAAGGGCTACAGTGATCAGCAGATCGCCGATCTGGCCAAGCACTACGCCGCCAAGCCTTGGGTTCCCATAGCGCAACCGGTTGCCGCCAACGTGCTGGCCCAGGGCAAGGCGGCCAGCGAACGCTGTGCGACCTGCCACGGCGAGACCGGCAGTAAGCCCGACGACCCGGCCGAAACACCCCAGATCCACGGCCAATGGGCGAAATACATGGAGCTGGAAATGATGAAGTACCGCGACAGCAGTGTGGCCATGCCGCACCGCCGCATGCGTGGCAACACCCAGCGCCTCAATGAGGAGGACGTTGCCGCAGTCGCCCAGTACTACGCCGCCCAGCAGAAATAAGGAGAAACAAGAATGAGCGCATTCAATCGTCGTGATTTTCTCAAGACGATCGCCGGAACCTCCATCCTGGTACCCATCTCCGCCTGTGCCCAGACGGGTGCGAAGGGCGCTTCCGGCAAGCAACGCGTCGTCGTGATCGGCGGAGGTTTCGGGGGTTCCACCGCCTCCAAATACCTCAAGCTGGGCGCGCCCGGCATGGATGTCACTCTGATCGAGCGGGACCGGGTGTTCACCTCCTGCCCCCTGTCGAACGAAGTGATTTCCGGTGAGTATCCCATCACCAAACTGCAAACCGGCTACGACGGGCTGATCAAGCGCGGCATCAACGTCGTGTTCGACGATGCTACCGCGATCGATCCGGACAAGAAGACGGTCAGTCTCAAGAGCGGCAAGACCCTGAATTACGACGCGCTTGTTCTGTCTCCGGGCATCGACTTCAACTTCGCCGCCATCGACGGGCTCAGCGAGACGGTCGCCAACAACGAGATGCCACACGCCTACAAAGCCGGCCCGCAGACCCTGCTGCTGCACAAGCAGCTGACCAGCATGAAGGATGGCGATACATTCATCATCACAGTTCCGCCCGGCCCCTTCCGCTGCCCGCCCGGTCCTTACGAGCGTGCCTCGCAGGTCGCCTACTACTTCAAACGCAAAGGCATGAACAAGAGCAAGGTGCTGATCCTTGATGCCAACGACTCATTCTCCAAGAAAGGGCTGTTTGAGCAGGCTTGGAAGGCGCAATATCCGGGCATGATCGAATGGGTTCCCGGCGCGTCCGGAGGCAAGGTGGTGAAGGTGGACCCGAAGAACATGACCGCCCATACCGACTTCGACAAGTTCAAGGGGGCCGTGGTGAACGTGATCCCGCCCCACCACGCCGGCCACATCGCCAAAAACACCGGCCTGACCAACGACCGCGGCTGGTGCACGGTGAACATGCTGACCATGGAATCGACCGTGCGACCCGGCATCTGGGTGGTCGGCGACTCCTGCGTGCATGGCGACCTGCCGGTGTACGGCGCACCGAAATCGGCGCATATGGCGAACACGCAGGCCAAGGTTGCGGCGGCGGCGATCATCGCCAAGCTCAACGGACTGCCCGCGCCGGAGCCATATTTCGTCAATACCTGCTACAGCGTGACCCAGCCCGGCTACGGATTCTCGGTGGTGCACATCTACCGTGTCGTCGACGGCAAGTTGGTCTATGCCACCGATGCCGGTGGCGTATCCCCGGTCGACGCCCCGGCCATACAGCGCAAGCTGGAAGCCGAGTACCAGGTCGGCTGGTTCAAGAACATCATGGCCGACGCATTCGCATGACGAAGCGGCCAATCCAGGATTCATCGTAAGCCAGAAAGGGGGACCATGCGACGAGCCAGACCGAATTGGATGCAAGCCTGATCGAAGCGACGGCCCGGAGAAAACGGGCCATCCGTCCGTTGAAAGAGGAGAACACACATGAAAATCAGTGAGCTGCTGGGGCGTGCCACGTTGGGCGTGGCGGCTGCCCTTTTCGCACTGGGTGTGCAGGCCAGAGTGGAGTTGCCGAAGCCGCAAATGCCGCCGCCACCGCCCGAGAAAGCCCCCCCGCTACAACCCGTGGATGGCAAGAAATGCTATTCCTGCCACGAGGACATCGAGGATTTCCATACCAAGGGCCGCCATGCCACGGTCAACTGCGTCCATTGTCACGACAATGCCGCCGAGCACCTGAAACTGGCCAAGGGCAAGAACTGGGGCGTGCGTCCGAACACCAACAAGGACCATCGTGCCTGCGCCACCTGCCACGCGGACCAGTACAACTCGTTCGTGCAGACCAATCTGGAATCGAAGGCGCGGCATGAAAAGGCCGATCCGAAGAGCGTTTCGCCGAGGTTCGACAAACTGATCGACGGCTTCGGCTTCACCAAGGAGCACAACGAACCGCGTTCGCATGCCTTCATGCTGGTGGACCAATGGGCTGTGGACCGCGCGTTTGGCGGTCGCATGCAGTGGAAGGACTGGACTTACATCAATCAGGCCGAACTGGCCGCGAACGGCGCGTGGAACGTGATGCGGGACCTGGATCCCAGCACGTCCGACCAGCGTCGCTTCATGCGCCAGACCGTGACCGCGGTGAACCCGGTGTGCATGAACTGCAAGACGCAGGACCACATCCTGGACTGGAAGTTCATGGGCGACAAGGACCCGAGGGCCAGGTGGGACCGCACTTCGTCCACGGTCGAGTTCGCGCGCGCCATGAGCCACCCGATCAACTGCTACATGTGCCACGACCCACACTCCACGCAGCCGCGTGTGGTGCGCGATGCCCTGATCAACGCCGTGGTGGACCGCAAGCTGGGTACCTATCCGTATGATCCGGAAAAGAGCAAGAAGACCACCATGACCAAGGTGACCTTCCAACGTGACGGCAGGGACTTCCGCGCCATCGGCCTGTTGTCCAGGTCCGATTCCGTATTGATGTGTGCTCAGTGCCACGTCGAATACACCTGCGGCACCGGCTGGGATTGCTCCGACCCGAACAACCACACCCCCGTGGGCATGGATGACCGCCGCACCAACCTGTTCCAGTGGGCGAACGTGTTCGACTACAAGAGCGTCGCGGTGGATCAGTACAAGTTCAAGGACTACAAGCACGGCTGGACCGGTGCCTACCTGCCCAAGATCCAGCACCCCGAGGTCGAGGTGTTCTGGGGTTCGAAGCACGAGCGTGCGGGTGTGGAGTGCAAGGATTGCCACATGCCGAAGAAGAAGCTGGCTAACGGTAAGACCTTGACCTCGCACGCGCAGAAGTCGCCGCGCTACCAGATCAAGGAAACCTGTCTGACCTGCCACAAGGACTGGAGCGAGAAGGATGCGATCTACCACATCGACTCCATCCAGAACTACACGCGTGGCAAGATCATGAAGGCGGAGCACCATCTGTCCGACTTCATCGACTGGATCAACCGTGCGCAATGGAGCGGCAAGGTCTCCGAGGAGATCCTGGCCAAGGCCTACGACCTCCAGTACGACGCCACCCTGTTCTGGGAGTGGTGGACCGCCGAGAACTCGGTCGGCTTCCATAACCCGCAGGATGCGCGTGAATCGCTGACCCGGTCGATCGATGCATCGCTGGAAGGCATCAACATGATCAAGAAGGCCATGGGCGTGGATATGATCACAGCGCGAGTCGGTCGCGAGAAGGCCAGCCCGCCCGCGCAACCGGTCGGCCCGAACGTGTTGCCCCCGGGACCGGCCGGCAAGCCGAGCGCCGGAACGCGTGCAGTCGATGCTTTGGGTATGGACGCTTGGAAGCCGTTCGTCCCAGTCAAGAAATGAGTTCGTGCCGAGCCGGATGCGCCTGATCGCCTCCGGTCGGCATGAATCGACGCGGGCCGGTTCTTCCGGCCCGTTTGCGTCTTGGTTTTGAATCATTCCTAACAGGCTGTTGAAAAACGTAGCGAGGCTGGTCAGATGCAAGGGGCATGGAGCGCAGCGACCAAGAAAACGAGCGAAGCGCGTTTCAGCGAAGGCCGGCCTTCAGGTGATGCCGGAGCTCCATCTCAAATCGATCGGCGAGGGGGCGAAAACAAAGTTTTGGCTTGCGCTGAAACTTCGTTTTGGCGGAGGCTGTCATCGACGCAGCCGATCAAGCTGCGCGGCCGAAGCCCACCGCGCAACACAGCCGATGGCCCACCGCAGTCGTTTTTCAACAGCCTGCTAAGATCGATCGGGACACCATGAATCATTCATTCCTCAGCTTATTCCCCAGCAATCCGAACTATGCCATTGCCGCAGCCCTGGTCTTGACCGGGCTGACCGTGCTGATGTGGATCCGTTGGCAAAGGCGGCACAGGCAGGCGAGCGGCGAGGGTGAGCCGACGTCACGCATTTACCGTCCGTTGGGTATTGCACTCGCCATCTTCCTGCCGGCTGTGGCCTTTGGCTTTTATCTGCTGCAAGAGGTACCGGGCGGCGCTACCCCGGCCAAGGCGATTCCCGAAACGGATGCCGCGGCCGGTCAGGGGCATGACATCCTCAAGATGATCCAAAAGGTGGAAGAGCGCACCCGCAAAAATCCCAAGGATGCCGACGCCTGGGCGCTTCTGGGGCGGACCTACGCGGCTGTGAAGCATTGGCCCGAGGCGCTTTATGCCTACGAGAAGGCCTATGCACTGAAGCCGGACGTGCCCTCGATCATGACCGGTTACGCAGAAGCCCTGGCGATCCAGAACGGTCGGGCCTTGGCGGGCAAGCCGCTGGAACTGGTCCAGGCCGCACTGGAAAAGGATCCGAATGACCTCAAGGGCCTGGAACTGGCGGGCTATGCCGCATTCCAGGACCAAGGCTATGCCAAGGCGGCGTTTTACTTCAAACAGCTTGTCAAGCTATTGCCGCCGAACTCGCCCTATGCTCAGGACGCTCAGGATGCGTACCGCGAAGCCAACCGGCTCGCCCATGCGCGCAGCACCGGTCTGGACAATCTGAGTGATCCTGGGCCGGCCAGCGGACCGGCGTCGAATGCCAAGATTCGCGGCGTGGTGGACATCGAGCCCCGGTTGAAAGACAAGGTGGGCGAAAAAGACACCGTGTTCCTGTTCGCGCGCGGCATGGACAGCGGCATTCCGGTGGCCGTGCTGCGCAATGAAAACAGTAAATTGCCGCTCGAGTTCGAGCTCAACGACCACATGGCCAGGACCCCGGAGCAGCGACTGTCCAGGTTCAAGGAGGTGGAACTGACGGCGCGGGTGTCGCGCAGCGGCGAGATCACCGCCAAGCCTGGGGACCTCGAAGGCTCGCTTGGCAAGGTCAAGATTGGCAGCCAGGACGTTCGACTCGTGATCGACCGGGTGGTGCGCTGAGACGGACGTCTGGCAACGGTCTCAGGCGATGCGGTAGTCAAGTTTGAATCCCGCGCTGTCATCCTGGGCCAGCCGGTCGCGCAGCCAGGGCAGGGCATCGCGCAGGCGTTCGGGCAGGGTCCAGGGCGGATTGAACACGAAGAGCCCGCTGCCGTGCATACCGAGCCCATCCGCTGCTGGCGTCCGCACGTCGAGGCGGACATGCAGCCAGTCCGTGTCATTCGCAAGGCGCAGCAGCCGTTCAGGCAGCTGACGGGCCTCCGAACGGGCGAGACCCGGATACCATACGCAGACGATGCCGGTAGCGAAGCGGCGACGGGTTTCGCGCACCGCGTCCACCACCCGGTCGTAATCGGTCTTTACCTCGTAGGGCGGGTCGATCAGGGTCAGGCCCCGGCGCGAGGGGGGCGGCAGCAGGGCCTTGATGGCGCCGAAACCGTCCTCGGCATGAATGCGCGTGGCGACCCTTCCCGAGGCCAGGTTGTGGCGCAACGAAACCGCGTCGCTGCCATGCAGCTCAAAGAGTTCGAGACGGTCACCGGGGCGCATGCCGCGCCGTGCCAGCCAGGGCGAGCCGGGGTAGTAGCGCAGGCGGCCGTCCGGGTTGAGTTCGCGCACCACCTGTAAATGGTCTTCCAGCATCTCCGGCAGGTCGTGGCGTTCCCATAGACGGCCGATGCCATCGGCGTATTCCGCGAGTTTTCCGGCGTGCGCGGAATCGAGGTCATACAGCCCGGCCCCGGCATGCGTGTCGAGCACCTGGAAAGGCTTGTCCTTGCGTGCAAGATAGGCGACCAGCTCGACCAGTACCGCGTGCTTGAGCACGTCGGCATGGTTGCCGGCGTGATAGCCGTGTCGATAGCTTAGCACCGCGTGTTGGTCGGACCGTCAATGCTCGGCGTGGGGTGATGCCGGCAGACGCGACATGTAGTCGCTCACCGCAGCGATGTCGGCGAGGCTGTAATTCTTTAGCACCCGTACCATTTCGGGGTTGCCGTTGCGGCGACCGAGATTGCGGCTCTCCAGGGTCTGGGCATACAGATAGGGATAATGCTGGCCCGCCACCGACGGATAAAAACGGTCCGCGACACCCTCGCCGCGGGCGCCGTGGCAAGCGGCGCAATCGCGCGCATAGAGGCGCTCGCCGCGCTTGAGCGCTTTGCCACTGCCCTTGACGTTGTCACGCGGCGGGGGCAGTTGGGCGAGATAGCCGGCGATGTCCCCGATCTCTTCCAGGCGAACCACCTCGGGATCGACGAAGGGCTGCATCTTCGGGCTGTCGCGGCGACCGGCGCGGATGTCGAGGAGTTGCTTGATCAACACCTTGCGATGCTGGCCGGCGAGTTGCGGATAGCCTTCCGCGCCGCGCCTGGCGCCATCGGCGCCATGGCAGCCACGGCAGATGCGGTATGCATCTTTGCCGCGCGCCAGATCCACGGGACGGTGGATGAGTTCGGTCACGTCGATGTTGGGGGCGTTCCAGGCATAGCCACGCATCTCGATGCCGGGCGCCGTGGCTTGCGCTAGGGTCGGGGAGGATAGAGCAAGTCCGGCCAGGACGGCAACGATGCGATGGATCATGTGGGTTCCTTCATTTCAGGCTGGACATGTATTCGATCACGGCGAGTTTTTCTTCCTCGGTCAGGCGCTGGGCAATGGTGCGCATGACCCGGACACCGTTGGAGCGCTCGCCACTGGCGTACTGGCGCAATTGTTCCTGGCTGTATTCGGCATGCTGGCCGGCCACCCGGGCGAACTTGCCTGCACCCTCGCCATTGGCCTCGTGACACCCCTCGCAGGCGGGCACGCCGCTGTCCGGGTTGCCCTGCATGTAGATGCGTTTGCCCAGCGCAAGGCGCTGCGGATGGGTGACCACGCCCGGACTGGGTTTCTGCATGGCGTAATGCTGCGCCAAGCCTTCCAGCTCCGCGTCTGAAAGTCCGGCCAGCATCGGGGTCATGATGTCGTTGCGGCGCCGACCGTCGCGGTAATCCTTCATCTCACGCAACAGGTACACGGACTGTTGTCCGGCCAGTTTTGGGATGCTCGTTGCCACGCCGTTGCCATCCTCGCCGTGACAGCCGGCACAACGTTCACGGGCAAGCGCCGCGGGGTTGCCGGGATTTCCGGCCAGTACCGGCAGCGCCGACGTGGTCAGCACCAAGAAAGCCAGCAGGGCAGCCTGGAATGGCCTGCCTGGATCGATTGGGTTTGGATTATGCATGAGTTTCCTTCGCGCCCACCAAGAGATCAATCATACACGATGACGCGCCAAACCGGCGCGCATTGCACCCCCGTGCCGAGACAGGATCACGCATAATCGCAGGTCTTTCATCCGTGGTTCGCCGCATGCCCATCCAATGGTTCCCCGGACACATGACTGCCGCACGCAAGAAGGCGGCCGAGGTCATGGAACGCATCGACGTGGTCGTCGAGGTGGTCGATGCACGCCTGCCCGAGGCCAGCCGCAACCCGATGATCGAGGCGTTGCGCCGGCAGCGCCAGCGGCCTTGTCTGAAGGTGTTGAACAAAGCGGACCTGGCCGACCCGCCGGTCACCCGTGCCTGGCTGGAGCACTTCGAACGCCAGTCCGGCCTGCGTGCGGTGGCCTTGTCCGCCAAGAAGGCGGCGGATGTCGCCCGCCTGCCGACCCTGTGCCAAGCCCTGGCGCCGCACCGCGATAGCAACCTCAAGCCTTTGCGGCTGATGATCATGGGCATTCCCAATGTCGGCAAATCAACACTCATGAACACCTGGCTCAAGCGCAAGGTGGCCAAGGTCGGCGACGAGCCGGCGGTGACCCGGTCCGTTCAGAGCTTCGACCTCGGCCCGCGTCTGACCCTCACCGACACGCCCGGCTTGATGTGGCCGAAGATCGAACATGACGCCGACGGCTACATGCTGGCCGCCAGCCACGCCATCGGCCGCAATGCCGTACTCGAGGAGGAGGTGGCGCTGTTTCTCGCCGGAATCCTGCTCGAGCGCTATGGCGACCGCCTCGCCAGGCGGTATGGCGCGGAGGTTGCCGGCCTTGATCCCGCGGGAGTGCTGGAATGTGTGGCCCGCCGGCGCGGCTGCATCCTGCGCGGCGGTGCGCCGGACCTGGAAAAGGCCGCGCTCATCCTATTGCAGGATTACCGCGATGGTGCGCTGGGCCGGATCAGCCTGGAAACCCCGGAAAGCCGGCGCGCCATGCTGGCCGCCGCGCATGCATCGACCCCGGCCGTCGAGCCGGTCGTGGACACCTGCGCGGCAGATGCGCCATGAACCGCGCCGAGCGGCCCCTGTTCGCCCCGGCCAGCCTGCTCGTCGCCGCCGCGATCTGGGGCGTGATCTGGTACCCCTACCGGGTACTGGAAGAGGCGGGTCTGTCCGGCAGCGCCAGTACCGTGCTCACCTATCTGGTCGCCATGGGGCTTGGCCTGAGCCTGTTGCGCCGTGTCACGCTCTGGCCTCGTCCCTACATTGGCATGCTGCTCCTGGTCGCGCTGGTCGCCGGCGCGACCAACCTCGCCTATGTGCTGGCGGTGATCGGCGGCGAGATCATGCGTGTGATGCTGCTGTTCTATCTCGCGCCACTGTGGACCCTGCTGTTTGCTCGTCTCATCCTGGAGGAGACCGCCGGCAGGCTGGGACTGGCGATCCTCCTGTTGTCGCTTGCGGGTGCGTTCGTCATGCTGGGCGGTTTTTCGGGCAATCTGCCCCTGCCAGGCAATGCGGCCGAGTGGCTGGGCTTGGCCTCGGGCATGGGCTTCGCCCTGGTCAATGTGCTGTCGCGCCGTTTGCGCGAAGTGCCCGGCATCACTCGCAGCCTGTGGATGTTCGCCGGCGTGGTGCTGGTCGCCGCCCTGCCGGTGGGGCTGAGTCCGGCCCCGTTTGCCGCGCTTGCTCCGGATCCGGGGCTCGTCGCCTGGATCGTGCTGACCGGCATGGGTCTTGTGCTCGCCACATTCACCGTGCAGTATGGACTTGCCCGGGTGCCGGCCAATCGCGCTATCGTCCTGTTGCTGTCCGAACTGGTGGTGGCGGCGCTGGCGAGCTGGTGGCTGGCCGGCGAGACGATGCGGGCGCAAGAATGGTTGGGCGGGGCGATGATCGTCGCCGCTACATTGTTGTCCGGGCGGATGGAGCGCAATGAACCGGCCTGAGATCCTGGCGCTCGCGCATGTATCGCTGCTGGTGCGCGACCTCGATCGGGCGCGCGTGTTCTACGAAGACCTGCTCGGTTTGCAGGCCAATCCAGCGCGTCCCGAGCTGGGGTTCCCAGGCATCTGGTACCGCATCGGCGCGGCCGAGATCCATCTGCTCTGCCTGCCCAATCCGGACCCGGTCGTAGGCCGCCCTGAACACGGCGGCCGCGACCGCCATGTCGCATTTCAGGTGAACGACCTGGCCCCGTTCCGCGCCCGCCTGGATGCGGCCGGCTTGCCCTACAGCCTCAGTCGCTCGGGACGCGCGGCCCTGTTCTGCCGCGATCCCGAGGGCAATGCTGTGGAGCTCATCGGGCCTACGTTTCAGGTCCCGGACGATTACCTGGTCTTGCGATGAATAAATCAGGCTTTTCAGCGTAGCTTTTTTCATGGCCTCCATCGGTGTGGTGTGCCCGAGCGCCTTCTGGGGCAAAGGATGGTTATGCAGCCAGACGTAGCGGAGCAGCGTGATCTCCAAGTCCTTGGCGCTGTCGAATCGATGGGTAGCCAGGACATCGGCGATCCGTCCGTTGAAACGCTCGACCCTGCCATGGGTCTTGGGCGTGCGCGGCTGGGTCAGGCGATGCGCGGTATGCGAGCGATCTTCCACCGAGCCCCGGTCCTTCAAGCGGCGGATGGTGTTTTCCGAGACCCCCCAACTCATCCACCAGTACCGCGACAGACAAAGGCGAAGCCTGGATGGAGGCGCAAGGCTTGCCAGGCTGTTGAAAAACCACTGCGGTGGGCCATCGGCTGTGTTGCCCGGTGTGTGCCTCGGCCGCGCAGCCTGATCGGCTGCGCCGATGTGATCCTTCGCCAAAACGAAGTTTCAGCGCAAGCTAAAACGAAGTTTCAGCGCAAGCTAAAACTTTGTTTGCGCTCCCTCACCGATCGATTTGAGATGGAGCTCCTCCGGCATGACCTGAAGGTTGGCCTTCGCTGAAACTCGCTTCGCTCGTTATCTCGGTCGCTGCGCTCCGCGCGCCTTGCATCGGGCCATCCTCGTGACGTTTTTCAACAGCCTGATAAATGTCGGGTCCCGATTACGTGGTATTTTGGTGAACAAATGAGGTTTTTCAGCGTACCACTGTTTCATGGCATCCATGGGGCATCGGTGACCGAGCGCTTTCTGGGG
>OGCL01002860.1_pt1 | contig 11150 bp, 11 predicted proteins | sample 1570041 | NCBI WGS metagenome assembly OGCL01 (sample SAMN06266162, study PRJEB24511) | hot springs metagenome | isolation source: Hot spring water | place: South Africa: Limpopo | collected 2015-06-22 | reverse complement strand
CGTTCCCTCTCCTTAAGCCCCTCCCCCCGAGGGGGAGGGGAGCGTCGTGAGTCGGCTACGCGACTTTCACGATAACCGTTCATGGCCATCGCCTGCGCCTTTCATCGGCAGGGGTGACCATAAGGCCATGAACGGTTGACGGCGCACGCCGGATCAGGTGCCCTTCTTCACCGAGCGGGCCTTGCTGCCCTTGAGCCCCACCGGGGTGAGCCCGTAGGTCCAGCGGTTACGCCAGGCGTTGTAGACCAGGGTGGGATATTCGGCCTTGCCCAGGCTGCCGTTGTAGCGGCCGAGCGCCCGGAACAGGTCGCCGCGCTCGATATCCAGGTAGTGGCGCAGGATGGTGCAGCCGTAGCGCAGATTGGTGCGCAGGTGAAACAGATTGTGTTCGCGCGTGCCGATCACATCCACCCAGAACGGCATGACCTGCATGAAGCCCATGGCGGAGGCGGACGAGACGGCGTACTTGCGAAAGCCGCTTTCCACCTCGATCAACCCCAGCACCAGCTCGGGGTCCAGCCCGGCGCGGGTGGCTTCGTAGTGGACGGTGTTGAGGAAATCCTCGCGGAAGGCCGGGTCCGGGATATAGCGCTCCAGCCGGCTGGACATCTCGGCAAGCCAGACCTTGACGAACGGGTCTTCGGCGAAGGCGGGGCGATCACGGGCGGTATCGGCCACGGCCTTGGAAAGCTGGGCCTTGACGCTGGCGGCAAGCGGCTCATAGCGCTGCGCGCCGCCCCAGGCGGCGCTGGCGGCCAGGGCCAGCATCCAGATCAGGTGTTTCAGTGGCGGCATGCTTTCACTCGTTCCTCGATCAATCCGGCTGCCTCGCTCTGTGCAATTCGCGTGCCAGCGGCCTCGGTACGGGCCTGATATTCCAGCTGTCCCTCCTTCAGCCCGCGTTCGCTGACCACCACCCGGTGTGGGACACCGATCAGCTCCATGTCGGCGAACATCACGCCGGGGCGCTCGTCCCGGTCGTCGAGCACGACGTCGATGCCGGCAGCGACCATTTGATTATAGAGATTATCGGCAGCTTCCCGGACGACTTGATTGCGCCGGTAGCCGAGCGGGACGATGGCCAGCTCGAACGGTGCGATGGCCTGTGGGAAGACGATGCCGCGTTCGTCGTTGCCCTGTTCGATGGCGGCGCCGACGATGCGGGAGACGCCGATGCCGTAACAACCCATTACCGCTACCCGGCTTTTGCCCTGCTCGTCCAGGAATTGCGCGTTCATGGCCAGCGAATACTTGCTACCCAGTTTGAAGATGTGGCCGACCTCGATACCGCGGCAGATCTCCAGGCGGCCCTTGCCGTCCGGGGAGGGGTCGCCGGCGACGACGTTGCGCAGGTCGGCGACCCGTGGCTCCGGCAGGTCGCGCTGGAAGTTCACGCCGGTGAGGTGGTAGCCGTCCTCGTTGGCACCGCAGACGAAGTCGGCCATCGCCGCCACGGAACGATCGGCCCAGAGGGGGATGCGCAGGCCGACCGGTCCGAGGGAGCCGACGCCGCACCCCAGGCTTGACCGGATTTCGGCGTCGCTGGCGAATTCCAGGGGGCTTTTCACACCGGGCAACTTGGCCGCCTTGACCTCATTGAGCTCATGGTCGCCGCGCACCAGCAGTGCCACCAAACCATCCTCGGCGCGCACGATCAAGGTCTTCACCACCCGCTCGGCAGGTAGCCTCAAGTAGGCGCAGACCTCCTCGATCGTATGCTGGCCGGGCGTGGGCACCTTCTGCAGCACCTGGCTGGGGGCGGGCCTGGGTGTGGCAGGGGCCAGGGCCTCGGCCAGCTCGACATTGGCGGCGTAGTCGGAGTCCGGGCAGAAGGCGATGGCGTCCTCGCCGCTGTCGGCCAGGACGTGAAACTCGTGCGAGCCGCTGCCGCCGATGGCGCCGGTGTCGGCTGCCACCGCCCGGAACTTGAGACCCAGGCGGCTGAAGATGCGTGCGTAGGTGTCATACATGACCCGATAGGTCTCATCCAGGCTGGCCTCGTCGGCGTGGAAGGAGTAGGCGTCCTTCATCAGGAACTCCCGTGCCCGCATGACGCCGAATCTCGGGCGGATCTCGTCGCGGAACTTGGTCTGGATCTGGTAGAAGTTCACGGGCAGCTGGCGGTAGGAGCGGATCTCCTTGCGGGCGATGTCGGTGATCACCTCCTCGTGGGTCGGGCCGAACAGGAAGTCGCGCTCGTGGCGATCCCTGATCTTGAGCATCTGCGGTCCGAACACTTCCCAGCGTCCCGACTCCTGCCACAGTTCGGCCGGGATCACGGCGGGCATGAGCAGTTCCACCGCGCCGGCGCGGTCCATCTCCTCGCGCACGATGGCCTCCACCTTGCGCAGGATCCTCAGGCCCAAGGGCATCCAGGTGTAGAGGCCCGAGCCCAGGCGCCTGATGAGTCCGGCGCGCAGCATGAGCCTGTGGCTGACGAGTTCGGCCTCGGCCGGGGCCTCCTTGCTGGTGGAGAGGAAAAACCGGGAAATGCGCATAATGGCGGCCTGTTACTGAAAGGCCGTATCTTAGCAAATGCGATTTCTATCCCGACTGGGCCGGGATCGTGCCTTCTCGCCGGTGGAGATCAGCGAGAAGAACGGCGTGCGCCTGCTGCATCTGGGCGGCCCGGCCGTGCAGAGCGCCATGCGCATCCGTGCCCCCTTCGAACTCGAACTGGAATATACCCGTGCGATGCTGGCCTTCGAGCTGTTCCATCCCGCGGCCCGCGACGTCACCCTGATCGGGCTGGGCGGCGGCTCGATCGCCAAGTTCATCCATCGCTACCTGCCACGGGTGAGGCTGACCGCGTTGGAGATCAACCCCGAAGTGGTCTGCGCTGCCCGGGCCTATTTCATGCTGCCCCCCGATGACGAGCGTCTGGCGGTCCTCACGGCCGACGGCGCCGCCTATGTACGCGAGCGCCGCGAAGCGCTGGACGTGCTCATGGTCGACGGTTATGACGCCGAACGCATCGTCGAGGACCTGGCCTCGCCGGACTTCTATCGGGCCTGTCACACGGCGCTGCGACCGGGCGGATTGGCGGTGTTCAATCTCTGGGGGTCGGATCGGCGCTTCGAGACCTACCGGCGGCGGCTGGGGGAGGCCTTTTCCGGTCGCATGCTCCTTCTGCCCGCGGAGCAGAAGGGCAACGTGGTGGTCTTCTGCTTCAAGCCACCGTTGCCCGACCTCGGCTTCATCCTCCTGCGCGGCCGAGCGGAGCGTTGTCAGCGCGACCTGGGCCTGGAATTCCCCCGCTTCCTGGAGCGATTGCGCAGTTCGAATGCCTGCACCGACTCAGGCTTCGTGCTGGATCGGCCCTGAGCGGCGGCCGGCGCATCCGGAGGGGCGTCTTTGCAAGGGCCGAGAAGGGTGGGACAATGCGACTCATATTTGCAACATTCGAGGACGGCCATGATCGACAAAGACGGTTACCGGCCGAACGTTGGGATCGTGTTATGCAATGCCCGCAACGAGGTCTTCTGGGGCAAGCGCGTGCGGCAGGATGCCTGGCAGTTTCCCCAGGGTGGCATCAAGCCCGGGGAGAACCCCGAGGCGGCCATGTTCCGCGAGCTGCGCGAGGAGGTCGGCCTGTTGCCGGAGCACGTGCGCATACTCGGGCGGACGCGCAACTGGTTGCGTTACGAGGTGCCCAGGGAGTGGGTGCGCAAGGATTGGCGCAGCCATTACCGGGGTCAGAAGCAAATCTGGTACCTGCTTCGCCTGACCGGACGGGACTGTGACGTCTGCCTGCGCGCCACCGATCATCCCGAGTTCGACGCCTGGCGGTGGAGCACCTACTGGGACCCGGTGCAGGCGGTGGTGGAGTTCAAGCGCGAGGTCTACCGCTCGGCGCTCGAGGAACTGGAAAAGTACCTGCCGCCCGTGCACCCGCCCCGCATCCGGCATCCTTACCTGCATCCCGCACGCATGCATGCCGGGCGGCCCTGACCGGGTCATGGCGGCGGTAATTCAGGTCATGAGGCAAGCGTCATGAGCGATGGCTACAAGACGCAGCAGCGTGGTCTCCAGGCCCTGCGCGGCCAGTTCTCCGCCTCCCAGATCGGCAAACAGTTACCGTGAAGTCGCGTAGCCGACTCACGACGCTCCCCTCCACACGAGAGGGAGCAGGGAGTCGAGCGTCGCTGTCGCGACTTTCACGGTAACGGAAAATCCGCGTTGATGCGATGAACAGAACCGCCCGTATCCTGATCGCGGCCGTGAGCGGCCTGACGGTATTGCCCCTGGCCACCGCCGGCGCGTCCGAGGCGACCGCCCCAGGTCCCACGGCACCGCCCGCCCGGGCTACCGCCCAGCCCCTGCCAGCCGGGACTCAGACCGGTCTGCTTCCCTATTATGTCGTTCCCTTCTTCCCCTTCTTGTGGCCGGTGCCGCCCGGCCATCCAGCCGCATCGCCGCCGCAGGCTCAAGCACCCCAGACCCCGCAATATCCTGCCTATCCCTTCGTGATCTGGCCGCCCGTCCAGCTGCCTGCCATGCCGTCGGCCCCGCTCGCGACACCCGTGCCTGCCGCGGTCAGGCCGTCGGCGGAGCAGCCGGTGACCGAGCCTGCCGTCGCGGCAGTCCAGCCGGTCCCACCCCAGGCAGCGGCAACCGAGGCCGGGCCGGCGCTGCAGGAGGCGGCGGGTCCGCTGACCGTATTCAAGACTCCCCCCTCGCCTGCCGTTGAGCTGAGTCCCTTGCCCAAGGGACCGGAACAGGGGCCTGAGACGTCAACAGCCGTCCAGCCGTCACCCGAAGCGGCCGCGGCGAGGGAGGTGTCGTCCAGGGAAAGCGCGCGACCCGGCGCCACGCCCGCCACCAAGCCCAAGCCGGCCGCCACCCGTCCGGCGGCCGCCAAGCCGGCACAGAATGTCACCGCGCACAAGCGCAAGCTGTGTTGGAAGGACGGCAAGCTCGACGTCTGCAAGTGATCGAGTTTGGGGCTGGGCTTGGCACCTGAGCCATAATCCGAGTAAAATAGTCGACAATAGCGCGTCGGCCTGATCGGGCGACATGCTGGCGTGTAGCGGCAGTGAGATCCGGCTTGAAAGATGATGGCCCCGTCTCCATTTGCGCTTGCAGCTGGACGGCGCGCATCGCAACAATCCCTGTCCATCCCTTTTCAACCATTGAGGTCTGACCATGTCGGTTTCCGAATTGCAAGTGCAGACGGCTCTGAAGGAGCTGATCGATCCCAATACGCAAAAAGATTTCATCTCCACCAAGTCCGCCCGCAACATCAGGGTCGACGGCGGCAAGGTCAGCCTGGAGGTGGTGCTGCCCTATCCGGCGGAGACGGTCATGGCCGGAATCAAACAGATCATCGAGGACAAGCTGCGCAGCATCCCCGGCGTCGAGGCCGCCGAGGCCAATGTCACCTGGAAGGTCGTCGCCCACAGCGTGCAGCGTGGAGTGAAGCTGATCCCCGGGGTGAAGAACATCATCGCCGTCGCCTCCGGCAAGGGCGGCGTGGGCAAGTCCACCACCGCCGTCAACCTGGCCCTGGCGCTGGCCGCAGAGGGTGCCAAGGTGGGGATGCTGGACGCCGACATCTACGGCCCCTCCCAGCCCACCATGCTGGGCATCCACGGTCGGCCGGAATCCGAGGACGGCCAGTCGCTGGAGCCTATGCTGGGGCATGGTCTGCAGGCGATGTCGATCGGTTTTCTGATCGACGTCGAGACGCCCATGGTCTGGCGCGGCCCGATGGTCACCCAGGCCTTGGAGCAATTGCTGAACAATACCAAATGGAAGGACCTGGACTATCTGGTGGTGGATCTGCCACCGGGCACCGGCGATATCCAACTGACCCTGGCCCAGCGCGTGCCGGTCACCGGCGCGGTGATCGTCACCACCCCCCAGGACATCGCGCTGATCGATGCCCGCAAAGGGCTCAAGATGTTCGAAAAGGTCGGCGTGCCCATCCTGGGGATCGTCGAGAACATGTCCATCCACATCTGCTCCAAGTGCGGCCATGAGGAGCGCATCTTCGGCGAGGGTGGCGGCGAACGCATGTGCAAGGACTACGGTGTCGAGTTTCTGGGCGGCCTGCCCCTGGATATCCGCATCCGCGAGGAGACCGACTCCGGCAAGCCCACCGTGGTGGCCGAGCCGGAGTCGCGCATCGCCGAGATCTACCGGCAGATCGCCCGCCGTGTGGCGGTGAAGGTGGGCGACCTGGCGGTGGACCATACGGCCAAGTTTCCCAGTATCGTCATCCAGAACACCTGAGAAGGGCGGGCAGGCGAAAAGCGTGAGGTATCATGCCTCACGCCTTTTCTTTTCCGTCGACGCTATGAGCATCAAGTCAGACCGGTGGATACGCCGCATGGCCCTCGAACACGGCATGATCGACCCCTTCGAGCCGGGCCAGATCAAGGAGGCAGGCGGCCACAGGATCGTCTCCTACGGCACCTCGAGCTACGGCTACGACGTGCGCTGCGCCAACGAATTCAAGCTGTTCACCGACATCAACACCACCATCGTCGATCCGAAGAACTTCGACCCGAATTCCTTCGTCGAGGTCAAGGGCGAATCCTGCATCATCCCGCCCAACTCCTTTGCCCTGGCACGCACGGTGGAGTATTTCCGCATTCCCCGGAACGTGTTGACCATCTGCCTCGGCAAGAGCACCTATGCACGCTGTGGCATCATCGTCAACGTCACCCCGCTGGAGCCCGAATGGGAGGGGCACGTGACCCTGGAGTTCTCCAACACCACACCGTTGCCGGCGCGCATCTACGCCAACGAGGGCGTGGCGCAGATGCTGTTCCTGGAGTCCGACGAGGTATGCGAGACCTCCTACCGGGACCGCGGCGGCAAGTACCAGGGCCAGACCGGCGTGACCCTGCCGAAGATCTAGTGAGGAGTGAGGAGTGAGGAGTGAGGAGTACAATCCCGCCACTCCCAACGTCCTCTCCACCTCTGGCGCACAATTCGCAAGGTCGTATGGCATCGCCTTGAATACCCCTCACCCCTCAGCCCTCACCCCTCACTGACATGCGCTTCCGTTTCCCTGTCGTCATCATCGACGAAGACTTCCGCTCCGAAAACCAGAGCGGTCTGTCCATACGTGCGCTTGCGCAAGCGATCGAGAAGGAGGGCATCGAGGTGCTGGGGGTCACCAGCTACGGCGACCTGTCCTCCTTCGCGCAGCAACAGTCGCGCGCCTGCGCCTTCATCCTGTCGGTGGACGACGAGGAACTGGCCAACGAGGAGGAGGAGACCATCGCCGAGCTCAGGGCCTTCGTCGAGGAGATCCGGTTCCGCAACGCCGAGATCCCGATCTTCCTGCACTGCGAGACGCGCACCGCCCGCCACATCCCCAACGACATCCTGCGCCAGCTCAACGGCTTCATCCACATGCTGGAGGACACGCCGGAGTTCCTCGCCCGCTACATCGCCCGCGAGGCGCGGGCCTATCTCGATTCCATCGTGCCGCCCTTCTTCCGGGCGCTCACCCACTATGCCGCCGACGGATCCTATTCCTGGCACTGTCCCGGGCACTCCGGCGGGGTGGCCTTCCTGAAGAGCCCCATCGGCCAGATGTTCCACCAGTTCTTCGGCGAGAACCTGCTGCGCGCCGATGTCTGCAACGCGGTGGACGAGCTGGGCCAGCTGCTCGACCACACCGGGCCCGTGGCCGCCAGCGAGCACAACGCCGCGCGTATCTTCAACTGCGATCACCTGTTCTTCGTCACCAACGGCACCAGCTCCTCGAACAAGATGGTCTGGCATGCGACCGTGGCCCCCAACGACATCGTCCTGGTCGACCGCAACTGCCACAAGTCGGTGCTGCACTCGATCATCATGACCGGGGCGATCCCCATCTTCCTGACGCCGACGCGCAACAACTACGGCATCATCGGCCCCATCCCGCTGGACGAATTCAGGCCGGAGAACATCCAGAAGAAGATCGCCGCCCACCCCTTCGCGAGGGAGGTCAAGACCAGACCCAGGGTCCTGACCATCACCCAGAGCACCTACGATGGCATCCTCTACAACGTCGACACCATCAAGGAGCTGCTGGGCGACTATATCGACACCCTGCACTTCGACGAGGCCTGGCTGCCGCATGCCACCTTTCATGACTTCTACCGGGGTATGCACGCCATCGGCAAGGACCGCCCGCGCTCGAAAGACGCCCTGGTATTCGCCACCCAGTCCACGCACAAGCTGCTCGCCGGGCTTTCCCAGGCCTCACAGATCCTGGTGCAGGACTCGGAGAACCGGAAACTGGACTACCACCGCTTCAACGAGGCCTATCTCATGCACACCTCCACCTCGCCGCAATACGCCATCATCGCCTCGTGCGACGTGGCGGCGGCGATGATGGAACCGCCGGGGGGCACCGCGCTGGTGGAGGAATCCATCCTCGAGGCCCTGGACTTCCGCCGCGCCATGCGCAAGGTGGATGCCGAGTTCGGTCAGGACTGGTGGTTCAAGGTTTGGGGCCCGGACCACCTGGCCGAGGAGGGCATCGGCAGCCGCGAGGACTGGATCCTGGGTTCGCGCGAGCGCTGGCACGGCTTCGGCGACATCGCCAGCGGCTTCAACATGCTCGACCCGATCAAGGCCACGGTCATCACCCCCGGCCTGGACGTGGACGGCGACTTCGCCGACTGGGGCATCCCGGCCGCGATCGTCACCAAGTATTTGGCCGAGCACGGCGTCATCGTCGAGAAGACCGGGCTTTATTCCTTCTTCATCATGTTCACCATCGGCATCACCAAGGGCCGCTGGAATACCCTGGTGACGGCGCTGCAGCAGTTCAAGGCCGACTATGACGAAAACCAGCCGCTCTGGCGGGTGCTGCCGGAGTTCGTGGAGAAGCAGCCGCGCTACGAGAAGATCGGACTCAAGGACCTGTGCGAGCAGATCCACGCCATCTACAAGGCCAACGACGTGGCGCGGCTTACTACCGAGATGTACCTGTCCGAGATGGCCCCGGCCATGAAGCCCTCGGACGCCTTCGCCAAGATGGCCCACCGGGAGATCGAGCGGGTGGAGATCGACCGGCTGGAAGGCCGCATCACCAGCGTGCTGCTCACGCCCTATCCGCCCGGTATCCCGCTGCTCATCCCCGGCGAGCGATTTAACGCCACCATCGTGCGCTATCTGCAATTCACCCGCGAGTTCAACGACCGCTTCCCGGGCTTCGAGACCGACGTGCACGGGCTGGTGAAGGACAGGGACAACGGCAAGACCCGGTATTTCGTGGATTGCGTCATGTAAGGGGTGCCGCGCACACCACTGCTTTGCTGCATCCGGTACGACACGGCCGAAGGTGTGTGCCCCCCTCACTCCCTACATGTTGTCACCCAGCACCAAGGCGCTGGGGTGGCCAGCCACGAAGTCGGTGCCGATGAGGAAAGCTTGCGCCAGCCCGTCCGGGCTGGGCTGGACTGCGTACTGCAGGTGCATGCCCCACTGGCTGCCGTCGCCGGGCAGTTGGGCAAACCGGGGTGTCTTGCGGCGTGCTAACGGACATGGCGACGGCCACCCCAGAGCATGAGTGTCGCCGTGTCCGTTCCCTCTCCTTAAGCCCCTCCCCTCGATGGGGGGGGAGCGTCGTGAGTCGCTCTCGCGACTTTCACGATAACCGTACCCTACGGGTGTCACCTTTGGAAAGCGGCGATTTTATCGCTCAGCAGGCGTGCGCAGCAGGCGTTGCACATCCCGATCCAGTGGCAGTGCGTAGTCGTGTGAGCGCAGAATTTGCCCACTGTCGGCGCGAACCAGCTTGATGTTGACAAAGACGTATTGCCTGGAGACAGCGTAGGTGCCGACCAGTACTCCGGCCGCTTGGTGCACGCGCACGATGTCTTTGAGCTCGCGCGACAGCAACAATTCGCCGGTCTGCTCGCGCACATAAACATCGCCACGCAGCTTGATTTCGCGCACGTCGATGCCCGCAGCCACCGCTCCGGAGCTAATCTGTTCGGACAGTGTACGCCCTAGGGGCGAGGACACGCGCAGGTCGTTGACATCGACCATGGTGGCTACCAGCAAGGGCGACACCAGACCGGGTGCTACACCGTTGAGCAACTGTTTGACCGCCGCGCGGTTGGCTGCGACAAACGGGTGTGCAGCCGCCACTTCGTAAGTGGGCTCTTCGGGCACCCGGGTTGAGGTACAACCGAGCAGCGTTGCTGCCAGCAGCGCGCCAACGACATATCGCAAGGTGTTCTTAACCATCATTGAGCTACCACCATGAATGTGCGCGTGGGAACGGGACGAGCAGGTGCCTGAAACAGCGGCGCGTCATGGTCTTCGACGTAGTACACACGGGTGCTGCGCGCTAGGTAGCGTTCGCCCTGGGCGAGCGAGGCCGTCAGCACCAGCTCGGTATGCGTGGGGCCACCGGTGGACCGACCTGCCTCCACGTCTGCGACCGCCGCTGCGCCCAGCGCCAGCGCCTTGACAAAGTCTGGGTGCGCGTGCACCGCCGCGTAGTGGGCAGCCAAGACACCCGCCGTCAGCACGGTAAACGCACCTGGGATGTAACTGGGACGGCTGCTGTGGTGACGCACCAGCTGTACCTGAGCGTTCAGATGCAGCGCGGCACGACCGGGCTGGGCGGTGACAACATAGCCTTGCTGAACCAGGCGCGTAATGAGCAGTTCGCGCAGGGTACGGTCAAAGGTGGACGGGTTGTCGGGTAGCACGACATGCAGCGCTACTTTGTCGGCCAACACGGCAGGCGCCTGCCGAAAAGTCTCTTGGATCAAATCGTCGGCTACAACATCCCAGTGCCCGGCCGCGCGCACTTTGCGCTGGGTGGCGTAGGGAAAATTTTCAGCGACCGGTACCGGTGCGTACACGCATCCGGCCGTCAGCGCACTGAGCACAACGGCAAGCGCAATTCTTTGCTGGATCAGTGTTAGCAAGGCAACCTCCCTTCAGCAGCCGGTGCGGCCCACAGCGCCGCACGCCAAGGTTGAACGATACGGACAGCAGACGATGCATCAGGTGCAGCGCTGCGACCGGGTTGATAGTGTAGCTGTGTTGGCAACAAATAGAACTGTCCGGTGTTGTAGAGTGTCAAGGCAATTTAGTAATGTCCGGTAATTGGGCAAGATAGAAATGTCCGGTCGATATGCGTTTGGGTTGGCCCTCAGGGGCTGGCCAATTGGCCAGCCCCTGAG
>OGCL01002859.1_pt1 | contig 11152 bp, 10 predicted proteins | sample 1570041 | NCBI WGS metagenome assembly OGCL01 (sample SAMN06266162, study PRJEB24511) | hot springs metagenome | isolation source: Hot spring water | place: South Africa: Limpopo | collected 2015-06-22 | reverse complement strand
ATCCATGCCGTGCAGACCACCAAGGGCGAGGCGCAGGCCGCCTTCGGCAACCCGGCGGTCTACATGGAGAAGTTCCTGGAGCACCCGCGCCACATCGAGATCCAGGTGCTGGCCGACCAGCACAAGAACGCCGTGTGGCTGGGCGAGCGCGACTGCTCGATGCAGCGCCGCCATCAGAAGATCATTGAAGAAGCACCGGCGCCTGGCATCCCCCGCCGGCTGATCGACCGCGTGGGCGACCGCTGCGCGGCCGCCTGCAAGAAGATCGGCTACCGCGGTGCGGGCACCTTCGAGTTCCTGTACGAAAACGGCGAGTTCTACTTCATTGAGATGAACACGCGCGTGCAGGTGGAGCACCCCGTCACCGAGATGACAAGCGGCATCGACATCGTGCAGATGCAGATCCGCGTGGCCGCTGGCGAGAAGCTGCCGTTCACGCAGCGCCAGATCGAGACGCGGGGCCACGCCATCGAGTGCCGCATCAATGCCGAGGATCCGGTCAAGTTCATCCCGTCGCCGGGCCGCATCACCATGTGGCACCCGCCCGGCGGCCCCGGCGTGCGCGTCGACTCGCATGCCTACACGAACTACTTCGTGCCGCCCAACTACGACTCGATGATCGGCAAGATCATCGTGCACGGCGACACGCGGGAGCAGGCCCTGGCTCGCATGCGCACCGCCCTGTCCGAGACGGTCGTCGAAGGCATCCAGACCAACATCCCGCTGCACCGCGAGCTGATGGTCGACGCCAAGTTCGTCGAAGGCGGCACCGACATCCACTACCTCGAAAACTGGATGGCCGCGCGCAAGCGCTGACCAGCCGGAATCGCTGCCATGCCCCTGTTCGAACTGACCCTGCTGGCCCAGGAGGCCGAGGTCGAGCTGCTCAGCGATGCCTTGATGGAAGTCGAGGCGCTGTCGGTTTCGGTGGAAGACGCCGACGCCGACACCGAGCACGAAGAAGCCCTGTGGGGTGAGCCGGGCATGCCCGTGCCCCGTGAGGCCTGGCAGCGCTCCACGATCAAGAGCCTGTTCCCGGACGAGGCCCAGGCCCTGGAGGCCGTCACCCTGATCCTGGCGCAGGACTGGGCCCATGACATTCACGTGCAGGGCATCCAGCCTGTGGATGAACAGGACTGGGTGCGGCTGACGCAATCGCAGTTTCAGCCCGTGCCCATCACCGATGCCTTCTGGATCGTGCCGACCTGGCACGAGGTGCCGGCTGGCGCCCGGGTGGCCATGCGGCTGGACCCGGGTCTGGCCTTTGGCACGGGCACGCACCCCACGACGCGCATGTGTCTGAAGTGGCTGGCCCAACACGCCGACGCTTACGCAGGGCAGCCGGTGCTGGACTACGGCTGTGGCTCGGGCATCCTCGCCATCGGCGCGCTGCTGCATGGCGCGGCGTCGGCCGATGCGGTCGACATCGACCCCGCGGCGGTGGACGCCACCTTGGCCAATGCCGACGCCAACGTCGCCCACCTCAAGGATGCGCAGGGCCGGTTGCCATTGCGCGTGGGCCTGCCCGACCTGGTCGGCGAGGCCGAAGGCGCCTACCCAGTGGTGCTGGCCAACATCCTGGCCACGCCGCTGAAGATGCTGGCCCCGCTGCTGGCGGGCCACGTGGCGCCTGGCGGCCATCTGGTGCTGGCCGGCATCCTGGCACGCCAGGAGCAAGAGCTGACGGACGCCTACGCCGAGGCCGGCCTCGAGTTGCGGGTGGCCAACGAAGAAGAGGGCTGGATCCTGATGACCGCCCACAAACAGGTGGCGCGGGCGGGATGAACCCGGCCCCACCGCGGTTCTGCGCTGAAAAAATGGCATAAAGGGCCCTTATGAGCCTGGCCACCCGTTGCACCCACTGCGGCACGATCTTCAAGGTCGTCCAAGACCAATTGAAGGTCTCGGAAGGCTGGGTGCGCTGTGGCCGCTGCAACGAGGTGTTCAACGCGCTGCCCGCCTTGTTCGACCTGGACACGGAGGCGCCCCCTCCGCGGCCCACTCCCCCGCCGGCGCAGAATCCGGTGGCGAGCCAGCCACAGAGCACCCCACACAGTACGCCAAGGACGGCGCCCGCCCCCACTCCGCAGGCCACGCCGCGCCCCGTCTCGCAGACGCCAGCAGCGCCACCGGCGCCCGCGTCCTCGGCAGCGGCACCCGTCAGAACACCGCCACCAGCACGGGCCACCCCGCTGGCCGATCTGCCGTCTGCCCCGCCCCGCCAACCCGTGGTCACGCCCGGGCTCGCAGCGCGCCCGGCCCCTCCGGCGCCGCCCGTCACGCCGGCAGCTGCCCCCCTGTCCGCCTTGCCGTCCGCGCCCGTGCCGCCCGTGCCCCCGGAGCCGCCGACACGCCTGACCGTGCGTGGAGTCGACGATTTCGAGCTCGATACGTCGGTGCCCTTGCCCGGGCGTGACACCGAGCCGATGGAGCACGACAGCGGCGGCGGCCCGCTGAGCCTGCCCATGACGAACGAGGCCGATGCGCTGGACTCGCGCTACCTGCTGCCGTCCTCGCGCAGCAAGCGGCCCGCCGTGCGCCGCGTGCGCGGGCCGGAGTTCGCCGATGCGGAGTTCCCCAGCGACGCGATGCTCGACGCGGAAGAAGACTGGCTGCTCGAGCCCACGCCCATGCCCAGCACGGCGCCGCCCTCGCTGGCCCGCCTGGGGCAAAGCGGCGCGCCCGCTGCTGGGCATGACACACCGCCACCGGCCCCCTCGTCGTCACAGGCTGTCTCGGCTCCTGCGGCCCCAACCGCTGTGCCGCCGACCTCCGCGGACGCTGCGGCGCCGGCAGGCCTTGCCCTGCCACCGATCGAAGAGGATGGCCCCACCACGCTGCCCTCACGCTTCGCCGACGACGACGCGCCCGCGCCCGCAGCCGATGCGCAGGCCCAGCCCGGCGACGCGCCCGCGCCCACGGAAGCCGAGCTACTGGCCCGCCGCACCAGCGAACGTGCATCCTCGCGCGATCGCAAAGGCCGCCGCTCGGGGCGCGACACGCAACCGCCCACGCCCGAGTTCCTCCGTCAGGCGCGCCGCCAGGCCATGTGGCGCCACCCCGGTACACGCGGGCTGCTCAGCGGGCTCAGCCTCGCCCTGCTGTTGACGCTGGGTGCACAGGTGCTGCACCAGCAACGCGACTGGGTCGCCGCACGCGAGCCAGCCTTGCGCCCCTGGTTGGTCCAGTGGTGTGCCTGGGCGCAGTGTCAGCTGGGCCTGCCGCGCAACCTGGAGGCCTTCCAGGTGGACCACGCCACGCTGGTGCGCGCCGAATCCGAAGGCCCCGACCGCTACCGCCTGAGCCTGGTCGTGCGCAGCAGCACGGCTACCGAGCTGGCCTGGCCAGCCGTCGACCTGGTGCTCAACGACCGCAACGGCCAGGTGCTGGCGCGCCGCACGCTGCCCGTGCGCGCCGCCGACTGGCAAGCCGAGGCGCCCGCTGCCAGCGCTGCCGGCGTGCCTCCGCCGCCCGGCATGCCGGCACGCGCGTCCGGCACGCTCAGCTGGTCGCTCCAGCTGGTCGGGCTGGACCCCGCCGGTTACACGGCCGAACTTTTCTATCCCTGAGACCCTTCATCCATGTCTGTCCTGATCTGCGGCTCGCTGGCCTTTGACACCATCACCACCTTTACGGGCCGCTTTGCCCAGCAGATCCTGCCCGAGCAGGTCCACATCCTGAACGTGTCCTTCCTGGTGCCCTCCATGCGCAAGGAGTTCGGGGGCTGTGCCGGCAACATCGCCTACGCGCTCAAGCAGTTGGGCGGCGAGCCCTTGATCATGGCCACCCTGGGCAAGGACGGTGCGCTCTACCGCAACCACCTCGAGCACCAGGGCATCAGCCTGCGCCACGTGATGACGGTGGAAGACGACTACACCGCCCAGGCCATCATCATCACCGACCAGGACAACAACCAGATCACCGCCTTCCACCCCGGCGCCATGGGCCAGGCCCACCGGCTGAAGATCGAGGCCGACCCGGCGGTGAAGCTCGCCATCGTGGCACCGGACGGCCGCGACGCCATGATCCAGCACGCCGAGCAACTGCAGGCCGCCAAGATCCCGTTCATCTTCGATCCGGGCCAGGGCCTGCCGATGTTCGACGGCGACGACCTCAAGCGCTTCGTGTCGCAGGCCAGCTGGGTGGCCGTCAACGACTACGAGGGCAAGATGCTGGCCGACCGCACTGGCCAGAGCCTGGCCGAGATCTCACAGGCCGCCCACCTTCAAGGCCTGATCGAGACGCTGGGCGCCGACGGCTGCCACGTCTATGTGAAGGGCGAGAAGACCCACGTGCCCGGCGTCAAGGCTGCCGCCGTGGTCGACCCCACCGGCTGTGGCGACGCCTTCCGCGGCGGCCTGCTGTATGGCCTGTCGCAGGGGTGGGACCTGGTGAAATCGGTGGCGCTGGCCAACCAGCTGGGCGCCATCAAGATCGCGGTGGCCGGCCCGCAGAACTACACCCTCGACCGCGCAGCCCTGGGCCTGTGACTCCACCCGCTTTTCGGCGCTGGCTTGCCGCGCTGGCCTGGATCGTCTGGCTGGCCGGCGCGTGCGCCACGCCCTCCGTTCATGCACTGACGCTGGCGACCTGGAACATCGAATGGCTGATGACCCCGGCCACGCGCGGTGAGCTGGGCGCACGCTGCCAGCCCCAGCAGCCCGACAGCGACAGCCGCGCACTCCCGTGCACGCCAGGGCGCAAGCCGCCACCCGTGCGGGACGCCACCGATCTCGCCGTGCTGGCGCGGTATGCCGATCGCCTGGGCGCACGCGGCGTCGACGTCGTGGCCCTGCAGGAGGTGGATGGCGCGGAGGCCGGCCGACAGGTGTTCCGGCAGGGCTGGCGGCTGGACTGCTTCACCCCGCGTCGCCACCCGCAGAACGTGGGCTTTGCCATCCGTGATGGCGTGCCCTACCGCTGCCACCCCGCGCTGACCGAACTCGATGTGGACGGCAGCAGCCGCGCCGGCGCCGACGTGACGCTCTACCCGGGCACGCCGCAGGCGGTGCGCATCCTGGCGGTGCACCTCAAGAGCGGCTGCTTCAACGGCCGACTGGACCGGCGCTTTGCTCCGTGCGAGCGGTTGCGCCAGCAGGTCCCCGTGGTCGAGGCCTGGATCGACGCCCGCGTCCGCGAGCGCGTGGCCTTTGCCGTGATGGGCGATTTCAACCGCCATCTGGATCAGGACGCCCGTTTCGACGCCGGGCCCGATGAAGATGCGCCGCTCAACCTCGTGCAGGCCTGGAGCGACGACCAGCCGCCGGGTGCCGTGCTGCTGCGCGCCACCGAGGCGCAGCCCTACCTCGCCTGCCACCGAGACGACACCCACCGCCGCTACATCGACGACATCCTGATCTCGTCGTCTCTGGCGCAACGCCATCCCAGCCGGCTGTTCGCGCGTCAGCCGTATGACGACGCCGACCTCGGTCGCCCCCTGTCCGATCACTGCCCGCTGATCTGGACGCTGCGGCCCTGAGCCGCTTGTCGCCAGAAGCCCCCAGGTCGGCCCGCCCCGCATCCAGGCGGGGGGACACGTTTTCCTTGACGCAAACGGAATACGTTTACCGTTACGGTAAACGCTGTCGTACCGATCGAGGAAGTCCGCCATGAACCCCCACCGTCGCCGTTTCATCGGGCAAGCCGTGATGCAGGCGGCCGCCGCCACCGGGCTGAGCGCCTTCACCGCGGAGGCGCGGGCCAATGCGCAGGGTGCGCGCCTGGATGCCCGCGCGGCCACGCCCGCACGCCCGCTGGGCCGCCTGGGCCGGGCGCCTTGCGTGGTGGTGGGCTCGGGCTACGGCGGGGCGGTCGCCGCGCTGCGGCTCGCGCAGGCCGGCATCCCCGTCGTCATGCTGGAGATGGGCCGGCTGTGGACGCAGCCCGCCGACGATGGCCGCATCTTCTGCAAGACGCTGTCGCCCGACGGCCGGGCCATGTGGTTCAAGGACCGCACCGAGGCGCCCCTGCAGAGCTTTCTCGGGCTGGACGTGATCAACCGCAAGATCTCGCGGTATGCGGGCGTGCTCGACCGGATCAACTTCCCGGGCATCAGCGTGTACGCCGGGCGCGGCGTGGGGGGTGGCTCGCTGGTCAACGGCGGCATGGCGGTCACGCCCCGGCGCGATTACCTCGCCCGCATCCTGCCGCAGCTCGACAGCGACGAGATGTACCAGCGCTGGTTCCCGCTGGCCAACCGCACGCTGGGCGTGGGCCAGGTGAACCCGGCCTGGTTCGAATCGGCTGCCTCGCAGCGTTATGCACGCGTGGCACGCGACCAGGCGCAGCGGGCAGGCTTTCGCACCACCTTTGTCCCATCGGTCTACGACCTCGACTACCTGGCCCGCGAAGAGCGGCAAGCCGCGCCCCGGTCGGCGCTGGCGCAAGAGGTCATCTACGGCAACGAACACGGCAAGCTCAGCCTGGACCGCACCTACCTGGCCGAGGCCATGGGCACCGGCCGCTTGGCGCTGTACTGCCTGCACGAGGTCACACGCATCCGGCAGCAGGCAGACGGCGACTACCTGCTGGACGTGCGGCAGATCGACGCGCAAGGCACGGTGCTCGGCACATCGCAACTGCGTTGCGGCAGCGTGTTCCTGGGCGCCGGCAGCGTCGGCACCAGCAGCATGCTGGTCAAGGCGCGCGACACGGGCGACCTGCCGCGGCTACCAGCCGCCGTAGGCCAGGGCTGGGGCAACAACGGCAACGTCATGGCCGCCCGGGCCAACCACGTGTGGCACCCGACCGGCACCGTGCAATGCACGATGCCGCTGATGGGCATCGACGACTGGGATCACCCCACCCGGCCGGTGTTCGCCGAGATCACGCCCCTGCCCACGGGCTTCGAGAACTGGGTGAGCATGTACCTGGGCGTGACACGCAACCCCGAGCGGGCGAGCTTCCGCCTCGACGCGGTGAGCGGGAAGGTGGTGCTCGACTGGCGGCGCGAACAGAACGCGCCCAGCGTGCAGGCGCTCAAGGGCCTGCTGGACACCATCAACCGACGCGAAGGCACCCTCTACCGCGTGGACCTGTTCGGCGGCGGGCGCAGCTTCGCAGACGACTTCACCTACCACCCGCTGGGCGGCTGCCTGCTGGGCCAGGCCACCGATGACCACGGCCGCGTGACCGGCCATCGCGGGCTGTACGTGACCGACGGGGCCTTGATTCCCGGTAGCGTGGGGGTCAACCCCTTTGTCACGATCACCGCGCTGGCCGAGCGCAACATGGCGCACATCCTGCGCAGTGACGTGATTGCCTGAACGGGCTCGATCGGCTCGCGCCTGAGGACTGGATCAGGCCTTGCCCTGCTTGGCCACGGCCGCAGCCGCGGCTGCAGCGGCTTCGGCATCGCCCAGGTAGTAGTGCTTGATGGGCTTGAGGTCGGCGTCCAGCTCGTACACCAGCGGGATACCGTTGGGGATGTTCACGCCCACGATGTCGTTGTCGCCGATGTTGTCGAGGTACTTGATCAGCGCTCGGATGGAGTTGCCATGTGCCGCGATCAGGATGCGCTGACCACTCTTGATCGCCGGCGCCAGCACCTCGTTCCAGTAGGGCACCACCCGGGCCACCGTGTCCTTGAGGCACTCGGTCAGCGGGATCTGCTCCGGGTTCAGCTTGGCGTAGCGCACGTCCTGGCGTTGGCCGCGCGGGTCGTTCGGCTCCAGGGCAGGCGGCGGCGTGTCGTAGCTGCGCCGCCAGACCAGCACCTGCTCATCGCCATACTGCTTGGCCATGTCGGCCTTGTTCAGGCCCTGCAGGCCCCCGTAGTGGCGCTCGTTGAGGCGCCAGTCCTTGACGACCGGCAGCCAGGTGCGGTCCATCTCGTCAAGCGCGTAGTTCAGCGTGTGGATGGCGCGCTTGAGCACCGAGGTGTAGGCCACGTCAAACTCGTAGCCTTCGGCCTTGAGCAGCTTGCCAGCGGCCATGGCCTGCGAGATGCCGGTGGGGGTCAGCTCCACATCGGTCCAGCCGGTGAAGCGGTTTTCCAGGTTCCAGGTGGATTCGCCGTGGCGAATCAGCACGAGCTTGTACATGACGTTCTGTCCCAATGGAGGTGGCGCAAAACCCCGGAGCGGCCCGCCCGGGAAACCCGCAATTCTATAATCCCGCCCTGCCTGCAGGCTGGCCCGGCGCCGCCTGCCCTCTCACGCTTCGAAAGACACGCGCATGACCTCGTCGAGCTTCCTCGCAGACAACTGGTACTGGATCCTGGCAGCCGCCACCTCGGGCGGCCTGCTGTTGCTGCAGCAACTGCGCGACGCCGGCGGCAGCGGCCTGAGCCCGGCCCAGGCCGTGCAGCTGATCAACAGGGAGAAGGCCCAGGTGATCGATGTGTGCGAGCCGGCCGAACACGCCGCCGGCCACATCGCGGGCGCGCGCAACATCCCGCTGGCTTCGCTGGGCGAAGCCAAGGGCCTGCCTGGCAACAAGCAGATTCCCCTGGTTGTGGTGTGCGCCACGGGCCAGCGCTCGGGCCGCGCGGTGGCCCAGCTGCGCAAGATGGGCTATGAGAACGCCCAGGCGCTGCAAGGCGGCCTGAAGGCCTGGCGCGAAGCCAACCTCCCGGTGGCACGCAGCCAGGAAAAGAGCTAAGAACTGGCAGGCTGGCACCTTCCTGGCTGCGGCGCAACGCCCCCACAGCCTTGTGGGTCATGCGGCCTGGGCGGACAATTCAGACTTGTCCATGTGAACAAGCCGCTGAAGCGGCGCACGCGAGCCAACCATGCCAGCCGTCAAGATGTACACCACCCAGGTCTGCCCCTACTGCCTGCGCGCCAAGGCGCTGCTCAAGCAGCGTGGGGTCGAAGCCATTGAAGAGATCCGCATCGACCTCGATCCGGCGCAGCGCGACCACATGATGGCGGTCACCGGCCGGCGCACCGTGCCGCAGATCTTCATCGGCGAGACGCATGTGGGCGGGTGCGACGACCTGATCGCGCTGGACCAACGCGGCGAACTGATGCCGATGCTGCAGGCCTGACCCGCAGGGTGCGGGCCGCGCGCGAAAACGCGCCAGCCGCGCCGCGGAGGTGTCACGCGGGTGGGCCATAATGCCCCCCGACCCGTTTGCGGCTTGGGCCTTGTGCGCCAACCGAAGCGCCAGGGCCTCTTATTCATTCACCAGGACACCTCATGAGCGACCAAGCCAACCAACCCAGCTTTGCCATCCAGCGCATCTACCTCAAAGACCTGTCGCTGGAGCTGCCCAACGCGCCCCAGATCCTGCTGGAGCAAGGCCAGCCCAACGTCGACGTGCAGCTGAACCTGCACGCCGAGCCCGTGGTCGAGAGCGTCTACGAAGTCTCGGTGACCGCCACCGTGACGGCCAAGATCAACGACAAGGTGCTGTTCCTGGTGGAAGCCAAGCAAGCCGGCCTGTTCGAGATCAAGAACGTGCCGCAAGAGCAGATGCAGCCCATCATCGCGATCGCCTGCCCGCAGATCGTCTACCCCTACCTGCGCGCCACCGTGGCCGACGTGCTGAACCGCACCGGCTTCCCGGCCGTGCACCTGACGGAAGTGAACTTCCAGGCGATGTACGAAGCCCAACTGGCCCAGGCTGCCGGCCAGGCCTGATTCCCGGCGCCGCTCCACATGAACCTCACGGTTCTGGGCGCGGGCGCCTGGGGCACCGCGCTGGCCATCAGCGCGGCCCGGCACAACCCGGGCGTGTGCCTGTGGGCACGTGACCCCGAGCAGGTGGCCGCGATGGCGGCCGCGCGCAGCAACACCCGCTACCTGCCCGACGCGGCCTTCCCGCCCGATCTGCAGCTCACGTCCGACCTCGGCGCCGCCGTCGCGCACGCGCAGACAGCTGGCGGCCTGATCGTCATCGGCACCCCGATGGCCGCGCTCGACGGCATGCTGCGCAGCCTGCCGGCTGACGTGCCGGTGCTGTGGCTGTGCAAGGGCTTCGAAAAAGGCACGGGCCGGCTTGGCCATGAAGTGGCCCAGGCGATCCGTCCTGAGGGCCGCTACGGCATCCTTTCGGGCCCCAGCTTTGCCGAAGAGGTCGCGCACGCCGCACCCACCGCGCTGGTGGCTGCCGCCAACCACCCGGCCCTGTGCGAACAGGCCGTGGCCGCCTTCCACAGCGACAGCCTGCGCGTCTACACCTCGACCGACCCGATCGGCGTGGAAGTGGGCGGCGCGGTCAAGAACGTGCTGGCCATCGCCACCGGCTTGTGCGATGGCCTTCAGCTCGGCCTCAATGCGCGCGCCGCGCTGGTCACGCGTGGCCTGGCGGAAATGAGCCGTCTGGGCCTGGCGCTGGGTGCGCGCGCCGACGCCGCCATCGACAACGCGGCCAACCTGGTGCCCCGCTTGGCCAATGCCCTGCCCCTGAGCCGGCACGAACCCAACCCGCGCTCGGTGCTGGACCGCATCTACAAGTTTGCCGCCCAGCCCAGCGTGTTGCCGTCGGTGCCGCAGCCTGTGGGCGCGGCCAACCGCGATGCGGCCTACTCGCCATTATGGGATGTGATCATGGTGCACTGGCAGCCCGGCCGCACCGTGCGCGAGCTGCGTTCGGTGGACGAGGTACTGGCGGCGGAGGACGCTGGCGACGTGCGCCTGCAGCCGCTGGACCTGGTGGTGAACTGCCCGGTGCTGCAGGTTGGCCGCCAGGCGCTGCCGGGGGTGACGCCGCTGCCGTTGCCATGAAAAGAGGTTCTTCACGGATTACCGGGGAAAGCGGCTTTGATCTTCAGGAAGAAGTACTCGCTGTCCCGGTAACCATAGGCCATCCGCTTCATCACCTTGATCCGGTTGTTGATGCCCTCCAGCTGGCCAGTGTGCATCGGCCAGCGCACCCGGCTCAGGATGCCCCGCCAGTAGCCCGATAGCCGCTTGGCGAAGCGCGCCAAGGATTCGATGCCGCTCTCCTTTGCCTGTGCCAGCCAGTCTTTCCACGCTCGCCGCCACGCCCAGCCTGTCTGTGCATCCCACAGCGCCTTCAGCCCGGCTTTCATCACGTACACCGTCGCCAAGGCCTGATTGGCTGCCAGCAACTCGTCCAAACGGATACGTTGCCCATCGTTCTTCAGGTTCTCCGCATTGCGCAACAGCAGCCAGCGCGACTGCTTGATCACCCGACGGGCCGGACGGTCATCGCGCAGACGGTTAGCCTCGTCCACGCGTACCC
>OGCL01002857.1_pt1 | contig 11156 bp, 7 predicted proteins | sample 1570041 | NCBI WGS metagenome assembly OGCL01 (sample SAMN06266162, study PRJEB24511) | hot springs metagenome | isolation source: Hot spring water | place: South Africa: Limpopo | collected 2015-06-22 | reverse complement strand
GGTGCGCCTGTGGGATGCGCTCCTCCAGGGTCCGGTAACTGAACAGGGCGGTTTGGGTGATGTCGGCTCCACGCATGGTCTTCGCAGCTCGGGTTACGTCCGCGCTATTTTCCCACGTTCGTCCCGCTCAGTGGCTCGGGCGGGGCGTTTTTCAACAGCCTGTTAAAGCAAAAGCCGTTTGCTGCCGATAGACTTCTGCCTGGATTAAACCCTGCAAGCTTTTCGCCATGCGCTCATGCCACCGTCACCCCGGAACGCCTGACCCGTGCCGCCGCGGGGTGCTGGGCGCTGCCCTCATCACTCTGGGATTGGCTAGCCTGAACAGCCACGCCACCGCCGAGCAGCCCCTGGGCTGTCTGATCCAACCAAGCCAGGTGGCGGAGCTGGGCAGTCCTGTGATCGGCGTGCTGAGAGATGTGCGCGTCGACCGCGGCGACGTGGTGCGTGGCGGCCAGGTGCTCGCCGTCCTCCGCACCGAGGTGGAGAAAGCTTCCCTGGACGTGGCGCGCGCCCGTTCTGAGTCGGAAAGTGCGATACGTGCCAGCGAGGCGGACTGGGAATACAACCGCTTGCGCCTGGAGCGGGCGGAAGAGTTGCGCCGGCAGAATTTCATCTCCGCCCAAGCCCTGGAGCAGGCACGCGCCGAGGCCGACATGGCGCGGCAGCGCCTTGAGCAGAGCAAGGAACAGCGCCGCGTCTGGGAGCGCGAACAGGCCTTGGCCGAGGCCCAGCTGAACCAGCGCGTAATCCGCAGCCCGTTCAGCGGCGTGGTGCTGGAACGCTACCAGAATCCGGGCGAACGAGTGGAGGAAAAACCGATCCTTAAGCTGGCCAACATGAATCCCCTGCGGGTGGAAGTGTTTATGCCTGTCTCCCGTTTCGGCAGCATCCGACCAGGCACGATGCTCGACGTCCTGCCGGAGCTTCCCGGCGCGGAGGCGCGCCGGGCCAAGGTCACCCGGGTAGATCGGATCATCGACCCGGCCAGCAACACCTTCCGCGTGCAGTTGCAACTGCCCAATCCCCGCCTCGCCCTGCCCGCCGGCCTGCGCTGCAAGATTCAGACCGACATGGCCGAGCCAGCCGCGCCACCCGCCAAGCGGCGTTGACGTCCACCCTAACTATCGATGCTAAGGCGCCTACGCGACCAGCTCATCGGCAAACGCCGCCCCCGTGCGGCGCGTCCGCACATGGAGGAGCTGGAGCCGCGCATCCTGTACTCCGCCGACCCAGTCGGTGCCGTGGCCAGCCTGGCCAACTGGTCCGCCGACGCCGAAGTGCGGCAACTTGACAACGCTCCCGGCACGAATAGCACCGTCCAGAACAACCAGGCCCTGCGCCGCGAGTTGCTGTTCGTCGATAGCCGGGTGCCAGACCACGAGCGACTCATCGACGATCTGCGCGCCCAGGTCGATGGCGGACGCGACCTGAGGGTGGTGGTGATCGGCGCAGACGAGGACGGCGTCGACGTCATCAGCCGCGCCCTCGTTGAAGAGTCGAAAGCCGTGGACGCTGTGCACATCTTCTCGCACGGTGGAGCAGGCGAACTGCGGCTGGGCGACACCCGGCTCGACGGCGACAGCTTGCGGCAGCGCCAGGACCAGATCCAAGCCTGGTCGCTGAGCCTCGGCGCCGAGGCGGACCTGCTCATCTATGGCTGCGAAGTGGCCTCCACCGATCAGGGCAAGGCCCTGGTCGACCAGCTCGCCCTGCTCACTGGTGCCGACGTCGCAGCCTCCGATGACCTCACCGGCAGTATCGACCTGGGCGGGGATTGGATCCTCGAATACCACTCCGGCCTGATCCAGACCGAGGTGGCCCTCAGTCCCTACAGGCAGATGGACTGGCAGGGCATCCTGGCAACCTACACCGTCACCAACACGGCCAACAGCGGCGCCGGCTCGCTGCGCCAGGCGATCCTGGACGCCAACGCGAATCCAGGTGCCGACCTCATCGTCTTCAACATCGCAGGCAGCGGTATACACACGATAGCGCCGACCTCGGCGCTGCCCAACATCACCGGGCAGGTGACGATCGACGCCACCACCGACGACAGCTTCGCCGCCAACGGCAACCGGCCTGCGATCGTCCTGTCGGGCGCGAGCGCGGGCAGCAGCTCGGGTCTGCGGCTGGCCGCCGGCTCCGGCGGAAGCGAGATCCGCGGCCTCGTCATCCGCGACTTCGGGGGCGACGGCATCCACATCACGGCCGACTCCAGCGGCAACCTGATCGCCGGCAATTTCATCGGTCGTCTAAACGCTGATGGCACCGCTGGCCCGGCAGGCACCGGGAACAACTTCGAGGGCATCTTCGTCGCGGGCGCCAACAACACCATCGGCGGCACGTCGGCCGCCGACCGCAACGTAATCTCGGGCAACGGCCAGTACGGCATACGCATCCAGGGCACTGCGGCCACCGGCAATGTCGTCGTCGGCAACCTCATCGGCCTGAACGGCTCCGGAACGGCCAGCTTGGGCAACAATTGGGCAGGTGTGGGCATCGGCGACGCGGCGAAGAATAATGTCATCGGTGGCACAGACGCGGCGCAGCGCAACCTGATCAGCGGCAACGGCCAGGCCGGCATAGAGCTGTGGGGTGCCGGTACCACCGGCAACCGGGTGCAGGGCAACTGGATCGGCCTGGACATCAACGGCGCGCTGCGCGGCAACACCTGGTCCGGCGTCTGGCTGCAAAGCGGTGCCTCCAACAACGTCGTCGGCGGCATCGCGGCCGGCAGCGGCAACGTGATTGCCGGCCAGACGGCGGGTGACGGCATCGAGGTGCTCGGCTCGTCGACGCGAAACAACGCGTTCCTCGGCAACAGCATCTACTCGAACAGCGAGCAGGGCATCGACCACAGCGACGACGGCGTCACGGCGAACGACCCGGGCGACACCGACAGCGGGCCAAACGACCTGCAGAACTACCCGCAGCTGTCCTCCGCGGTGCTGGCCGCGGGCGGCGCCACGATCGCCGGCACGCTCAACAGCAACGCCAACACCACGTATCGAATCGAGTTCTTCGCCAACGCGGCCGGGGTCGCTGACGCGACGCATGGCGAGGGCCAGCGCCACCTGGGCTTCACCACCGTCACGACCAATGCGTCAGGCAACGCCAGCTTCAGTGTGAGTCTGTCCGGGGTTGCGCTAGCGCTTGGCGAGCGCGTTTCCGCGACCGCGACGGTGGATCTGGGTGGTGGCAACTTCGGCAGCACCTCGGAGTTCGCGGCCAATGTCGTGGCGACGACGATCTACGCCGGCAGCAGCACCTCTTCGGGCACGACGACGGCGAGCACCTCGCTGAGCTGGAGCCACACCGTAGCGGCCGGCGCCAATCGCATCCTGGTGGTCAGCGTCGGCGTCAATGGCGACTCCACCAACATCTCCGGCGTGACCTACGGCGGTCAAGCGCTGACCCGGCTAGGCACCGCGTCGAAGGGCGGTGGTGGCGGCGTCAAGAACGAGCTGTGGTACCTCGTGGCCCCGACGGTCGGTACGGCGAACGTCGTCGTGACGACCGGTGCCAGCGTGTCGATCGTGGCCGGCGCGACGACCTACTACGGTGTCGACCAAGCCACACCCTATGGTCCGGCCTACGCCGTCGGCGACTCCGGCAACACGATCACGGGACCGACCGTCACGTCGACTGTCGGCGAACTCGTGGTCGACTCAGTGGTGATCCGCGATCGCTCGATCCTGACCGCAGGCGCGGGACAAACAGCGATGTGGACGCGCACCGCCAGCGGCGCGCAGAACCTGCACGGCGGCAGCAGCACCGAGCCTGGCGCGGCCTCAGTGCCGATGACTTGGACCGCCGGCGGTACCGGCAGCGGCGCCGGCGACTGGGCGATCGTCGCCGCCGCGCTGCGGCCGGCGCCCGTCGCACCGGTGGTCACCGTGCCGTCGGGCCTCGTGACCCGTGGCGACACGCCGCTTACGCTGTCGGGCGCGAATGCGATCATGGTCGCCGACGCCGACTCTGCAAACCTGACGGTGTCGCTGTCGATCTCGGGTGGCACGGCGTCGCTCGCCACTGTCGCCGGACTAACGTTCACGATCGGCGACGGCACCGCCGACGAGGCGATGACGTTCTCCGGCTCGATCGCGAGTCTCAACGCGGCGCTGAACGGGCTCGTCTTCACCCCGACGGCCGGCTTCTCCGGCCCGGCCGAGATCGAGGTGACGGCCAACGACGGCACCCAGCTCGCGGTCGGGCGCACGACGGTCGGCGGCACGACGTCGGCCCAGTACGACAAGCAGCAGATCGGCACACGCATCACGTTCGGCTCGGCCGGCACAGTGACCGGCCTGAACGTCTACCTGCAGAACCTCAAGGCCAACAACGGCGTGTGGGTTGGCCTCTACGCCGACAACGGCAGTGGCGCGCCTGGTGCGCTGCTGGCCCAGACCAGCCGCAACCTGGCCAAAGGTACGGGCTGGTACGCGTTCGACATCCCCGACGTCTCGGTGGCGGCAGGCAACTACTGGATCGGCATCGCGCCGCGCAAGGAAGGCCGCTTCTTCTATGACACTACCGGCGGCGCGACGGTCATCAGCAACTACGACCCCGCCGCCGGGCTGGCGCCGAACTGGACTGGCACCACGGCGACCAACGCCTGGTCGGTGTCGGCCTATGCCTCATTCTCGCCGACGGCGGGCGCCGGGCTCAGCGACGAGAAGGTGCTGACCATCACGGTGCAGACGGCGCCGGTGCTCGACGCGTCGAAGTCGCCGGTGCTCGGCCCGGTCGTCGAGGACGCGCCGGCGCCGGTGGGGGCGGTGGGCACGCTGGTGTCGGCGCTCGTCGACCTGACGGACCCGTCAGGCGGCCTGGACAACGTCACCGACATCGACAGTGACGCGCTGCTGGGCATCGCTGTGGTCGGGGCCAACACCGCCAACGGCAGCTGGTGGTATTCGATCGACGACGGCAGCACCTGGCAGGCGCTGGGTGCGGTGAGCAACACCAGCGCCCGCCTGCTCGCCGCCGACGGCGCGACGCGGCTGTACTTCCGGCCCAACGCCGACTGGAGCGGCACGATCACCGACGCGATCACCTTCCGCGCCTGGGACCAGACCAGCAGCAGCAACGGCGCGCTGGCCAGCACGGCGGTCAACGGCGGCACGACGGCGTATTCGGTCGCCACCGACACGGCGGCGCTGACGGTCAGTGCCGTCAACGATGCGCCGGTGCTCGACCTGAGCGGCACGTTCGCGTTCACGCCGATCACCGAGGACGAGGTCGCCAACGCCGGCAACACGGTGGCGCAGATCATCGCCAGCGCAGGCGGCGACCGCATCACCGACCCCGATGCCCTGGCGCTGGAGGGCATCGCCGTCACCGGCGCGGCGAGTGGCAACGGCACCTGGCAGTACTCGACGAACGGTGGCGCCTCTTGGATGGCCGTGGACACGGTCTCGGACGGCCAGGCGCTGCTGCTGCGCGACATCGACCGCCTGCGCTTCGTTCCCAACGCCCAGAACGGCACCACAGCGAGCATTGCCTTTCGCGCCTGGGACCGGACCAGCGGCAGTGCCGGCACCAAGGTGGATGCCACGCTGAACGGCGGGACGACGGCGTTCAGCACCGCCACCGCCAGCGCGACGATCGTGGTCAGCGACGTCAACGACGCGCCGGAGCTGGCCGGCGGCTCGACGCTGGCCTACACCGAGAACCAGGACGCCGCCGCGGTCAACACGGCGATCACCGTGGCCGACGTGGACAACGCCACGCTGGCGTCGGCGACGGTGCAGATCACCGGCAACTACGCCAGCGGCGAGGACGTGCTGGGCTTCGCCAACGTCGGCATGGGCAACATCGCCGGGGTCTGGGACGCGGACAGTGGCACGCTGACGCTGACCTCGGCCGGCGCTACGGCGACGCTGGCGCAGTGGCAGGCCGCGCTGCGGGCGGTGACCTACGTCAACACCTCGGACAGCCCCAGCACCGCCGCTCGCACGGTCAGCTACACCGTCAGCGACGGTGCGCTGACCTCCAACACCGTGACCAGCACGGTCAGCGTGGCGGCGGTCAACGACGCGCCCACCGGCAGCGTCACCATCGGCGGCACGCCGACCCAGGGCCAGACCCTGAGCGCGTCCGACACCCTGGCCGACGCCGACGGGCTGGGCGCCATCACCTACACCTGGAAGGCCGACGGCGCCGACATCGGCAGCGGCGCCAGCTTCGTGCTCACGCAGGCCGAGGTGGGCAAGCTCATCACCGTCGTCGCCAGCTACACCGACGGCCAGGGGACGAACGAGAGCGTGACCAGCGCCGCGGTCGGCCCGGTGGCACCCGCCAATGTGGTCCTGCCTCCGGACCCGATCCTTCCAGATCCAACCCCCGATCCTCAACCTAATCCGCTGCCTGATCTCGTTCCGGAGAAACAGGATCCGCCTGATTCCCCTCCCGAAAGCCAGGTTCCCGTGGATGAGAGCCCCTTGGTGGATGAGGAAACGGCCCCAGCGGGCGGTAAAGATACTTCCGCCCAAGAGGCCATGGGCGCATCCGTGCGCTACCCGCCCTACTCGCATCGCTTCACGCAGGTGCATGTGCGAAGCTTCGGCGCGCAGGGCGATGGCGATGCATATGGTTTCGATCCTTGGAAGATCGGCGGTGCATACCAGTTGCCCATGAATGAGTTCCAGCTTGCCCTGCAGCCCCTGCAGGCCACCGGCCCGTCCGGACCGGCGGATAGCGCGTTCATCACCTCAGCGCAATCCAACCTGTCTGGTGAACAGGAGCAGTTCGACTTCACCCTCCGCTCCGAACCCGCGCAGGTGGCTGCCCTGGCTTTTTCCGCTGGGCTGGTGGCATGGGCGCTTCGCGCCGGCGGCCTGATAGCCAGCCTAATGGCCACTGTGCCAGCCTGGCGGAATTTCGACCCCATGCCGGTGCTATATAAGGACGAGGAGGATGCGAACGCCTTTCCGGAGGGTCCCGACGCCGCGACGCCTAAGAACCAAGACGAGGACATGGAAATCGTCGCGATCTCAGTACAGCGCCGAATGCCATGAGGCTACCGAAATTCAGTCCGGTCGCCCGCATGAGCCTCGGCCTTACGGCCATGGTGCTGTTATTCCTAATGTTCATGGACATCATTGGGCTAATCCCGAGCCGAGAGCAGATCGTGAAGGATGTTCGCCTACGCTTCAGCGAAAACCTCGGCGTGCAGGTGGCGTTTATCCTGCGGCGCAACGACATGAGTGAGCTGGGACGCCTGCTCACGGAAGTCAGAAGCCGGGACTCAGACCTGTATTCCATTGCCTTGCGCAAGCGCGACGACTCGACCCTCGTCCAGGTAGGGGAACACGGGCTTCATTGGATTCCGCCGCGGGAGGGGCTCTCCAACCCGGACAACATCCGCGTGCCCCTGTATGCGGGTAAGGAACCGTGGGGCAATCTGGAACTCGCTTTCGCCCCCACTGCCCCAAAGACAGCGCTGGACTGGCTCGGTAACCACATGGTGGCCATGGTATTGATTTTTGGCGTGGCCGGCTTCGCCGCCTTCTATCTCTACCTGCGGCGAGCCTTGTTTTACCTGGATCCTACCAGCGCTGTGCCGGAACGGGTTAGCCGCGCCTTCGACACCCTTCGGGAAGGCGTCCTGATTCTGGACCCGGAGGGCAAAATCATGTTGACCAATACCGCATTCAAGGAGCTGCACCCTGACGCCAACGGAGAATTCACCGGCCACGACATCAAGGAACTCGAATGGTTGTGGGCCAGCCTGGGTAGGGATTCCGGCCAACACCCCTGGACCCAGGCCATCAAGTCAGGGAAGTCCTTTCACAACCTTTTGCTGGAACTGGCCCAGCCGGATGGCTCCACCCACAAGGCCATACTGAGCGTCACTCCCATCGAGTCCCCCGGCGGCGACATGCGTGGTTGCCTGATTTCCATCGATGACGTGAGCGAACTGCACCGGGTCAACGAGGAGCTGCTTCGCGCTATGGTCGATCTTGAGGCCTCGCGCAAGGAAGTCGAACAACGCAACCAGGAACTCCTCACCCTGGCCACCAGGGACCCCCTCACCGGCTGCCTGAACCGGCGCGCCTTCTTTCAATTACTGGACGAGATCTACGCCAAGGCAAAGGCCGACCAGTCCGGTTTCTGTTGCGTGATGACCGACATCGACCACTTCAAATCCTTCAACGACCGCTATGGCCATGCCGTGGGGGACGACGTGATCCGCAACGTGGTACGCAGCCTGCAATCCGAATTGCGCGACAACGACCTGATCTGTCGTTATGGCGGTGAAGAGTTCTGCATCATCCTGCCGGACACATCAGCCGCGCAGGCCTGGGAGATCGCAGAACGCCTGCGCCAGAAAGTAGAAAACAGCGCCGGGCGATCACTGCGCACCGCGGAGGAGGTTAGGGTCACTTCCAGTTTCGGCGTTGCCCATCTGGAGCCGGACATCAACAACCCGGCCGAACTCGTTGGCAGAGCCGACGATGCTCTATACGAATCCAAGCGCAACGGGCGCAACCGGGTCACCCAGTGGCGCAAGGAACTGGCCGCGGCCAAAGCCTGAAACCGACAGCGCCGTGCCCCCCGATCGGGTTGGTTACCTATTTTCCTCTGTTGCCTCGACGAAAACCGCCATGTATCTGGGGAAGTTCTCACGGCCTCAGCAGTTGCATCAATCCCAACACGCCGAACAGGGCCACCGTGAGTCCCGCGATGCGCCTGATGCGTCGGTCGGCGGCGATGGCCCGCAGCCGGTCCGCCGTCCAGGCCATGGCCAGCAGGTTGGGCAGGGTCCCCAGCGCGAAGGCGAACATCAGACCCGCGCCCTGCAGCGCACCGCCGCTGGCCAGGGCCGAGACCAGGACGCTGTAGGTGAGGCCGCAGGGCAGCCAGCCCCAAAGCCCGCCCGCGAGCAGGGCCTGCGCGGGGCTGCGGATGGGCAACAGCCGACCCAGCCGGGGTTGCAAGCGCGACCAGAGCGCACCGCCGGCCCGCTCCAACACCAGCACCGCCCGGCTGAGCCCTGCCAGGTAGAGCCCGAGCAGGATCAGCACCCCCTGGGCCAGCACGTAGAGCCCCTGCTGCACGGGCAGCAGGCGATCGGAGAGAAAGGCGGCAGAACCGATCAGCCCGGCCAGGGCACCAGCCAGGGTGTAGCTGAGGATGCGGCCCAGGTTGTAGCCCAGGTGAAAGACGAAGGGTTGCCTTACCCCGCCCTGCAGGGACATGGCCGCGACGATGCCGCCGCACATGCCCACGCAATGGGCGCCCCCGAGGAAGCCGACCAGAAACGCGGCCAGAAGGGAGAGTTCGGGCATGGAGGGGTGAGGGGTGAGGGGTGAGGTTCACCCCATGCGCCTTGTGGGCTGACCGCTCGTGCCCCCCGCCTTTCTATTCGCAGCGCATGCCACCCTCGATCCAGAGGGCCACGTCGCGGTGCCAGGCGGCAGAGCCGCCGTCCACGGTGGGGTGTCGGCCGGTTGGGGTCATGCCCGAATCCAGGGCCCAATGGATGCGCCCGTCCGTGAGCAGATGGTGCTGCAGCCTGCGTCCGGAGTCCCCCGCGCCGGCGTTGCGTTTGATCAGTTCACAGGTCTCGCGCGGGCCGAGTCCGGTCCAGTCCATACGCGGCAAAGGCGCCTGCCACTCGCCGCCCTTGAGCCCGGTGATCGCCGGCTGGTGACAGGTGTCGCACAGGTAGCGGTTGCGGTGCGTGGTATAGGACAGGCCGTTGCTGCGACGGCTGTTGAACCGGTGGCAGGCGAGACAGCGCTCGTGCTGGAAACTCGGATAGAGGGTCTCGGCGAAGTTCACACCCTGGCCGGGGTTCGCCCGGGCGGCGGGGAGGGTGAGCAGGAGGACGACGAGGGCGAGGGGGATCAGCGTGGGTTTCATGTTTCGGCTCTCGCGACGAACTGGGCCCGATAGGCCGCGTAGGTTGAAGTCATGGCCAGGGGCAGGAACAGCAGCAGGCCCAGGCCGAAGGGGATGACCAGGGCCACCATGCCCAGCAGGGAGAGCAGCAGGCCATAGAGGATCATCGGCCGCCAGTTCACCAGGCAGGCCCACAGGCTCCAGAACATGGCCTTGCCCGGCGGGAAGCCCTCGAACAGGGCCAGGGCCGGCGCAAACCAGGTCGCCATGAGCAGGGGCGTGAACAGCAGGGCGCCCGTGAGCAGGGCCGGCATGGCCCGGTCGAGCACCGCACGCATCTCCTCGGGGTCCATCTCCTGTGGGCGCACGGACAGGGCGAGGAGGCGCTCCACCGCGTCGCCGCCGATCAGGGTCATCACCTGCCCGACCACCAGATGGGCGACCAGGTAGACGACACCGATGACCAGCAGCGCATTGCGGCCGCGATAGAAGCCGGCGCCGACGTGGATCAGCCCCGTCGGCTCGCCGCGCTCCGCGGCCTGAGCCGCAGCCATGTAGGCCGCCACCAGGAAGGGGGAGAGCAGCTCCAGCGCCAGGGGGCCGGCCATGGGGATCAGGCCGATGCCGAAGGCGGCCAGGAAGAAGGCCGCGCTCATGCCCATCCAGGGCACGACGGCCGGGGTGAACAGGCGAAAACCGGTCTTGAGCCATTGCATGGCTGCGCCGGCCGGCGGGCGGGTCACGCTCAGCGCGCGCATGAGCGTCCCCCCGGCGCGTTGCGCCCGGGCGCCGGCCTACGGTCGGCGACAAGACAACGCCGCCCGCAGGCGGCGTCGCGATCGACCGGGTCGCTCAGAACGAGAAGATCAGCCACAGGGGCACCATGAAATTGGGCGAGAGGTCGTCGTAACGGACCAACTGCCCGTCACCGCGGATGTCCACCGGTAGTAGGACCGGCCGTGGGGCGGTGTCACCTTGACGGCGTAGAGCCGGCCGCGGATGCGGTATTCCTCCACCCGGTCCTCGCCGCGGGTGGTGATGGTGACCTGGGGCTCCAGGGTAGCATCCGGCACACCGGGCGGCGGCGGGATCTCGGGCAGGGGTTGCAGCCGCAGTCTATCCTCAGCCAGGGCCGAAGCCACGGTCAGCATGCCGGCCAGTAGCAGGATGGGGGTGCGCATGTCGGTTCCTCAGTGGTTCCTGATGTTCTAATTATCCCAGATTGTCCATTAGGACGCGGGAAGGCGCGAAGCGCATGATCGAGGCAGGTTGCGCGTGACGGTCGCAGGCGAGGTTGAACACCTCGC
>OGCL01002856.1_pt1 | contig 11170 bp, 11 predicted proteins | sample 1570041 | NCBI WGS metagenome assembly OGCL01 (sample SAMN06266162, study PRJEB24511) | hot springs metagenome | isolation source: Hot spring water | place: South Africa: Limpopo | collected 2015-06-22 | reverse complement strand
TACCCGGAAGAATTGCTGGAGATTGACTATGAGCCCGGGGATCGCGTTCTCAGAGTCACAGGAACCGGGCAGGTCAGATTCGAAGGCAAAAGTCGCTTTGTCGGCGGCGGATTGCTGGGTGAGCGGGTCGCCATCCGCCCCTCCAGCGTGGATGGTGTTTATGATGTGATTTTCATCCACAAGACCATCCGCCAGATCGACTTGAGAGAGCGGGGGTAACGATCATCAACCCGTTACCCATGTCTCCCGACAGGTGTTTACCATGTCCCCCGGCTGAACACCGTGCGCACCGGTGCAGGCTTCGGTCAGTCGGTGCGCACGGCGCACCCGACCCATTCAAGCCTTTGGCAACGCCCAACAGACTGCTTAGCAGAGCCCGGCCAGTTGCAGCCAATGGCGGTAGAAGCCTTCGGCCACGCGGTTGAGTTCGGCCACCTTGGCTGGCAGCTGGTCGAGCATCAGCGCCCTGCTCTGCTGGCTGGGCTGGGTTTCGTCGAGCAGGTGGTGCCAGTCGTCCAGCCATTCGCGCACCAGGGCCTCGGTCATTTCCGGATGGCCCTGCAGGGCCAGCACCTTGTCGCCCCAGGCAAAGCCCTGGTTGGCGCACCAGGGGCTGCTGAGTAAAGGCTGCGCGCCCTCGGGGATGGCAAAGCTGTCGCCATGCCACTGGAACATGGGGAACTGCGCGGGCAGATGGGCCAGCCAGGGGCTGGGCGCGGCCTGGTCCAGACGGGTCAGGGCCTGCCAGCCGCTTTCGGTATAGGGCATGCGGGTAATAGGCGCGCCCAGGGCCTTGGCCAGCAGTTGGCCACCCAGGCAGTGGCCGATAAGCGGCACATCCCGATTGAGCAAATGCTGAAGCGCCGCCACCTCGGTCTGCAGCCAGGGCAGCGGGTCATTCACACTCATGGGCCCGCCCATGATGGCCACGGCTTTGGGCCGGTCCAGGTCGATACCCTCCAGCTCGCCCAGGTCGGCGCGCAGCACGGTAAAGCTGTGCCCGCCCTCCTCCAGCACCTGTGCCAGATGGGCCGGTGGGCAGTAGTCGATATGGGTGAAGATCAGGATATCGGTCATTGCGGGGAGCCTGCGAATCTGGCGTTAACGGGCATGCCGCGACGGCACCCCGAACGATGAAAGTCTGCGCGGCATGCCCACCCTCATCCGGCGCTTCGCGCCACCTTCTCCCGGAGGGAGAAGGACAGCAAGGAGGGCGTCGCTGCGCGACTTTCACACTAAAGCCGGCCAGTCTGAGGCAAAGCGGGGTTTGGGTCGAGCCGGCGACACCGACCAGCCGTGGCTGGCCGGTGTCTTATCCATCAGGGCCGCAGGTTTTTGATCTCCTGGGTGACGCCCCAGCCGTCCAGCTTGCCACCCAGGGGGGCGACCACGGCTTCCAGATCATGCTCAAAGTCATCGATCCCATGGTGAGTGGCAAACATCACCTTGCTCACCTGCAAATGCCACACCCCATCATCGCGTTCGGTTACCAGGGCATGCAGGGATTCGCCACGAAACTGGCGGGTTGCCATGCGGGCCCGTTCCTCATCCGGGAAGATGGCGTAGAACTCGATGGGATGGAAGCTGGCGAAGTCGAACCCGCCCTCCTTCATCCGCCGCAAAACCCCATTACTGACATCATCGTGCAAGGCTGCGCTCATAAAGTGACCTCCTCAGGCGATGTACCCATATAAAGGACGCGAGGAGCTGTCGACGTTTCGCCCAATTGCCGCGACGTAACTGCAACAGCCCTTAGGAACCAGCTAAAGAACCAACTGCGTTGTCGATGCTGCGTGAAACGACTGGTAGACCGCTTTGCCCGGATCGGTGCCCTGGACTGGCGCCGTTCGGGAGTCAAGCAAGGTGCTGCACTTGAGGCCAAAGCCAGGCACTGAAACGGCCTGGCGGACGGAGAGCGGTACAGAGCGTACCGAGCAGAGCCGTCACCTGCAGACTAGCCCTATCTCGGCCGCTTTGCCCAGAAAAAGTTGTTACAGCCGAGAAAATTCCAGGCGCCGGTTATGGACGGCTGAGCCAGGCCATCATCAGCCGGCTGAACCAGGCCGGGGTGATCTGCCCGGCCCAGTACAGCAGCTTGAACTGCAGGCTGACCGGGCGATGCACCAAAGGCTTGTGGGCCTGCTGCCAGACGGCCCGGGCCACATCCTCGGCGATCAGATTCACACCCAGGCGGCGCACCACGGGCGGCTGTACCTGCTGGTCATTCAGCATGGGCGTGCTGACAAAGGGCGGCATCAGGTCGCCGACGCGGATGCCATGGCGCGCCCACTCGATCTCCAGGGCCTCGGTCAGGCCGCGCACGGCAAACTTGGAAGCCGAGTAGCTGGCCAGTTCCGGCACACCATAGACACCGGAGGCCGAGCCCATATTGATCACCTGGGCATTGGCCGTGGCCTTGAGATAGGGAAAGGCGGCATGGGTCATATTGATCAGGCCCATGACGTTGATCTGCAGGATACGGGCATGCTCGGCCGGCTCGATCTCGGCAAACCGACCGATACGCAGCACACCAGCGCTATTGAACAGCAGACGCAGCTGCCCATGCTGGCTGGCGCAGAAATCCGCCAGGGCCGCCTTGACCGCTGCGGCATCGGTCACATCCAGCTCGGCATTCCAGGCCCCACCCAGCTCGGCGGCCAGTTCCGCCAGGGCCTGACGATTGCAGTCGAGCAGGCCGACCCGCCAGCCCTGGCGGTGAAACAGTCGGGCGGTGGCCGCGCCAATACCCGAGGCGGCGCCGGTGATCAGGATGCTGTCCATTCAGCAGCCCCGCTCGCGCAGAAAGCTCACCACCTCGGCCAGGGCAAAATCCGCCGCCTTGAGCATGCCGGCATGGGCCTGAAACACATGCCACAGCCCGGGATAGCGCTGCAGGCGCACCTCCACCCCGGCGGCCCTGGCCTTGTCGGCAAAACGCAGGCTGTCGTTGCGCAGGATCTCGTCCTCGCCCACCTGAATCAGCAGCGGCGCCAGGCCCTTGAGATCGGCGAACAGCGGCGACAGCGCCGGATCATCCAGGGCCATGTCCGTCGGGCAATACAGGCCGCGGGCCTGCTCCACCCAGCTGCGCTGGATCAGCGGGTCACCTGCCGGCGGCTCGTGCAGCTGCTCGCCGGTAAAGTCCACCACCGGCGAGAAGCACACCAGCGCCGCCGGCTGTGGTAGGCCCAGGTCACGCAGCCGCAGGCTGGTGATCAGGCTCAGGTTGCCGCCAGCCGAGTCGCCGCCAATCACGATCTGCTCGGGTTTGTAGCCCATCTCCAGCAACGCCTGGAAGGCGGCCACGGCATCTTCGCGGGCCGCCGGAAAGGGATGCTCCGGGGCCAGGCGGTAATCCAGGGCGCAGACCTCCATCTGCCCACGCTTGGCCAGGCTGGCGCAGATGGCCCGGTGGGTATTGGGCCCGCCGATCAGGTAGGCGCCGCCGTGCAGGTACAGCAGCACGCTGCCATTGCCGGCCTGCGGCCGATGCCACTCGCAGGGTCGCCCGCCCAGGCTGCCAGCGCTACGGCTGACCCCGCGCAGCGGCGGCGTGGCAGCGGTGAGCAGGCGCAGCACCGCACGCTGCCCGGCAATCGGCATGGGTGGGCGCACCAGGCCACGAAACAGCAGGCGCAGGCCACCGCGCAGCACGGCGCGCAGCAGTGCCTGGTCCTGGGCCGGGGCGGTGAATTCAGCGGATGCAGTCATAGTCGGCAAGCTCCGGAGTGCGGGTCAGATAACGGTAGGTGAAGGTATAGCCCGGCCAGTTGTTGGTGCTCTTGCCGGAGGCCGTCTTGTACCAGCTGGTACAGCCCTGTTCCCATATCGTTCGATGTGAACGCGCCTGAATCTGCTGGTTATAGGCCTGCTGCACCTGGGGTTTGACGTCCAGATAGCGCAGCCCGCCATGACGCAGCGCATCAAGGCAGCCCAGCACATAGCGGAACTGGCTCTCCAGCATATAGATGATGGAGTTGTGCCCCAGGTTGGTGTTGGGCCCGTAGAGGATAAACAGGTTGGGAAAACCGCTGACGCTGATGCCCTTGTAGGCTTCGGCGCCCTCGCGCCAGGCCTGGTTCAGCTCCTGCCCACCGAGCCCACGAATCTGCATCGGCGCCAGAAACTCCGTGGCGGCGAAACCGGTGCCGTAGATCAGCACATCGCAGCCATGCTCCTGACCATCGCGGGTGCGGATGCCAGCGGGCGTGAGCGCGTCGATGGCCGTGTCGATCACCTGCACATTGGCCTGAGCCAGGGCCGGCAGGTAGTCATTGCTGATCAGGATGCGCTTGCAGCCCATGGGGTAGTCAGGCTGCAGCCGGGCGCGCAGGGCTGGGTCGCTGATCTGCCGGCGCAGGTGCCGCTCGAAGCTTGTGCGAAACAGCCGCAGCAAACCGGGCAGGTGGATAAAGGCCAGGGCACGCACCTCATGCTGCAGGTACTTGAGGCCGCGGTCCAGGCGCAGCAGCCAGGGCAGGCGGCGCATAACGGCCAACTCCCAGGACCGATAGGCGCGATCCGGCTTGGGCAGCACATAGGCGGCCGAGCGCTGGAACAGCTTGAGCTCGGCCACCCTGGGCTGGATCTGCGGCACGAACTGGATGGCCGAGGCTCCGGTGCCGATCACCGCCACCCGCTTGCCGGCAAGGTCCAGGTCATGGCGCCAGCGCGCCGAATGAAAGGCTTCGCCCTGAAACTGCTCGATACCGGGGATGGCCGGATAGGCCGGCTGGTTGAGCTGGCCACAGGCGCTGATCAGCACCTCGGCAGCCAGTTCCTCGCCATCGGCCAGGGTCACCCGCCAGAGCCCGGCCGCTTCGTCGAAGGCGGCGCTGCGCACCTCGGCCTTGAGGCGGATATGCGGGCGCAGGCGGTACTTGTCCACGCAGTGCTGCATATAGCCGTGGATTTCCGCCTGGGGCGCATACTTGCGGCTCCAGTCCAGCTTGGGCTCGAAGGAGAAGGAGTACAGGTGCGAGGGCACGTCGCAGGCCGCACCGGGGTAGCTGTTGTCGCGCCAGGTGCCGCCGATGTCCTCGGCCTTTTCCAGCAGCAGGAAATCCTCGATGCCCGCCTGGCGCAACTGGATGGCCATGCCCAGGCCACCGAAACCTGTGCCGATGATCAGAATGCGCAAGGCCTTGGCCGTTTGACTGTGATTATTCATTGTTATCTCGTCTGGTTGAGCGCTACCTGCATGCTACTTGTACCCGCAGCCACGGGTTATGGCATAGTCGGCCAACCTATTGTGATTTTCGGACAACCGCCATGCACTGCCCCGGCCCCAGGCGCAGCATCACCAGCCTGCAACTGCTCACCCAGCTGGGCCTGGAACATGGCCTGAGCCTGGACACCTGCCTGCGCGGTTGCCAGCTCAGCCCACTGCAACTGGCCGACCCCCTGCAGGAAATCGAACCGCAGCAGGAGTTGCGCCTGATCGCCAACCTGCTCGAAGCCCTGCCGACGGTCAGCGACCTGGGCCTGCAGGCCGGCCTGCGCTATCAGCTGACCACCTACGGCATCTGGGGCTATGCCCTGCTCAGCAGCCACAGCTTTCGCCAGGCCGCCGAAACCGGCCTGCGCTACCTGGACCTGACTTTCGCCCTGACCCGTATCCACCTGAGTGAAGACGCCGGGCTGGCCTACCTGCACTTTGCCGACAGTCACCTGCCCGCGGCCCTGCAGAGCTTTCTGGTGCAACGCGACGCGGCGGCGGTGCTGGTGATCCAGCGCGAGCTGACCGGCGGGCCCGTGCCACTGAGTCAGGTACAGCTGCGCATGCCGGAGCCGGCCGATACCCGCCCCTTTGTCCAGGCCTTTGGCCTGCTGCCGCACTTTGCCAGCGAACAGAACTGCATCAGCTTTGCCCGCGCCCTGCTGGACGCCCCCCTGCCCCGGGCCAACCCGGCCATGGCCGAACTGTGCGAGCAGCAGTGCCAGGCCCTGCTGGCCCGCCGCCAGGTACGCAGCGGCCTGGCCGGCCAGGTGCGCGACCGCCTGCTGCAAACCCCGGGTGTGCTGACCGACATGGAGCAGATCGCCCGCGAGCTACACCTGAGCAGCCGCACCCTGCGCCGTCGCCTGCTGGATCAGGGCAGCAGCTTTCGCCAGCTGCAGGAAGAGGTGCGCCAGACCCTGGCCGAAGAGCTGCTCAGCGGCAGCAACCTGAGCCAGGCACAGATCGCCGAGCGCCTGGGCTATAGCGAGGTCTCCAACTTCCTGCATGCCTTTCGCCGCTGGAAGGGCCAGACACCACAGCAATATCGCCGCCAGCAGAGCAACGCCTGACAGGCTGCTAACCTTGCAGGCAGAGCCACCCATTGCCGTCATTGGGAGATGCCGTGTTCAGTCAGCTCAAACCCCTGCAAGCCTGCCTCACCCTGACCTGTGCCCTGCTGCTCGGTGCGGCCCAGGCCGCCCCCGTGGAGCAGCTCAGGCTGTTTATCCCCGGCCCCGCCGGCGGTGGCTGGGACACCAAGGCCTATGCCGTGGGCGATACCCTGCTGGCCACCGGCCTGGCCCGCCAGGTGGTCTATGACCGCTGGGAAGGCGCCGGCGGCTGGCGCGGCTATCAGAAGTTTATCGCCGACGAAAACCTCAAGGACGCCCTGATGGTGCAGTCCAGCCCCCTGGTCTACCGGCCGCTGACCGGCACCTACCTCAAGGGCTTTCGCGACCTGACGCCCCTGGTGGTGCTGTCCAATGAGGCCGAAGCGGTGGTGGTGGCCAACCACTCGCCCTACCGGAACATTCAGCAACTGGTTGCCGCCCTCAACAGCAACCCCATGCGCCACCCCATAGTGCTGGGCGCCTCCAAGGGCAGCATCGATCACTTCGCCGCCGCCATGATCCTGAAAAAGGCCGGCGTGGCCCAGCCCAGGGACCTGCGCTTTACCTTCCGACGCAGCGACGAGGAAGCCATACAGGCCCTGCAGACGGGCTTCGAGGGCATCGTCCTGTTCACCGGCCTGGGCGGCCTGCACGAGGCCCTGGCCAATGGCGAGATGCGCCTGCTGGCGGTCAGCACGGCCCAGCGCATCCCCGGTTTCGACGCCCCAACGCTGAAAGAACAGGGCGTGGACCTGGTATTCAACAACTGGCGCGGCTTCTTCGCCCGCCCCGACCTGCCCGCAGACAAGCGCCAGGCCTACACCCAGGCGCTGCTGCAACTGAGCCAGAGTGCCGAATGGCAAGCCACCCTGGCCCGCCATGGCTGGACGCCTCTGGTGTTGAGTGGTGCCGAGCTGCTGCGCTTTCTCGAAGAAGAGGAAAACAAGTTCGCCGCCATTCTGGAAGATATCGACCTGCTCTGAATCCGAGGTGCCAGAAAGCTGCCTTCGAAAGCTGGCAACGCCTGATTACCGACACTGGCTTTTCGCCATTTTCTCCGGCATTTTGCCGCTTTTACCCCTCAAGTAATCGCCTTTTAACGCCGATACTCGGGGTAGCCATTTGACTGGAGTACGGCATGCGACAGGGTTTTCTCGGGCAGTTCCTGCCACAGGATCTCAATGACCAGACCAGCATGCTGCTGGCCCGCACCCTGGCCTTCAGCGGCCTGTGCAGCCTGATCATCGGCCTGTACAGCTGCATCAAGTGGGGCCGCCTGGGTAATGAAGCCCTGATGTATGGCTCCCTGCTGCTGGTGCTGGGCATGCCGCTGATGCTGCTGGTGCTGCGCAGCGCCGTGCTCCCCCTGGCAGCGGCGGCCAATATGGCCCTGGCCTGCATGGCCAGCTATTCGATGCTGCTGATCTACCAGCTGGGTGGCCTGAATTCGGCGCATATCTACTGGCCAGCCGTGATCATCGTGTTCGCCTACCTGCTGGCGGGCAACCGCAGCGCCCTGTTCTGGAGCCTGGTGCAGGCCCTCTACGTTTTCTGGCTGATCCGCCTGGAGCGCAGCGGCGCAGCCCTGCCGGTGTTCGAGCTGAGCGCCAAGGACGCGATGGTCAACACCTACTCCGGCTATATCCTGCCGGTGTTCACCGTATGGCTGGCCCAGTGGTACAGCGCCAAGTTGCGCAGCCAGGCCCTGAGCGATGCCGAGCAAGCCCTGAATGAATCCCGCGAATTCGGTGAAAGCGCCGCGCGCAACCAGCAGCAACTGGCCGGCATGGTCGATGAGGTGCGCAGCACCGCCCGTGATCTGCTGCAGATGGCCGGGCAGCTGCAGCAGACCCTGGGCGGCATCCGCCAGCGCTGCCAGAGCATCGACACCGATGTGCAGCAACAAGCCGAGGCCATGCAGCAGCTGGACCTGGCCCTGCACGAAGTGCTGGAAAACCTCGCCGAAAGCACCGGGCAGATGCAGCAACTGAGCCAGGACACCCAGCACAGCAGTGGCCAGGTCAACCTCTGCGCCCAGCGCATGGAAGAGGCGCAGAGCAGCATGCAGGCCATCCAGCAGAGCAACCAGCGCATTGCCGAATCCATGCAGATGATCAGCGCCATCGCCCAGCAGACCAATCTGTTGGCCCTCAATGCCGCCATCGAGGCGGCCCGCGCCGGCGAGCATGGCCGCGGCTTTGCGGTGGTGGCCGACGAGGTACGCAACCTGTCCCAGCGCAGCAACGAAACCGCTGACCGGGTGCAGAGTGTGCTCGGCCAGTCGCAGCAGATCGTCGACACCGGCGCCGCCCAGGTCAGTGATGTAGGCAGCGCCCTGTCGAGTAATGCCGGCCTGACCGAGAATCTTTCCAGCGCCATCCTGCAGCACAGTCAGGCCCTGGATCGCGCCCACCAGCAACTGGCCCATGTGCGCGACAACAGCGCCGCCCAGCGCGAAGCCAGCCAGCGCCAGCGCGAGGCCAGCGCCGAACTGCTCAGTGCCCAGGAATCACTGGTCATGCTCGGCGAGCAGCTGGAGCAACTATCCCATCAACTGCATCAGCGGGTGGCCAGCCAGTAGCTGGATCAGGGCGGCGCCACGCGCCCTAGGATCCTGGCCGGCTGGCTGAGCGGCAAAGCCAGAATCAGCCCCTCCCCCGACGCCGGGAAGATACCGGTCAGCGCGGTGATATTGACCTGATGGGACACCAGCACCAGGGGCACGCCCCGGGGCTGGGCATTGATCTGTTCAATCAGCTGGCGCGTGCGTTCGGCGCCACGCCCAGGTTGGGCGAAGAAGGAATCCAGAACCGGTAAAGGCTCGACCGCCGCCAGGCCCATGCCACTGGCGGTATCCCTGGCCCGACACCAGCGACTGCTGAGCAGGCGCGGCTGCTCGACACCCTGGCGGCGTAGCAATTGCCCCCAGCGCTGGGCCTGCTCACGGCCGGCCTGGCTGAGGTTGCGCTGGGTGCGGCAATCCTCCAGACGGAAATTCGCCGGATCTCCCGTACCGGGCGCCGTGGCGTGACGCAACAGCAAGAGTGCCCGCCCCTCGCGCAAGGCCTGCCAGGCCTCGGCTTCGGCAGCCTTGACCGGACCAGCCAGCAGCAGGGCCAGCCCCAGAGCAAGCAGTTTGCGCACGGCGCTGACCTATAACCTGATATTGCTGCGGGGCCCCAGCAGCGCCCAGATAATCAGGCCGATTATCGGCAACAGCAGGATCAGCAGAATCCACAAGACCTTCTTGCCGACCTCGACATTGCTCTTGAGCACATTGAGCACGGCCCAGACGCACAGGGCCAGCACGACCAGACCAATCAGGCTGTTGAACATGGAACCCATGGTGACGCTCCTTGAATAAGGCTTGCCCCTCTAGGATAGCCAGACTGTGGCAGCGTTCAGATCTAATTGCCGGCTAATCATCCAGGCCCGGGATCAGCCCCACCAGCGTTTGATCGGCCAGCGCCGCGGCCGGTACCTGGCTGCTGGCGAACAAGCGCAGCAGCGCCAGACGCGGCTGTTCGCCGATATCCAGCCAGTGCACCACCCCGGCCGGCACCCGCAGCAGGTCGTGCTTTTCGCACTGCACGGCCAGCACATAGTCATCCACCTGCAGACACAACTGCAGCCGCCCGCCGACACAATAGAACTGCTGATCCACCGGATAGCGCCGGGCCTGGCGCAGGCTAGCGCGCTGCTCCGGGGCGCCGTCGATGCCGCAGTCCAGGCTGAGCACTTCCAGGCTGGCATAGCCCTCGCCCTGCAGGCGCGCCAGCGGCTCGGCACAGGCGGCGAGGATACTGGCCTGGTCGGCACCGGCCGGCAGCGCGCAGGCCAGCGGCAGGCTCAGCAGCTCGATACCGGCCACGGCCAGGGTGCTGGCAATGTCCTCCATATGGGTCAGGGTCTTGTTGGCCTGCTCGGGCGTGGACTGGTGGTAAACGCTCAGGATGCTCATGGGCATATCCCCTTAAAGATGATGGGCGGGCTGCGCCGGCCGCTGCTCATGCATGCCCCAGGCACACACCGCTGCAGCGCCCAGGGCCACCAAGCTGGCGATGGCAAAGGTGGCAGCCGCGCCCAGGCTGTTCCAACTGTAACCTGAATACAGGGCGCCGAGGGCACCGCCAATACCGGCCAGGGTGGCATACAAAGCCTGGCCCTGGCCTTGCTGGCGGTCGGCGAAGCTGCGCTGGATAAAGTGGATGGAGGCGGCGTGGAAACTGCCGAAGGTGGCGGCGTGCATGCACTGAGCCAGCAGCAGAATCGGCAGGTGCTCGGCCAGATTGCCCAGCAGCAGCCAGCGTAGCGCGGTGATCAGAAAGCTGGCCAGCAGCACCGTGCGCAGGCGGTAACGGGCCAGCAAGCGGGCCATAAACAGAAACAGCACAATCTCCGCCACCACCCCCAGGGCCCAGAGCAGGCCGATCAGGCCACGGCCATAGCCCAGGGCCTCCAGATGCAGGCTGAGGAAGGTGTAATAAGGGCCGTTGCTCAGCTGCATCAGCCCCACGCTGAGGAAGAAGGCCAGCACCCCGGGGCGGCGCAGTTGGCGCAAAAATCCACCGGCCTGGCCGTCTTCCGGCCTGGGCTGCGGCTGGGCATTGGGCACCCAGAAGCTGCTGGCGACGATGCCAGCCATGATCAGGACCAGCGCCCAGGGGTAGGCGTCCAGGCTGATGCGCTTGAACAGCTGGCCCAGCCCGACCACGGCCAGGATAAAACCGATACTGCCCCACAGGCGGATCTGGCTGTAGCGCGCCGCCTGCTCGCGCAGATGGGCCAGGGTAATGACCTCGAACTGCGGCAGCACCGCATGCCAGAAAAAGGCATG
>OGCL01002855.1_pt1 | contig 11177 bp, 11 predicted proteins | sample 1570041 | NCBI WGS metagenome assembly OGCL01 (sample SAMN06266162, study PRJEB24511) | hot springs metagenome | isolation source: Hot spring water | place: South Africa: Limpopo | collected 2015-06-22 | reverse complement strand
TTCGAGATCGAGTAGTTCATGTTGGCGATGCCGCCTTCGTAGATCAGGTCCACGATGAGCTTGAGCTCGTGCAGGCATTCGAAGTAGGCCATTTCTGGGGCATAACCGGCTTCGACCAAGGTTTCATAACCCATCTTGATCAGCTCGACGGCGCCGCCGCACAGCACGGCCTGCTCGCCGAACAGGTCGGTCTCGGTTTCTTCCTTGAAGTTGGTCTCGATGATGCCGGCCTTGCCGCCGCCATTGGCAGCTGCGTAGCTCAGGGCCAGGTCACGGGCCTTGCCAGACTTGTCCTGGTGCACAGCGACCAGGTGGGGCACGCCCCCGCCCTGGGTGTAGGTGTTGCGCACAGTGTGGCCGGGGGCCTTGGGGGCGACCATCCACACGTCCAGGTCAGCACGGGGCACGACCTGGTTGTAGTGCACGTTGAAGCCGTGGGCAAACGCCAGCGAAGCACCTTGCTTGATGTTGGGCTCGACGTTGTTCTTGTACACGGCAGCGATGTCTTCGTCGGGCAGCAGGATCATGACCACGTCAGCGGCCTTCACGGCGTCGTTCACTTCCATCACCGTCAGGCCTGCCTTACCGACCTTGTCCCACGATGCACCGCCCTTGCGCAGGCCGACCACCACCTTCACGCCGCTGTCGTTCAGGTTTTGTGCGTGGGCATGGCCCTGCGAGCCGTAGCCAATGATGGCCACGGTCTTGCCCTTGATCAGGCTCAGGTCGGTGTCTTTGTCGTAGAAAACTTTCATGGGTCGCTCCGGTTGAAATGCGTTGTTGGGGGGTTGAAATAAGAAAAACGGGGTGAATTGTCTTACACGCGCAAAATGCGCTCGCCCCGGCCGATGCCGCTGGCGCCCGTGCGCACGGTTTCCAGGATGGCCGTGCGGTCGATGGCTTGCAGGAAGGCGTCGTTCTTGGACTGATCGCCCGTCAGCTCGATGGTGTAGCTCTTCTCGGTCACGTCGATGATGCGGCCACGGAAGATGTCGGCCATGCGCTTCATCTCCTCGCGCTCCTTGCCCACGGCGCGCACCTTCACCATCATCAGCTCGCGCTCGGTGTAGGCACCTTCGGTCAGGTCCACCACCTTCACGACTTCAATAAGGCGGTTCAGGTGCTTGGTGATCTGCTCGATCACGTCGTCGGAGCCCGTGGTCTGGATGGTCATGCGCGACAGCGATGCATCCTCGGTGGGCGCCACGGTGAGCGATTCGATGTTGTAACCACGGGCCGAGAACAGGCCCACGACGCGGGAAAGAGCACCAGGCTCGTTTTCCAGCAGAACAGCAATGATGTGTTTCATAAGATGAGATTCCTCTTTTCGCTGCCCTCCCCCGTGCACGGTAATGCACGGGCTTGGCAGGCAATAGATTCGTCAAAAAGCAATAGCTATCAAATTAATAGCTACCAGCGCTTGATGGACAGGCGCAGAAGGCCGATTTTGCTTCTTAAAGGTCTTCCGACCCCAGCAGCATCTCGGTGATGCCCTTGCCGGCCTGTACCATCGGGAACACGTTCTCGGTGGGATCGGTGCGGAAGTCCAGGAACACGGTGCGGTCCTTGAGCTTGCGGGCTTCGCGCAGGGCGGGCTCGACATCCTTGGGGTGCTCGATCAGCAGGCCCACATGGCCATAGGCCTCGGCCAGCTTCACGAAGTTGGGCAGCGCATCCATGTAACTGTGGCTGTAGCGACCGGAGTATTCAATCTCCTGCCATTGGCGCACCATGCCCAGGTAGCGGTTGTTCAACGAGCAGATCTTGATCGGCGTGTTGTACTGCAGGCAGGTGGACAGCTCCTGAATGTTCATCTGCACCGAGCCTTCGCCGGTGATACAGAACACTTCGGACTGCGGCTTGGCCAGCTTGATGCCCATGGCGTAGGGAATGCCCACACCCATGGTGCCCAGGCCGCCCGAGTTGATCCAGCGGCGCGGCTCATCAAAGCGGTAGTACTGCGCGGCCCACATCTGGTGCTGCCCCACATCGGACGTGATGTAGGTGTCCGCGTCCTTGGTCATGTTCCACAGCGTCTCGACCACGTACTGGGGCTTGATGACATCGGGACCACCCATGTCGTACTTCAGGCACTCGCGCTTGCGCCAGCCTTCAATGGTGTCCCACCACGCGGCCAGGGCGCCTGCGTCGGGGCGGGTGCTGCTCTCGCGGATCATGGAGATCAGCTCCGTGAGCACGTCCTTCACGTCGCCGACGATCGGGATATCGACCTTCACGCGCTTGGAGATGCTCGACGGGTCGATATCGACGTGGATGATCTTGCGGTCGTTCTGTGCAAAGTGCTTGGGGTTGCCGATCACGCGGTCGTCAAAACGCGCGCCCACCGCCAGCAGCACGTCGCAGTTCTGCATGGCGTTGTTGGCTTCGATGGTGCCGTGCATGCCCAGCATGCCCAGGAACTTGCGGTCGCTGGCCGGATAGGCGCCCAGGCCCATCAGGGTGTTCGTGACCGGATAGCCCAGCATGTCCACCAGCGTGCGCAGCTCGTTGGTAGCGTTGCCCAGCAATACGCCGCCACCGGTGTAAATATAGGGACGCTTGGCCGCCAGCAGCAGCTGCAGCGCCTTACGGATCTGGCCACCATGGCCCTTGCGCACCGGGTTGTACGAGCGCATTTCCACGCTCTGGGGGTAGCCGGTGTAGGGCACCTTCTTGAAGGACACGTCCTTGGGCACATCCACCACCACAGGGCCGGGGCGGCCGGTGCGGGCAATGTGGAAGGCCTTCTTCATCGTGGCCGCCAAATCTCGGGCATCCTTGACGAGGAAGTTGTGCTTGACGATGGGGCGGGTGATGCCGACCGTGTCGCATTCCTGGAAGGCATCCAGCCCGATGGCGGGCGTGGGCACCTGGCCGGAGATGATCACCATCGGGATGCTGTCCATGTACGCCGTGGCGATCCCGGTCACCGCGTTAGTGAGGCCTGGGCCGGACGTGACAAGCGCCACACCCACTTCGCCCGTAGCGCGGGCGTAGCCATCGGCGGCATGCACGGCCGCCTGCTCGTGGCGCACCAGCACGTGCTGGATGGTGTCTTGCTTGTAGAGCGCGTCGTAAATATAGAGGACTGCGCCACCGGGGTAGCCCCAGATGTACTGGACGTTCTCAGCCTGGAGCGACTTGATGAGGATCTCTGCCCCCATGAGGTCCTGCGAGCCGGAAGCGGGGGAGGTGTTGCCCTGCGAAGCAGCGGCCGCTGAAGAGATTTCAGCCCTGGAGATTTCCATGATCGATCAACCTTTGTGAATTTCTCTGACGAAAAACCTTGGGTGCTCCTCGCACGCGCTCTTGTGAAGCCAGCTTGGAACTTGAGGCCAAGGACATGAGCGGGATGATTGCCCGCCGGACCGTGACCCGTTTGCCTTTTGAATTGCAACGCCAATTATCGCACTGCAACACACTCAAAACCCACCCCGACCGAAAAAAACCCCTGCGGATGCGATAATCACGGGCTTTACGGTGCCAAACAGCCACAATTCACAGCGTTTTGTGCACCGCCCACCCCGGACCACCCCGTCTTGGCCACCGAACAAGAACTATCCGATTTCCTCAAAAGTGTAGAAAAGCGCGCCTTCAAGCGCTCGCTCTACCATGTTCGCAATGAGGAAGCGGCGCTGGACATCGTGCAGGACAGCATGCTCAAGCTGGCCGAACATTACGGGGACAAACCTGCCGCAGAGCTGCCCATGCTGTACCAGCGCATCCTGTCCAACTGCACGCTGGACTGGTTCCGGCGCCAGAAGACACGCAATGCACTGTTTTCGAGCATGAGCGACTTCGAAGGCCCGGGCGAAGATGGCATGGATTTTGATCTGCTGGAAGCCTACTCCGGCCCGGACGATGGCGACAAGGCCGAAAGTGCGGAAGACCTCACCCGCAGGGCCCAGATCTTTCGCGGCATCGAAGCTGAAATCGCCGAACTGCCACCACGTCAACGGGAAGCCTTCCTCATGCGTTACTGGGAAGAAATGGATGTAGCAGAAACGGCAGCCGCCATGGGCTGCTCGGAAGGCAGCGTCAAAACACACTGCTTTCGCGCCATACAAACCCTCAGCAAGGCACTGAAGGCCAAAGGAATCGAGCCATGAAGAACACTACACAGCACCCAACGACCTCTGCCGAAGCGGCTGCCGAGCGTTTTGCGCTGCGCGTGACGGCCCGCCTCTCCAGCGGCACGGCTGAACTGCCCTACGACATTTCTGAACGCCTGCGCGCCTCGCGCATGCAAGCGCTGGCCAAGCGTAAGGTGACCGCCCCCGTGCGGCGCACAGCGGCAGCCACCGTGGTGGTGGGTGCTGGCCCTGCGGCCACCCTGGGCCGTGGCAGCGAGGGCGGCGGCTGGTGGAATGCCCTGGTGTCGGCCATTCCGCTGCTGGCCCTGGTGGTGGGCCTGGTGGTCATCAATGCCGCCCAGGACGAACGCAGCGCCAACGATGTGGCCGAGGTCGATGCAGCCCTGCTGACCGACGACCTGCCACCAGCGGCATACGCCGACCCTGGCTTCGTACAATTCCTCAAGACCTCTGCGCAGCCCAACTGAACTGCCTGAACCAGGACTGCATGCCCCCACGCCCCCCTGATGCCTCCACCCCTTTGCCAGCCTTCGTGCTGGCTTTGGCGCTTCTGGGCGCGTTCGTCGCCATCGGTGGTCAGGTGTGGGTGCAGATGCACATGGCCCCCGGCACGCTGCTGCCTGCCGGTGCAGAAGCGGCTGTCGCCAGTCCCAACAACGCGCGCTCGCCGGTCACCTCAGGCATGGCCCTGCAGCCCCAGACCGAATCCGGCCCGGGCTGGGAAACCCTGAACACCCCCCAGAAGCTGGCCTTGTACCCGCTGGCCGAACGCTGGGCCCTCATCAGCGAAGCACAAAAGCGCCGCTGGCTGACCCTGGCGTCCAACTACTCCACACTGTCGGAAGACGAGCAAAAGAAATTCCACGACCGCATCACCGAATGGGCCAGCCTGAGTGCTCAGCAACGCAACCAGGCCCGGCTCAACTATGCCGTCACCAACCGGCTGGCAAGGGATGACAAGCGCGCACAGTGGGAGGCGTACCAGGCCCTGTCCGAGGAAGAACGCAGCGCGCTGGCCGCCCGGGCCGTGCCCAAGCCGGCAGGCGCAGCCACTGCACTGCGCCCCGTCTCGCCCAAGAAGCTGGCCCAGGTGCCTGCGGCCACTGAGGCCAACCCGAGCCGCCCGAATGCCCCCAAGATCCCGCCCGTGACCGAGCACGGCCCCAGGGTGGCGGCCCCCGTGACGCCCATTCCCTCCCCGGCAGCAGCCCCTTCACCATCGCCCACCAGCGCGGCATCCACCTCCACCGGAGTGGAAACCGCGCCCGTGGCCGTGCCGGTGGCCGTACCGGCCGCGCTGCCCCCCCTGGGCGCGGGCCCGGTCGAGCCCCCTGCCGCCACGGCGTCGCAACCCGTTACGCCCGACACCTCAGGCCTGTATCCTCAGTAGGTTTACAACCTGCCCGGCCCGACGGGCATGACACCTGGAATGCCCGCATCGCCCTCCCCCCACTCTTCGCAGGCTGAGGCCCGCACCACCCCCGCCCACTTGGCCGAAGCCACCGCCCCCAACCTGTGGCGGCGCATGGCCTGCTGGCTCTACGAGGGCATGCTGATGTTCGGCGTGGTGTTCATTGCGGGGTACCTGTTTGGCACGCTCAGCCAGACCCGCAACGCCATGGACAACCGCCACGCGCTGCAAGCGTTTCTGTTTGTGGTGTTCGGCATCTACTTCACCTGGTTCTGGGCCAGGGGCCAGACCCTGGCCCAGAAAACCTGGCACATCCGCGTGGTGGGCCAGGACGGCCAACCCATCACCCAGGCGCGTGCGCTGCTGCGCTATGTGCTGAGCTGGCTGTGGTTTCTGCCTCCCCTGGCCGCCTACATGTTTGGCGTGCCCGCACTGGAAGTGCTGGTGCTGCTGGGCGGCTGGGTCGCCATCTGGGCCATCCTGAGCCGCTTTCACCCCACCCGGCAGTTCTGGCACGACGCACTGGCGGGCACCAGGCTGGTGCACTACGAACTCCCCAAAAAATAAGTCCATGCCTGCATCCCCCTCCCCCTCGGCAGCCCCTGCCAACCCGCAGAAGGCCCGCACCGGCCTGAACCGCATCTGGCACGCTGCTGGCTACTCCATCGAAGGCCTGCGCGCTGGCTGGAACGAAAAGGCCTTCCGCCAGGAGGCCATCGCCGCCATGGTGCTGCTGCCGCTGTCGCTGTGGCTGGGGCGCAGCTGGGTCGAGGTGGCGCTGCTCGCCGGTTCGGTCGTGATCGTGATGATTGTGGAGCTGCTCAACACGGGCATCGAGACCGCCATCGACCGCATCGGCCCCGAGTGGCACGACCTCTCGAAGCGCGCCAAGGACATGGGCAGCGCGGCCGTGCTGCTGGCACTGCTGCTGTGCATTGGCATCTGGGCTGCGGCTCTTTTCCAGAGATTTTTCCATGGCTGAACCCGCTTTTTCCGTCTGCGTGTACTGCGGCTCGCGCCCCGGCGAGAACCCCGCCTTTGCCGAGGCCGCCAAGGCCGTCGGCACCTGGATCGGCCGCCATGGCGGCCAACTGGTCTATGGCGGGGGCCGCAGCGGGCTCATGGGCACCGTGGCCGAGGCCACGCGCCAGGCCGGTGGCCGGGTAGTGGGCGTGATCCCCCAGGCGCTGGTGGACAAGGAACTGGCCAACCGCCAATGCGACGAGTTGCACATCGTGCAGACCATGCACGAGCGCAAGGCCATGATGGCCGAACGCAGCGATACCTTCATCGCCCTGCCCGGCGGCATTGGCACCTTTGAAGAACTGTTTGAAGTGTGGACCTGGCGCCAGCTGGGCTACCACGACAAACCCTTGGGCCTGCTCAATGTGGCGGGCTACTACGACGGGCTCGTAGGCTTCCTGAACCACAGCGTGGCCAGCGGCTTCATGGGCGAATGGCAGATGGGCCTGCTGCACGCGTCTGCCGATGCCGAGGCGCTGCTGCGCACCCTGGTGCAGTCGGCCGGGCCCGACCACGCCCCCGTGCCACTGCGCGAGGTGATCTGACACTGCTGGCAAAGCGGTCTCGCATCAAAAAAGAAAAGGGCGGATGAGGAATCCGCCCTTTTTTGCTTTCTCAATGGGTCCACGGCCATGGCCTCGTCAGGCCAAAGCCGAAACCAGCCAGCGTCAGACCGCTGCGTCGTCCAGATCCCCGGTGCGGATGCGCACCACACGCTCCACGGCCGTCACAAAAATCTTGCCGTCGCCGATCTTGCCGGTGCGCGCCACGTTCACGATGGCATCCACGCAGCGGTCCACGTCCTCGGACTTCACCACCACCTCGACCTTCACCTTGGGCAGAAAGTCCACCACATACTCGGCGCCGCGGTACAGCTCGGTATGGCCCTTCTGGCGGCCAAAACCCTTCACCTCGGTCACGGTGAGGCCGGTCACGCCACATTCGGCCAAGGCCTCGCGGACTTCTTCGAGCTTGAAGGGCTTGATGACGGCGGTGATCATTTTCATGGCGGGTCTCCTGAAGGATGTGAAAGATAGAGGAAAGCAGGTGGCGCGACGGTGGAACGGTCAGAAACCCGCCGTCAGGCGCGGAATTTATTGGTGATAGGGTAACGCCAGTCCTTGCCGAAGCTGCGGCGTGTCACTCTAATCCCTACGGGCGCCTGGCGGCGCTTGTACTCGTTGAGCTTGATGAGGCGCGTGACCCGCTCCACATCGGCGCGTGCAAAGCCGCTGGCGATGATGGACTCGATGGGCTCATCGTTCTCCATATAGCGCGCCACGATGGCGTCCAGCACCTCATACGGCGGCAGGCTGTCCTGGTCCTTCTGGTCGGGCCGCAGCTCGGCGCTGGGCGGGCGGGTGATGATGCGCTCGGGGATCGGATTGGCGCCCGTGCCATACGGGTCGTTGGCATTGCGCCAGCGCGCCAGGTCGAACACCCGCGTCTTGGCCACATCCTTGATCACCGCAAAGCCGCCCGCCATGTCGCCATACAGCGTGCAGTAGCCGGTGGACATCTCGCTCTTGTTGCCCGTGGTCAGCACGATGGCGCCAAACTTGTTGGACAGCGCCATCAGCAGCGTGCCGCGAATGCGTGCCTGCAGGTTCTCCTCGGTCGTGTCCTCGGGCAGGCCTGCAAAATCACCGGCCAGCGCGGCCTTGAACGCCTCGAACTGCGGCTTGATGGAGATTTCGTCGTATCGCACGCCCAGGCGCTCAGCCATGTCGCGCGCATCGATCCAGCTGATGTCGGCCGTGTAGGGCGACGGCATCATCACCGTGCGCACCTTGTCGGCCCCCAGCGCGTCCACCGCAATCGCCAGCACCAGGGCCGAGTCGATGCCACCGGACAGGCCCAGCAGCGCACCGGGGAAGCCGTTTTTGCCCACATAGTCGCGCACCCCCAGCACCAGGGCGTCCCACAGGTCGGCCTCCAGGCTTTTCTCGGGCGCAATGTTCGCTTCAATTTTGATAGCTGCTTGCGCATGATGGACGCGCGCAAACACCAGTTTTTCTTCAAAACCTGGGCCACGCCCGGCCACCGAGCCGTCGGCGTTCAGCGCAAACGAGCGGCCCTCGAACACCACCTCGTCCTGCCCGCCCACCAGGTGGGCATAGACCAGCGGCAGGCCCGTCTCAGCCACGCGCGCGCGCATGGTGGCCTCGCGCTCGGCGCTTTTGCCAAGATGGAAGGGCGATGCGTTGATGACCGCCAGCAGCTGCGCGCCCGCCGCCGCCGTGCTGCGCGCAGGTTCGGCAAACCAGGCGTCTTCGCAGACCAGCAGGCCCACGCGCACTCCCTCCACCTCAAACACGCAGGGCTCTGTGCCCGCCACAAAATAGCGGCGCTCGTCAAACACCTGGTAGTTGGGCAGCTCGCGCTTGGCGTAGGTCTGCTCGATGTGGCCGTCACGCAGCACGCTGGCCGCGTTGTGGCAAGCGCTGAACGCAGGCGCATCGTGCGCCAAGGCCTGCGGGTGGCCCAGCACGATGGCCAGACCCTTCAACCCCGCAGTCTCGCGGGCCACGGTTTTCACGGCATCATCACAGGCCGCAATAAAGGCGGGCCGCAGGAACAGGTCTTCGGCCGCATAGCCGCAAATGGCCAGCTCGGGGGTGAGCAACAGCCGCGCGCCCTGGGCGTAGGCCTCGCGGGCGGCGGCAATGATCTTCTGCGCATTTCCGGGCATGTCGCCCACGACAAAGTTGAGCTGCGCAGTGCAAATGGAGAGCGTCATGGAACTGGAGTCGGCACTTTTGGCCGGGTTGGATACCGCCCATGCAGCCCCGGGCTGCAGTGGGCAGCACGGGAGAGCGCATGGCTGAGGAAGCTGCCATTATCGCCCGCGTGCTCGCGTCCCCGCTGGATGTGGATGCTGCGGCCTGGAACGCCCTGCTGGCGCAACAAAGCCACCCCACGCCCTTCCTTCGACACGAATACCTGGCCGCCTTGCACGAGAGCGGCAGCGCCACGCCCCGCACGGGCTGGATGCCCCGCTTCATGACCCTGTGGGAGGGCGACACCCTGGTGGCCGCCTGCCCGCTGTACCTCAAAAACCACTCGTACGGCGAATACGTGTTCGACTGGGCCTGGGCCAGCGCCTACGAGCAGCACGGCGTGCCCTACTACCCCAAGGCCGTGGTCGCCGTGCCCTTCACGCCCGTGCCCGGCACACGGCTGCTGGCGCGCGACGGGGCCACGCGGGCGCTGCTGGTGCAGGCGGTGCGCCAGTGGTGTGAGCAAGAAGGTGTGTCGTCGGTGCACATGCTGTTTGCAAGTGGCGACGATGTCCAGTCCGGCGCCGAGCAGGACTGGATGCTGCGGCACACCGTGCAGTTTCACTGGAAGAACGACCACTACCAGAACTTCGACCACTTCCTCGCCAGCCTCTCTCAAGACAAGCGCAAGAAGATCCGCCAGGAGCGCCGCCGCGTGGCAGAGGCCGGGGTCCGCTTCCGCTGGTCACGGGGTGCAGGCATCAGCACTGCCGACTGGGATTTTTTCTACCGCTGCTACGAGCGCACCTATCTGGAGCACGGCAACCCGCCCTATCTCACGCGGGACTTCTTTGCCCGCATGGCGGCGCACCTGCCCGAGGCCTGGCTGCTGTTTGTGGCCGAGCGTGATGGGCGCCCCATTGCTACTAGTTTGATAGCTATTGGGGCAAGCCCATCAGGCGGCAACGGCCTAAAAGACCAAAACCTGGTGGCCTATGGCCGCTACTGGGGCGCACTGGAGCGTGTGGACTGCCTGCACTTCGAGGCCTGCTACTACCAGCCGCTGCAGTGGTGCATAGACCACGGCGTGCAACGGTTTGAAGGCGGTGCCCAGGGCGAACACAAGATGGCCCGAGCCCTGCTGCCCGTGCAGGCCACCAGCGCCCACTGGCTGGCGCACCCGGCCTTTGCCGAGGCTGTGGAGCGCTTCCTGGAGCGCGAAGGCGCGGGGGTCGAGGGCTATCTGCAAGAGCTGCAGGCGCGCAGCCCGTTCAAGACGATGGCCTGAGCGCCTGCCCCGGGGGGCGCAGTGCGCCCGCCCTGCCTGCGCAAGGGGCCTTAAAAACTCTCCCAATCGTCTTCCGCCCCTGCCGCCACCGGCTTGCGTGCCTGGGACGCAGGTGCAGCGGGAGTCGGGGCCGCGGGGGCCTTGTGCGCAGGACCGGTGGGCGCGGCCCGCAACGCCAGCGTTTTCTTAGGGGCCATGCCACCCACACCGCTACCACGGGCCGCATTGGCGGGCGCGGCAACAGGTGCTGGATGTGCTGCCGGAGTGCCGCCCTGCGAGGCCCGCGCCTGGTCGGTCGATAGCTTGAACACCGCCACGGCCCCCACCAGGGCCTGGGCCTGGTGGCTCAGGCTGCTGGCGGCGGCGGCCATTTCCTCGACCAAAGCCGCGTTCTGCTGCGTGACCTGGTCCATCTGCGTCACGGCCTCGCCCACCTGCGATACGCCAGTGCTCTGCTCGCTGCTGGCGGCGCTGATCTCGCCCATGATGTCGGTCACGCGGCGGATGGCGCCGACCACCTCGGTCATGGTGGTGCCGGCCTTGTCCACCAGCAGCGTGCCCTGCTCCACGCGCTCCACGCTGGCGGTGATGAGCGACTTGATCTCTTTGGCCGCCTCAGCGCTGCGCTGGGCCAGGTTGCG
>OGCL01002852.1_pt1 | contig 11186 bp, 12 predicted proteins | sample 1570041 | NCBI WGS metagenome assembly OGCL01 (sample SAMN06266162, study PRJEB24511) | hot springs metagenome | isolation source: Hot spring water | place: South Africa: Limpopo | collected 2015-06-22 | reverse complement strand
CACCAGCGCATCGGCACCCTGGGCGACGGCATAGGGGGATTCGCTCAGCACCAGTTGCCCCGCCTCGACGGCCGCCGGATAGCGTGCGGCAACAGCTGCCGTGGCAGCAGGGTCGCAAGCCTGCACCTTGGCGCCAGCGGTCAGCAGTGCGTCGAGCAGCACCAGACTGGGCGCTTCACGCAGATCGTCAGTACCGGGCTTGAATGCCAGCCCCCAGAGCGCGACGACCCGCCCCTGCAAGTGGCCATTGAAATGCTCGCGCAAGGCCTGGAACAGCAGCGTTTTCTGCAGCGCATTGCGCGCTTCGACCGCACGCAGGATGCCCGGCTCGATGCCCTCGTGCTCAGCCGTACGGATCAGCGCTTTCACATCCTTGGGAAAGCACGAGCCGCCATAACCGCAACCGGCGTAAATGAAGTGCGTGCCGATACGCCGGTCGCTACCGATACCGCGGCGTACCTCCTCGATATCCACGCCCAACCGCGCGCAGATACCTGCCATCTCGTTGATAAAGGAAATCTTGGTCGCCAGAAAGGCATTGGCCGCGTACTTGCTGAACTCGGCGGCGCGCACGCCCATGCACAACAGGCGGTCGTGATTGCGCAGAAATGGCGCATACAGCCGGCGTAGTAACTCGCGCCCACGCTCGTCGTCGCAGCCGACGATCACCCGATCGGGGCGCATGAAGTCCTCGACCGCAGAACCTTCCTTGAGAAACTCCGGATTGCTCGCCACGATCACCCGCGCCCGTTGTTCCCGACGCGCCAGACCGGCGTTGATGCGCTGCGCCACACGCTCGGCGGTGCCCACCGGCACCGTGGATTTGTCCACCACCAGACACGCATGATCGAGCCGTTCACCCAGCTCGTCGGCAACCGCCAGCACATGGCTCAGATCGGCCGAACCGTCCTCACCACTGGGCGTGCCCACCGCAATGAAAATCACCTCGGCGCGGCGGATGCCGGCCTTCAGCTGCGAAGTGAAACTGAGCTGCCCTGCGGCCAGCTGCGCCTTGAGCATCGTTTCCAGGCCAGGTTCATAAATCGGCACCTCACCTCGCGAAAGCATCGCGACGCGCTGCGGATCTCGCTCGACGCAGACCACCTGATTGCCCATCTCGGCAAAACAGGTGGCCGTCACCAAACCTACGTATCCTGCTCCAATCACGCATATCTGCATCGCAGCATCCTCCTGGCCTATGCTGCGATTGCAACCAATCGCGGTGGCAGCGATATGACGAAACGACGAAGGAATGATGACAGGCGCCTGAAAACACCGATGTGAGGTCAGGCTCATTCGTACCCTGCCAGGATGCTGCGTGTATGTACGCTTCATGGGTACGCATAGCGTGAAACTGTGGGGGGCCAGAAAAGCAAAATCCCCTGTAGGTTTCCCTGCAGGAGCTTTGCGAAAGTGGTGGTAAAGAACAGACTCGACCCCGTTTCGGTGCGTGTCGATCAGCGCCCAAACCGCTCAATACGGGCTTCCCCCCCCTAACCGTCTCGATTCGCCGCTATCAAGCTCTATGATTTCGACACATGAGCCGGGCGGTCAGCTTGCGCAGCTAAGCTTTGCTACCTGCGCGAACGTCTCTGACTCGACCACAGGCAGCGAGTGAGGCGACTCCACCCGCTCTTTCAGCTTGCTAGAAAACTCCATGGCGGACCGCTGATCCCTGAAACACAAGGTCAACGAACCTGTACTAACGACCCACTGCTCAAATTCTCTGCCATCAGATTTTTCAATCGAAATATCCATGCTGCCTCCATAACACAAGGTCTAGGTTGCAAAAAACTGGCAAAAAAAAAGACCAACCATACGGTTGGCCTTACCTAAGAAGTATGAGCTGCACCAACTTGCATAGAGTGCACTCACACTCTCGCTCTACCGCATTGCAGATTCATGACAATAGCCAGTTTTTTTCCAGTGTCCATCCGTCCGCTCGCTGATTCGTTGCAATATTTTAAAAACACACGCCCAGTACCTTGCAGCCCTCTAAACCGAGGGTTTCACCTTGATTCGCAATGTACGCAAGACGCTGGACTCCATCGCAACCAACAACGAGGATGCCGCTTTCGCTTTGATGCGAGCTGCTGAAAACACCCGAGACGAGGTGCTACGCCAGCACATGCTTCGACTGATCCACCGCTTGAATCAAGACGCTGTAGACCTTCGCGTTCTACGCGATGAAGTCTTTAACCCCGCCACCAAGCGCGCCCTATCAGTCAACATTTAGTGACCCTTTGCCCGTCCTCCACCCTATCGCTGAAGCACCTGCATTCTGTAATGATATCGACACCTCCAATGGCGATCACTCTTGCAGGATGTGGTCTATGCCGCTTGTCGATCAGATGCTTTCGCAGGTGCTCGTTCTGCATGTCAACCTTTACGCCTGCAAGGCTCGACTAGAGGCTGATAGCGACCCCGAAGCACTACATGACCTGCGGATAGCTGTACGCCGTATTCGCAGCCTTCTTCATCCTCTGAGGCGACACCCTGCCGTTGTTCCCCTTCGCCAAGCAGCATCAGAGGTCGGCCAGATAACGACCCCCGTTCGTGACCTGGAGGTTCTTGCTGCTGAGCTTGGCCGACGTGGTCTTGCTGCTGGTTGCAGTGCTCGTTTGGCTCGGCTTCGTTCGCATTACAGGGACATACTCGCCTCCCCTGAGCTTGAGCGACTCTTTACGCGCCTTGATCTATGGCCTGACGAATTTCGTGCGGCTCAGCGAGAAGGTGACTTCGATAGCCTCGCTATCACCATCGTCAACCAGATAACCAAGCAGTCTCGACAGCTAATGTCTGCGCCGGGCAACACCAACCACGATCCCCACGAACTAAGGTTGCTCGCCAAGCGCCTTCGCTACTGCGCTGAAGCCTTCCCGCGTCTGTCACCGCTGCCTTCCGCCACCTTTCAGGCACTCAAACAGATGCAGTCACTGCTTGGTGACTGGCATGACCGCTATCAGTGGTGCCTACGCGCTGATCAAGAAGAAGACCTACAAGGCCTGGTCCCTGTCTGGGAGCAAGAGTCTGTCCAATTGCTGGCCGAGTCCGAACTGATTGCAGCTCGGCTGTCGTCATTGCTTCGTCCAGAAAAGAAGACTCCGCAACCCCCATGTAGCCACGTCGGCACCGATGGGATGTAAACAATGCCAGACTCGGCAAATACGAGCGTCTCACTCGGCTAGCTGGCTCGTTTCGTCTCAGCCTGGCTCTATGACTTCAGCACTCAACCTGCACGCAGTTCGTCGATCAACTTCAGTTGTCGACCCAGGACATTAAACAACTGCACCAGCGATTGCGGTGCTTCCGTACTGCCTCGCTCTTAGCGAGAAAACGCATTCGGCCCACCACCGCCGAACAGCTCGGCGCTTCGCGCCGGCTCAACCGCAACGGCTTACGCACACTGCGCAGCTCCTGATTACCGTCTTGAGCGCTCACCTGCTGACGAAACTCGTTTGGCACGCATAACGCGCTCACTCTCAGCCGGCCCAGTCAGAGACTCGCCGCAGACATCGCACCAGTCAGCCATTACTGCAGCAATTTGGCGTGTAGATGAAGGGCATATCGCGGGTGTCGTGAACCAGCTCCGCCCCGCCGCATATGGGACGTTTCATGGTCACTTCTCCTTGCCAGGCGCATCAACATCCAGCATATCCTGGTTTATCAGGTGCAGCAGGATGAACAGACCGTCAAAGTGCTCCGTCTCTGGTCACAATACGAGTAAAGCGGTATTTCGACAGATGCCAAAAGCCACAAAGCAAAAAGCCCTGCAGGTTTCCCTGCAGGGCTTTTGCGAAAGTGGCGGTGAAGAAGAGATTCGAACCCGTTTCGGTAGCGTGTCATTCCGTGCCAAACCCGCTCAATAAGGGCTTTGCGCTCCCCTCACCTGCTCGAATCGTCGCTATTCGGCTCTATGATTTCGACACTTTTTCGACACACAAAGGACTAGCTCGATGCTTTGTGCTCGTCATCACCCTTTTCTCTTATCCGAGTCAATCAATCCCTTTCTGCAAGCCCTACACCATCCCGTCTCCGTCTCCGCCTCGGCTAAATCATTGAATGAATTTTTATCAGCGGTGCGCATATAGCCAAAATAAATGGCAGCACATGCTCACTCATATGCTTCTTATGGAAGCAATACCCCAAAAATGCTTTTATGCTCCACCACATCAAAAGCACAATCGGAACACTGAAAGAATCCGAGATAAACGTACCTCTTCCGACTTCGAAATCTTTCTTCTCCATTTTCCATTTAAAAAGCCTCTCCCTCACCAAAGAAAGACTTCCATCCCAACCATAATTGTTAGAGAACTTATACTTGTCATTGCAGTATTTAAAAGCCTGCACCTGAAGCATTTCGTATAAATCCCTTAATATATTTGCATCCTTCTCGCTAGACCAATACTGGTAGTATCTCAAAAAGAAGTAGAACCACATAACCCAAACAATAAAAGACAAGGCTGCCGGATTCCCGACCTCAATAGAGGTTCCCATCCACCCCATTTGCCTTATCTTGATTTCTGCAAAGTCATATACAATAAGTACAGAGCTGATTGATATCAGATTACGTCTTTGCCTTAAGAGACCTGAATCCATTTTTCATCCCATAGGGTTAAAGCTGCTCGCCGCAGAGCAATAGCGCGTCTTCATGCGATCACTGCTTGTCTTGCGGTCACTGTCATAGCGGGCACGCCAGGTTCTGCACTCTTCGTGAAAGTGCTGCTTGGCGGCCTTGCGGCATTCTCGGTAGTCGATAGATCCGCGCCGGTGATTGGCGCAAACGCTGGTGCCGTCGATGTAGTTATTCACCGATAGCCATTCCGCCAGGTAGTTGCTGCCGCCATTCCAGCTCTTGATCCATCTGGAAGTACGCTCGCTCCTTACCTGTCTGGTTTGGCGCTGCTGCGTTTGCTGGGGTGCTTGCGCTATACGGTGAGTTGCAGGCGGTGTGTAGGTGCTGGCCGGCTGCTTGGGCGTGTAGTTCTTGTCACTGAACACGTTCTGCGAACTGGCAATCGCCCTCGCCTTTTCTTCCTCTGTCCACTCCATCGAGGCGTATGGCTGAGGCTGGCTTACCGGCTCGTATGCAACCCGTTGCGCGGGTGGATCGATGGGAATGGATGGCAGCCTTATAGGCTCTTCCGGCTCGCTGTAGGGCTGTGGCGCCGGTTGTTGGTTGAACAAGGGTTTGCCGTCTACGTGGATCGCTTGCTTGAGCTGATCCACATTGATCACGATTGGCTTGGCAAACAACGCGATCACGCCCCAGGTAATCGCTGAACCCACGCCCAGGATGGCCACCATTCGCCATGGGCCAGGCTTTTTCTTGCTGCGTAGGTAGTCTGGTGCGTCGTCCCAGTCGCTTCTCATAGTTGCTTCCTTGCTACACCTGCCTGCTTATGAATTCAACCAAGCATATAAATCAAGACTTGGTCAGGTTCTCTATAATCTCATTTAATGCTGCCGTATGTTTACTGTCAGCTCTCGGAAGAAGCTTGCTCACCGCTTCAAATTCCTCAAGACTATTCACTCCTTCCGGCACAGAGATTTTAGTTGCCGCCGCTCCAACCTCAACAAACCCCTCGGCCTCCATTGACATTAATACGCCAATAAAAAGCCCACTCATTATATCGGAGTTGGCTCCTATTGCCTTCCCCCATGGAATAATTACATTAGAAGTAACATAATCTACTGACCACTCCGACTTTACCGCCAATCCAACTATATGACACATAACTACAACTTTTTCTTTTTGCGCACCAAAAACAGTTTTACGCCGCTCTTTACCACCTTTATCTTTAATGTTTCCACCAGTTAGAATCTTATTTAACCCTTCATTGGTTGATCGGATGTGAGCTGTATTTTCTTCTATCCTCTCGGAGAGGTCGGAGCTTACTCGACCTATTTCCTCTGCTGATTCTTTAATTTTATCCCGCGAATCAACGATGCTTTCCGCCGCAGCTATCAAAGTATCTACTTGACGCCTAATCTCCACGACACTGCTGGTTTGGGAGATACTTTGCACAAATGAATAAATGATAGCTATAAGGCCAAGCAATATCGAAACAATGGTACCTGCAAACGAAACATAACCTAGCGCACTTGCACTACTACCATACCTTTCAGAGATAGAATGCAAAAAAAATTGCAGACCCACTACTATCAATATTACAAACAACCACTCCCTAGTGCTAAGGGGGCTACCTAAACCTTTAACCATAAGTACTCCAAGTCTCATTTAGGGGCATACCAGCGCCTAGCTACTTCCGTTGTAATCGCTATCCCGCGTTTTGATTGGGCAAATTTGAATTGGCTTGATCGTATTCCGGGCTTGTCTGCCCTGCTTCTGGCGCTACCTCGCCACTGACCACCCACAAGGCATATTGAGGAAAGAGCTTAACGATAGCTTCGATCTCCTCTGCCTTGATTTCGCGCTTTCTGGCGGTGTTCTTCAGATTGTTCCATGTGTAGCGACTGATGCCAGTGCGCTCCTCTAGCTCAGGGAGCCGAATCCCTGAGCTTTTCAAAATAGTTATAACGCGCTCTTTAATCATAGCCACTTGATCTATAGTTGATGTATCCAATATGGATCAACACTGGCATTATCCGTTTCGACACTATCCATTTTGGATAACTCAATGCTGAATAACTGGCATTGACACGAATAGTGACGGAACGAGCATGGAACTGGAAGAGCTGGAACCTTCGAAGCTGATAGGCCCGCAACAGGGCGTGGAAACCGTCGAGTCCTGGGCCGACCGTAACGGCCTTACCTACGGCACCGCGCCTGCCTGGGCAATGCCCCTCCATAAATCTAGGCGAGCGCCGCATGGTCAAACTGATCATATGATCAGCCACTCACACCTCACCGGGTGTACGCCTTCATCTCGTCTGAAGACGTACTGCTATTTTCTCTCTAGGCGAGAAGAAACACCGGTGGACCGTAGATTTGACATACGCTTATTGCGTGAAGGGAGAACAACACCATGCGTAGGGTTACCGCAAATGAGGCACGCACCAACCTCTATCGGCTGATGGATCAATCCGCCGAATCTCACCAGCCTATTCTGATCTCTGGCAAGCGGGTGAATGCTGTCCTGCTCTCGGCGGAGGATTGGCAGGCAATTCAGGCAACCCTGCATCTGCTTTCCATTCCGGGTATGCGTCAATCCATCAAGGAAGGCATGACCGAGTCTGTAGAGGCCTGCACCAAAGCACTGGGCTGGTGACCTGCCAAGACGTTTACGTGGGCTAGCGCTGACAGGGTTCTCGAGACCTACCGAAAGCCAAAACAGCAAAAAGCCCCTGTAGGTTTCCCTACAGGGGCTTTGCGAAAGTGGCGGTGAAGAAGAGATTCGAACTCTTGATACGGTTTCCCGTATACACACTTTCCAGGCGTGCTCCTTCAACCACTCGGACACTTCACCGGATCTCGACGTTTTGGCGTTTACCCCGTCGAGGCGCGCTAATGTAGTCGAATGTTTTCTCGATGGCAAATTTTTTTTAAAGGATTCATGCGCTTAAGAGCGAAGCGGGTTTTCGTCTTGCTCCTCGCAGGGCTGCTCGTCGAAGCGAATGTGGCCGAACAGTAGAAAACCCAGGGACATGAACAGGCCCAGGCCAAATAGCATCAGCACGCCGGATGGGCTGCGCAGGTAGAGGGTTTCGCTGAGCACGACCGATGCCAGCAGCAGGCCGATCACGGCGACCATATAAAGGATGGAGTAGAGGGTGTTCATGGGGCAGCTCCTTCGGTTCGCTGCACACCTTAAAGGCCTGGCTTTGCGTTCGACCAATTGCCATCCGGCATCGCCGCGATAGGCAAAAACACTGACCAGCCAGTCAGCCGCGGCGCTTTACCAGAGCGCTTCGGCTGAGTACCTTCTGCCCACATTCGCCCCCAAGGCTCTAACAAGGAAAACCGCCATGAGCGACCTGATCAGCTATCAACTCGAAGACGGCATCGCCACCCTCACCCTGAGCAATGGCAAGGTCAATGCCATCTCGCCTGACGTGATCGCTGCGTTCAATGCCGCCCTCGACCGCGCCGAGCAGGATCGCGCCATCGTCGTCATCACCGGCCAGCCGGGGATTCTGTCTGGCGGCTATGACCTGAAGGTGATGACCTCGGGCCCGCAGAATGCAATCAACCTGGTGGCTGCTGGCTCCACGCTGGCGCGACGCATGCTCGCTCACCCCTACCCGATCATCGTCGCCTGCCCGGGTCATGCCGTGGCCAAGGGTGCGTTCATCCTGCTGTCGGCCGATTACCGTATCGGTGTGGAAGGCCCGTTCAATATCGGCCTGAACGAAGTGCAGATCGGCATGACCATGCACCACGTCGGCATCGAGCTGGCCCGTGACCGCCTGCGCAAGTCGGCATTCCACCGTTCGGTGATCAATGGCGAGATGTTTGACCCGGCTGGCGCGGTAGAGGCCGGCTTCCTGGACAAGGTGGTGCCGGCCGAGCAATTGCTGGCCACCACTCAGGTGGTGGCGCAGCAGATGAAGAAGATCAACATGACCGCGCACAAGAACACCAAGCTGAAGGTGCGCAAGGCGCTGCTGGAAACCCTCGACGCCGCCATCGAGATGGACAAGCAACACCTGCTGTAAGCACGCGCTGACGCATAAATGAAAAGCGCCGCTTCCGTTAAGGTCGCGGCGCTTTTTTCTTTGCGCGTCTCGGCTGTCGAATGTCGGGGCGCGCTGCGCTCAGCCGGAATAGTCCAGCGCCGTCCAGGCCCGGCTGAGCCCCTGGTTCAATACGCAGTTGGGGTTGCCCAGCTGTTCGTTGAAGGCGGCCGGCAGCAGCGTGGTTTCCCCCTCCGCGGCGCCATGTCGCTCGGTCAGCCATTGCAGCTTGCCGCAGTTGGGTGTGTCGATCACGTAACTGGCGGCGATGTTGGAGTGATGGCTGGGTAGGCGAATCACATCCAGCACCCGGCCGGCCTCCTCCACTCTACGACCATCGGACACCAGCACGGCCCAGGCCTGCTCGCCCTCTATCACCAGGTACGCGCCATTGGCCTGCGGTCGCTCGACCTGGGGCTGAGCGCAGCCGTACAGGAAGACCGATAGCACAATCGTCATCAACATCTGTTGCATTGCCAATTCTCCTCTCGCAAGGCGCCCGTCTTGCGGGCGGACAGGTCTGCAGTGGCCTTACTATTCCTCAATACTGTTTATTTGTACAGTATTTTTAGATTAGGCTTGGCATCACAGGTAAATGACCGTTTGCACAGGAGCGCTACCATGCTGGACGTACTGCAGTTGAAACACCGGGTGAACCGCATGCCGCTGGAGCGGGTGCGCGAGATGGTCGAGGAGCTGCAGCTCGAGGGCATCGTCACCGAGAGCCGCACCCCCTTCAATCGTCAGCACTTCAATACCTGCTTCGCCGAGATCGAGGCCCTGCTGCAGCGCGCCGGCTACCACCGCCAGCTGGATGTGGTCGGCTACCAGGGGCTGGCCTATGCATTGTTCGATCCGGCCCGCTGGGAAGCCGTCGAAGTGCTGCGCTGGCTGCGCGACTTCGTCGAGGAGGCGCGCGTTCAACCGGCTTCCTGAGCCTTCCAGGCGAACCAAAAAGGCTCAGCGTCGCCTGCCCATGCACGGCATTGGCTCAGAAACATGCAGGGCGAGCCGCGCGCTCGCTCGCCGCGCATGTTGCCAAGCGACCTCAACAAGCAGCTGCAACTTCTTGATTAAAAACGGCTAGCTGCTGACCGGCTTATATCCAGCCTCTACCTGCCAGGCGCCGCGCGGCGCTGCTCGGCCGTTATACGTGAAAGCTGGCAAGCCCCTTGCTAAGTCACTGTCAACCATCCTGCGTAGCACGCCAACGGCGGCGGGCCGAGGATCACGGACAACGGCGTCCGTCAGGTCACCTCCCTCTCATTTGAGGCGGCCTGGCGTACGCCGTTTTTGTTTATGCGCCTGACAAGGATTAGACCCATGACTGATCGTGATTCGAACAAGCCCCTGGCCACCAGCCGCCGCAACTTCCTCAAGCAATCCATCGCCCTGGCCGGCGCCGTGAGCGGTATCGCCGCGCTCGGCCTGTCCGCCCCTGCTTCGCTGCGCAGCGCGGCCTGGGCCGCCGGCTCCGACGCACCGGAGAAGGCCGCGCTGACGGTCGGCTTCATTCCCCTGACCGATTGCGCCTCGGTGGTGGTAGCCGCTACTCAGGGTTTCGGCGAGAAATATGGCCTGACCATCAACCCGAGCAAGGAAGCCTCCTGGGCCGGCGTGCGCGACAAGCTCAATACTGGCGAACTGGATGCGGCCCACGTGCTCTACGGCATGATGTACGGTGCCCAGCTCGGCCTCGCCGGCCCGCAGAAGGACATGGCAGTGCTGATGGGCCTGAACCAGAACGGCCAGGGCATCACCCTTTCCAAACAGTTGCGCGACGCTGGTGTGACCAACGGCGCGCAATTGGCCGAACACGTGAAGAAAGGCGGTAACCCGCTGACCTTCGCCCAGACCTTCCCCACCGGCACTCATGCCATGTGGCTGTATTACTGGCTCGGCAGCCTGGGCATCAACCCCATGAACGACGTGAAGACCATCGTCGTGCCGCCGCCGCAGATGGTTGCCAACATGCGTGTCGGCAACATGGATGGCTTCTGCGTCGGCGAGCCCTGGGGCGCGCGGGCGATCTTCGACAAGATCGGCTTCACCGCCACCACCACGCAGCAGATCTGGCCGGACCACCCGGAGAAGGTACTGGGCACCACCCGCGCCTTCATCGAGCAGTATCCCAACGCGGCGCGCGCGCTGATCATGGCGATTCTCGAGGCCAGCCGTTTCATCGAAGCCAGCGAGGAGAACCGCAAGAGTACCGCCAAGCTGATTTCCGGCAAGGCCTACGTCAACGCGCCGGTGCAGGTGATCGAGCCGCGCTTTCTCGCCCAGTACGAGGACGGCCTCGGCAACAGCTGGAAGGACGAGCACGCCATGGCCTTCTGCAAGGACGGCAGCGTCAACTTCCCCTATCACTCCGACGGTATGTGGTTCCTCACCCAGTTCAAGCGCTGGGGCCTGCTCAAGGATGCGCCGGATTACGCCGCCGTGGCTGCGCAGATCAACCAGACCGCGCTCTACGCCGAGGCAGCCAGCGCCCTCAAGCTGGCGGTGCCGAGCAGCCCGCTGCGCAGCAGCACATTGATCGACGGCGT
>OGCL01002851.1_pt1 | contig 11187 bp, 10 predicted proteins | sample 1570041 | NCBI WGS metagenome assembly OGCL01 (sample SAMN06266162, study PRJEB24511) | hot springs metagenome | isolation source: Hot spring water | place: South Africa: Limpopo | collected 2015-06-22 | reverse complement strand
TTTCGGCGAAGGCTCACATCGGCGCAGCCGATGTGAAGCGAAGCGGCCGGAGCCAACACCGCGCAACGCAGCGATTCACCCGCGCAGCAATTTATTCAGCGTTTCCATAGAAGATGGCCATGAACGGTCCTTCTCCCCCACCCCCCCCGAGGGGGAGGGGAGCGTCGTGAGTCGCTTCGCGACTTTCACGGTAAACAAGCTTGGGGATTGTTGCTGTCCATCCCGGCTAAATCTGCGTAAACAGGAGATTCAAAATGGAAAAACAAGGACTTGAGCTATTGCGGGAAAAACTTGAGCAGGCTGGTCGCGACCTTCCGACAGCCGATACGGAGGCGCCCCCCCTACCGCCGGAGCTTCAAGAGTTAGCGCGTCAGATGGCGCAAAGACAAGGCCTAGACCCATTAAGCGGTGAGGTGGAGGTTTCAAGCGTCAAGCATTAAGGAAACGCTGAGTAAATTGCTGCGTGGTCTAGCCTGAAAAACGCCTGCCGGACGGCAGGGCTGGCCTTGGCTTCGGGAGATCCTACGCCGAGCCCCGCGTCTGGCCTCCTAGACGTGGCACCCCCTAGCCGATCTACTCGATCGGTCTTAGTCACTGTGGTGACTGGCGCATTGGGCTTCTTCAAGGAAGATGCCGGCCATGGCCATGAACGGTCCCTCTCCCCCCGCCATCCCCCCGGAGGGGGAGGGGCGCGCCGAGTGTCGCTGTCGCGACTTTCACGGTAATGGCCGCTTCGAGGAAGTGCGGCTCCCGCGCCGCTGCGCCCGCGGCGGCGGCTTTGAGTCGGCTCGAGCGCTTTGTTGGGCGGTACGACCGAAGGCATCCCTGGCGGCTTATGACAGCAAGACACCGTTGCCGACCCTGAAACGGTGTTACCGCGACAGGCTTGCTCCGTTCCCTGACAGCCATACGAACTGGCGGGACAGGACGCGGTAACGCTATACCGCCAGCACCGACTGCTCCCGTCACCCCGGGAAAGGGTGTCGGCAGACAGCGGCGGTCAGACCGAAATTTCATGCCGTATGGTTACAGGAATGGTTTCAACTTCAACGACCACGTTCGGGACGAGACTCCTCAGGGTGGTGAAAAAATGCTTGCGCAGCCCCGTTCGTATTCTTGACGGCATGCTGCGGGTCATGCAGCCCAGACAGGATGCCAGCGTCAGGCATGACCAATGGTTGAAATACGAAAAACGCCTAGACCGCCATCTAATGCGTCAAATCAAAAAGGAAGGCCGCGAGGAAAGGCTTCTTATCTCCGTGCTCATGCCGGTGTATGCGCCGGACCTTGGCTTTCTGGGACAGGCCATCGATTCCGTTCGGAAGCAATCATATCGCAACTGGGAGCTATGCATCGCCGAAGACGGATCGCCCGACCCCGCCGTGCGTGAATATCTTGAACGGCAGTCTGCGGCCGACCCACGCATCCGCGTGGTATTCCACCCTGACAATCGTCACATATCGGCCGCATCGAATTCGGCGTTGATCCTCGCCCGCGGCGCTATCGCCCTATTGCTGAACCAGGACGACACGCTCTCCGAACATGCGCTCTATTGGGTTGCCACAATGTTCGAGAAAAACCCCTCTGCCGGCCTTCTTTATTCCGACGAAGACAAAATAGACGAGGAGGGTGCTCGTAAATACTGTTTCTTCAAGCCGGACTGGTCGCCCCATCTGCTCATGCAGCAATGCTACACGGGCCATCTGCTGGCATTTCGTCGCGAGCTGGCTCTACAGGCAGGTGGTTTCCGCGAGGGGTACGAAGGCGCTCAGGACTATGATCTCGCCCTGCGCCTGTCCCGAATGGCGGATGTTGTCCACGTGCCGAAGATCCTCTATCACTGGCGGCTGCATCCGCAAAGCACTGCCTTGAACTACCAGGCCAAACCCTATGCCCACGAAGCCGGGCGGCGCGCCCTGCTCGATGCACTGCGAAAACAGTACGGCGAACGGCTGCGTGAGGTCGAAGACGGGGACTACCCCTTCACCTATGTGCCGCGTTTCCGGCTCGATCCGCAGACGAAGGTCTCGGTCATCATCCCCACGCGCGACAAGGTCGAGCTCCTCGAATCCTGCCTACGCAGCATCCGAGACCGATCCACCTGGCCAAATATGGAAATCGTCGTGCTGGACAACGGCTCGCAGGAACCCTCCACCCTCTCCTATCTGAAGGCGCTGCAGGAGCGCGATCCCCAGACCATCGTCGTCCCGCTCGATATACCCTTCAATTGGTCGCGGCTGAACAACATCGGCGTCCAACGTGCCACGGGGGAGGTCCTGATCTTCCTGAACAATGACACCGAAGTCATCACCGCCGACTGGGTCGAGCGCCTGGCCGAGCTGGCCACGCTTCCCGAGGTCGGCGTCGTCGGGTCGCTGCTGCTGTATGAAGACGGCACCATCCAGCACGCAGGTGTCGTCGTGGGCATGGGCGGTTGGGCGGATCATCTCTACAAGGGTGAGCCGCTTGACCACGGTCGTCCTTACCCCTTCATCTCTCCCGCGGTCAGCCGCAATGTGCTTGCCGTCACCGGGGCGTGTCTGGCGATCAGCCGTGACAAGTTCGAGGCGCTGGGCGGCTTCGACGAAGATTTCATCGTCTGCGGCAGCGATGTCGAGCTCGGCCTTCGGGCCCACAAACGTGGCTTTTACAATGTGATCTGCGCCCAGGCCCAGTTGTACCATCACGAATCCAAGACGCGCGACGCCTACGTGCCGCAGCAGGACTTTCGTGCCTCGCAGTGCAAATATGAGCCCTATCGCACGCAGGCCGTGGATCCGTATTTCAATCCAAATCTCAGCCTCAAACATACGACGCCGCATTTATCTTTGCGCCTGCTGCGCCAACGAGGTGCGCCATGATCAGCGTCCCTCAGGCGGACCGGCTCTTGCGCTGGCTGCTCCGTAGTCCGAGCGCGCGCCGTCAGGCGGATCGGCTCTATCGCTGGTACGGCCGCTATCAGGAAGGCATCCAGTCGCAGCTTGCCACGGTCATCCCTGAGGTGATGCCGCTGCCCTGTCGCCCCGGCCCAGGGGGTGGGGACCGGCTCAATCTACTCATTCCCTCGGTGGCCGAATGTCATGCCTATGGTGGGATTGCCACGGCGTTGAGGCTATTCCAACATTTTGCCCCCTATTACCCGCGCCGCCGCATCCTGGTCACGGACGCGCGCGTCGAGGAAAACGAAATCGTCGCCGCCTACCGCGATTGGCGCTGTCTCGTCCATGGCGAGATCGATGGCGCCGAGGCGGACGAGGTGATCGTCGGTTGCGCGGATCGTCGGTGGTCTATCGAGGTCGATGCCACGGATCATTTCCTCGCCACAGCCTGGTGGACCGCCCGCCTCGCCCTCGACCTCGTGCGCTGGCAAGAGCGCCAGTATGGCCTCGTGCGTCGCTTTGCCTATCTCATTCAAGACTATGAACCCGGTTTCTACCCCTGGTCCACCCGCCACGCCTTGGCCGAAGCATCTTATCGCCATCCCGAGCGCACCATTGCCATCTTCAACACCCGTCTGCTCTATGACTACTTTTGCCTCCACGGTTATCGGTTCGAGCGTAGCCATGTCTTCGAACCGCGCATACATCCCGAGCTGCACCGTCGTCTACCGCCGCCATCGGCGCCCATCCCGAAACGCAAGCGCATCCTGGTCTATGGCCGACCGGGTGTTGAACGTAATCTATTTTTGCTGCTCATCGCTGCGCTCAAGCTTTGGGCCAAGGCTTATCGCGACGCCGGCGCTTGGGAGGTGGTCTCGGCCGGCGAACCGCATGGCAAGATCGATCTGGGCAATGGCATATGGCTTGTGCCACTGGGCAAATTGACGCTCGATCATTACGCCGCTCTGCTCTCCGAGTGCGCCATCGGCCTGTCGATGATGCTCTCCCCGCATCCCAGCTACCCGCCCTTGGAAATGGCCGCATTTGGAGTGCGTGTATTGACCAATCGGTTCGCCAACAAAGACCTGTCCACCTACCACGCCTACATCCACAGCGTCGATCCGCCCGAGCCCGAGCGCATCGCCGAGCGCCTCGGCGAGCTATGCGCCCAGTTCGAGGCCAGCGAGGGTTGCAGCACACCCGCTCCCTTCCACGGCATCGACTTCATCGCAGAAGAAGAAGGCTTCGACTTTCTTCCCCAGCTCAAGGCGGATGTCCGAGTTCAGGACTGACGTGCTGTCAGAGCCAGCCTACCGCACCTACGCCATCCTCGTGACCTATAATCCGGCCTCAGGCGAGCTCGAACGCGCCCTGGCGGCGGTGATGCCCCAGGTGCAGGGGACGGTGGTCGTGGATAATGGCTCGTCTCCTGGCCTCGAACATCGGCTGCCGCCAGGTGCGGGCCAGCGGATTCAATTTCTTTGCCTAGGTGCCAATTACGGCATTGCCGCGGCCCTCAATCGCGGCATCGAATGGGCGCGCTCGCAAGGCGCAACCCATGTTTTGCTGCTCGACCAAGACAGCGAGCCGGCACCGGACATGGTTAAGCGCCTGCACGCCGGCCTGCGCGCCTTGGAGCGGCAAGGGGTGTGCGTGGCTGCCGTCGGCCCTTTCCACTGGGATCCTCGTCTGGCGCCGCGATCGGCCCCATCGCGGCCCTTTGTCCGGCGCTGGGGGGTCATGATCAGGCGGATGGCCTGCAAGGGTAGGGAGGATTTGCTGCCTGTGTCGCACCTCATCACGTCGGGCAGCCTCATCCCTGTGCCTGTATTAGACCAGGTGGGTCCCATGCGGGAAGAGCTGTTCATCGACTATGTCGATGTGGACTGGGCGCTGCGGGCCGATAGGGTGGGGCTTGCCCTCTACGGCGTATGCTCAGCCCGGATGCGGCATACGATCGGACGGCAGGCGTACGACATTCCCGCGTTGGGTTATCCGCTGCCTATGCGCACGCCCGAGCGGAACTATTATCTGTTCCGAAACGCCGTACTGCTTTATGGCCAGCCTTCTGTACCACTAGGCTGGAAAGTTGCCGATGCAAGCCGCCTGTTGCTCCGCTTGGGATTCACCTTGCTGTTTGGCACCCCACGCTGGCGACAGCTCGACATGATCTTCCGCGGTATCACTGATGGTTTGAGGCGCCGCGCTGGGCCCATGCCACCCACATTCTTCGCAGCGCGCGCAAGGGGGCAGTGATGCGCCAGGAAAGCGTCTGGCGCAAGGCAGCAAGCTCGGCGGCGAGCCCGGCATGGGCCGGGCGCAGGTCGGCGAGCTCGGCATGGCAGGCTTGCAGTTCGGCATTTCGTTTTTCAAGCTCCAGTTTGCAGGCCTGCGCTTGATGAAAGCCCTCCTCCCGCTGCAGTGACCACCAGTAGAAGGCCCCCCCGAGTTCCCGGTCTGTCAGCTTGTCGCGCCATTTGGCATAGATTCTGGCGCGGTTGGCCAGGTGTTCCTCTTCCACGAAATTCGCCGATACGGCAGACTTGCCAAGGCCGGAGCGATACACGGCGCTCACTCCCGGCGCGTGGAGGAAGCGTGCGTGCCGCGAGAGTTGCAACCAGAAGTCCCAATCCTCCACGCAGTCGAGACTTTCGTCGAAGCGGCAGCCGGCCCGGTAGAGTTCGAGGTCGAAGAGGACGGCGTGGATGGGGATGAAATTGCTGCCGTAGAGGCGCTCGAGCGACCATTCCTCGTCGTATATCTTGACCGTTTGACCTGTGGCATTTTCCAAGCGCACCCCCGAGTAGGCCACACGCGCACCCTCTTCTCGAAAGGCAAGCACCAGCTTGTGCACGTGTTCCGGCAGCAGCAGGTCGTCGTCGTCGAGGAACATTGCATAGCGTCCGTCTGCCGCCGCCAGTCCCGCATTGGCGGCAGCGGCGCGGGAGAGCGCCCTGCCGTCCTGGTTGACGAGGCGCACCGGAAAGCGGTCGAGCATATCCTGCACCTCGCGGTGGTGACCGCCGCGGGCGTTGACCACCACGACCTCGATATGGGGGTAGGTCTGCAGCGCCACGGAGCCGAGCGCTTCGGCGAGATAGGGCCGGTCCATGCTGCGGGTGAGGATGCTAACCAGTGGGCAATCCTCGGGGCTGGCGAAGGGCACGCCTAGCCGGCGCAAGCGGCTATAGTCCGAGGCGAGCCAGGCGATGTGATTGCGCGCCAAGCTGTCTTGCTCGATCAGCTCATACGCCTCGGCGGCGATCACCTCGGCAGGCAAGGTATAGGTGCGATAGAGATTCAATGCCTCGATCTTGCGGTCATAGGCATTCTCGGCCAATTGGCTCGCGAAGCGGCGCATGGCCTCGCGCTTGATCTCCCAGACGGAAGAGATGTCGAGCAGCAGGTTGGGCCGTAGCGGGGCGCTCACCTCGTAAAAGGCGAGGCGCACTGCTCTCTTGCAACGCCGCAACGCCTCGATGGCGGACAGGGCGGTGGCCCGGTGGTCGGGATGCAGCTCCGTAGGCGAAGGGGCATAGACGAGATCGGCGCGCACTTCCTCGATTTTGTCGAGGAGCAAGTGCACGAGTACCTCGCCATAGGCCAAGGATCGATCCGGCAGGCGCCGGAATTCGGGCGCAGCCAGGCCGAGATCGCTGGCCGCCCGTCTGCACTCCTCTTCCCTGGCCGTGATCAAATCATGGCCTGGGGGGAGGGTGCCGCCTCGCCGACCATCCGTCAGCACCACGACACGGACCGGCACGCCGGCTTGGACATGCAGGGCCAAGGCCCCGCCACAGCCAAAGACCTCGTCGTCAGGATGGGGTGCAAAGGCGATGACGCTTTGCGCCGGGATAGCGCCGCGGTGGGGTTGATAGGGGATGAGTTGATGTTCCATGCGCAGGAGTCAGGGGCGCTAACAGGGCGTAGCCGGCAGGTCTATGGCCCACCATGCCAAATGTCCATGGCTTAGTGTGTGCAGCACGTAGCGGCCGGGCGGCAAGGCCGCGAGCGGCAAATTGGCAGAAGCCGTAGCGGGTGCCCCCAATGGGCGAAAAACGGCGGGAAAACCCTCTGGACAAGGACTAATGGCCAAAAGAGTCTCCGCCCTGCCCGCGCCGCAGGCCGAAGGATCAGTAGGTACGTTGGCCCTCTTGGGCAAGCGCGCGATCCCCCAGCGCGCCTCTTTGGCGGCGGATCCGGCCAGCAGATCGAAAAGCGCCATCGGCTCCAAACCCAGGCGTGCACCCCAGCGGACAAGCCTAGGGAAATGCTTGCCGAGATAGAGCCGGGCACTCTCCTGCAGCAAGCCGTCCTTGTGGGCGCTGGCGCGCCAATGGTGGATGGCGTGGGCCTGCGGCAGCAAGGCGAGCTGGAAGCCGGCCTGCCGCAGACGACGGCACAGATCGGTATCCTCGTAGAACATGAAAAAACGCGCATCGAACAAACCGCCGGCCGCAGCGACGGCACTGCGCCGCAGCAGCAATACAGCGCCCGATAGGGCGGGCACGTCTTGGGGGCCATGGGCGGCATGTAGGCGCTGCTGCCAAAGTAGCCAGCGGCGGGCGAGGGCTCGGCCGAACAGGATGGGGCAGCGTCGCGCCAGTGCGCGCAATAGCCACCAGATAGGGTTTTCCGGCTGCAGCGTCGGCAGCAACCACCGTCGAGCGTCGTCCCACCAGGTCGCAGGCGCCACGGCCGCCAGACCCGGATCGTTGTCCAAGGCCATGCAAAGCTGCGTCAGCGCGTCGGAATCAAGACGTGCATCTGGATTGAGCAGCAAGACATACTCGGCATGGCACTGAGCGTAGGCGAGATTGCAAGCGCGGCCAAAGCCGAGATTGCCTGGGGCGATGGTCACGTACGCCTTGCCGAGCAGCCTTGCCGTGAGCAGTGCGGCCTCCTGCGGGCAATCCGAGTTGTCGACCACGTCGATGCGCAGCGGCAATGAGGTACCGAGCACGGATTGCACCGCCTCGATCGTATCGGCGGCACAATGGTAATTGACGATGATCACCTGGCACTTCAGCATGACCTTTGCGCCACGGCACAGAGCGCATACGTCTCGAGGCTGTCTTGATCGATCGACAGAGGGCCTTGCAGGCTGGAGGGCTCGAACCAAGGGGGCGGCGGGATCTTGAGTCGCGCTTCGCGCTCGATCACAAGCCTTGCATTGTTGAGGAGTTCCCTCACCCCCTTGGGCGTGAAAAAGCGCAGGTGGCTGATGCAATGGATGCCCGCCGGCGCGTAATCCCAGCGGCCCTCGAGCAAATCCGCGATCACTGACCAATGGCCCACGTTAGGGATGGACAGCACGATCGAGCCACGTGCATCGAGGTACTGCAAGGCGTGCGCGAGGTAGCGCTCGGGCTCGACGGCATGCTCGAGCACATCGAGAAAACAAATACAGTCGAAGCTGCGGTCGAAGGTCATCTCAAGGAAATCCCCTCGCCAGACGTAATCTGCGTTGACTGCGGCGAGCTGGCAGGAAGGCTCGTGCGCCTCGGCCAGGTGAGTTTCGCACAAGGGCCGAGTCGCCTTCAACGCGCGCAGAAAGCCGCCCTCGCCGCCGCCGACATCGAGGATACGCCGCACTCCTGGCGGCACGAGGGGGATGATCTCCTCGCGCCGGTGTTGCCGGTAGCCAGAAAAATCGTGCGCCCAGGCGGTGGGCACTTGTACGGCCTGGTTGCGCCAGGAGTCGTCGCCAAGGCATTTTAGAAGCGTGAGGGCCATTGTCGGCTCTTCTCCGCAGGGCAGGGGCTGGACAGGCGTAGAGGCAAGCGCCGCGAGGCGATCGGCATAGCGTTCGAAGCCGCGCAAGGTCAGGTAATCGGGGGGAGATAGCCTCGCCAGTAGCTGCCGGCTGGCCGGGCAGGCGCAGTTTGCGCCGGCGTCGATGACGCGAGCAAGCGCCTCCAAGCAGCCGGGTGCGGGCAGGATCAGCGGGTCGCGTAGGAGCAAGATACGCGCCTGCGGGCTCATTCCACCCCCGCTTGCGGCCTGTTTCGCATACTTCGCCAAAGCGGGGAGGGTGTTCGCCGGCAGGCGCCAGATGGTGGTCAAGCCTGCCAGGCGCTCGTTTTGGGGCCGTGTGGCGAGGTTGGACTCCGGATCATCGTCGCCGCCATCGGGTATGCCGATGGCGACGGCATCGATCATGAGGTCACCTCGTTCGGAAAATGCATCTTGCCGGCCAGGGCAATATTGTTGCAGTCGCAGTATCTCGCTTGCCGGCAGGCGAACAACGTCGAGTTTCTGGGTTGGAAAGTGCGTTGCTTGAGGTTGCCGCACTCCCTGAGTGTGTCGATATAGGGGCAGCCTTCAACACGCCCGTCATTCCAGATGCGGAAATAGCGGGAACCCGCCGGGCAGAGCACGTGCTCGAATGCAGCGAAGCGAGTGGCGAAGTCCTCCTGATGCACCTCCTCCACCAAATCGCCATAAGTGTTGCGCAGACGATCCACTAAGGCGAGATCGTCGGCGTTGAAGGGATGAGCGACATCCTGGATCAGCACCAACGGCTGACCGGTAGTGCGGTAGACGTGCCGTTCATAAAATTCGACCGCTTCGCGCCAGAGACCGCGTTCCGGAGGAGACAGAATCAGCCCGGACAGGAACGACGCCCCGCCTTTGCGCTCGATCAATGTGTTGGCATTACGAATCCAAGCCTGTGCGGCGTTTGTTTTCATGACTTGGGTGTAATGCAAGGTCAAATTGATAAAACGTATCTTGCTAAGCTGCGTAGAAGAGAGCTCTGCGAACTCATGGAGGATGACGCCGTTGATGTCAAGCGCAACCTCGATGTCATGGTGCAAAAGTCGATCTAGCAGTCGTTCCGGCTTACGATAGCCGGCGAAAAAATCGCCCTTGCCGGAAAAGATGAGAAAGGCGCGCCCCCCGATGCGCTCGAACAAAAACGAGAAGTCCTCATAAGTCAGCGACGGCAGGTGTTTGGCCACTGGGTTGGCGACGCAGTAGGCGCAGTCGAGTGAGCAATGGCCGGAAGAGCACACGAACAATACGTAAGGGCAGCCCGTGCTCAGGTCGAGTTCACGGACACGTCTTGGGTTGGCCGAGGGCATGGTGTGCAGGGTTTATGTTGTTCGAGAGTTCGAAGTCTGGCAGCAGGTCGGCGGCCCACCAGCGTTCCGGTGCTGCGCGCACGTAACCTTCAAGAAACCCGTAAATATACGCTATGTTAGCAGCGTGACTGCCTTGCGCATCGGGCCAGCATATGCGGCTGATGTGGATGCGAAAACCGCTGGGCTTGCGCAGGCAGACGAAGGCGGCGAGGGGTGCGCGGCAGCGTTGGGCAAGGCGCAGCGCCCCGCTCGCGAACCATCGCCGCTTACCCATGAAAGACACCTCGACCCCCTTGCCTGCCGCAGTGGCGTGAGCATCGCCGAGCACCACCACGCCATGCCCACGGCGAAGACGACGGTAGAACTCGGGCAGGTGTTTCTCTTTGTGCATGACCTGGCCGCCATTCAACAGCGCGGACAGCCCATCATACTTTCGCCGATAGTAACGCCCAACCGCTGCGGGCACGCGCGCATCCTCAACCACGGCGGAAGACATGGGGCTCAAGAGCAAGCCAGCCCTTCCGAGCTGACCGATACCCCAGATTGCCGCATCGTAGTGAAAGGTGACGAGGACGATGCCCAGGCCTTGGGCAAGGGCTGCGCGTAGTTCGTCTAACCCGTCGATCTCGCAGGCAAGTCCAGGATCTTTCCCCATGCCCAGCCAATGTCCCTCTAGCTCTTCGAGTGCCGCGTGCACGAAGCGTGCCTGCAGCCACTCAAGTCGTTTGGCAAGCGGGGCGTCGGGGAACATATCGGCATAGGCGGCTAGTGTCTTGGCGCGTACAAAAGACCGGCACAGCGCGACGCTGCGCCATTCGCAGTCCCAGCTTGCCATCCAACGGCCCCACCAACGCGCGCCGTCTTGCCCCGCGATGGGGGGCAGGCGGGCTAGGAGCGGATAGACGAAGCGAAACCCGCATTCCAGAAGCAGTTTTTGCACGCCGCAGCGCATAGACGGGACTAACCGTTCATGGCCCAATGGCCGCCCCCGCCGATGAGAGACGTCGTTGACGGCCATGAACGGTCCCTCTCCTTAAGCCCCTTTCCCCCGAGGGGGAGGGGAGCGTCGAGAGTCGCTGTCGCAACCTTCAGGTAGCGGTCTCATCACTCTTGTCCAAAACAGCTCATGACGGCGGGCGCGCCGGAGGTGTAGGGTATTGGTGAGCAACCCAACCCACCCGTACCCGACCGAAGGAGGCCTGCCGTGAGAGCATCATGCAGCA
>OGCL01002849.1_pt1 | contig 11193 bp, 10 predicted proteins | sample 1570041 | NCBI WGS metagenome assembly OGCL01 (sample SAMN06266162, study PRJEB24511) | hot springs metagenome | isolation source: Hot spring water | place: South Africa: Limpopo | collected 2015-06-22 | reverse complement strand
GTACGTCGACTGCCTGGTGCCGCGGGGTGGGCCCGCGTTGATCCAGAGCGTTCGCGACCACGCCACGGTCCCGGTCATCATCGACGGCGACGGCAACTGCCACGTGTACGTGGATGCGCACGCCGACCTCGACGAAGCGCTCCGGATCACCGTCAACGCCAAGACGAACCGCACCAGCGTCTGCAACGCCGCCGAGTAGAGGCTGGGGTTCAGTTCCAGGGGGCGGCCATGCGCGAGTCCGTAATAGATGGATTGCAAGGCGACGCCAATGAGGATCTTGCGCAGAGGATCGGCGAGCAGGCTGGGCATGGGCGGGCTCCGGCTAGGAGAAGGCGTAGGCGCCGTAACCCACCACCTGGTTCCGCGGCCCGGCGGTATCGCCGGAGTTGCGCAGATCCAGGGTGGTGGCGTGCAGGTGATGGCGCTTGGCCGCCAGCAACAGGCCGTTCACCGGGGTGCGGCCGCAGGCGTGCTGGAAGGAGATGGCCTCCGGCGTCAGGCGTTCTATCGCCTCGGTGGTGTAACCGTCCATGCGGCGGGCGCTATCATAATCCAAATAGTGACTGAGGTCTGAGCTGATGACGATTAGGGTCTCGTCGCCCCCCCACAAGCGTTCGATCACCTGCTCCACCTCCGCCGGGTCGGCCTCCCCCACCAAGAGCGGCACCAGCTTGAAGGCGCCCAGGGTCTCCTGCAGGAAGGGCAGATGCACCTCGATACTGTGTTCGTTGCGGAAGGCGGTGTCCAGTAGCCGCACCTGCGGCAGGTCGGCGATCCGCTCCAGGGCCTCGCGGTCCACCTCGATCTCCCCCAGGGGGGTGCGGAAACGCTGGGCGCTGTTGTAGGCGATGCCCATAAAAGGCATTCGATGGGCCGGCGCCAACACCACCACCCGGCGCACCTGCTCCGCCACACCGGCAAGCTGGGCATAGGCGTTGGCCGCCACCGGCCCGGAATAGATGTAGCCCGCATGGGGGGCGATCAGCGCCTTGGGGGCCGTCACCTGCCCCCCCTTGGCCGCGTTGAGAAATCCGCGCACCTGTTGTCGCAACTGGGTCGCATCCGCCGGATAGAAAAGCCCGGCCACGGCTGGCTCTTGAGTCTTGATCATGGTTGCAGCCTCCAAACGGTGGGCATTGTTCTTTAATAACAATGTGCCGGAATCGACAAAAAATCAAGGCCGTGCGATTTTACGGCTCGTCATATTTCTGTCATAAACGAACCATATCTTTGTCACAATTCTCGCGGACAATGCGCCTAGTTTCTTCTCCGCAAACCCTATGGAGGTTTTTTGTGATTCGTAAGACCCTTGCCCTTGCCGTGGCCCTGGCCGCTACCACCACCCTGGCTCAGGCCGCTTCGCGTGACTACATCTCCATCGTCGGCTCCTCGACGGTGTATCCCTTCGCCACCGTGGTGGCCGAGAACTTCGGCAAATCCAGCGCCTTCAAGACCCCCAAGATTGAGTCCACCGGCACCGGCGGCGGCTTCAAGCTGTTCTGCGGCGGCGTCGGCGTGGAGCACGCCGACATCACCAACGCCTCCCGCCGCATCAAGCAGTCGGAGATCGACACCTGCGCCAAGAACGGCGTCACCGACATCATCGAAGTGAAGGTGGGCTATGACGGCATCATCATCGCCAATGCCAAGGGCGCGCCGGAGATGTCCTTGACGCGCAAAGAGATCTATCTGGCCTTGGCCAAGCAGGTTCCGGACCCGGCTGGCGGCGACAAACTGGTCGCCAACCCCTATAAGACCTGGAAGGGCGTGAACGGCAGCCTGCCGGATACCAAGATTGAGGTGCTGGGTCCGCCCCCCACCTCCGGCACCCGCGACGCCTTCGTGGAACTGGTGATGGATGTGGGTTGCGAAACCTACGGCTTCCTTAAGGACATGAAAAAGAACGACGAAAAGGCGTTCAAGGCCGCCTGCCAGACCGTGCGCGAGGATGGCGCCTACATCGAGGCCGGCGAAAACGACAACCTGATCGTGCAGAAGCTGGAGGCCAACCCCAAGGCCCTGGGGATCTTCGGCTATAGCTTCCTGGAGGAGAACACCGACAAGGTGAAGGGCACCAAGATCGAGGGCAAGGCCCCCGAGTTCGAGGCCATCGCCGACGGCTCCTATCCGGTATCTCGGCCCCTCTATGTCTATGTGAAGAAGGCCCACATCGGTTCCGTGCCCGGCATCGCCGAGTTCATGGCCGAGTTCACCTCCGACAAGGCCTGGGGCGACGAGGGCTATCTGGCCGACAAGGGCCTGATCCCCATGTCCAAGGAAGAGCGCGCCAAGTTCGCCAAGGACATGGCGGAGCAGAATCCCCTGAAGGGACTCTAAGCCCCAAGGGCCCCAGCGGCCGTCAGGCCGCTGGGGTCTTTGTTTCTGCGATTCCCGGCCGGACCCTAGCCGCATTCGTGGTGTTTCGCGTCGGCCCCTGATCGCTGAAAATTCGCCCGCGAATTTTCAACTTTGCCTTATTATCTGCCGATCCCTGCGAAACCATGCTGAATACCACTCTGTTACTGCTCCTGGTGGGACTGGCGGTGATCGCATACCACTTGGGACGCAACCGTTCGGTACAAGTGGGGGTGGCGGCGGGCGGTGTCCGCCGGCTGCACTCCCTGCCCTCCTATTACGGCTATTACCTGGCCCTGTGGTGCATCCTGCCCGCCCTGGTGGTGTTTGGGCTGTGGACCGCCTTCGAGTCCAGCCTGCTGACCCATTTGGTGGTGGCCTCCTTGCCCCCGGATCTGCGCAACCTGTCTCCGGCGGAGCACAGCCTGCTCATCAACGACATCCGCAACCTGGCCTCCGGCAATATCGCCTCGCAACAGGCATCGCCGGCTATTCAGGCGGCGGCAGACCATTATCTCAGTCTGCGGCGCACCTCCGGCGCGGCCCTGGCGGTGTTGGTGTTGGGGCTGGCCCTGGCGGGCATCGGCTGGGCCTGGCGCTACATCTCCCCGTTGCTGCGGGCGCGCAACAAGGTGGAACGGGTGGTAGAGGTGCTGTTCGTCCTCAGTTCCACCATCGCCATCTTCACCACCATCGGCATCATCCTCTCGGTGCTGTTCGAGTCCATGCGCTTCTTCCAGTTGGTGCCGGTGACTGATTTCCTGTTCGGCACCAGTTGGAGCCCGCAGATGTCCATTCGGGCGGACCAGGTGGGTTCCTCCGGGGCCTTCGGCGCGGTACCCCTGTTCGTCGGCACCCTGCTGATCACCCTCATCGCCATGCTGGTAGCGGCCCCCATCGGTCTGATGGCCGCCATCTACCTGGCGGAGTACGCCTCGCCCAAGGTGCGTGCCGTGGCCAAGCCTACCCTGGAGGTGCTGGCGGGTATCCCGACCGTGGTCTATGGCTTCTTCGCCGCCCTTACCGTGGCCCCCTTCATCCGCGATACCGGGAGTAGCCTGGGGATGAGCATTTCCTCGGAGAGCGCCCTGGCCGCCGGTCTGGTGATGGGGATCATGATCATCCCCTTCGTCTCCTCCCTCTCCGACGACGTGATCAATGCGGTGCCCCAGGCCATGCGCGACGCCTCCTATGGGGTGGGCGCCACCCAATCGGAGACGGTGCGGCTGGTGATCATCCCGGCCGCCATGCCGGGCATCGTCGGCGCCATGCTGCTGGCAGTTTCCCGGGCCATCGGCGAGACCATGATCGTGGTGATGGCCGCCGGCCTTTCCGCCAACCTGACCCTAAACCCGCTGGACAGCGTCACCACGGTGACGGTGCAGATCGTCACCCTATTGGTGGGTGACCAGGAGTTCGACAGTCCCAAGACCCTGGCCGCCTTCGCCCTTGGGTTGGCGCTCTTCGTGGTGACCCTGATCCTCAACATCGTCGCGCTCCATGTGGTGCGCAAGTACCGGGAGGCCTATGAGTAATCCGACCCCCCAAAAGCCTGCAGCCATCGACCTGGTCAATGCCTCGCTGGCGCGTCGCTATGCCAATGAACGCCGCTTCCGTCGCATCGGCCAGGCCGCCGTGGTCTCCGGGCTGCTGTTCGTCTCCTTTCTCTTTATCTCTATCTTCGTCAATGGCTACAAGGCATTTTGGCAGACCAACCTAAGGCTGGACATTACCTTCGATCCCCAGATCATCGACCCCAGCGGGCAGCGCAACCCGGAGGCGCTGCGGGCGGCCGACTACGCCGCCCTGATCAAGGCCGCCCTGAGCCAAGCGTTTCCCAAGGTAAAAGAGCGAGGCGAAAAAAAGGAGCTGTACAGTCTGGTTTCCTCCGGCGCCTCCATCGCCCTGCAACGCATGGTACTGGCGGATCCCGGTCTGCTGGGACAGACCAAGGAGGTCTGGCTGACCGCGGACGACGAGATCGACATGCTGTTCAAAGGCAATATTGATCGCGGCCTGCCGGAGACTCAGCGTCGCCTCAACGACCGGATCATCGGCTGGGTCGATGCGTTGGTCAAACAGGAGCGGGTGGCGTTGCGCTTCAACACCGCCTTCTTCACCTCCGGCGACTCCCGTGAGCCGGAACAGGCCGGCATCGGCGGCGCCGTGCTGGGCTCCTTCTACGCCTTGATCGTCACCCTGCTGCTCTCCTTCCCCATTGGCGTGGCGGCGGCGGTCTATCTGGAAGAGTTCGCCCCGCGCAACCGGTGGACCGACATCATCGAGGTGAACATCAACAACCTGGCGGCCATCCCCTCCATCGTGTTTGGCCTGCTGGGGCTGGCGGTGTTCATCAACTTCTTCGGCATGCCGCGCTCGGCGCCCCTGGTGGGCGGCCTGGTGCTCACCCTGATGACCCTGCCCACCATCATCATCGCCAGCCGCGCCGCCCTCAAGGCGGTGCCGCCCTCCATCCGCGAGGCGGCGCTGGGGGTGGGGGCCTCCAAGATGCAGATGGTGTTCCACCACGTACTGCCCCTGGCCATGCCGGGGATGCTCACCGGCGCTATCATCGGCATGGCCCAGGCGTTGGGAGAAACGGCGCCGCTGCTGATGATCGGCATGGTGGCTTTCATCGTCGATCTGCCCCAAGGCTTCACCGACCCGGCCACCGTGCTGCCGGTGCAGATCTACCTGTGGGCCGACTCCCCGGAGCGGGCCTTCGTGGAGCGCACCTCCGCCGCCATCATCGTTCTGCTGGGCTTCATGCTGACCATGAACGCCCTGGCGGTGATCCTGCGCAAAAAGTTCGAACGGCGCTGGTAATGCGCCCGAGGAGTGAAAGATGTACGATACCAGCACCACCGTCGATGAATTCCAGAACAGCAATCCACAACCCCGGGCAGGCGCAGACGAGAACCGTATGAGCGTGGCGTTCGATCAATACACCCACAGCGGCACCGTGGGCGACTTCACCGTGGAAAACCCCCGCATGGTGTGCCGCAATGTCAACGTCTATTACGGCGAAAAGCACGCCATCCAGGATGTCAGCCTGGACATTGGCCGCAACGAGGTAGTGGCCATGATCGGCCCCTCCGGCTGCGGCAAATCCACCTTCCTGCGCTGCCTCAACCGCATGAACGACACCATCGTCGGTTGCCGCGTCACCGGCCAGATCGGCATTGATGGCCAGGACATCTACGACAAAAAGCTCGACGTGGTACCCCTGCGGGCGCGGGTGGGCATGGTATTCCAAAAGCCCAACCCCTTCCCCAAGTCCATCTACGAAAACGTCGCCTACGGCCCGCGTATCCACGGCCTGGCCGCCAACAAGACGGAACTCGACGAGATCGTGGAAAGCTCTCTGCGCCGCGCCGGCCTGTGGGAGGAGGTTAAGGACCAACTCGAGCACCCCGGCACCGGCATCTCCGGCGGTCAGCAGCAGCGCCTTTGCATCGCCCGCGCCATCGCCGTGTCGCCCGAGGTGATCCTGATGGACGAGCCCTGCTCGGCCCTCGACCCCATCGCCACCGCAAAGATCGAGGAGCTGATCGACGAACTGCGGGAGAACTACACCATCGCCATCGTCACCCACTCCATGCAGCAGGCCGCGCGGGTCTCCCAGCGCACCGCCTATTTCCACCTCGGGGTACTCATCGAGGTGGGGGCCACCGATCAGATCTTCACCAACCCGCGCCATAAATTGACCGAAGACTACATTACCGGCCGCTTTGGCTGAGAGCCCTCCAAATCTCCCGCAGGTTTCAAACCTACAGGAGGTTGCTCAGGCCCGCACTTTGCAGGCCGGCGGAGATGCAAAGAGATGCCATTTCTTGAAGAAATGGCATCTCTATATTGAAGTTGTCCTAAGGAGCCTAGCAAAAATAACTTGAACAAAACACGAATCAGTTGTTCGCTACAACTGGATAATGGCAGGCAATATGTTCAAGTTCTTTTTGCTTGATTCCTTAAAAAAACAGCCTACAAGGTAATGCAAAGCATGGCGCCCCGCGCCACCCCGACAACACTGAAAATTCGCTTGCGAATTTTCGAAGGAGCCTTAGATGACCGAACTCACCGCTGGACATACCGTCAAGCGATTCGACAACGAGATGCGCAAGCTGCACGACTACGTCCTCGACATGGGGGAGAGGGTCAAAAAGCAGATCCTCGACGCGGTCAAGGCCCTGGACGACGAGGATCCGATCGCCGCGCGCGAGGTGATCCGGCGCGACCGAGACATCAACCAGCTCGACGTGGAGATCGACGAAGAGATCATCCGGCTGATCGCCAAACGCCAGCCCATGGCCAAGGATCTGCGCGAGATCCTCGCCATCGGCAAGATCGTCACCGACCTGGAGCGAGTGGGGGATCAGGCGCGCAAGATCGCCCGCCTGGTCATACAGCTCTATGACCACGAAGGCCCGCCCCCCAACTCCCAACTGCTGCGGGACATCCCGCACATGGCCGCCTTCTGTCACGAAATGGTGACCAACAGCCTGCGCGCCTTCGACACCCTCAACCTGGAACTGGCGGTGGAGACCATCAAGCAGGACAAGGAATTGGGCGAGGAATTCAAGGCGGGATTGCGGCGCCTCTCCACCTACCTGATGGAAGACGCCCGCAGCGTCGGCCATGTGGTGGAGGTCGTCCTCGGCCTGCGCGCCCTCGAACGCATCGGCGGCCACGCCAAGAACATCGGCGGCTATGTGGTCTTCCTCATCACCGGCCGGGACGTGCGCCACGAAAGCCTCAAGGCCATCATGACCGAGGTGCTGGGGCAGCAGTGAACATCGGTGGAAACCTCCCGCGGGTTTGGAATCCGCGGGGGTTTTTGTTCGGAGCGGCCTTTGCTCGTCGCACCGCTCCCGCGGCGCGAAGGTTCTTTCGGGTAAGCACCAAGTTAACCCCGCCTTGACAGAGCGGTGAAGGCCCCGCACTCCGAAACCAACCCGTCCAGGTCAGGCGGATCTTCCCCGCCAAATTCCTTCTGAACCCTTGTAAACACTGGATTCCGCTCGTCATCGGTCTGTTGACCGCCGACGATGGCGAGCCGCTGGCGACGATGTGGGTGTTCGAGGGGAACACCGCGGACCCGACAACGGTGGCCGTGCTGATCGAATTGCTGAAGACCCAATTCGGCGTCACTGAGGTGGTGCTGGTAGGGGATCGCGGGATGATTAAGACCAAAGGGAAGGCCGCCCTAAATGCCGAAGGGCTGCCGCATATGCATCCCCAATTTGGGATGGGTGAGCATGCACGAATCGTTGCGCTTTGTGGGCAAGATCATGTCGGCCACGGTCTCCCGCATGGCCGACAGGTGGTTTGTCAGCATCGCCATGGATACCCAAAACAATTCACACCTGCCGAGCTGCGCGGCGGGCAGGTTGTTGTGGCGGATCGGTTCTACCCAAGTAGCAAGATGTGCTCTGCGTGCGGGCACAAGCTCGACGATTTGCCACTGTCGGTGCGCGAGTGGACGTGTCCGGTCTGCGGTGTGGTACACGACAGGGACGTGAACGCAGCGGTGAATCTCAAGAACATGGCCGTGAGTTCCACGGTGTCAGCCTGTGGAGAGGAAGGCGCTGGCCGCGCTCGCAAGAGCGCGGTGAAACCAGCCTCTATGAAGCAGGAAGCAAGCAGCAGATAGATTTAGTCAGAAATGACGGTATTTGCGTAGGTATTGCAGAACGGCGGCGCTACATCACCGCCCTGACGGATGCTCAGGTGCGGACCTTGCTCAAACAGGAGGTGTTGCAAGCGGATCTGTTTGATCGTCACCTGTGCGAAGTCGAGCATGGGAACAAACACGCTTGGTGGTGCGGCGCAATGAGGCGGTGGCGGTACGGGAGGCGCGGCGGCGGGCGGATAAGCTGATCTGGAAATACGTCCCATCTTTCTGCGCAAGGCCGATCACACCCCAATGCCATTAAGTTAAGTCTGGCATACGCTCGTGACACCGCTCCTGCGGTGTCACGCATCCTCCGGCGCTCTGCGCCGAGTGTGTGTCGCAGCGCGGAGCGCCGCGAGGTCGGTCACACCGCAGGAGCGGTGTGACCAGCGTAGTTCCTTAACTTAATGGCATTGCCGCTCCACGGACCTGCGGTTCGCTTTTCAGTCGTCCCAAGCAAGCGCGCGTTGGCGTGGGCGTCGATAGGGCCTCAGCGCGCCGAATCGGTGCGAAACACCGGCACCTCGAATTGCGCTCCGAGGTCCACCCCCGGCGCCTCGGCGCTGGCCTCCAACCGCCACAGAACTTTGTCGCGGGGGTTGCTATAGTCGGTCTCCTGGGTGTCGGCGGGGATACGGAAACGTACCGGCGCCTCGGTGCGCTGCTTTTCCCAGGGCTTGCTGGGGAGGGCGATCTGGCTGTGCTCCCACAACACCTCCTCGCGGGTGCGGGCGCCCTTGCCGGAGCCGGTGGTGATCTGGCGCACACAACGGAGCCTGAGATTGATGCCCAGACGACTCTCCACCGGCGCCGGGATCTCGAGGTGGCCGCGCAGTTCGCCGCCGATGCGGCCCGGCGTGGACTCCAGGATCAGCAGCACATTGCCGAACTTGAGCCAGTGCAGAACCTTGTAGGCCGCCATCAGCAGCAGGGCCAGGCCGACCAGCGGAAACACCAGCACTAACAGGGCGACGTAGTTGCCGTTCTTGAGTTCCTCCGGCAGGACGAAGAGCGCCGGGCTGGTGATCAGCAGCCAGACCAGGGCGAACAGGCTCATGCCGATCATGGCGGCCTTGCCGCCGCTCTCGATGCGTCCGCTGCGCCAGTCGGGCCGTTGCAGCCAGGGGGCTTGGGCGCCCGTCGCGACGCCGCGAATCACCGCCGCCCGCGGTTCTTCCGTTTCGTCGCGGTCGGCGAACAGCCCCCCCAGCAGCAGGCCGATGCCAGCGCCGCCGAAGGTCACCGCGAATAGCAGGTAGAAGGCCAGCATCCCCCAGCGCATCTCTCGATAGAGCAGGGCCTGGCTCGGGTCTTGGGGATTGACGTAGCAACGGAACGGCTGCTCGCCGCCGACGTAGCGAGAAAGCTCGCTATAGGCCCGCTGATGGAAGTCGCCGATGTTGTCCGCGCCGCCGAACAGGGAGACCCGCTCCCCCTCGTAGTTGCGGTCGTCGAAACTATAACGATAGCGCGCGGTGGCCTGGTAGGTGGTGCTGCCGTCGGAGTCCTCGTTGGTCTCCAGGTGGCTCTCCAGGATATAGGCGGGGGTCTCCACCCACTGGCTGGCCTTGCGCCACTCGCCGAGGGTGCTGAGGGTCAGCCAGCCCATGAAGACGCCGACCCCGGCAAAGGGGGGGCTGAACAGGATCAGGAACCAAACGGCACCGCGCTGGCCCGCGGGGTTCGGGGGTTGGTGGGGTTTGTTTGGACGCTTGTTCATCGCGGCTCGTCCGCTTTGCCTCTTTGCCCTTAAGCATAGCAAAAAGGCGGCTGGGCAAGGGGGCGGCATCGGGGGCGTTCACTGCGAGTTTGGGCCCCGATGGAGAAAAACTGGACCGGGTTGGCGGCAGCGGGGACGTTTTAATGGTATTTTTGGTGGACTCTAACCGACGCTCAAGGGTAGAGTAGCGATACTTCCGATTGCCCAGGATTTTTCCGCGGGGCTACAATTTTCGCCAAGCGGCGACGTTCGCGCGCGCCTATTCTTCTACGCCCGTCTTGACAGGGTCGTCCACGAACCGACATGACCTCGACCAAGCTGCTTGCCTCGCTGGGCATAGACCCCCAAGACCCCGTCATGGCCGAGGGCCGGTTTGTCCATTTGATGGAGATCCATCTGCCGCGGGCGTTGGAGCTGGCCACCACCAAGCCTGGCGCCGGCAACGAGGGGGCGTTGCTGGTGATCGTCAATAATGTGCTGGAGCAGCTCCATCGCAGCCAGAACCGGCAGAACCAGTACAAGATCCTGCAATACCTGGTGACCGAGCTGCGCCGCCGGGGGCGAGAGAATCCGGCGCTGGGGGTGGTGCTCCAGCATGTGCAGAATATGGTCAAGCGCTTCGGCGAGGCGCAGGTGGCCGGCCCGGCCGCCATCATCAGCATGCACCGGCTGCGCGACGAATACTACGGCCTGCCGCCGAACCCGGCGCTGCTGGTGGAGCGGCTGACGAAGGAGCTGCTGCACGAGCTGGGCCACACGCAGGGGCTGCGCCACTGCGGCGACTGGCGCTGCGTGATGAGCAGCGCCCACACGGTGGAGCGCATCGACGTCCGCCAGGCCGCCTTCTGCCGGGACTGCGCGCGCCTGCTGGCCGCCCGCCCGCGGGACTGAAAAGACGTCCGGTTCCCGGACGCCTGTGATTGAATGGGAGCATGGCAGAAACGGTCATCCTCATTGCCAATGGCGATCTGCGCCTTTCGGCCAACCAGGTCTGCTGGCCCGCCCAGCAGGCGGCCGAGCAGAAAGTCATCGAGGCCGTGCGCAGCCTGGGTTACTCCATCGAGCGCGGCCATCCCTATGACGAGAACAAGAAACACGGCTTCATTGACAGTCAGAAGCACGGCATGGAGGTGTTCCGCCGCATCCCGCCCACGGCGCCGCTCATCGTCGTGGAGGCCGTCTGGCAATATTCGCACCATGTTCTGCACGGCCTCTACACCCATCAGGGGCCGATCCTCACCGTGGCCAACTGGAGCGGCCAGTGGCCCGGGCTGGTGGGCATGCTGAACCTGAACGGGTCGATGACCAAGGCCGGCATCCCCTATTCCACGCTCTGGAGCGAGAACTTCGACGACGAGTTCTTCCTTGGCGGGCTGAAGCGCTGGCTGGAAGGCGAAAGGCTGGTCCACGACACCCGCCACGTGCGCCCGCTCGGCTCCCTCCGCCT
>OGCL01002847.1_pt1 | contig 11196 bp, 9 predicted proteins | sample 1570041 | NCBI WGS metagenome assembly OGCL01 (sample SAMN06266162, study PRJEB24511) | hot springs metagenome | isolation source: Hot spring water | place: South Africa: Limpopo | collected 2015-06-22 | reverse complement strand
TTCGGCGAAGGCTCACATCGGCGAAGCCGATGTGAAGCGAAGCGGCCGAAGCCAACACCGCGCAACGCAGCGATTCGCCCGCGCAGCCATTTATTCAGCGTTTCCCTAGACGATGCCGCCGTCGACGATGAACGCCTGCCCCGTGCAGGCCCGGGCGTCGTCGCTGGCCAGAAACAGCACCATGGCGGCGACATCATGCGGCTGCAGGCGAAACTTGACGGCCTGCTCATCGAGGAAGGTCTTCTCGAGCGCAGGCGTGACGACTTCGGCCATCTGCCGCGGTGTTTGAATCGCCCCCGGCACCACTGAGTTGACCCGGATGCCCTGTGGACCCAGCTCCTGCGCGAGCGTTCGGGCGAGGCCGTGAATGCCTGCCTTGGCGGTCGAATAGCCGACGAAACCGGTACGACGACGCATCCAGCTGACTGAACCCATCAGCACGATGGCGCCCCCGAGGCCCATGACCCGGGCGGCGGCCTGGGCGCTGAACACCTGCGAACGCAGGTTGATCGCCTGTGTTTCATCCCAGAGCTCGGGCGTGAGGTCGGCAAACGCATGGCGTGCGTCGCTGGCCGCGTTGGCAACCAGCACGTCGAGGTGCCCGCCGAGCGCGAGCACCGACTGCTCGATCGTGCGCTGCAGCGCGGGCACATCGCGGATGTCGCACTTCCAGTAGCGCAGGCGCTCCTTGGCATCGAGCCGCAGCCTCAGCTCGCTGGCGGCCCGATCGTCGATGTCGAGGAAGCCGACCAGCGCCCCCTGCGCGATGAAGGCCTCGACGATCGCTGCTCCAATGCCACTTGCGCCGCCAGTCACGAACACGGAACGGCCACGCAATGAGGGGTAGCTGTTGCTGAGTTTCATATCCGGTACGGGGTCCAGCCCGGCTGCTACCAGGCGCTACGGTAACGTGGCTCGATGATGCCGGACGCGTGATGTGCCGGCAGGCGGACAGCATACAGGCCGCCGGCGGTCGGTTTGGCTGCCAGTTCGGCCGGCGTCATGCGGATGCGTCCGGTGGTGATGAAGAGCGTGCGCAGATCCTCACCGCCCAGTGTGCAGCAGGTCGGGCAGGGGACCGGCACGTCGACGATGGCGAGCAGACGCCCGTCGGGGTCGAGCTTTTCGACCCGTCCGCCCTGAATCACGGCCACCCAGAGGTTGCCTTCGGCGTCGACGCAGGCCCCGTCAGGCCGTCCGCCGCCGGGCTCGTAGACACGCAGGGCGCGCGCTCGGGAGGGCAGGCCTCGCTCGACATCGTAGTCGTAGGTCCACAAGGTATGGGCCGGGCTGTCGGCCAGCGTCATCCGGCGGCCGTCCGGAGAGAACGTCAGGCCGTTGGCGATGGTGAGCGGCTGCGCGTGCGCGCTCCAGCGACCATCATGATCCAGTCGAAACAGGGCCGCCAATGGCTGATCGCGCGGCTCCCACAAAGTGCCGGCCCAGAAACGACCGGCCGGATCACAACGACCGTCATTGAAGCGCGCTCGGGCAGGGTCATACGCAGGTCCGCCGAGCCGAACGACGTCACCGCGCCAGGCGGTGATGCGCGCATAGCCGGAGCGCAGGCCGGCGATGAAGCCACCGGCCTCGTCCTGCGCGAAGCAGCCGATCGCCTCTCCAATCAGCATGGAGTCGTTGTGGCCGCCTGCGGGATCGAAACGGTGCAACCGCCCGCCGTCGATGTCGACCCACCATAGGCAGCCGGTCAGCTCATCCCAACGACAGCATTCGCCCAGCCGGGCCCGGGCGTCGAGCACGAGCTTCGCCGTTAGCCGCTCGATGCCCTGCGGACGCCCCTCGGCGCTGGCGAGGGCTGCTTCGGCGCAGCTTGGCATAGGGTAAGTCATATAGATCATTTATATGATGTACATGAATTTCGGCCGCTATTTTGCGTTATTGTGGCGCCCTGCGGCACAGCGACGACGGCCGGCTGCCGGGCTGCGCCGCACGGCAAACTGCAACCGACAACTCGAACGCAACTGATGGCAGGCGACAACGCAGACCAGGGCTCACGCAGAACGCTTCGCTCGGCGCGCTGGCTCGCCGCTGATGGCGTGCGAGCTTTCTCTCACCGCGCCCGTCTGGCGCAAACGGGATGGAACCGCTCCGACTTCATGGGCAGGCCGGTGATCGGCATTCTCAATACGTGGAGCGACCTGTCCACCTGCCACGGCCATTTGCGCGCACGCGCCTGCAAGGTGCGTGAAGGCATTCTGCGCGCCGGCGGCTTCCCGATCGAGTTGCCAGCCATGAGTCTCGGCGAAGTCTGGGTGAAGCCGACGACGATGCTCTATCGCAACTTTCTGGCAATGGAGGCCGAGGAGTTGATCCGCTCGCACCCGCTCGATGGCGTGGTGCTGATGGGCGGTTGCGACAAGACGACGCCCGGGCTGCTGATGGGGGCCTTTTCGGTCGATTTACCCTGCCTGTTCGTGCCGGCGGGGGCGTCGTCGAACGCACGCCATCGCGGCCAGAAAGTCGGCACGGGCACCCACACCATGAAGTTTTGGCAGGAGCGACGCGCCGGGCGCGTCGATGATGCCGAGTGGCTGGAACTCGAGGGCGGGATGACGCGCACAGCCGGCACCTGCAACACGGCCGGGACCGCCAGCACGATGACGGCAGCCGCCGAGGTGCTCGGCATGACGCTGCCCGGCGCGCAGTCGATCCCGGCCGTCGACGCCCGTCACGAACGCATGTGCAGCGCTGCCGGGGAACGCATCGTCGCGATGGTGGCCGAGGATCTTCGCCCGAGCCGGATCGTTACCGAAGCGAGCTTTCACAACGCGGTGAAGACCGTGCTTGCATTCGGCGGCTCGACGAACGCCTGCGTTCATCTTCCTGCCATGGCGGGCCGGCTCGGAATCCGGCTGCCGCTGTCGGTGTGGGAGCGCTACAACCGGGAAGTACCGGTGCTTGCCAACCTGATGCCGGCTGGCAGCGCTCTGATGGAGGACTTCTTCTTCGCTGGCGGGCTGCCAGCGCTGCTCGGTCGAATCGCCCACCTGCTCGATCTCGAACAGCGCACGGTGAGCGGACGAACGCTCGGTCAGGACATCGCGGGCGCGGAGGTCTACGACGACGAGGTGATCCGTCCGCTGTCACGACCGGTCGCACAGGAGGCCATCGCCGTTCTTACCGGCAACCTCGCGCCGCGCGGAGCGGTGATGAAGCCCTCGGCCGCGAGCCCGCATCTGCTGCGACACACCGGGCCGGCGTTGGTCTTCGATACCTTCGCCGAGATGATGGAACGGATCGACGACCCAGCGCTTCCGGTCACGGCCGACTCGGTCCTCGTGCTGCGGAACGTCGGTCCCGTCGGCGCTCCGGGGATGCCGGAGGCAGGTAACCTGCCGATTCCGCGCAAACTCCTCACGCAGGGGGTGCGCGATCTGGTGCGTATTTCCGATGCGCGAATGAGCGGAACGCATTACGGCACCTGTGTCCTGCACGCCTGCCCGGAGGCGGCGATCGGCGGTCCGCTCGCGCTGGTCGAGGACGGCGACCTGATCGAGCTCGACGTGGCTGCCAGACGACTCGAACTCAAGGTCGACGCCGCCGCACTCGCGGCCCGTGAAGCAGTTTGGCGCTCGCGTCCACCAGCAACCTTGCGCTATGGTCGAAGCTATGCCGCGCTGTACCAGCGGCATGTCATGCAGGCCGACGAGGGCGCGGATTTCGACTTCCTCGCCGGAGTCGAGCCGGTGCCTGAACCGACCATCTTTTGAACTTCGACGCATGCCTCTCACGAATCCCTTCAAACAAGCCCTGATTCGCCGTCAGCGACTGGTCGGCGGTTGGTTGATGTCCGCCTCGAGCGTGATCGCCGAACTGATGGCGAATGCCGGTTATGACTTCTTGGTGATCGACGCCGAGCATTCGACCGCCAGCGTGCACGCTGTGCATCCGCTGCTGCAGGCGACGGCCGCGTCGGGTGTGCCGGCCGTTGTCAGGATGCCCTCGCACGATCCGGTGGCAATCAAGTTCGCGCTCGACCTCGGAGCGATGTCGCTCTATTTCCCGATGGTCAATACCGTCGAGCAGGCGACCCGGCTCGCACGCGCCTGCCGCTACCCGCCTTTCGGCGATCGCGGCTTCGCCCGCATGCACCGGGCGAGCCGTTATGGTGCGCTCGACGACTACTTTGCGCGCATCAATCACGAGGTCTGTATCGTGGCTCAACTGGAGACGCCCGAGGCGATGGTTGCCGCCATGCAGATCGCCCAGGTGCCTGGCATTGACGGTCTGTTCGTCGGACCAGGCGATCTGTCGATGACACTCGGTCACGAAGGGGATACGCAACACCCTGAGGTGCGCGAGCTGATGAGCGAGGTCGGCGGCTACTGCCGCCGCGCGGGCGTGCCGCTGGGCACGGTGATGCCAACAGCGGAAGCGGCGGCCTGGGCATTCTCGGTCGGCTACACCTTCGTCTCGATCGCGAGCGACCTCGGAGTGCTCATGCAGGCGGCGCGCGCCGGCGTGGCTCAGACCCGCGCCCTGATGAACGACGTCGCCCCGGACGGTCCGGAATCGGAAGCTCAGGCCCCCGGATCGGCCTACTGAACATGAGCACCGAGGTCGACTTCACCCGCTTCGAACGCTTGCTTGCGATCAGCGGCAATCCCGCCGCGCCGCAACTGCCGGCGGCTCACCTGAGCGATGGCACTACCGTCACCGTCGAGCTCGCCTCTTATCGCGCCTCGTCCCGGCGGGCCGGTATCGTGCGGCTGCGCGTCGCCCCGCGTGCAAAGCCGGACTACGGTCTACTCGTCGCAACGGCCGATGTGGAGACTCACCCGACGGTTGAGCCGGAGCGGATCTCGCTCGGCTCGGGGCCGCTCGAGCTGGTGCTGCGCTGGGGCGCGCGGCAGGCACTCGGCCTGGATCTGCATCATCGCGGCAAGCCTGTACTGGCGAGCATCACCGACGAACACTTTCGCGGCATGGCCAGCCCGCTGTTCGCCGCGCGCATTCCCGCGCTCGGACTTGCATCCGATCGCGCGGTCGCAGCTTTTGCTCTCGGACCCGAAACGCCTGTCTACGGGCTCGGCGAAAAGGGCGGCCGGCTCGACAAGCACGGCCAGCTCGTGCGCTCGCATGTCGACGATGCACTGGGCGTCAACACCGATGCCGCTTACAAGAACACGCCGTTCGCGTGGGGCATCACGGCCGACGCGGCCTGGGGCCTATTCGTCCACACGACGGTGGACGTGCTGCATGGGGTCGCACATGGCGCCTGGTCAAACCGCAGCCACGTGCTGGTCTGCGAGGAAGCCGAACTCGACCTCTTCCTGATGACGGGAGACGCTCCCGCCGACGTCATAGGCGCCTATCACGATCTGACCGGCCGACCCGAGCCGGTTCCGCTCTGGTCGCTCGGCGCCTGGTTTTCGCGCGCCTACTATCGCGACGAGGCCGACATTCTGGATACGGCGCAAACCCTGCGCGAACGCCGCTTTCCGGCAGATGTCATCACTTTTGACGGCAGGGCGTGGCAAGACACACCGACACGCTTTCACTTCCATTTCGACCCTGCACGCTACCCGGAGCCGGCACGGGTGATCGATGCCTTGCATGCGCTCGATCTTCGCGTCTGCTGCTGGGAATACCCGCTCGTGTCGGTCGATCATCCCGACTATGCGCGGCTGCGTGATCGCGGTTACTTCCTGCGTCGTACCGATGGAAGCGAGCTGGTTCATCACTGGGATACGGGCAGCAAGAACTCCCCGTTCGGACCAACGCTGACCCCGTTGCCGCCCTCGGGCATCGTCGACTTCACGAATCCCGAGGCCTACGCCTGGTGGCGCGATCAGCACGATGCATTGTGGTCCCTTGGCGTGGATGCAATCAAAAGTGACTTCGGCGAGCAGGTGCCGCCCGATGCGCTTGCCTGCAACGGCGACGGAGGCGCCAGGCTGCACAACGTCTACCCGCATCTCTACAACCGCGCGGTATGGGACGCCTCACGCAAGGCGCACGGTGAGGAGGCTTGCCTCTGGGGACGCGCCGGCTGGATCGGCAGCCAGCGCCACCCGATCCAGTGGGGTGGCGATCCCCAGAGCGACTGGGGAGGATTGGTCAATTCGATCCGCGCGGCACTGAGCCACGGCCACTCCGGCTCGCCTTACCATGCCACCGACGTTGGCGGCTTCTACGGCGCAGAGCAGCCTTCGGCAGAACTGTACGTGCGCTGGTTGCAGATGGGAGTGTTCGCTTCGCATTTCCGCATCCACGGCATCGGGCCGCGCGAGCCCTGGGCATTTGGCGCCGAGGCGGAAGCCATCAACCGCTACTTCTTCGAGCTCCGCTACCGGCTTCTGCCCTACCTGCGCGGAGCCTGCGACCAGGCCGTGAGCCTCGGCCTGCCGGTCATGCGCTCGATGGCGCTCGCCTATCCGCATGATCGTGTCGCGCGCAACTTCGAACTGCAATTCCATTGCGGGCCGCATCTGCTCGTCATGCCGGTCACGACACCGGGCGGGGAGGTCGAGGGCTATCTGCCGGACGTTCCCGGCGGGTGGTTCGACCTCTGGACCGGCCTGCACATCGACGGCGGCGAAGTGATCTCCCTGCACTACGACCTGGAGCGGATTCCGGTCTTCGTCCGCGCCGGCGTGGCATTGCCGCTTGGGCCGGTGGTGCCTTCGACGCGTCCGCTCGAGGGACTGACACCGGTCACCGCAGTGGCTGAATTCGGCGAGCCCGTCGGCGGCGCCCATGCCGTCTGTGCGCGCCGGGATGCGTTGCGGCGGGACGGGCAGCACTGGCGCAGCTACGGCCAGCGGGTCATGCAGGTTCGGCGCTTCGGCTGACGAAGCGATAGGCGCGAGGAGGCAAGGATGTCGGCGGTAACTCTGCGAAAGGTCGTCAAACGGTTCGGCGACGTGGAAGTGATCCACGGCATCGATCTGGACATCCGCGCCGGCGAGTTCGTCGTCTTTGTCGGCCCCTCTGGCTGTGGCAAGTCAACCTTGCTGCGAATGATCGCCGGACTCGAGAGCACGACGGGAGGCGACATCCTGATCGGGGAATCACGGGTCAACGACCTTCCACCGCGGGCGCGTGACATCGCGATGGTGTTCCAGGACTACGCGCTCTATCCACACAAGAGTGTCTACGAAAACATGGCCTTCGGCCTGCGCCTGCGGCAAACGCCCGCGGCGGAGATCGACCACCGGGTGCGCGAGGCAGCGGCCATCCTTCGCATCGAGCACCTGCTGGAGCGCAAGCCCCGCCAACTGTCCGGCGGCCAGCGGCAGCGCGTGGCGATGGGTCGGGCGATCGTGCGCGACCCGAAGGCGTTTCTGTTCGATGAGCCACTGTCCAACCTCGACGCCCAGCTACGCAATGAAATGCGCACCGAGATCAAGAAGCTGCACGCGCGTCTCGGCAAGACGATCATCTATGTGACGCATGACCAGGTGGAGGCGATGACGCTCGCCGACCGGATCGCCGTGCTATCGGCCGGCCGTGTAATGCAATATGCCTCGCCGGAGGAGATCTACAACCGGCCGGCAGCGCGTTTCGTCGCCGGCTTCACCGGCTCCCCGGCGATGAACTTTCTGTCCGGCGAGCTGGCCTCGGACGTCGCCACGGTCGGATTCAGTGGCGCGGTACTGCCGCTTCCCACGGCGCTCGCGACGGCCTGCGCGACCCGCCGTGGACAGAGGATCGATGTCGGTATCCGACCGGAGGACGTCGCTCTCGACGGTCGCCCAATGGCCAACGGCGCCGAGGTGGCCGGGGAGATCGTCATCACCGAACCGCTTGGCGCCGAGACGCTCGTGACGGTGCGCGTAGGCAACCAGGAGCTAACAATCCGACGCAATACGCCTGCGCCGGCTGGCTCGAGCCGCTCGACACCTATCTCGGCAACGAGGCAGCGACGCTCATGCGCAACTATCTGCCCGCCTACGGCAGCGCCAACGTGGTGGATGGCAAGATCGTCGCGCTGCCGGCGTTCGCCGACGCACAGTTCCTCTACTACCGGCGCGACTTGTTCGACAAGTACCGCATCAAGGCGCCGCAGACCTGGGATGAACTTGCCAACGCCCTGAAAACGATTCTCGACGGCGAGAAGAACGCTGCCTTGAACGGTGTGGCCACGACCGGTGCGGCGATCGAGGGGGCCGTATGCACCTTCCTGAAACCCTACTGGAGCCAGGGTAAGGAGTTCAACGATGCCCAGGGTCGCATGACGCTCGACAAAGCGGCCGCGCAGCGCGGAGTCGAGATGTGGCTGTCGTTGGTCGATCGTGGCGTGATGCAGAAGAACATCGGCGAGGTCCGTCCGGCCGACATGGTCAACGCCTTCAAGGCTGGCAATCTGGTTGCGATGGTCAACTGGGGCTTCGCCTGGGATCAGCTGCAGTCGGCTGCCGACTCCACCGTGAAAGGCAAGGTCGGTGTGCTCCCGCTGCCGGCGATGACTGGCGGCAAATCGGCCACCTGCATCGGCGGCTGGCAGTGGGCGGTGTCCGCATTCTCCAAAAACAAGCCGGCCGCAGCGCGGCTGGTGCGCTACATGAGCACGCCGGAGGTCGCCAAGTTCCTCGCCATCGAGGGCTCGCTGCTTCCGGTCTTCCCGGGCACCTACAGCGATTCGGCCGTGCTGGCCAAGCTGCCGCACTACAAGGATGCGCTACCCGTGATCCAGGCCGCCAAGGGCCGACCGATGTCGGATCGTTACGGCGAGGTGTCCGACGCTATCCGCACGACGATGAACGCGATGCTGGTGCGCACGGTAAAACCGGCCGATGGCGTGAACGACATCGAGAACCGGCTGCGTCGCGTCATGCGCTGATCCGGTCGCGGCCGGGTTCGGCTTGCGCGTAACCCGGCCCACCCCAGCACGAAACCACCGCATGTCGCCCCCGGGCCTTCTCGACCGCTTGCGCGACCCGAGCGAAAAGACGCTCGCCGCGCTGCTGCTGGCGCCGGCATTCCTGCTGCTCGCATTGATCGTCCTCTACCCTATCGGCAAGCTGTTCTGGAACAGCTTTCACGATATGCGCCTGTCCGGCGGGCAGGGAAGCCGCTGGGTCGGGACGACGAACTACGCCGACATGCTGAAGGACAGCGCCTTCTGGGAAGCCACGTGGAACACGGTGCTGATCACGGTGATCACCGTCCCCGGAGCTCTCCTCGTCGGGCTCGGTCTTGCGCTGCTGGCGAATCTACCGTTCAAACGGCAGTGGCCTGTAAGGCTCGCGCTACTGTTGCCCTGGGCGCTGCCGCTTGCCTTTGCCGGGTTGATTTTCGCCTGGTTCTTCCATACGGAGTATGGCTTCGTCAATGACATCGTGCGCCGTCTCGGTGGTGAGCCGCAGATGTGGCTGCTGCAGCCGCGCACCGCCTTCGCTGCCATCTGCATCGCGATCATCTGGAAGACCTCGTCTTTCATGGCGCTGATCCTGCTCGCCGGCCTGCAGATGATCCCCAGGTCACTCTACGAGGCGGCCGAGGTCGACGGTGCGAGCAAGTGGCAGCAGTTCTGGCAGATCACCCTGCCGATGCTGATGCCATCGATCGTGGTGGCGCTGATCTTTCGCACCATCACGGCGCTGCAAACGTTCGACATCCCCTACACCATGACCAAGGGCGGCCCCGGCAACGCGACCGAAACGCTCGCGATGTACATCCACAAGACCACCATCGACTACCTCGACGTCGGCTACGGCTCGACACTGGCCGTCGGCATGTTCGTTCTGTCGCTCGTGCTGACGGCGGTCTATCTGCGGCACATCAGCCGACAGGAGTCGGCATGAACGCCGGGCTGTTCAGTGGAGCCCGGCTGCGCTGGATCGCGGCGACGATCGTCGTTGTAAACGGTTTCTTTCCCGCCGTCTGGATCCTCTTCACTTCTCTCAAGACCGAGACCGAGCTTTTCCGCAAGCCGATCACCTGGATTCCACACGAGCCGACACTACGCAACTATGTCGCAGCAGCGATCGAGCAACCGCTCTTCCAGGTCTTCATGAAGAACAGCGCGATCGTGGCGGCGCTCGCGACGGTGCTGTCGCTGATCGTCTCCGCGTTCGCCGCCTATGCGATCGCCCGGCTGAATCTGCGACACCGACAACTCATCCTGACGGCCATCATTGCCTCGTCGATGTTTCCGCTGATCACGCTGCTCGTGCCCATTTTCGAGACCATGCGGGCACTGGGCTGGCTCAATACCTATCTGGCACTGGTCTTGCCCTATGTGGTGCTGAATCTGCCGGTATGCACACTGGTGCTGGTCAGCTTCTTCCAGTCGATCCCCCGCGACCTCGAAAACGCGGCCATGATCGACGGTTGCACGCGCTTTGGCGCACTATGGCGGGTCGTGGTGCCGCTGTCCGCGCCCGGTGTGTTCACGGCGGGCATTCTCGCCTTCGTCAACGCCTGGGACGAGTTCCTGCTCGCGCTATCGCTCAATTCGAACGCAGCGATGCGCACGCTGCCGGTCGGCATCACGATGTACCAAGGGGAATACACCTTCCCCTGGCCGATCATATCGGCCGCGCTGATCGTGGCGATTGTTCCAGTCGCCGTCGTGATCGCCGTGTTCCAGGAACGCGTCGTGGGCGGTCTGACCGCCGGCGGTCTCAAGGGCTAGGGAAACGCTGAAGAGAGCAGCGCGCGGGATGAAGCGCAAGGTGCACGGAGCGCAGCGACCGAAGACATATCGAGCAGATGGGCGAGCGAGCGAAAACGAAGTTGCGGCGCAAGCCAAAACGCAGTCTCGGCGAAGGCTCACATCGGCGAGGCCGATGTGAAGCGAAGCGGCCGGAGCCAACACCGAGCAACGCAGCGATTCGCCCGCGCAGCAATTTGTTCAGCGTTTCCCTAAAGTTGCTTTGCTCCCGATCACAGAAGGGCGTTGAGCCTAGGAACCACATCCATTGTCCACCTATCAGGGGCTGTTATGGACTGCTTCCCATGCTCCGATCTCACATTGCTCGGCACTCATTCACTCACTCGCTTTCAGAGAAACCACGTGGCCGCTTGATCCTCGGGAATGGATGGCTAGGTGCGGGCTTTTCGAAACGAGGTACCCGAGCGGCTGGTCGAGCACAAACGGATAGAGCACTACCTGGGACGAAAGCGCGGGGACTGACACCCCTTTACCGACGTAACGCAGCGCCGCCTCGACCAGCCAGGCCACGGCCTGTTCGTTGCTGACCACGATCGACTTCATGCGCACGAGGC
>OGCL01002846.1_pt1 | contig 11199 bp, 6 predicted proteins | sample 1570041 | NCBI WGS metagenome assembly OGCL01 (sample SAMN06266162, study PRJEB24511) | hot springs metagenome | isolation source: Hot spring water | place: South Africa: Limpopo | collected 2015-06-22 | reverse complement strand
TTGCCGATCGTGCCGGGCGCGACCCGGTTGGACGGGCTCAGGCCTTCCGCGATGTCGGCGAGCTGCTGGCTCAGGATGCAGTCGAGGAGCAGCGCATGGTCGCGGTCGATCTCGGCGAGATCGCTCGCACCGCCGGTTCCCAGCTCCGCCACCGCCTCGAGACGCGCCTGCGTCGCGTGGCGCGGCAGGCCGTGATGCAGCGCCAGCAGCCGGGCGGTGGTGACGATGTCCTTCAGCCCCGTCCGCTTCAGGTCGATGCGCCCGTCATCCTCGGTGCGCAGCCCCCCGAACAGGGTCAACCCCACCGCCGGCTGGCCGGCATTCTCCGCCAGCAGTTTGAGGAAGGGGATCTGGCCCTTGGCCGCGGCCCAGGCATCGCGCCAGAGACGCTCCGCCATCGCCTTGTCGCCATGCACGGCCTTGAAGTCGAAGACGATGTCGACGCTGAGCAGGTCCTCCGGGCTGGAGCGGCCGAGCCATTGCGCGATGCGCTGGCGCCAGGTCGCAAGCGAGCCGCGGAAGGCGGGCTCCGAGGCCATCACCCCGCCCTTGCAGAGCGGCACGCCGACCTCGTCGAGGATCGCCGCCATGCGCCGGCCGAGCCTCGCGAACCAGCGGTCGGCCTCCCCGTCCGGCTCGCCCTCGGCAAAGACGAGCGCATTGTCCTGGTCCATCGCCAACAGGCTCTCGCCGCGCCCGGCCGAGCCGAGGACGAGCACCGCATAAGCGCAGGGCGCCGGCCCGGCGCCCTCGGCCACGAGCTCCGCCTCGGCCAGCATGGCGGCACGCCGCGTCAGCGCGCCGACCTCGCGCGCGATCACCGCCGCGATCAGGCGGGCCGGCACATCCTCCGCCAGCAGCGCGCGCGCCATCAGCGGCAGGCGCGACCAGATCTGCCCGAGCGCCGGCGCATCGGGGGCGGCGTCGATATCGTCGCCCAGCGCGACCGCCGTGCCCGCGCGCAGCTGCAGCAGCTTGAGCGGCGTCACCACCCCGACGATCCGGTCCTCGTCGTCGGTCACGGCGAGATGGCGGATGTTGCGGGCGCTCATCCGCCCGATCGCACGGTAGAGAAAGGCGTCGGCCGGGACCGCCACCACTGGCCGCGAGGCAAAGCGGCCGGCCGGCAGCGCCAGCGCCTCGGCGCCGTGCCGACCGATGGCGCGCAGCAGGTCGCGCTCGGTCAGGATGGCGGTGGTCGCGGGATGGGCCTCGCTCGTGCCGAGGAAGACCGAGCTGACGCCCCGGCCGGTCATCGCGGCCAGCGCCTCGGCGACCGGCGTCGCCTCCGGCAGGATCACGGGATCGGCCCGCATCACGTCGCGGACGCGATGGCGATAGGGGTAGCTGTCGAGCTTGGGCAGCGGGTCGCCATCGCGGGCGGGCGCGCGCAGCTCCCAGGCTGGCGGGGCCGCGCCCGCCATCGCATCGGTGATGCGGCGGCTGGCCGCGACCGCCTCCCCGACCGTGCGGATGCCGCGTTCGCGCAGGCGCGGCGCGAGCGCGAGGAAGACGAGCCCCGCCGCCATCGCATCGCCGAGCGCCCGGTGGCGCTCTTGCGGCGCAATCTCGAGCCAGGCGCCGAGCGCCTCCAACGAATAGGAAGGCAGGCCCGGCTCGGCGAGCTGCGCCAGCAGGCGGATGTCGAGCGCGAGCGGCTGCACGAAGCGCTGCCCGATCCGCTCCGCCTCCTTGGTCAGCATGGCGATGTCGAAGCCGATCGTGTGGCCGATCACCACCCGCTCCGTGAGGAAGGCCGTGATGCCGGGATAGAGCACCTCGAAGGCCGGCGCGCCGCGCAGGGCCTCCCGGTCGAGCCCGTGGACGGCGCGGGACGCGGCGGGGATCTCGACATCGCAGGCGATCAGGCTCTGGAAGGCGTTCGCGCGGTCGAGCCGCCCGCCATCGAGATGGACGGCGGCGAATTCGATCATCCGGGCGCGTTTGACATCGAGCCCGGTGGTCTCGGCGTCGAGGGCGACGCCACGCACGGCGAAGAGGGGCGTGGCCTGGAGCAGGTTCGGCATGCGGTTGTCTCCGCGCGTCTGCGCAGCAACCTAACGTCAGCTTCCCTCGCCTGGCCAGATGTCAGGCGAGGTCGGCGCTTCAGGGCCGCTTCAGCGCCGCGCCGATCAGCGCCTTGGCATCGGCGCTCGCCCAGTCGGCAGGGCCCTGCAGGATCGCGAGCTCGCAGCCCTCGCGGTCGACGATCAGGCTGACCGGCATCCCCTCGACCTTGCGCGCGGCGCGCAACTCCTGGAACACCCGCGCCTGCGGATCGGCGTAATAGGTCAGCGCCTTGATCTGCCGCTCCGCCAGCCAGGCCTTGGGCTTGTCGAGATTGCGCGTGTCGATGTTGATCGCCACCACCGCGAAATCCGGACCGCCGAGCGCCGTCTGCAGCGCGTCGAGCGAGGGCATCTCCTTCAGGCAGGGCGGGCACCAGGTCGCCCAGAGATTGACGAGAACCACCTTGCCACGAAAGGCCGAAAGCGTCGTCGGCGCACCGTCCGGACCGTTGAAGGCGAGGTCGGGCGTCGGCATGGGGGAAGCATGGACCTGAACCGCCGCGACCTCGCCGCGCGCCAGCGGCGCCATCGCGGCGGCAAGGGGCCGGGCGGCCCTGCAAGAAGCGGAATTGCCGGCATCGCCCGCGACGGAGTAGAAGGCCGCACCGCCGGCGAGCGCGACGAGCAGAAGCGCCCCTCCGGCTGCGAACCATTTCGATCGTGACGTCATCGGCGTCCTCAAATCAGGAAAGACCGTCGTGAGCAATCGCATGTGGGGTGGGCGTTTCGCCACGGGTCCCGACGCCATCATGGAGGAGATCAACGCCTCCATCGATTTCGACCAGCGCCTCTGGCGCCAGGACATCCGCGGTTCGCGCGCCCATGCCGCGATGCTCGGCGAGACGGGCATCCTGACGCAGGAGGATGTGGCCGCGATCGACGCCGGGCTCAAGCAGGTCGAGGCCGATATCGAGGCCGGGAGCTTCACGTTCTCGCGCGCACTCGAGGACGTCCACATGAACGTCGAGAGCAATCTGAAGGACCGGATCGGCGCCGCGGCCGGCCGGCTCCACACCGGCCGCTCGCGCAACGACCAGGTCGCGACCGACATGCGGCTGTGGGTGCGCGATACGCTCGACCAGCTCGACGAGCAGATGGCCGATCTCCAGCTCGCGCTGGCCGAGAAGGCCGAGACCTATGCCGGCGCGGTGATGCCGGGCTTCACCCATCTCCAGTCGGCCCAGCCGGTGACCTTCGGGCACCATCTGCTCGCCTATGTCGAGATGCTGGGCCGCGACCGCGGCCGCGTCGCCGATGCGCGCCGGCGGCTCAACGAATGCCCGCTCGGCGCCGCCGCCCTCGCCGGCACCTCCTTCCCGATCGACCGCGAGATGACTGCCAGGGCGCTCGGCTTCGACCGGCCGACGGCGAACTCGCTCGATTCCGTCTCCGACCGCGACTTCGTGCTGGAGACGCTGTCGGCGGCCTCGATCTGCGCCATGCATCTCTCGCGGCTGGCCGAGGAGATCGTGCTCTGGGCGACGCCGCAATTCGGCTTCGTGCGCCTCTCCGACGCCTTCTCGACCGGCTCCTCCATCATGCCGCAGAAGCGCAACCCCGACGCCGCCGAGCTGGTGCGCGGCAAGGCGGGGCGCGTCTTCGGCCATCTGCAGGCGATGCTGACGATGATGAAGGGCCTGCCGCTGACCTATTCGAAGGACATGCAGGAGGACAAGGAAGGCACCTTCGACGCCCTGCAGACGCTCTCGCTCTGCCTCGCCGCCACGGCCGGCATGGTGCGCGACATGCAGCCCGACCTGAAGGTGATGAAGCGCGCCGCCGGCCTCGGCTACGCCACCGCGACCGACCTCGCCGACTGGCTGGTGCGCGTGCTGAAGATGCCCTTCCGCGACGCCCACCACGTCACCGGCCGCCTCGTCGGCATCGCCTCGGAGAAGAAGGTCGGGCTGGAGAAGCTCAGCCTCGCCGAGATGCAGGCCGTGGAGCCGCAGATCACCGAGGCTGTCTTCGCCGTGCTCGGCGTCGACCAGTCGGTGAGGAGCCGCACCAGCTATGGCGGCACGGCGCCCAACAATGTCCGCCGCCAGGCGCGGCGCTGGCTGAAGAAGCTGGCGAAGGGGTGAGGTCACGTCATGCCCGGGCTTGACCCGGGCATCTCCGGCAGGAGAGTCTCGGGTCAAGCCCGAGACTGACGCGCGGCTCGCCTCCGCCGCCATCCTTCGCTACAGTCCCGTTCTCGCCTCGCCCAAGGGTTCGCTTCCGTGCTGCACTCCCGCCTGAAACTCGGCCGCGCCGTCCTCGTCGCGGGCCTGCTCGCTCTCGCGCTCGGAGCCTGCGGCCGCAAAGGCCCGCTCGAGCCGCCGCCGAACGCCACCGGCGCGATCGACCTGCCGGATTCCCAGATCGGCGCGGTCGAGAACAACACCGGCGGCATCGGCGAGACCTCGATCCTGGCCCGCCCGGCCAAGGCCAACCGCGCCATCACGGTCCCTGAGAAGCCTTTCGTCCTCGACCCGATCCTCTGAGCCGGCACCGATGCATCATTTCAGCTATCGCGACGGCGCCCTCTTCGCGGAGGAGGTCGATCTGCGCCGCATCGCCGATGAGGTCGGCACGCCCGTCTATGTCTATTCCTCGGCGACGATCGAGCGCCATTACCGGCTCTACGAGGAGGCGATGACGCGCGCCGCCGGCGGCGGCAAGGCGCATGTCTTCTACGCGATGAAGGCCAACGGCAATCTCGGCGTGCTGAAGACGCTGGCCGCGCTCGGCGCCGGCGCCGACACCGTCTCCGAAGGCGAGGTCCGCAAGGCGCTCGCAGCCGGCTTCCCGCCGGAGCGGATCGTCTTCTCCGGCGTCGGCAAGAGCGAAAGCGAGCTGCGCTTCGCGGTTCAAGCCGGCATCTACCAGGTGAACATCGAGACAGAGAGCGAGCTCGACCTGCTCTCCCGCGTCGCCAGCCAGCTCGGCAAGCGCCAGGAGGCGGTGTTCCGCGTCAATCCCGATATCGGCGCCGGCGGCCACGCCAAGATCACCACGGGCTCGTCGGAGAACAAGTTCGGCGTCTCCTTCGAGGAGGTCGGCCGGCTCTATGCCCGCGCCGCCAACCTGCCGGGCGTGCGGATGATGGGGCTGGCGCTGCATATCGGCAGCCAGATCCGCGAGACGGAGTCCTTCGAGGCGGCCTATGCCAAGATGGCCACGCTGGTCGGCGTACTGCGCGGCGAGGGCCACCGCGTCGAGCGGCTCGATCTCGGCGGCGGCCTCGGCATCCCCTACGACATCCCGAAGGAGTTCGATCACGGGCCGGGCCTGATCGAGGCCTATGCCGGCATGGTCGCGCGCGTCACGAAGGGACTCGAGGTCGAACTCGGCTTCGAGCCGGGCCGCCTGATCGTCGGCAATGCCGGCATCCTGATGACGCGGGTGCTGCATCTCAATCCGCGCCCGAGCAAGCAATTCCTCGTCGTTGACGCGGCGATGAACGATCTCGTGCGGCCGGCCATGTACGAGGCCTATCACGAGATCTGGCCGGTGGCGGAGCCGAAGCCCGGCACGCCAGAAGTCGCCTATGACGTCGTCGGGCCGATCTGCGAATCGGGCGACACTTTCACGACCGGCCGCGTGCTGCCGGCGCTGAAGTCCGGCGACCTCATCGCCTTCATGACCGCCGGCGCCTATGGCGCCAGCATGGCCTCGACCTACAACCAGCGCCTGCTCGTGCCCGAGGTTCTGGTCAAAGGCGCCGAATTCGCCGTGACGCGGCCGCGCCAGACCTTCGAGCAGCTCCTCGGCACGGATCGTGCACCGCCCTGGCTCGCCTGACCGCGTTCACGAAACGTGGAGCGGAGCCGGGCGCGACGTCTTCGCACTGGCCTTGCCATATTCACGTGCTAGCGTCGTCACCTTGACCCGCGAGAGGGCGGGAGATCCCGGCGGCATTCGGGGGCGGCTCGGAGCGACGGCATGAAGGAAGCGCAGCGCCGCGAGGCGCCGGTTCGGATCGAGGGCGTGCGGCAGCGTCTGGCACGCCTCGCCATGGCGTCTCGGCTCGCGCTCGGATGGGAACGGCTCTGGCCGCGCCTCTGGCTGCCCCTCGGCATCGTCCTCACCTTCCTCGCCGTCTCCTGGTTCGGTCTCTGGACGATCCTGCCCTGGCAGGGCCGCGCTCTCGGTGTCGCGCTCTTCGCCACCGCCTTTCTGGCGAGCCTCTGGCATGTCGCGCGTCTCGCCTTGCCGACCCATCGCGACGCGCTGACCCGCCTCGACCACTCTCTCGAAGGCGGACACCGTCCGGCCTCGGCGCTCGAGGACAGCCTCGCCGTCGGCGCCAGGGACCCTGTCTCTCAGGCGCTCTGGGCCCTGCATGTCGAGCGCCAGAGCCAGCGCATCGAGGGCCTGCGCGTCGCCGCCCCGCAGCCGCGCATGGCCAATCGCGACCGCCATGCGCTGCGCGCCCTGCCCGTTCTCGCCGCCATCACCGGCTTTTTCGTCGCCGGCCCGGAGAGCGACCAGCGCCTGCGCGCCGCCTTCGACTGGCGCGGCCCCTCGCTGCCGGCGCCCGCCACCCGCATCGACGCCTGGATCGACCCGCCGGCCTATACCCGCCTGCCGCCGATGCTGATCGACTTCACCAAACTGGCGAACGCACCGATCAGCGCGCCCGAGAAATCGACCATCGTCGTCCGCATCGCCGGCAAATCCGCGATGGACGTCGCCGTGACCGGCCGGCTCGACGCCCTGGCCGAACCCAAGCCCGGCGAAGGCAAGGCTGCGGATGGCAAGCCGGCGGACGCGAAAGCGACGGCGGCCCCGGCGGCGAAGCCCGCTCCCGGCCAGGCACCCGCCGTCGTCGAGCGGCGCTACACGCTCGCCGGCAACGGCACGCTGCGTCTCACCGGCTCCGGTGCGCCGGGCGGCACGCTCGCGATCACCGCCATTCCAGACCGCGCCCCGGAAATCGCCTTCCGCGAACCGCCCAAGCCGGTCACCGGCGCGCAGCCGGGCGGGCTGTCGATCACCTATGAAGCGAAGGACGATTACGGCCTCGCCTCCGTCGAGGCGACGGTCGAGCGCGCCGGCCCGCCCTCCTCAGGCCGCTCGCTGGTCGAGGCGCCGAAGCAGGCGCTCAGCGTGCCCTCTTCCCCCTTCGGCGAGGAGGAGCTGAAGAGCACGGTCGACTTCTCCGCCCATCCCTGGGCCGGCGCGAAGGTCCGCATGACGTTGGTCGCGCGCGACGAGGCCGGTCAGGAAGGCCGCAGTGAAGCGGTCGAGGTCGTGCTGCCGCAGCGCACCTTCGCCAAGCCGCTCGCCAAGGCCCTGGTCGAGCAGCGCCGCAAGCTGGTGATGAATGTCGACGACCGCAGCAAGGTCCAGCTCGCCATGGACGCGCTGCTGATCGAGCCCGAGCTCTTCATGAAGGAGACGGGCGTCTATCTCGGCATGCGCCTGATCGGCGAGCGCCTTCGCCGGGCCGGCAGCGACGATCAGCTGCGCGAAGTCGCCGAGCTGATGTGGGCGCTCGCCCTCCAGCTCGAGGATGGCGACCTCTCCGATGCAGAGCGCGCCTTGCGGGCGGCTCAGGAGAACCTGCAGCAGGCGCTGGAGCGCGGCGCCTCCGAGGACGAGATCAAGAAGCTCACCGACGATCTGCGCCGGGCCATGGACCAGTTCATGCGCCAGCTCGCCGAGCAGATGCAGCGCCAGCAGCAGAACGCCGACCCCAATCAGATGTCGCAGCTGCCGGAAAACTTCCGGACGGTCACGCCGCGCGACCTGCAGAACATGCTCAACCGCATCGAGGAGCTCTCCCGCCGCGGCGACATGGCCGAGGCGCAGCGCCTGATGGAGCAGCTCAACCAGATGCTGAACAATCTCCAGATGGCGCGTCCGGGCCAGCAGGACCCGCGCCAGCGCGAGATGAACCAGGCCCTCTCCGATCTCGACCGGATGACCCGCGAGCAGCAGAACCTGCGCGACGAGACCTTCCAGCAGGAGCAGCAGCGCCAGAACCGAGCCCAGCGCGGCCAGCGCCCCGGCCAGCAGCAGGCGCGGCCCGGCCAGCAGGGCCAGCGGCAGCAGGGTCAGCGCGGCCAGCAGCCGGGCCAGCAGCCCGGCGACCAGGGCGAGGACGGCGAGGAGGGCGAAGGCCAGCAGGGCGCGCAAGGGCAGCAGGGCCAGGGCGGGCAGAGCCTCGCCCAGCGCCAGCAGCAACTGCGCGAGCGCCTGCAGGATCTGCAGCGCCGGATGCGCGGCATGGGCGCGCCGCAGCAGGGCGAGCTCGGCGAGGCCGAGGGCGCCATGGGCGAGGCCGGCGAACAGCTCGGCCAGGGCCAGGGCGAAGGCGCACTCGACGCGCAGGGGCGGGCGCTGGAGGCGCTGCGCCGTGGCGCGCAGAACCTCGCCCAGCAGATGCAGGGCCAGCCCGGCGAGGGCGGCGAGCCCGGCGAAGGCGCCTTCGGCGAGCCGGACGGCCAGCCTGCCGGTCGCCCCTCGGCGCAGCAGCGCGGCCGCGAGGACCCGCTCGGCCGGCCGCAGCGCCAGCGCGACTGGGCCGATGGCCGCGTCCGCGTGCCCGGCGCCGACGAGAGCGCGACCCAGCGCGCCCGCCGCATCCTCGAGGAACTCCGCCGCCGCCTCGGCGACCCGTCGCGGCCGATGGAGGAGCTGGATTATCTGGAGCGGCTGCTCAGGCGGAATTGACGGTTCGTGGCCGCAGGCGACGAACCGTCATCCTCGGGCGGAGCGTAGAGCAGACCCGAGGATCTCCTGCAGGAGATGGTCGGCTCAAGGCCGACCATGACGCGGGCCGTAGCTCGCCACCACCGCCCCAACAACGATCAGCACGCAGGAGACAGCGAGCAGCCAGCTCGGCTGGGCATAGCCCGCCAGTACGAGGATGATCGTCGAGAGCACCGGCGCGGCATAGGACGCGACGCCGAGCAGCGCGACGTCACCCTGCTTCATGCCGATGTCCCAGACCACGAAGGCGAGCCCGATCGAGCCGAGGCCCAAGCCGAACACGCCGGCCCATTCGACCGCCGTCAGCGTCCACAGCGTCGTCTCGAACGCGAGATGGCAGGCGAAGGCGGGAATGGCGCAGCCGAGCATGGTGATGCACAGGCTCTCCGAGGGCACCGCGGCGAAGCGACGGGACACCACCGAATAGCTCGCCCAGACGAAGGCGCCGAGCGCCGCCAGGACATGGCCGAGCGCGAGCCCCTGACCCGCCCCGAGCCCGCCCGAGACCAGCAGCGCCGTCGCCGCCAGCCCGATCAGCGCGCCGACCAGATGCCGCGGCCGCAGCCGCCCGCCTGGCAACAGCGCCGCGAACAGCACGATCAGCAGCGGCCAGAGATAATGGATCAGGTTGGCCTCGGCGGCCGGCGCCGTCTTCACCGCCGCATAATAGAGCGCCGTGTCGCCGAAGGGGCCGTAGAGCCCGAGCGCGAAGGAGGCCGGCGTCGGGCGGATGCGCGCGAGCTGCCCGCGCGCGGCCGCGATCGCGAGGATCAAAAGGCCACCGATCACGAAGGTCATGCCGACGAGCTGGAACGGCGGCACCCGCCCGCTCATCGCCGTGAATAGGGCGAGCGTCGACCAGAGCAGGATGGCGAGGAAGCCGATGAGCGTGGCGGTGCGGGAGGTCATGGTCGAGGCAGGTTGGAGCGGGCTGAAGGGCTCGATAGCAGGCATGCCCCGGAAAGCCGAGAGTGGGAGGGCGCAGATCAATACACCGTCATCCCGGGCGACCGGAGGGAGACCCGGGATCCATTCCGGAACGCCTGCCCGGATAGGTTCCGGAATGCATCCCGGATCTCCGCTTCGCTGCGTCCGGGATGACGGCGTGGTTCTCAACGAGCAGGCGGTGAGCGCCTTCGCCGCAGCGCAGCACAGCCTTGGCGCCATAGGCGCCATGATCGCAGCGCCGGATCGCCGCCATTGACCGCAAGGGAGCGAAGGATCAAGCGTCGGACCATGACGACACTCGCCCTGCCGGCCACCGAGCGCCGCCCGCTGATCCCGATCCTCGTTGCGCTGAGCGCGGCGCATCTGCTGAACGACCTGCTTCAGTCGATGATCCCGGCGCTGTACCCGCTGATCAAGGAGAACTTCCGGCTCGACTTCGGCCAGATCGGCCTGATCACGCTGGCCTTCCAGGTGACGTCGTCCCTGCTGCAGCCCCTGCTCGGCTGGCTGACGGACCGACGCCCCTGGCCCTATGCGATGGTCGCCGGCATGGGCGCGACGCTGCTCGGGCTGCTGACGCTGGCCTTCGCGACGAGCTACCCGCTGGTGCTGCTCGCCGCCGCGCTGGTCGGCCTCGGCTCGGCGGTGTTCCATCCGGAGGCGACGCGCATGGCCCGCCATGCCGCCGCCGGCCGCCAGGGCCTGGCGCAGGGGCTGTTCCAGGTCGGCGGCCATGCCGGCTACGCCATCGGCCCGCTGCTGGCAGCGGCGATCGTCGTCCCGCGCGGCCAGTCGAGCCTGGCCTGGTTCTCGATCGTCGTGCTGGTCGCGATGGTGCTGATGTCCTGGACCGCCTCGCGCTACTCAGCCTTCCGCCGTGGCCAGGCGAAGGGCCATGGCGATGAGACCGCCGGCCACGGCCTCTCGCGCGCACGCGTGCTCTTCGCGATGACGATCCTGATCCTGCTGCTGGTCTCGAAGAACGGCTACAACGCCGCCTTCACCTCCTATTACACCTTCTATCTGATGACCCGCTTCGAGGTGACGGTGCAGCTCTCGCAGATCATGCTGTTCCTCTATCTCGCGGTCAGCACGGCCGGCGTCATCATCGGCGGCATGGTCGGAGACCGCATCGGCCGCGACCGGGTGATCTGGCTTTCGATCGTCGGGTCTTTGCCCTTCGCGCTGATGCTGCCCCATGCCGATCTGTTCTGGACCGGCGTGCTCAGCGTGATCATCAGCTTCGTCATGGCCAGCGCGTTCTCGGCGATCCTGATCTACGCGATCGACCTCGTGCCCCATCGCGTCGGGCTGGTCGGCGGGCTGTTCTACGGGCTGTCGTTCGGCCTCGCCGGCCTCGCGGCCGCCGTGCTCGGCGCGCTGGCCGACAGCATCGGCATCGTCGAGGTCTTCCGCATCACGGCCTGGCTGCCGGCGCTGGGCCTGCTCACCTTCCTGCTGCCGACATCGCGGCGGGGGT